>Ga0164243_10013393_pt1 | contig 11545 bp, 10 predicted proteins | sample OricompcompostOP_FD_108781 | JGI IMG/M metagenome (GOLD analysis project Ga0164243, IMG submission 108781) | Organic Plus compost microbial communities from Emeryville, California, USA - Original compost - Organic plus compost (OP) | ecosystem: Engineered > Solid waste > Mixed feedstock >... | reverse complement strand
GCGGTGTCGCCCTCGTGAATGCCCCGGGGACGATTGATGCCGGGTACCGTGGGGAGATCAAGGTGATCGTGGTGAATCTCGACCCGCGCGAGAGCGTGCGGTTCGAGCGCTTCGACCGGATTGCCCAACTGGTCGTCCAGCAGGTCGAGAGGGTGCGCTTCGTGTCGGTCGCACAGCTGCCCGCATCGGCCCGGGCCGAGGGGGGCTTCGGATCCACCGGCGGCCACGCCGCGGTGGAAGGTAAGAGCGGCACAAGCGTTCAGGCCGCCGAGGGCGGTACAGCGGGTGGGAATCGATACGCTTCGGTCGTATCCGACCGGGAAGGACAGTGACGTGTTCGGACGTCGCAAGAAGAGGGATGCCGCCGACGGTGCGGCCGGCGAGGCCGAGCAGGTCGTCGACGGTGTCGGCGCGGAGGCGGGCGAGGAGAACGGGCGCGTGAGGCTCGAGCCCGCGCCCCGGCCCGACGGGCCCTGGGACAGCTCCGAAGTCCGCGAGCCCGGCGAGGGCCGGGTCGATCTGGGCGGTCTGTTCGTGCCCGGTGTGGACGGCATGGAACTGCGCGTGGAGGTCGCGGGCGACGCGATCGTCGCGGCCACCGTCGTACTGCAGGACAGCGCCATCCAGCTGCAGGCCTTCGCCGCGCCCAAGCGCGAGGGCATCTGGGGCGAGGTCCGCGAGGAGATCGCCGCCGGCATCACCCAGCAGGGCGGCATCATCGACGAGGTCGAGGGTCCGCTGGGCTGGGAGCTGCGCGCCCAGGTCCCGGTGCAGCTGCCGGACGGCACGGGCGGCTTCCAGGTGGTGCGGTTCGTCGGCGTGGACGGCCCCCGCTGGTTCCTGCGCGGAGTGATCTCCGGGCAGGGCGCGGTGCAGCCGCAGGCGGCGGGTCTGCTGGAGCAGATCTTCCGGGACACGGTGGTGGTGCGAGGGGACGGCCCCATGGCCCCGCGCGACCCGATCGTCCTGAAGCTGCCGAACGATGCGCAGATGGTGCCGGAGAATGTGCAGCAGGAGGAAGGGTCGCGGTTCGCGGGCGGGATGAGCCGGCTGCAGCGGGGGCCTGAGATCACGGAAGTGCGCTAGCGGAGTTTTTGTCGTGGCCCGCGGGGCCGGTCGTTCGCGGCCGGTCGCCGCGGGCCGCTGTCGTTCCCGGGGCCCCGCCCCGGACCCCGCTCCTCAAACGCCGGGGCCATAGGTAACCCGTCCGGCGTTCGAGGACGAGGCCCGCCAGGGCCGATGAGGGGGTCCGGAGGGCGGAGCCCCCGAGGTCGGGACGGGAAGGGGCGGCGGGGGCGAGTCACTTCGTGCGGCACCCCTTGACGCTGCATTGGTCTGGACCTACCGTCCCCGTTCAGCTCGGGTGTTCAAAGGAACGCCCACTGTTCATGTACGGGAACGGATGGCCCCCACATGTCCGCTTCACGCCCCCGACGTACCCGCCTCCTGTTCGCCCTCCTGACCACCGCCCTCGCCGGAACCCTCACCCTCCACCCCACCGCCCCACCCGCCCAGGCGGCGGCCCGCGCAACCTTCACCCACCCCGGCGTCACCGTCTCCAAGCCCCAGCTCGACTTCGCCCGCAGCAAGGTCCTCTCCGGCGCCCAGCCCTGGAAGACCGCCTACGACCGCATGGCGGCGAGCAAGTACGCCGACCTCAACCGCACCCCCACACCCCGCGCCATCGTGGAGTGCGGCTCGTACTCCAACCCCAACCTCGGCTGCACGGACGAACGCGAGGACGCGATCGCCGCGTACACCCAGGCCCTCATGTGGTACGTCACCCGCGACGCCCGCCACGCCACCAAGGCCATCCAGCTCATGGACGCCTGGTCCGCCGTGATCCGCGACCACACCAACAGCAACGCGCCCCTGCAGACCGGCTGGGCCGGCTCCTCCTGGGCCAAGGCCGCCGAGATCGTCAAGCACACCTGGACCGGCGGCTGGCCCCACCAGAACCGCTTCGCCACCGCGCTGCGCGACGTCTACCTGCCCGAGATCATCAACGGCTCGAACTCCAACGGGAACTGGGAGCTGACGATGATGGAGGCCGCCGTCGGCATCTCCGTCTTCCTGGACGACCGCGCCTCGTACGACAAGGCGATGGCGATGTTCCGCACCCGTACCGCCGCCTACGTCTACCTGGCCTCCGACGGGCCCCTGCCGAAGACCGTCCCCAGCCAGAACCTCGACACCCGCGACAAGATCGTCCGGTACTGGCAGAACCAGTCCACCTTCGTCACCGGCCTCACCCAGGAGACCTGCCGCGACCTCACGCACACCGGCTACGGCATCTCCTCCCTCTCGCACGTCGCCGAGACCAGCCGCATCCAGGGCCAGGACCTCTACGGCACCGACGTCGGCGAGCGGCTGCGGCACGCGCTCGGGTTCCAGGCGAAGTACGAGCAGGGCGAGCCCGTGCCCGGTTGGCTGTGCGGAGGCACCCTGCACCTGGGCCTCGGCCCGGTCACCGAGGTCGGCTACAACGCGATGCACAACCGCCTCGGCCTCCCCATGACCAACACCCAGGCGCTGACCGAGCGCACCCGCCCCTCCGGCACCAACAACCTGTTCGTCGCCTGGGAGACCCTCACCCACGGCGACAATCCCGCCTGACCCTGTTGATCGACCGGGCGCCGGACGGCGATACTGGCGCCCGGTCCACGGGGGAGGGCATCCGCACATGGGACGGACGATCACCGACGCCATGGTGCGCGTCGAGGACGTGCACAAGTCGTACGGCAGCGGCGCCGCCGCCGTGCACGCGCTGCGAGGCGTCTCCTTCGAGGTCCCGCGCGGCGAACTCGTCGCCCTCAAGGGGCGCTCCGGATCCGGCAAGACCACCCTGCTGAACATCGTCGGCGGCCTCGACACCCCCGACCGGGGACGCGTCGACGTCGACGGCCGGGACCTCGCCGGTCTCGACGAGGACGGCCTGCTCGCCCTGCGCCGCGACCACGTCGGCTTCGTCTTCCAGTCCTTCGGCCTCATCCCCATCCTCAGCGCCGCCGAGAACGTCGGCGTCCCGCTGCGGCTGCGCGGCGCGGACCCCCGCGAGCGCGAGGAGCGCGTCGAGCTGCTGCTGTCCCTCGTCGGCCTCGCCGACCACGCCGCCCAGCGGCCCGGCGAGCTGTCCGGCGGCCAGCAGCAGCGGGTCGCCATCGCCCGCGCCCTCGCCAACAACCCCTCCCTGCTCATCGCCGACGAGCCCACCGGCCAGCTCGACGCCGAGACCGGACACGCCGTGATGGAACTGCTGCGCGCGGTCGTCCGCAGCGAGAACGTCACCGCGCTCGTCGCCACCCACGACACCACCCTGCTCGACCTGGCCGACCGCGTCCTCGAACTGAGCGACGGGCAGATCACCGAGCACTGACCGGCGGGCCGCCCGGCCCTCGCGTCAGGGTTGCGTCAAGGCCGGGCCCCGCGCCCCCGGCATGATCCGCCGGACAGGCCCTAACTAAGGTCGACTCCGCCAGGAGCACGACCGGAAGACAATGGGGCCATGGGACGCGGCAAGCTCAGGATCCACCTCGGCGCGGCGCCGGGCGTGGGCAAGACCTACGCGATGCTCGCCGAGGCGCGCCGCCGCGCCGAACGGGGCACCGACTGCGTCGTCGCCTTCGTGGAGACGCACGGCAGGCCCCGCACCGAGGCCCTGCTGACCGGCCTGGAGCAGGTCCCGTACAGATGGCTGGAGCACGGTGGCGCGACCGTCGCCGAGATGGACCTCGACGCCGTCCTCGCCCGCCGCCCCCGCGTCGCCCTCGTCGACGAACTCGCCCACACCAACGCGCCCGGCTCGCGCAACGCCAAGCGCTGGCAGGACGTGGAGGAGCTGCTGGCCGCCGGGATCGACGTGCTGTCCACCGTCGGCATCCAGCACCTGGAGTCGCTGGGCGACACCGTGGAGTCCATCACCGGCGTACGCGAGGCGGAGACCGTGCCGGACGAGGTGGTGCGCCGCGCCGACCAGGTGGAGCTGGTCGACATGACGCCCGAGGCGCTGCGCCGCCGCATGGCGCACGGCAACATCCACCAGCCCGACCAGGTCGACGCGGCCCTCTCCAGCTACTTCCGCCCCGGCAACCTCGCCGCCCTGCGGGAACTCGCCCTGCTATGGGTCGCCGACCGGGTCGACGCCCACCTCCAGCGCTATCGCAGCGAGCACGCCGTCTCCGCGATCTGGGGCTCGCGCGAGCGGATCGTGGTCGGGCTGACCGGCGGACCCGAGGGGCGCACCCTCATCCGGCGCGCCGCGCGGCTCGCGGAGAAGGGCGCGGGCGGACAGCTGCTCGCCGTGTACATATCCCGCAGCGACGGCCTCACCTCCGCCTCGCCCGGCGAGCTCGCCGCCCAGCGCACCCTCGTCGAGGACCTCGGCGGCAGCTTCCACCACGTCGTCGGCGACGACATACCGGCCGCCCTGCTCGACTTCGCGCGCGGCGCCAACGCGACCCAGATCGTGCTGGGCTCCTCCCGCCGCCGCGCCTGGCAGTACGTCTTCGGCCCCGGCGTCGGCGCGACCGTCGCCCGCGACTGCGGACCCGACATGGACGTGCACATCGTCACCCACGAGGAGGCCGCCAAGGGCCGCGGGCTCCCCGTAGCCCGGGGAGCGCCCCTGGGACGGCTGCGGCTCGCCTGGGGATGGACGGTCGGCACGGCGGGACCCGTCGTCCTGGCGGTGCTCCTCAGCGCCGTCGACCCGGGGCTCGCCATCGACATGCTGATGTTCCTCGCGGTGACCGTCGCCGCGGCGCTCCTCGGCGGACTGTGGCCGGCCCTCGCCTCGGCGGCCGTCGGCTCCCTGCTGCTCAACTTCCTCTACACCCCGCCCCTGCACACCTGGAGCGTCTCCGACCCGCGGAACATCGTCGCCATCGTCGTCTTCGTCGCGGTCGGCGCGTCGGTCGCGTCCGTGGTCGACCTCGCGGCCCGGCGCACCCAGCAGGCGGCCCGGCTGCGGGCCGAGTCGGAGATCCTGTCGTTCCTCGCGGGCAACGTGCTGCGCGGCGAGACCGGCCTGGAGGATCTGCTGGAGCGGGTCCGGGAGACCTTCGGCATGGAGTCCGCCGCGCTGCTGGAACGCGCCGGGGACGTCGAGCCGTGGACCTGCGCCGGACGGGCGGGCCGCGGCCGGCCGGTCGAACGGCCCGAGGACGCCGACGTCGAGGTGCCCGTCGGCGACCACATGGCGCTGGCCCTGACCGGCCGGGTGCCGCCCGCCGAGGACCGCAGGGTGCTGGCCGCCTTCGCCGCGCAGGCCGCCGTCGTGCTGGACCGCAGGCGGCTGCGCGAACAGGCCGACCGCGCCCTCGCCCTCGCCGAGGGCAACCGCATCCGCACCGCGCTCCTCGCCGCCGTCAGCCACGACCTGCGCACCCCGCTGGCCGGGATCAAGGCGGCCGTCTCCTCGCTGCGCTCCGAGGACGTCGAATGGTCCGACGAGGACCGCGCCGAACTCCTCGAGGGCATCGAGGACGGCGCGGACCGCCTGGACCACCTGGTGGGCAACCTGCTCGACATGTCCCGCCTGCACACCGGCACGGTCACCCCGCTGATACGCGGCACCGACCTGGACGAGGTGGTGCCGCGCGCCCTCGGCGGGGTGCCCGAGGACAGCGTCGCCCTCGACGTCCCCGAGACCCTGCCCATGGTCGACGCCGACCCCGGACTGCTGGAGCGGGCCATGGCCAACGTGATCGAGAACGCCGTGAAGTACAGCCCGCCCGGGGAGAAGGTGCTGGTCGCCGCCAGCGCCCTCGCCGGCCGGGTCGAGGTACGGGTCGTCGACCGCGGCCCCGGCGTCCCCGACGAGGCCAAGGAGCGCATCTTCGCGCCGTTCCAGCGGCACGGGGACGCCCCGCGCGGCGCCGGCGTCGGCCTGGGCCTCGCGGTCGCGCGCGGCTTCACCGAGGCCATGGGCGGAACCCTGAACGCCGACGACACGCCCGGCGGAGGCCTCACCATGACCCTCACCCTGCACGCGGCGGACGCCCGGCCGGAGGACGGCCGCGTCGCCGCCCGGAACGAAAGGCGGGCTTCATGACCCGGGTGCTGGTGGTCGACGACGACCCGGCCATCGTGCGGGCCCTGGTGATCAACCTCAGGGCCCGGCAGTACGAGGTCGACTCCGCCGAGGACGGGGCGGGCGCCCTGCGCGCGGCCGCCGCCCGCCACCCCGACGTGGTCGTCCTCGACCTGGGCCTGCCCGACACGGACGGCGTCGACGTCATCCGGCGGCTGCGCGAATGGAGCCGGGTTCCGATCCTGGTGCTTTCCGCGCGGCACGCCTCCGGCGAGAAGGTCCAGGCGCTGGACGCCGGCGCCGACGACTACGTCACCAAGCCCTTCGGCATGGACGAACTGCTCGCCCGGCTGCGGGCCGCCGTACGGCGCGCGGAACCCGCCGACGGGGGAGACGTGGTCGTGGAGACCGAGGCGTTCACCGTCGACCTCGCCGCGAAGAAGGTCCACCGCGACGGACGTGACGTTCGGCTCACGCCCACCGAGTGGCATCTCCTGGAGGCGCTGGTGCGCGCCGGGGGCCGCCTGGTGGGGCAGCGGCAGCTGCTGCGGGAGGTGTGGGGGCCGTCGTACGGGACGGAGACCAACTACCTGCGGGTCTACATGGCGCAGCTGCGCCGCAAGCTGGAGGCGGACCCGTCCCGGCCGCGCCATCTCATCACCGAGCCCGGCATGGGCTACCGCTTCGAGAAGTGACGCCGAGCCGTTCGGACCGGGGAAGCAGGGGGTACGTAACCGTCAGTGCACCCCGGTACGCTTCAGATATGAGTGCTGTTCCTCGGTCCGAGAAGCCGGCAGGCCGGTTCCGCCGCATGCTCGACCGGCTCTCGTCCTCCCAGGAGGACCTGGAGTCGGAGGAGCTGCGCGAGGACGCCGCGACGGCCGGCTGCACGCGGATAGGTGACTGCCAGGACCGCGAGATCGTCACGGTTACTGGTACCTTGCGCACGGTCACGCAGCGTCCGCGCGCGGGAGTGCCGGCCCTGGAGGCCGAGCTGTTCGACGGCACCGCCGCGCTGGACGTGGTGTGGCTCGGCAGGCGCTCCATCACGGGGATAGAGCCGGGGCGCAAGCTGATCGCATCGGGCCGGATCGCCATGAGCCGTGGTCGCCGGGTGCTGTTCAATCCGAAATACGAACTGAGACCCCTCGGACGGGAGTAGCCGGTGACGTCGCTCGACAAGCCGACAACCGAAGAGACCTCCGCGGACACGTCCGCGGACGACGCCCGGGCGGTGACGGAAGCCGCCCTGTTCGAGGCGTTCGGCGGTGTCCGGGGCATGGTCGAGACGGTGCTGCCGGGGCTGCTCTTCGTCAGCATCTACACGGTCAACAAGAACCTGCACATGTCGGCGCTCGCGGCGCTCGGCGTGGCGCTCGTCATGGTCGTGGTCCGGCTGGTCCGCAGGGACACCGTGAAGCACGCGTTCAGCGGCGTCTTCGGCGTCGGCTTCGGCGTGGTCTTCGCGATGATGACCGGCAACGCCAAGGACTTCTACCTGCCGGGCATGCTCTACACCCTGGGCCTGGCCCTGGCGTACATCGTCACGGCGATGGCGGGGGTCCCGCTGATCGGCCTGATGCTGGGCCCGGTGTTCAAGGAGAACCTCTCCTGGCGCACCAGGAACCCGGGCCGTAAGAAGGCGTACACCAAGGCCAGCTGGGCCTGGGGCCTGATCCTGCTCGCCAAGTGCGCGATTCTCTTCCCGCTGTACTGGTGGGCGGACACCACCCAGCTCGGCTGGGTGCTGGTGGCGCTGAAGATCCCGCCGTTCCTGCTCGCCGTCTACCTGACCTGGGTGTTCCTGGCGAAGGCCCCGCCGCCGATCGACGTCTTCGCCGAGATGGAGGCGCAGGAGCGCGCGGAGGAGGAGCGGAAGGCGGCCGCTGCCGCGGGGGAGAACGCGGGCGAAGGGGCGCCGGCCGGCCGGCACCGTCGCCAGTCCTGAGGTTCGCTGTCGTACGTGAGGGGCGCCCGGATCACTCCGGGTGCCCCTCACGTTTCGGCTGTTACGCCTCCTTGCGGACCGACAGCAGGTCCTCCAGCTGCTCCTCCCGGGCCTGCGCGGCCACGAAGAGCAGCTCGTCGCCGGCCTCCAGGGAGTCCTCGCGGGTCGGCGTCAGCACTCGCGTGCCGCGGATGATCGTCACCAGCGAGGTGTCCTGCGGCCACTCCACGTCCCCGACCTGCGTCCCGGCCAGAGCGGACTCCTCCGGCAGGGTCAGCTCCACCAGGTTGGCGTCGCCGTGGCTGAAGCGCAGCAGCCGGACCAGGTCGCCGACGCTCACCGCCTCCTCCACCAGCGCCGACATCAGACGCGGGGTGGAGACGGCGACGTCCACGCCCCAGGACTCGTTGAAGAGCCACTCGTTCTTCGGGTTGTTCACCCGGGCGACGACCCGGGGCACGCCGTACTCGGTCTTCGCGAGCAGCGACACGACCAGGTTGACCTTGTCGTCGCCGGTCGCGGCGATGACGACGTTGCAGCGCTGGAGCGCCGCCTCGTCCAGGGACGTGATCTCGCAGGCGTCGGCGAGCAGCCACTCCGCCTGCGGGACGCGCTCCACCGAGATCGCGGTCGGCGCCTTGTCGATCAGCAGGACCTCGTGGCCGTTCTCCAGCAGCTCGCCCGCGATCGAGCGGCCCACCGCGCCGGCTCCGGCAATGGCGACCCTCATCAGCGACCGCCCTCCTCGTCGGGTCCCTTGGCGAAGGCCGCCTCGACCCGGTCGATCTCGTCCGTGCGCATCACCACGTGCACCAGGTCACCCTCCTGCAACACCGTCTGCGAGCTGGGCAGGATGGCCTCGCCGAGCCGGGTGAGGAACGCGACCCGCACACCCGTCTCGTCCTGCAGCCGGGAGACGCGGTGCCCCACCCACGCCGGGGAGGTGTGCACCTCGGCGAGCTGCACACCGCCCGTGGGGTCGCGCCACAGCGGCTCGGCGCCCGAGGGGAGCAGCCGGCGCAGCATCTGGTCGGCGGTCCACCGGACCGTGGCGACCGTCGGGATGCCCAGCCGCTGGTAGACCTCCGCGCGCCGGGGGTCGTAGATGCGGGCGGCGACGTTCTCGATGCCGAACATCTCGCGGGCCACCCGGGCGGCGATGATGTTGGAGTTGTCGCCGCTGGACACGGCGGCGAAGGCGCCGGCGTCCTCGATGCCGGCCTCGCGCAGGGTGTCCTGGTCGAAACCGACACCGGTGACCCGGCGGCCGCCGAACGAGGAGCCCAGCCGGCGGAACGCGGTGGGGTCCTGGTCGATCACGGCGATCGTGTGCCCTTGTTCCTCCAGGGCGTGGGCCAGGGCGGAACCGACCCTGCCGCAGCCCATGATGACGATATGCATCGCGTTACACCGCGCTTCCTGCAGGCCGTGCGACCTTCATGACCTTCGTGCTCATGTCTCTCTTTCGGCTCGCCAGGCAACACGTCGCGGCCTGTTGGCGGCCGCCAGGCAACATCATGCCGGGGCCGGCGGGCGGTGACGCCCCTCGGGGGCGTCTCTGCATGCCGTAACCGACGGTACGGGCCTGGGCGGCCATACCGTCCGCGGCGCGGTGGGGGCCGGGCGCGCAGTTCCCCGCCCCCCTTTCGGGGCGCCTTCCCTCAGGGGCGCGGGCAACCCACGAGGACCTACCGGCGCGTGATGCTCCGCACGCTCGCGACAGCCAGCACCCCGAGGACGACGAGGCCGGCCGCTGCGCCGATGAGTTCTGCGGTCGTGTGCATGGGACCCTCCACGAGGCGTGGCGACAACGGCCGGTCATGTGGTCGTACAGGCATGGGACTCCCCCGAACTGCGCAACCCGCACCCCGGCGCCCCGACTTTTCACCCGGAGAGCAGCAGCCGTATGGATGCCGTATGGATCTGGGGTGGCGGGTGCGTCACCAGTCCCCGGACGGCTTACGATCCACACTTGTGTCCAAACTGACCGACGTGCCCAAACGCATCCTCATCGGGCGCGCACTACGCAGCGACCGGCTGGGCGAAACGCTCCTGCCGAAGCGCATCGCACTCCCCGTCTTCGCCTCCGACCCGCTGTCCTCCGTGGCGTACGCGCCCGGCGAGGTGCTGCTGGTCCTGTCCATCGCGGGCCTGTCGGCGTACCACTTCAGCCCCTGGATCGCCGCCGCGGTGGTCGTGCTGATGTTCACCGTGGTCGCCTCCTACCGGCAGAACGTGCACGCGTATCCCAGCGGCGGCGGCGACTACGAGGTGGCCACCACCAACCTCGGCCCGAGGGCCGGCCTGACCGTCGCGAGCGCCCTGCTCGTCGACTACGTCCTCACCGTGGCCGTGTCGATCTCCTCCGGCATCGAGAACCTCGGCTCGGCGGTCCCGTTCGTCGTCGAGAACAAGGTGGCCTGCGCGGTCGGCGTGATCGTGCTGCTGACGCTGATGAACCTGCGCGGGGTCCGGGAGTCGGGCACGCTCTTCGCGATCCCCACCTACGTCTTCGTCGCCGGCGTCTTCCTCATGATCGCGTGGGGCGCCTTCCGCGGGGTCGTCCTCGGCGACGACATGCGCGCGCCGACCGCCGACTTCGAGATCAAACCCGAGCACCCCGGCCTGGCCGGCTTCGCCCTCGTCTTCCTGCTGCTGCGCGCCTTCTCCTCCGGCTGCGCCGCGCTCACCGGCGTCGAGGCGATCTCCAACGGCGTCCCGGGCTTCCGCAAACCCAAGTCGCGCAACGCTGCGACCACCCTCGCGATGATGGGCCTGCTCGCCGTCACCATGTTCTGCGGCATCATCGCGCTGGCCGCCGCCACCGACGTACGGATGGCGGAGAACCCGGGCGAGGACCTCGTCCACAACGGCGTCCCGCTCGGCCCCGGCTATGTGCAGGAACCGGTGATCTCCCAGGTCGCCGAGGCCGTCTTCGGCAAGGGCAGCTTCCTGTTCGTCGTCCTCGCCGCGGCCACCGCCCTCGTGCTGTTCCTCGCGGCGAACACCGCGTACAACGGCTTCCCGCTGCTCGGCTCGATCCTCGCCCAGGACCGCTACCTGCCGCGCCAGCTGCACACCCGCGGCGACCGCCTCGCCTTCTCCAACGGCATCGTGCTGCTCGCGGGCGCCGCGACGTTGCTGACCGTGGTCTACGGTGCCGACTCCACCCGGCTGATCCAGCTGTACATCGTCGGCGTGTTCGTGTCGTTCACCCTCAGCCAGACCGGCATGGTCCGGCACTGGAACCGCCACCTGGCCACCGAGCGGGACCAGGCCAAGCGGCGCCACATGATCCGCTCGCGGGCGATCAACGCCTTCGGCGCCTGCCTGACCGGCCTGGTGCTGGTCGTCGTGCTGCTCACCAAGTTCACCCACGGCGCCTGGGTGGCCCTGCTCGGCATGTGCATCTTCTACGCGACGATGACGGCGATCAGGAAGCACTACGACCGCGTCTCCGAGGAGATCGCCGCCCCCGAGGGTCCGAGCGAGGACACCGTCCGCCCCTCCCGCGTCCACTCCGTCGTCCTGGTCTCCAAGATCCACCGCCCCACCCTGCGCGCCCT
>Ga0164243_10013392_pt1 | contig 11546 bp, 8 predicted proteins | sample OricompcompostOP_FD_108781 | JGI IMG/M metagenome (GOLD analysis project Ga0164243, IMG submission 108781) | Organic Plus compost microbial communities from Emeryville, California, USA - Original compost - Organic plus compost (OP) | ecosystem: Engineered > Solid waste > Mixed feedstock >... | reverse complement strand
GTGGCAGATCATGCCGGCGTCCAGGACGGCGTACAGCGTCTCGCGGTCGTGGTAGCCGCGGTCGCGCTTACGGCGCAGGCGGGTGCGGTCGGTCGGGGGTGGCACCGGATCGATCATGCGATCGACCTTACGTACCGCTCCGGCCTGCGCGGATGACCACTTTCCCGCCGCCGGAGAGGACCACCGGCCGGATCAGCCGACGTCGACGGTGGCGACCGTCACCGGGGCGCGGTCCAGCGACGTGGCGCCGAGGATGGGCGCGTCGTCGCCGTGGCCCGCGCGGCCGTTGCTGCGGCCGGCCGTCCATTCGCGCGGCTGGGGCACCAGCGCGGGCAGGTCGGTGATCAGCGCGCCGTCGATCGCGCCGGGGCCCGGCTCGGGTGCCCGGGGGACCTGGGAGCCGCCGAAGTGCCCACCGCGTGACCACGTGCGCCGGTCGACGGGCGCGAGGTCGGAGCAGGGCGGGCCGGCGTGCCAGACGCGCGGGATCGACCAGGTGTCCAGCCAGGCGAGGATCGCGCCGAGGCCGTTGGCGGGGCCCGCCGTGAAGGGTTCGCGGGCGAGGCCGATGACCCGGATCTCCACGCAGAGCCGGCCGTCTCGCCCGGAGGCGAGACCACGTGCGGCCCGGATGATCGGCACCATCTGGACCACGTCACCGCTGAGCGGGTTCCAGACCAGGTGGGCCGGGCGGCCCAGCTGGTCGAGTACCGCCGCGGCGGACCGCGCGGAGACATCGGCCGGATCGGTCTGGGTGGTCAGCCACACCGCCCGGGGTGCTCCGCCGTTCATCCTGCCTCCGTCGGCCGCGCGCAGCCGCGCGGCTCCGGGCATCCAGGCATCGGCCACTGGGTTATCTCCATCCGCCGGTGAGCAACGGCCGGCGCTCGGGGGGCGAGCGCCGCGATAACGGCAACCTGAGGGTCGTGCGGCTCACGCGGGCCTGCCCCGGTGACTGATAAGTCCTCACCTGCGAAGAGCGCACGTTTTGCCCTATGCCCCGCGTCGAGGAGCCGCAACCCTGTGCGATCATGCGGAATCGCCGCGTTCCGAGCGCCAGGACCGGGCAGGTGGACGGCGGATCCCATGCGATCTAATGGCGCCGTGACGACTGACGCGAATCCTCCGGGACTGGACCTCGACACGCTGCGGCCATGGCTCGCCGAGCGGCTGTCCGACCGGGTCGATCCCGGCGCCGGTCTGGGCGCCGAGCTGATCGCCGGCGGGCGGTCCAATCTCACGTACCTGCTGTCCTGGGGCGGCACCCGCATGGTGGTGCGCCGGCCGCCGCTCGGCCACGTGCTGCCCACCGCGCACGACATGGGACGCGAGCACCGCGTGCTGGCCGCGCTGGCCGACACCGAGGTGCCGGTGCCGCGGCCGCTGGCGCTGTGCGACGACGAGTCGGTGATCGGCGCGCCGTTCTACGTCATGGAGTACGTGCCCGGCCGGGTGCTGCGCACCGCGGACGACGCCGCGGACATCACCCCGGAGCGGGCCGGCGAGCTGTGCGAGCGGCTCGTACGGACGCTCGCCGCGATCCACACCGTGGACGTGGACGCGGTGGGCCTGGCCGGATTCGGCCGCCCGGAGGGGTACCTGGAGCGGCAGCTCCGCCGCTGGCAGCAGCAGTGGGACCGGTCCAAGACGCGCGAGCTGCCCGAGTACGACACGCTCGTGGCGCGGCTGTCCCGCCACCTGCCGGCCACCGGCGGCACGGGCCTGGTGCACGGCGACTACCGGCTGGACAACGCGCTCGTACGGCTGGACCCCGAGCCCCAGGTGGCCGCGGTCGTCGACTGGGAGATGTCCACGCTGGGCGACCCGCTGGCCGACCTCGGGCTGACGCTCACGTACTGGGCCGACTCCGGCGACAACGAACGCGCGGCCATCCCGGTCGGCGCCACGGTCACCGCCGCGCCCGGCTTCTGGTCCGGCCAGGAGTTCGCCGCCAGGTACGCCGAACTGACCGGCACCGACACCGCCGACATCGCGTACTACCTCGCCTTCGGCCATTTCAAGCTGGCGGTCGTCCTCGAAGGCATCCACGCCCGCTATCTACAGAACGCGACAGTAGGCGAGGGCTTCGAAACCATCGGAGCCTCGGTCCCCCTCCTGGTGGACCGAGCCAACCGCGTCCTGGACGAGGCGGGTCTGGCGTAGCGCGGGCCACGACGGCGTGGGTCGCCAAGCGCGAGGATCCCACGCTCCGCGTCCTGCGGATCCGGCCCATGCCTGCGCGCCCCGCGCTCCGGCCCCGCCCTCTTTGCGCGTGGGCCGCCGTGCGTGGCTGGGCGCCGTTTGCGAAGTGCGGGCAGGATGCAGAGCGGGGTCTGTGCAGATTCCTGGCACGGGGGCGTCGTGGCGTAGCCAGGGTTCAAGGCGTCGCCTGCGGCGGGCATCCAGGCCGTACCGCGCGAACGGCGACCCGCCATCTACGGCGACCCACCGCGCTAATAAATCAGTCTCGCGAAGCGAGGCCTTTATCCGGGCCGGAGCCCCCGCCTACGACGAAGCCAGCCTGGGTTTGATCTTGGGGGTTGGGCGGCGTTTGGTGCGGCCGGTTCCGGTGGCGTCGGCGGGGCTGGGGCCGAAGGAGACGCTGATGGCGGCCAGGACGGCGTCCAGGAGGCCGGGGAAACGGCGGTCGAGGTCTTCTTGGCGGAGTTCCGTCAGGCGGGTGCGGCCGCTTTGGCGTACGCGGATCAGGCCGGCCTCGCGGAGTACGCGGAAGTGGTGGGACAGCGTGGACTTGTGCAGCGCTATGCCGCACGCCTCAGGGGAGCAGCCGAGTTCTCCCGCCATCGCGAGCCTGCCGACGATCTGCAACCGGGCGGGATCGGCGAGCGCGTGCATGACCGCAGCGAGCTCGATCTTCTCCCACGCCGGATGCGACAAGCCGCGCATTAGCCTCACCGTGCCCGTTCCACCGACGTATCAACAACATTTCGGCCCCGGCCGTCGATGGCCAGGTGCTTACGGTGGATCGTACGGAACCTCGCCTGGTGCACAACCCCCGTGAGGGAGAGCTGACCCTGCGTGTCGGGGTATGAGGAGGCTCGCGCCGAAGCAAAAAGGAAGATCATGAGCCGCCGGACGGCTCATGATCTTCCTCGATGCTCGGGAGGCCCGGCGCCCCGCTCCCGCCGGGCCTCGCAAGTAGGACGAGCGGGTGGCGTGGGCGGTTCACAAGTTCGCGGAATTTTTTTCGGGAAATCTTCCGCGGCTCATCGCGGGCAGTTCGGCGCGCAGATGCGCCGGCTCACGGCCTGCAGGAACACCTCGCGGATCTGCGCCGGGTCCTGCGTGACGTACACGTCGCCGTTGGTCGCCTCCGCGATCTTCTCCAGCGCCGACGGGTCGATGTCCGGCCCGAAGCCGATCGCGAAGACCGAGACCGGCCGGTCCGGGTCGAACTGCTTGCGGAGCTTGTGCAGGAGCGTGGTCAGCGAGATGCCGTTCGGGTCCTCCTCGCGGCCGTCGGTGAAGACCATCACGGAGTTGACCTTGTCCGGCTGGTAGTCGCGCGTCATGGACTTGTACGCGGCCAGGATGGAGTCGTACAGGCCGGTGTCGCCGTCGGGGTTGGGTGCCGCGGCGGCGAGTGCGTGATTGATCACCTCGCGGCGGGGCGTGCCGTTGATGTCGGCGTTCAGCGGGCCGATCGGCACGACCTCGCGCCAGTCCCGCGCGCCGTCCATCTTGGTGGAGAACACGCGGACGCCGATCTCGTCGGTGTCCGGGAACTCGCGCAGGCCCTCCTGCGCGACGCGGACGATCGCCTGCATGCGGGTCAGCGTGCTGCCCGGTACCTGGGTGCTCATCGAGCCGGAGACGTCGAGGAGGGCGAGCATGCGGGTGCCCAGCATGAGCCGCTGCCACGCCTGCAGGACGTCGCTGACGGCGCCGGGCGACGGCGAGGGGAGCGCGTGCGTCGGCGCGGACTTCAGCCCGTCGGCGTGCGAGATGGCCCGGCCCGCCTTGCCGTCCGGGGTACGGAAGCCCAGCCGGTGCACGGCCGCGGCGGCGCTCCGGGACGTCACGGCGGAGCGGAACGCCTGCGCGGCGGCGAGCCGCGGGCCGCTCGCGGTGGTCAGCACGTACGGGTAGTCCAGGTCGTAGCTGCCCTCCACCGGGTACACGCCGGTGGCCGGGCGGTCCGGGGTCCGGCTGTTGTAGTCCCAGACGGACTGCTCGGTGGTCACCAGGACGGGTTTACGGCCGGCGGTGGCCCGCTTGAACGAGCCGAACAGCGCGGCCGCGTCCGGCGCGGTGCTGTTCTGCAGGCGGCGGATCACGGCGGTCAGCGACGCGAGCCCCGCGTTGCCGTCGCCGAGCATGCCCTGCAGCGTGACGATCGCGCCCATGCCGCTGGCGTTGCGGGTGGGGTCGAGCATGTGCACGTCGAGGCCGCCGCCGGTGGCGCCCGCGGTGGGCAGCAGCGACGTCCAGGGCGTGTGCGCGAAGTGGCCGGGCGTACGGGCGGCCAGCGTGCGCGGTACGGCCAGGATGATCGGCGTCTCGGCCACGGTCGCGCCGGTCATCCGGGTCTTCCCGGCGCCGCCGGTGGAGGACTGGACGAGGTCCACCCACTGCGAGGAGTCGGGGATCCACACGTCGGGCCGGATCTGGCCGGCGGCCGGGCCGGAACCCGACAGCGCGTTCATGACGTCCACGGACTGCCGCGCGGACACCGACACCCGGTAGCACTGGTGGTCGGGCCGGTCGTGCGCGGCGTTGAAGTCCTCGGCCATCGTGCGCACGGCGGGCGCGATGTCGGGGGAGGCGACCACCGACAGCCGTACGGTGCCGTCGCAGCCGCCGTGCGAGCCGACTAACGCGTACGCGCCGATGCCGAGCACGACGGCGAGCACCAGCGCGCCCGCGAGCGAGACGATCGCGATGCCCCGGCCACGAGTGGGCCGGCGCGGCGGGTACCGATCGTCCGGGGCGTTCTGGTGGCGTCCCACGTGACCTCACATGCGCGTTATGTCCGACGTTGGCGGGGGTTCGCCGAAGATTACCCAGCGAAGCCGCACCGACCAAGACCCCGAACGCGTCCGGTGATCACATACCGTGATGATGATCACGGTACGGAGTAACCGCCGGTTACAGCACCCCTTGTCAATTGGGCACCGCGTCAACAGCCCCCGCCGAACCCCTCGGCCACTTGTTGCGCAACCGTGACGCTGCACGTGCGAACGCCTCGTGCGTGTTTCAAGCTCGGCAGAGCGCGTGCGAGGGCGCGCAGCGGATCGCGCGGACGCGCGGAACACGGGGCTCCGATCCTGGCGCTCCCAGTATCCGGCCCGCGCACATCGCGCGCCCTGTCACGCGGAAAGGCCTCGCTCCGCGAGACTGATCTCCTGCGCGTATCTCCTGCGCGTGCGGCCCCGCGCGAAGCGAACCCCGCTTGGCTCGGCGCCCTGGAAGTACCACAACGCCCCTGGCCAACGATCGGCACGGACCCCGCCCGGCACCCTGCCCGCACTTCGCAAACGGTGACCAGCCACCTACGGCGGCCGCACGCGCAAAAAATCAGTCTCGCGAAGCGAGGCCTTTTCGCGCGGGAGCGCGGAAGGCGCGTGCGGGAATCGTCGTGATCGGGGGATCGCTCGGGTCGGGCTAGCGGGGGCACTCCGGGGTGCATACGCGGCGGGAGACGGCTTGAAGGAAGATTTGGCCGATTTTTTGGGGGTCGTTCGTGGTGTAGGTGGCGCCGCCGGTGGGGTCGGTGATCTGTTTGAGGGCGCTCGCGTCGACCGCGTCGCCGAAGCCGATCGCGATGATCTCGATGGGCTTGCGCGGGTCGCGTTCGCGGCCGAGTGCGGACAGCAGGTCGTCCAGGTTCATTCCGGTGCTGTTACGGCTGCCCACCAGGATCAGCACCGACTGCACCCGGTCGTCCCGGTACGTGCGCTTCACCTGCCGGTACGCGGCCAGGATCGTGTCGTACAGGCCGGTGCCGCCGGAGGAGACCGGGCGGAGCGAGCTGTCGATGTCGTACAGCCGCTGCCGCCGGGTCTCGCCGTTGATCACGTCGGTCAGCGGCCCGAGCGAGACGTCCTGCTTGTACGGCAGGTCGCCGTCGAGGTGCGAGGCGAACGTCCACAGGCCCATGTCGGTGTCGTCGGGGAACAGGCCGAGCCCGTCGCGCGCCGCCTCCGCCGAGACCTGCAGCCGCGTCTTCCCGGTGCCCGGGATGACCTGGCCGATCGACGGCGACCGGTCGGCCAGCACCAGCATCCGGCTGTTCAGGCCCAGCCGGTTCCAGGTGCGCAGGCCCAGCTCCAGGTCGTCCTGGCCGAGGTGGGCGGACAGCTTGGGCGCGGCCGGGTTGACGCCGAACGACTCGCGCAGGATCGAGCCGGCCTGGTCCTTGGCGTCCCGGAAGCCGAGCTGGGCCATCAGCCCGCGCGCGTACCCGGACCGCAGCAGGTCGCCGAACCTGCGCGCGGCACGCTCGCGCGGCCCGGAGTCGGCCGTGATCGCGTACGGGTAGTCCAGCGTGGCCGTGCCCTCGGGCGGATAGAACGCGACCAGCTTCTTCCGCCCGCCGAACTCGTTGTGGTACCAGACGCCCTGCTCGCTGGACACGCCGAGCGGCGTGCCGCCGGGCGGGTCCGAGCCGAGGTAGTCGAGCACCGCCTCCTGGTTGGCCGCGGCCACCTTCTGCGTGTCGCGGATGAACCCGGTCAGCCGGGCGGGCACGTCGGTACTGCCCTCCATCTCCGTACGGGCGGCCTCCATGGCCACCAGGCCGGCCACGTTGCGCGTGGGGTCGGAGATCATCGGGCTCAGCCAGTCCGGCGGCTTGCCGGACGTCCCGGACGTCACCCACTGGCCGAGCAGCAGCTTCCAGCTCGCCTTGACCTTGTCCGCGGTCATCTTGCGCAGCAGGTCGGTGGTGCCGGTCAGCACGACGGGGGAGCGGGCCACGGAGACGCCGGTGGGCCGCAGCGGCAGCGGCGGGGTCCGGTTCGCCACCCCGGCGGCCGCCGGGGTGGTCGGCCGGGACGCGTCGGTGGCGGCGATGTCGGCGCGCGCCAGGTTCAGCCAGAACGACGACTCCGGCACCCAGCCGTCCAGCCGCAGCGAGCCGGGCGTCAGGCTGCGGCCGGTCACCGTGTTCAGCACGTCCGCGGAGTCCTGCTCGGTCACCTGGATCTGGCCGCAGGCGTCGGGGTCGGCGTTGTACCGGTTGGCCAGCGTCTGCAGCGCGTTGGCCATGTCCGGCGCGGCGGCCACGTTCGCGACGGTGCCGCTCGGGCAGCCGCCGTGCGAACCGAGGACCGTCCACGCGCCGCCGGCCAGCAGGATGGCGGTGATCGCCATGGCCATGACGGAGATGATGGTCCGCACGCGGGCACGCCGCTCGGCCTCGGGGGATCGCGTGCGATGACGTCCTATGGCCACGGCGCTCCTCGCCGATGCTCCGAACCCTGACGAATGCGAGGAACTGTACTCAAATTAACCGCCGGGTAACAGGTGAACTACAGGAGCGGTGGTCTAACCGTGTCCGACCGGCACGGGAGACTGGCCGTATGGCGGATCTCGTTCCGGTACGCGACCCGGCGGACGCGCGCGTCGCGGCGTACGTCCGGCTGCGCGACACCAACCTGCGCAAGAGCCTGGAGGCCGAGCACGGGCTGTTCATCGCCGAGGGCGAGAAGGTGATCCGCCGGGCCGTCGCCGCCGGGTACCCGGTGCGCTCACTGCTCATGGAGCGCCGCTGGCTGGAGCCGCTGTCCGACGTCCTGGCCGGCGTGGACGCACCGGTGTACGTCGCCGAGCCGGATGTCGTCGACGCGGTCACCGGCTACCCCGTGCACCGCGGCGCGCTGGCCGAGATGGGCCGTACGCCCCCGCCGCCCGTACGCGACGTCCTGGCCGCCGCCCGTACGCTGGTGATCTGCGAGGACATCGTCGACCACACCAACGTCGGCGCGATCTTCCGGTGCGTGGCCGCGCTGGGCGTCGACGCCGTGCTGGTCTCGCCGCGCTGCGCCGACCCGCTGTACCGGCGGGCGATCAAGGTGTCGATGGGCGCGGTGTTCACCGTCCCGTACGCGCGCATGAGCGACTGGCGGGACGGGCTGGCCGAGGTCCGTGCCGCCGGGTTCACCCTGCTGGCGCTGACGCCCGCGCCCGATGCCGTACCGCTGGCCGAGGCGGTGGCGGGGACCGGTGGTGAGCGGCGGGCGCTGCTGCTGGGCACCGAGGGCGACGGGCTGTCCGCCCGCTGGACCGCCGCGGCCGATCTGCGGGTCCGCATCCCGATGAGCCGCGACGTCGACTCGCTCAACGTCTCGGCCGCCGCGGCGATCGCCTGCTACGAGCTGACCCGTTGAGGCCCGCCCTCAGGCAAGATGGGGCGGGATCGCAGCAGCCGTCGAAACGGAGCCGACCGATGCAGGCCGGGTGCAGATCGTGGGCCACGCCCCGTGCGAGGATCGCGCCGTGAAGCGCCGGGTGAGACCTCTGAGGTCGCTGGGGCGGTGGGACCGGCGGGCGTTCGACGCCGTGGCGGCGTCGCGGAGCCGGGTGCTCGACGCGATGCTGCCGCCGCTGACGCGGTCCGCGGACAACGCCGCCATGTGGGGCATGGTGGCCGCCGCCATGGGCGCGACGGGCAGCCGGCGGATGCGCCGGGCCGCGTTGCGCGCCGCGGTGAGCGTGGCCATCGCCAGCCCGGTGGCGAACATCCTCGGCAAGCAGATGTTCCGGCGCGCCCGCCCGGACATCACCGGCGTGCCGCCGGTCCGGCTGGCCCGGCACGTACCGGGGTCGACGGCCTTCCCGTCCGGGCACTCCGCGACGGCCGCCGCGTTCGCCGTCGCCGTGGCGGCCGAGGCGCCGCTGCCGGTCGCCGTGCCGGTGGTGCTGCTGGCCGCCGGCGTGGGCGCGTCGCGGGTGTACACGGGCGTGCACTACCCCGGCGACGTGCTGGCCGGGGTGGCGCTCGGCGTGGCCGGCGGCCTGCTGTCCAAGCGGCTGCTGCCGCCGCCCCGTACGGAGGAGGTGCCGGCACGGCTGGCCGGTGCCGGGCGGCTGGCGTCCGCACCGGACGGCACGGGCCTGGTCGCGGTGGTGAACACCGCGGCGGGCGAGGACGAGGAGGAGCCGGCCGACGAGGCGCTGCGCCGCGAGCTGCCCGGCGCCCGGATCGTACGGGTGGGTCCGGACGACGACGTCACGGACGTGCTCGACCGCGCGGCGGCGGACGCGGAGGTGCTGGCCGTGGCGGGCGGCGACGGCACGGTCGGCGCCGGCGCGGACGCCGCGCTGCGCCACGACGTGCCGCTGCTGGCCGTGCCGTCCGGCACGCTGGACCACTTCGCCCGCGCCCTCGGCCTGCCGACCCGCGCCGACGCCGTCGACGCGTACCGCGCGGGCCGGCTGGCGCGGGTGGACGTCGGCCAGGTCGACGACCGTACGTTCCTCAACACGGCCGGCATCGGCGTGTACGCCGAGCTGGTGGCGCGCCGGGAACGGCTGGAGAAGCGGCTCGGCAAGTGGGCCGCGCTGGCGGTGGCCGCGATGCGCGTGCTGCGCGACGCCGAGCCGGTGGCGTGCGAGGTGGACGGCATGCGGCTGCGCGTCTGGGCGATGTTCGTCGGCAACTGCCGTTACGCCACCCGCGGCGTCGCGCCCGCCCGCCGCGCCTCGCTCACCGACGGGCTGCTGGACGTACGGCTGGTCGTGGACGGCGGCGCGCACCCCCGGATGCGCGCGATCTACGCCCTGCTCGCCGGGCCGCTCGGGCTCAGCCGCAACTACCTGGAGTGGCGCGCGCACCGCTTCGCGGTGAAGCCCGCGGACGGGTCGCTGCGGCTGGCCACCGACGGCGAGACGTTCACGACGGAGTCGGCGGTGCTGTTCGCCAAGCGGCCGCGCGCCCTGGTGGTGGTGCGGCCGGCGTGACTACGCCTCGTTCCGCCGCCGGATCAGCACCAGCGCCGTCACCAGCCCGACGAACGAGGACGCCGCGGCCAGCAGCCCGAAGATCGTCCGCGTGGGCATGCCGGAGGCGGCGCCCTTGATGGCGTGGCCGTCGGCGACCGGGCGGACGGTGACCGGGGCGCCGTTCGGCGTGGGCCGCGGGCCGGGCCGCGGGGCGATGACCGGGAGCCGCGGCTTGTCCGGCGCGGCCCGCGCGGCGTCGGGCGGGCCCAGCGGGGCCTGCGCGCCGTCCGGGGTCGAGAAGATCGTGGCGGCGGGCGGCTGCGGTGCGGCGACCGTCGTGAGCTCCCGCTGGGTGATCGTCTGCGGCGGTACGTACGGCGGCGCGGCCTCCCGTACGGTGTGCGCCGGCGTGCGGCGCACCACCAGCACCATCGTGCTCGTCGTGGTGGGCGCGTTCGCCGACGTGACGGTCACCTCGATCCGCAGCCGGTGCGCGGCGTGCCCCGGCCGTTCGCGGAACGTCAGCCGGTGCGCGTGGTGCACGTCGCCGAGGCGGCACCGCTGCTTGGCGCCGCCGTGGCAGGCGGCCGGACCGGCGAACCGGGCGCCGTGCGGGTGGACCGCGACCGTGGCCACCACCCGGTGCGCCATGCCGCCGGACGCCTTCACCCGCACCGTGTAGCGGGCCCGCGCGGCGTCCGTGCCCGTGGTGGTCGCGCCGATGAGCGCGGCGTGCAGGCGTACCCGGGCCGGCTCCGGGCTTGAGGTCGGCGTGGCCGTCCGCGTACGGCTGGGGGACGGCGAGCCGGTGCCGCTCGCGGACTGGGACAGCGACTGCGATGGGGACTGCGATGGGGACTTCGACGGGGACGGCGTGGCGGAGGGAGAGGAAGGGGTGTCGTCCGGAGTCGTCGGGAGGGCGGATCCGGGGGAGGGACCGTGCCAGTACGTCGAGTCCGGACTGCCGAGCCCGCCGCCGGTCGCCGCGCCGGCGAGCGATCCCGTGCCGGTCAGTCCCAGTGTGCCGATGCCGACGAGCACGAGCCCGCGCATGATCGTACGCCGCATCGAACCATCCCCCGATTTCCCTCACCAATCCGTGACACACCTAGTACTCAGTGTGACCAATCGGGCTGCGTCAACACATGGGACGTTTCGGGCGTACGTGGCTCAGTCGCGGTGGCGGCCGGCCGGCCGCCACAGGCCGCGGCGCCGGACCTTGCGGGTGATCAGCGTGCCGGCGCCCAGGCCGACGAACGCGGCGGCCGCCGCGGCGGGCACGCTCACCGCGTCGGTGTGCACCTGGCCGGACGCCTTCGCCGGCGGCTCGGCGACGTTCGGGTTGCGCGGCGAGCCCTCCGGCGACGGCGCCACCGACGGCAGCGTGGGCGTGTCCGTCGGCGGGGCGAACGGCGCCTGCGTACCGGCCGGGATGCTCGGCACGCCGGTCGGCACGGACGTGGGGACGGGCACGTTGCCGTTGTAGTCGGGCGCGCTGCTCGGCGTGTCCGACGTGTTGTGGCTCGGCTTGTGCGACGGCTTGTGCGACGCGGTGTGGCTCTGGTGGGACTTGGTCGGGGACGGCTTCGAGGAGGACTTCGTCGGCGAGGGCGAGGCGGTCTTCGTGGGCGTCGGCGAGG
>Ga0164243_10013390_pt1 | contig 11546 bp, 11 predicted proteins | sample OricompcompostOP_FD_108781 | JGI IMG/M metagenome (GOLD analysis project Ga0164243, IMG submission 108781) | Organic Plus compost microbial communities from Emeryville, California, USA - Original compost - Organic plus compost (OP) | ecosystem: Engineered > Solid waste > Mixed feedstock >... | reverse complement strand
CAGCTCTTCCATCGACGCCGCCGTCTGCTCCAGCGACGCCGCCTGCTCTTCGGTGCGGCTGGACAGGTCCGTGTTGCCCGCCGCAATCTCGCGCGAACCCACCGTGATCTCGTCCACCCCGCGACGCACCGCCGCCACCGTGCGCGTCAGGCTCTCCTGCATGCGCTTGAGCGCCGAGAAGAGCTGGCCGATCTCGTTGGCATTGCGCACTTCGACGCGCGCCGTCAGGTCGCCGGCCGCGATGCGGTCGAAATGCCGGCCCGCGTCGGTGAGCGGGCGCAGCACCCGGCGCCGCAGGAAAACATAGGTCGCGAACACCAGCAGCGCGGCGATGACGCCGCCCGCCGCCACGGCCATCAGCACGTAGCGATAGCGGACCTGCGCCACTTCGTGGGCATCGGTCATTTTGCCGGTGCGCCAGAAGTCGAAAGCGTCCACGGCACGCGCGAAGCGGCTTTCGAGGGCGTCCTGCACCATCTGGACCTGCGTCTGGTAGCCCGGCATGTCGGCTTTCTCGAGCGCCGTCACCAGCGGGGCCAGGCCCTGCTGCGCCAGCACGAGATACGCGTCCTCGATTTCCTTGAGAATGGGCGCCGCCTCGGCGTCGTCGGGCTTGGGCAGCGTCTTGTAATATTCGAACTCGGTCTGCGTCTTGTTGAGCGCCGACTTCGCCCTCTGCAGCATGCCCGCCGCCTCGCCGGACAGGCCCTGCGACACCAGGACGGGCTGGCCGATGTTGCGCACGATGTCGCCGTAGTTGGAAGTGGCCGCGCGGCCCAGGCTGTTGAGCGTATCCTTGTAGCTTCCCACCACGCGGCTGACCGCGTCGTCGAGCTCCTGCGCCTGCTTGATCTCCGCCAGAGTCTGGTTGCTGACCCGCAGCGACAGAACCCCCAACGCCGCGCCGATCACCAACATGAATGAAAAGAACGCCAGCACCCACAGCAGGCTGCCGCGTATCGTCATGTTCGCAAAAAACTTGCGCATCACAGGAACCACTCCCAGGGTGCAGTAGTTAGGAAAAGCGCCGCATCGATCCTGACGCGGCGCCTGTGCCCTGCCGGCCGTCTCCGATCAGGAAGCGACCTTCTCCACCAGCGCCATTTCGTCGCTGGTCATCAGCTTTTCGATGTCCACGAGGATCAGCATGCGTTCGTCCACCGTGCCCAGGCCGGTGAGGTATTCCGTGGACAGTGTGGCGCCGAACTCCGGCGCCGGGCGGATCTGCCCCGCGTTGAGCATGAGCACGTCGGACACTCCGTCGACCACGATGCCGACCACGCGGCGCTCGAGGTTGAGGATGATGACCACCGTCTGCTCGTTGTAGTCGACGCTGCCCAGGTTGAACTTGATGCGCAGGTCGACGATGGGAACGATGATGCCGCGCAGGTTGGTCACGCCCTTGATGAAAGGCGGCACGTTGGCGATGCGGGTGACGGTGGCCGCGTCGTAGCCGCGGATTTCCTGCACCTTGAGAATGTCGATGCCGTATTCCTCGGCGCCGAGCGTGAACACGAGGAATTCGCTGCCTACGTCCTCATTGCGCGCGGACTGCGCTTGCGGTTTGGCTGCCATGAGTGGTTTCTCTCCGTCAATTCAGAATGGCTTCGGGCTGCGACCAACGCTCGCGGTTGGCGCGCGCCAGCGCAAAAACGTCGACAATCAGCGCCACGCTGCCATCGCCCAGGATGGTGGCGGCGGAGATGCCGGGAACCTTGCGGTAATTCGATTCGAGATTCTTCACCACCACCTGGTGCTGCCCGATGAGGTGGTCCACCAGCAGCGCGAAGCGGCGGTCTTCGGCCTGCATGATGACCGCGATGGCCTGCGTGGGATCGGTCTGCGCGCCGCAGACCGAGAACACGCGGTGCATTTCCACCAGCGGCAGGTACTCGCCGCGCACGTGCATCACGCGCTCGTTGCCGGCCACCGAGTAGATCTGGTCGTTGGTGGGCTGCAGCGATTCGGTCACGTGGTTGAGCGGGAGGATGAAGGTTTCCTCGCCGACCCGCACCGACATGCCATCGAGGATGGCCAGCGTCAGCGGCAGCACGATGCGGGTGGTGGTGCCCTGCCCCGGCCGGGACGACAGTTGCACGTGGCCGCCCATGTCCTGGATATTGCGGCGCACCACGTCCATGCCCACGCCGCGGCCCGAGATGTCGGTGATCTTCTCCGCCGTGGAAAAACCCGGGGCGAAGATGAGCTGCCAGATCTCGTCGTCGGGAGAGTTCTCGTTGACGGGCAGCCCCTGGGCGATGGCCTTCTTGAGAATTCTTTCGCGGTTCAGGCCGGCGCCGTCGTCGCTCACCTCGATCACGATATTGCCGCCGTTGTGCTGCGCCGACAGCACCAGCTGGCCGACCGGATCCTTGCCGGCGGCCACGCGCTTCTCGGGCGTCTCGATGCCGTGGTCCAGGCTGTTGCGCACCAGGTGCGTCAATGGGTCGATGATGCGCTCGATGAGGCTCTTGTCCAGTTCGGTGGCGCGACCGTAGGTCTGCAGTTCGATCTGCTTGCCCATCTTGCTGGCGATGTCGCGCACCAGCCTGGGAAAGCGGCTGAACACGTAGTCCATCGGCATCATGCGGATGGACATCACGGCCTCCTGGAGGTCGCGGGCATTGCGCTCAAGCTGTTCCATGCCGTTGAGCAGGCGGTCGTGCAGCACCGGATCCAGCGTGGAGGCCGTCTGCGCCAGCATGGCTTGCGTGATGACCAGCTCACCCACCAGGTTGATGACCTGGTCCACCTTTTCGACGCCGACACGGATGGAGGTGGACTCCTTGTCCGCGTGCGCCGGCGCCGGCGCGCGGGTGGCGCGCGATGCCTGGGTGATCGCCTCGGCCGCGGCGGCCGATTCCGCCACGGGCGCCGGCTGCCCGGAGGTCGCGGCCGGTTGGGGTGCGGACTGCGGCGCGGCCGGCTCAGGCGCGGCCGGTTGGGCTTCCTGCGCAGCGGATTCCGCCACCGCGGGCGGCGCTTCCTGCCGGATCTCGAGCTGGTCGGCATCCACGATGAAGCAGCACACCGCTTCGATATCCGCCGGCGAGCAGGTGCTGTCCACCCACACCGTCAGCGCGCCGTCCTTGCGTTCGCTGGCCTTCACATGGCCCAGGTTGCCCATTTCTTCCAGCAGGGAACCCGCGTCCTTGTCGGATACCTTGCTGATGCGCACCCGCAGCGGCACGCCGCCGGATGCGGCGGCGCCGGCCTCGGGCGCCTCGGCGGCCGGCGCCGGCTGGGGCTGGGGCGCAGCCGGTTGCGGAGCGGCCGCGGGCGCCGGCGGGGCGGCTTCGGCAGCCGCCGGCTCCTTGTGCTCCAGCGCCAGCTGTTTCAGCACTGCGCAGATGCGCTCGAACACGGCTTCGTCGGGCTCCTCGGAAGCCCGGTAGGCGTCCAGTTGGCTTTTGAGCACGTCTTTCGTTTCCAAGAAAATATCCACCATGTCCGTGCGCAGCGTCATTTCGCCGCGGCGGATCGCGTCCAGAAGGTTCTCGAGCAGGTGCGTGGTGCCTGCAAGCTGGGTGAAACAGCCAAAGGTCGCCGCCCCGCCCTTGATGGAATGGGCCGCGCGGAAAATGGCATTAAGCTGCTCGATGTCGGGCGCCCCCACGTCGAGCTCCAGCAGGAGCTGCTCCATTTCCGCGAGCAGTTCGTCCGCCTCGTCGAAAAAGGTCTCGTAAAACTGACTGAGATCCAAACCAGCACTCATGGCCCGTATGCCTTCGTAAAAGAACTCGCTTACGCGGCGGGCTGCTCGCCGAGCAGTTCCGCCGCCAATTCGACCAGCACGTCCGGATCGACCGGCTTGGAGAGCCAGCCGCACACGCCCAGGTCGCGCGCCGCCATCTTGCTGTCCACGTCGTCTTCGGTGGTCAGCACCAGCACCGGCACGTCTTCGTACTGCGCCTGTTGCCGCAGCCCCTGGATGAGTTCCAGCCCGCCCATGACGGGCATGTTCCAGTCGCTCACGACCAGGTCCACCGGCTGGTCCTTGGCCCGCGCCAGCGCCTCCTGCCCGTTGACCGCCGTCACCACCTTCCAGCCTGCGCCCGTCAGCGTCGTCTGGACGATCATGCGCATCGTCGCCGAATCATCGGCCACCAGAATCGTTGCCGCCATTGCTATCGAACCCCTTCGGCGGGCGGAGCCTTGTCCGTCCCGCTGTGATTTCCTGACTTCACCGCCTCGGCCGCCGCGCGGGCCGCATCGACCGCGGAGCCCACTTCCTGTGCGCTGCCGGCGTTGATGTCCGCGGCCGCGGCGTTCTCTTCCTCGATGCGGCGCTGGGTGCTCTGGTTGAGCACGACCAGGCTGATACGCCTGTTAACGGCCGCGTACGGGTCATCTTTAACCAGGCTCATGCTCGAGGACAGGCCCTGCACGCGCATGACCTTGTCTTCGTTCATGCCGCCGGCCACGAGCTCCTGGCGGGATGCGTTGGCGCGGTCGGCCGACAGCTCCCAGTTGCTGTAGGCCCGCTCGCCCCGCGCATACTGGCTGGCGTCGGTATGGCCGGAGATGCTGATCTTGTTCGGCAGCTCGTTCAGCACCGGGCCGAGCTCGCGCAGGATGTCCCGCATGTAGGGCTGCACGTTGGCGCTGCCCGTGGCGAACATGGGCCGGTTCTGGCTGTCGATGATCTGGATGCGCAACCCCTCGGTCGTCATGTCGATGCGGAGCTGGGGACGGAACGTCTTGAGAACCGGGGAGGTCTCGATGAGGTTTTCCAGCCGCTTCTTGAGGCTCTCGAGGCGGTGACGCTCGCGGCGCTCCGCGTCGGCCATGGGCTGGGCTTCCACCCGGTTGCCCTGCGCCCGGCGCACGTCGCCGTCGTCGCGCAGGGGATCTCGACCGCCGCCGGGCACGGCGCTGGTTTCGGCCGAACTGCTGGGCCCGCCGGCGATCGCCACGTGCAGCGGCATGCGGAAGAACTCGGCAATGCCCTTGAGCTCTTCGCGCGGCACGATGCTGATCAGCCACATGACGAGGAAAAACGCCATCATGGCGGTGATGAAATCCGCGTAGGCGATCTTCCAGCTCCCCCCGTGGTGTCCGCCGCTCTTGCCCTTCTTGCGGCGAATCACCACACGGTGATTGTTGACGGTGCTCATTGCCCGCTCCGTCAGGCCTTGGCGGTCGACTTGGCTTGCCGGACGTGTTCTTCCAGCTCACCGAAGGTGGGGCGCACGCCCGAGTACAGCACCTTGCGACCGAACTCGACGGCGAGCTGCGGCGGGTAGCCGTTCATGCTGGCCAGCAGCGTGGTCTTGATGCATTCCAGCACCTTCACGGCCTCGGCCATGCGCCGGTCCACGCGCGAGGCCAGCGGCCCCACGAAGCCGTAGGCCAGCAGAATGCCCAGGAAGGTGCCCACCATGGCCTTGGAGATCAGGTCGCCCAGGATGGCCGGCGGCTGGTCCACCGCCGCCAGCGCCTTGATCACGCCCAGCACGGCGGCCACGATGCCGAATGCCGGCAGGCCGTCGGCCATCTGCTGCAGCGCATGCACCGGCACTTCGCGCTCGTGGCGGTAGGTCTCGATTTCCTCGTCCATGAGCGTTTCGATCTCGAACGAGCTCATGTTGCCGCTGATCATGATGCGCAGGTAGTCCGTGATGAACTCCATGAGCTTCTGGTCTTTCATGATGCGCGGGTATTCGCTGAAGATCGGACTGGAGGACGGATCTTCGATGTGCGACTCAATGGCCATCAGCCCTTCGCGCCGCGCCTTGTTCAGCAGGGTGTACAGGAGCGCCATCAGCTCCATGTAGACCTCTTTGCTGTACTGGGAGCTCTTGAGCGCATCGGGCAGCGCCTTCTTCACGAGGATCAGCGACTTCTTGCTGTTGCCCGCCAGGAAGGCGCCCAAGGCCGCGCCGAAGATCAGCGTGAGCTCGAATGGCTGGTACAGCGCGCCCAGATGGCCGCCGAGCGCGATGAAGCTGCCGACCACCGAGGCGATCACCACCAAATAACCGATAACAATCAACACATCAGGCCCCTGCCAACGAAGTCTAAAACCGGCGTCAATGATCCCCTGCTCCCCCCGGCCCAAAAAGCCGGGTTACGGGGGGTTTTTCAGGGCTTTTGATGTATTTGAGGCTGGGCGTCAGCCCGAGGCCGCCTCGGCGGCGGCAACCGCACGGCTGCCCGAGCGCGCCTTCGCCGCGGCCCGCGTCTTGCCGGCGCGGGGCGGAGGGCGGCAGATCGCGCAGACGAAATCCGTCTGGGGATCGTGGGCATGCGCGATGAAATGGCCGCCGCAGTGGCGGCACTCCGAAAGCTGCAGCATGCCGCTGTCGAAGAAGCGCACCAGCATCCAGGCCCGTGTGAAGCTCAGCACGGGCTCCGCGTTCTCGGCGCCTTCGACGCCCGCGTTCTCGAGATAGAGCCGGTAGGCGTCGATGACGGCGCGGATCCCCTTGCTGTTGGTGTGCTTGTCCAGGAACGAATAGACGTTGTAGAACAGCGAGGAATGGATGTTCGGCAACCAGGTCATGAACCAGTCCACCGAGAACGGCAGCATGCCCTTCGGGGGCGAGCAGCCGCGAATCTCGCGATACAGGCGCGCCAGGCGGTCGTGGCTCAGGCTGGTTTCCGCCTCCAGCACCTGCAGGCGGGCGCCCAGGGAGATCATGGAACTGGCAAGGAGGATGTCGTCCGCTTCCTGGGAAACGCTCTTGATGGCCATGGCGCTTGAAGATCCGGAGGGTTGCGCGGGCCGTTCAGGCCAGCTCTTCGACGGGCTGCTTGGCAAGCAGGATGGTGGCGTGCGCCTGCTGCAGCGCGCCGCCCAGCACGTCCTGAGTCAGGGCGGAAAGCAGGCTGTAGTCGTCAAAGCGGAAACGGCACAGGAGCGAGCTGGAGCTGGCCAGCCTCACGAGCTGGGCGGGCGACAGGCGCATGAGAATGTCCGCCACCTCGCTGCTGAAGCCCAACCGGAACATCGAGGCAGCATAGTCATCGCGCAGCATGCGCTGGGCGAGAAGAAGATAGGACAGATTCACTTCACGGATATCTGCCAGCAAAGAACTTTCGACTTGTTGCACACCAGGCTCCCTGATCCCTACGTGCGAGGGTCCGTATCAACTACCAACAGTCACAAGCAGCAACGATTGCTTCGTAACCAGCTGCGTCCAGTTTTTATGCGAAATGTATCAGCAATTCGCAATTTAAGTAAAATTTATCACATCTCGTGTCATTTTCTATGACTAATATGACAAAAGTTTTTTGATGTTGCTCATAAGACAGATGAAGATACAACTTGACATGAAACTATCTGACAAATTTACGTCAATTTGCCAAATAGACATTCAAAAAGTTGTGTTCTTTACGGAATGAAATCGGCGCTTTTAACCACAATGGGCACCGTACCGATCACCTCGTTAGCTTCGCCCAGCGCAACCGCGCGCTTGTCGACAATGTCGCTATTTGGCAACGCCAGCGCCAGCGTCCGACACCCGCGCCTCCATAGATTCGTCTGACACTCCGCAATGCCCAACGCAGAAGACAGCTTGGTCGAATATGCCCCGCTCGTTCGGAAGCTGGCCCTGCAATTGCTCGCGCGCCTGCCGGCCAGCGTCGAACTGGACGACCTGATACAGGCCGGCATGATCGGCCTGCTGGACGCCGTGCGCCGCTACCAGGAAACCGCCGACGCGCAATTCGAGACCTACGCCACCACCCGCATCCGGGGGGCCATGCTGGACGAGCTGCGCGGCCAGGACTGGCTGCCCCGCAGCGTGCGCGCCAAGGCCCGCAAGATAGAACAGGCCATCCAGCAGCTCGAGCAGAAGCTCATGCGCGCGCCCACCGAGGCCGAGATCGCCGCACAGCTGGAGCTGCCCCTGGCCGAATATCAGACCCTGCTGCACGACGCCCAGGGCGTGCAGATCGTCCACTATGAAGACTTTTCGTCCGATACGGACAGCGCGTCGGACCAGGCCGACTGGGCGGCTTCCCTCAATGCCGGCAACGCCCAGGCCGGCAATCCGCTCGATTCCCTGCTGGCCGGCGACTTCCGCCAGGCGCTCATCCACGCCATCGACGCCCTGCCCGAGCGCGAAAAGCTCCTGCTCTCGCTCTGCTACGAGCAGGGACTGAACCTCAAGGAAATCGGCGCCATCATGAACGTAACCGAGGCCCGGGTCTGCCAGCTGCGCTCCCAGGCCACCGCCCGCATCCGCGCCAAGCTGCGCGAGCAGGCCTGGCAGGATCTGCCGCACGAACAGCAGATGGCGCAGATTATCTGAGGCCCGCCGGCGCCGGCGTGCATGGCGCGCCGCCGCCCGACGTCCCCCCTCCTCCACCCGGCGGATTGACCTTCGTAAAACAGCCCTAAAGATTGATTTGGCCCTGCCGTAATCCTGGCAACGGAGAAATTCGGCGTCGCAAGAAGACGAATTCTCCCGTTACTACGATGGGCGGCCCAGCTGCCCGGTTTGAAGAAGCCTTTCTCTCTTGGGAGCCAAAACATGGCTGCAGTTATCAACACCAACTACTTGTCCCTGGTTGCCCAGACCAACCTGAACAAGTCCCAGTCCGCTCTGGGTACCGCCATCGAACGCCTGTCGTCGGGCCTGCGCATCAACAGCGCCAAGGACGACGCTGCTGGTCAGGCTATTGCTAACCGCTTTACTGCCAACATCAAGGGTCTGACCCAGGCTTCGCGTAACGCCAACGATGGCATCTCGATTGCGCAGACGACCGAAGGCGCTCTGAACGAAATCAACAACAACCTGCAGCGCATTCGCGAACTGACGGTTCAAGCTCAAAACGGCACGAACTCCGACTCCGACCTCAAGTCAATTCAAGACGAAATCGGCCAACGCCTTTCGGAGATTGATCGCGTCTCGAAGGAAACACAATTTAACGGGGTCAGCGTGCTCGCTGCCGACAACAACTTGAAGATCCAAGTCGGCGCGAACGACAACCAGACCATCAACGTTGGCTTGAAAAAAATTGACCGCGATACGCTCGGTCTTGCTGACTTCACGGTCGCTGGCGACAAGAGGGCCACGGCCGATGACCTCGTCAAAGAGTTTAAAGCCACATTGACATCCGCAGAATACGGAAAGGCGGGCCAGGCTGCCGAATACGATTACAATGGCACTACCAAAGCGGTCACCGCGAGTGCTAGTGGTGCTGCAGTATATGCAGGTGACGATGGTAGCCTGACAACGACACAAGCTCGTACCTCACTCAACGTAGATACGACCCAGCAAGCAGCAGCTGCCTTCAACTTGGAGACTTTTCTTGGTGATTCCTCTAAGTGGACTGCAGTAAGCGGGGGCTTTACCAAGTCCACCGCCAACAACAACCCTGAAAGTAGCGGGCAATACACCATCCAGGTCGATGGCGAAACATTTACCGCAACGATTTCTCAGGCTGCTGGTGACGGTACAACTGCGGGTGCGATCACCATGACCCTTACAGACGGTAAGGGTGCAGCTTTCGCTGGCGACATTTTTGTCAAAGACGATGGCTCGTTCACAACGGTCGAAAACCGCCGTGCTGCGACGACTGACGATCTGAAAAAGAACGGTTACGGAGTTTCTGCAGCTGTTTACACTATCGCGAGCGGTGCAAATGCTGGTGATTACGATGTGGACGCCAATGGGAATGTTAAGCAGGACGGCGGCACGGAAAATCTTTATCTGTCCCGCAGCACTGAAGGTAAAGTAAGTCTCGTCGCTGAATCAACAGCAAAGAAGCCTTCTGAAAATGCGTTGGCCACACTGGACATTGCATTGAACCGTGTGGATCAGCAGCGAAGCGAACTCGGTGCGATTCAAAACCGCTTCCAGTCCACGATCGCCAACCTCAGCAACACGGTCACCAACCTGTCCGCAGCTCGTTCGCGCATTGAAGACGCCGACTACGCAGTCGAAGTCTCCAACATGACTCGCGCGCAGATCCTGCAACAAGCTGGTACCTCGGTTCTGGCACAAGCCAACCAAGTGCCGCAAGGTGTCTTGAGCCTGCTGCGTTAATTCTAGGCAGTATTTGGGACGGGCAACCGTCCTCAAGTGGAACTACGAAACCGCCTTTCCTTCAGGATCGGCGGTTTTTCCATTTGGGATGCTGCGGTAGAGGGAGCGTCAGCCCTTTATAGCAAGAGCACTTTCTTTTTGGTCGGCTTTCCATCGCTTCCGATGACGGTCCGATATCCGTAGAGTCCGGCCCTCTCCAAGTTATTCCGAACGGTATTGTCGCTGACGCTGGCGCCTTCTTCACGCAGTGCCTTGCCGATCTGACTCGGGTTGGCATACAGGCCGGACTGGGCCATGTCCCAAATACGCTGCCTCACGTCAGCAGGTAAAGCCTTGCCGTTCTTCTTTGGTGCTCGGCTTTTAGGTGGTGGCACGATGGCCGCTCCGGTCTCGCTGAGATTCTTCTGCACGGAATATCGCCAGCGATTGTAATTACTTCGCGCCAACCCCAAGTCCTCACATGCCTGAGAGACTGTCTTTCGCTTGCTCTTGTCGTAGTGGTTGACGGCGCTATGGACGGCTTGTACCAGTCGCGTTTTTTCTTCCCATGATAGCTGCTTGCCCATCAACAAAACTATAACACATATGAGCCAAACAACCACCGAAACGGTCGATTTTCCGACTGCTTTCGATAAATACCCGGCCACTTGGTTTTCTACGGTTTTTACCCGTGATACCGAGCGGTCTCATCTCATCATTACGCACTCATCGGCATATGCCAATGGGGGTCTCAATTTCACGCGACAGGCGACTTTGTGATCAGGAACATGGGGTCAGTCGTTCAGGATACTCGTCGGGCATTTGGAAATGCCCTTGGTGAAACTATGCCCAAAATATCTGTAAAGAAGACAGTGAAGTGAACCACATACACGGAATCACCACACAGGCAAAACACCAGAGAAAAGACAAAATATCCCTTTAATCAACATTTCCCTCTAACCACTTCATTGAAGGAATGTTGAGCACATGACTGACCTAATCCACATATCTCACATCAGTCCGCCCGTAATGGGAACAACAACACAAATAAAGGACATACATGACCACGCATCACAACACCCTGTCCCTACAGGGAAATAGCCACAACGGCAACAAAGCCATCACACTTAATGACATCAGATCTGCCCTGATGAATGAATTCCATTGCAATACATCCCTGACAGAGCGAGAGCAGTTCCGGCAGAGACAAAGGGAACAACACATCTATGACATCACACAGCAGGAATTCGATTGGTTCATCACTTTAACCTTCAGGTATAAAAAAACCGACCACGACGAAGTGGTTTCGCTGGGAAAGAAATTCTTCGACTTATTGAGCGCGGATCTATATGGCAGAAGATCGAAGAAGCGAATTATCCACTTCTCCGCCATTGAGCGACACAAGGACGGGTCACTTCACATCCACGCCTTGATCAAACAACCCAAGTGAATCGCACCAAGTTTTGAGGAGGCTCCAACCTTTGAGAAAATGGAGCCATGAGCAAGAACAACAAATTTTCGCCTGAAGTCCGTGAGCGTGCCGTTCGATTGGTGCAAGAGCATCGCGGT
>Ga0164243_10013389_pt1 | contig 11547 bp, 19 predicted proteins | sample OricompcompostOP_FD_108781 | JGI IMG/M metagenome (GOLD analysis project Ga0164243, IMG submission 108781) | Organic Plus compost microbial communities from Emeryville, California, USA - Original compost - Organic plus compost (OP) | ecosystem: Engineered > Solid waste > Mixed feedstock >... | reverse complement strand
GGGCGGGCGGCATGGTGGCGGCCGAGATCGAGCCGGCGCCGGCGCCGGAGCCTGAGCCGGAGCCGCCCGCGCCGCCGGCCGAGCCGACGCTCGACGAGGTCACGGCGCAGGAAGAGATTTTGATCGACGCCGACGCGGTGCAGGCCAAGGCGAAATACGCAAGCCTACTTTTGTTGCAGGGCGCGACCTATGCCGAGAAATACGCCGAAGCGGTTGCCTATCTCGCCGCGGATCCAGCGACGCGCGATCTCGACCCGCTCGCCTTCCCCTACCTCTTCGAGGAAGCGGCCGCGCGCGGCGTGCCAAGGGAGACAGTTGCGACCGAGGTCAAGGCGAACGGCGACGCCTGGCGCCCGATCAATGCGCGGATCGAGGCGCTGCGCGTGGCGAAGAAGGCCGAGATGCGCGCCGCGCCGACGGTCGAGGCCAAGCGCGCGGTGCGGCTTGCGATTGTCTGGCCGTAACCGTGAGGATCGTCGACGCGCTATGGACCCTGACCGTCAATCACGTCGTTGTCGTGTGCGACTGCGGCGCGCGGTTCGGGTGGCCGATGAACGTTGACCTAATGACCTGCGGGAGCTGCCGCGCGCAGGCCTGGACGCACGAAGGCGGGCGGGTGACATGGCGGCATCTCTATGCGCCCGAAGCGCTGCCCCCGGTTGCGGTGGGTGCGCTGGATTCATTTATGGCGTTCGAGCCGAACGCCCGCCGGTAGGGTTGCGGCGAAGGCGTCGAGCTGCGCACGTAATGCTGGGACCGCATCCGGCCGCGTGGCGTAGAACACGACCACCGGCCCGGCCACGACGTAGGAACGGCGGCTCAGATGCAGGCGGGCAAGCGGCGTCCATTCGGGCGGCATAAACTTCTCTCCAAGCGGGTATGCCATCGCCAGTGTGACGCCGTGGCGCTGCGCGAGGGCGCGGAACGTCTCACGGGCGGTGCCTGTCACTAGGGCGCGCCGCGCCGCCTCAGATCCCAGGCCGGCGAGGTCGAGCACATAGGACGGGTTCCGGTACGCGACCCATCCGAGATCATTCACAGCGATCGGGCCGCGATGGAACTCGGTCGCAAAGCGGTGCATCTGGTATTGCTGCTCATAGATATTATTCGCTGCGAGAGGCGCCCGGATGGCTGTGCGCAGATAGGGCAGGCCCGCGATCAGGAGCGCGATCGGCACCAATGCCAGTGCCCACGCGCAGCGGCCTCGGGGCGCCTTTTCGATGTGGCGGACGAGGAAATGGCGCCATTGGTACAGGGCAGCGGCGAGCAAAGCGAAGATGGCGTAAAGCTCGTAACGGCTCAGCCAGCCGTAGCGCCCGGCGACGAGATGGGCCGTGGTGATCGTCAACGCGAATCCGGCGATCAGGACGGCCGGCGAGCGAAGGCTAAACGATCGCGCCACAACGGGCCGAGCAACAGCCAGCCCCGCCAATGCCACGAGCAATTGGCCCGGGTAGTGTGAGAGGGCCGCGGTGACGTTTTTCCTGATGGCCGACAGGGCGCCCGCGCTGTGCATGTCGTTGCCGGCCGCAAGCAGGTTTGATTTCGTCAACGTCGAGCTGGGAAACGGCGGCAGGCCATGCCCCACGAGAAACGCCGTGAAGGTGCCAATGGTCACGGCCAGGACGAGCGCTGGTCCGATCGAAGCGCGGTAGTGGCCGAGCACGAACAGCACGAGGAGCGCGGCGGCCGAAACGCCCAGGCCTTCGTAGCGCAGAAGCGGCCCGGCGATGATGGAGGCGAGGAGCCACCACGGCGCTCGGCCGGTCTCGAAGACGTGAACGAGGCCGAGCACCACGGCGACGGTCGCGGCGATGTGGAGGCTGTGCTCCATGCCGGTGAAGGCGACGCCGACGCCGTTGAAGGCGACGATTGCGGTGGCGGCGATGAGCGTGCCGCGCCCCGCGCTGAAGCCGCAGCGGCGGCAGAGGGCGGTCAAGAGCCCAGCGAGCGCGATCGTTGCTCCGACGTTGAGGAGCAGCGGCACATATGCATGCAGGCTAGTGCCCGCGGCCGGCGCCAGGAGGAGCGGGAAAAGGATTGAGGACGAGGGAGACGACGCCTCGCCCATGTTGATGCCGTAATGGCCGCGCGCGATGTTCTCGCTCAGCGCGAGGTGAATGTACGCATCATCGAGCGTATAAGAGAACGTGCCGCCGTTCAGAGCCAGCGTGCCGAGCAGGACTGCGATGGCGACCAGACCGATCGCGGCCGTTCCAAACCGAAATTCTTGCATTGAACGCCCGACTTGGTACGCGCCCCAGACCAGCGGGCGCCGACCACAACTTTAATGGATTCGCCGCGCCGGGGCCATGGCTGCGCCAGGCGGTCCGTTGGGCGGCGAACGGCGTTCGCCGGGATCGTTCACACAAAACACGGGGGTGGTGGTGGACGGGGCACAACAGATCATCGATACGCGCGCGCTCGAGATCGCGGTCCGGGCGCAGGGCAACATCGAGAATCACGAGAAACTCTGCGGCGAGCGCTACCAGCGCATCATCGAGCATCAGCAGGCCTCGATCGTCGACCGCGCGGCGCTCCGCCGGGAGATCTCGGACAGGTTCAAGGATCTCTACAAATTCCTATGGCGGATCGCCTTAGCCGTCCTCGGCGCGTTCGCCGGCGGCTTCTTCTTTCTCGCCTGGCAAGCGATCAGGAGCGCGCCGGGGTGAGCGTCGACATTCCGCCGGCGCTCCCGCCGCGGATCATTCACGCCGGGCCCGGGCAGCCGATCGTGCTGCAGCTCGCGGGCGCGCGGATCACGATAGGCGCGGCCGCGGCGAGGGCGATCCTGCTCGACTTGGCGGGGCAGGTGGCAGGGGCCCGGCCGCTCGAGATCGCGGCCGCCGGAAGCCGCGCGGCGCTGCGCGAGGACCAGGCGCTGGTCCTGGTCGAGGACCTTGCCTGCGCGCTCCGGCTCAATCTCGTTCATCAACGGAGAACCCATGGACCCGATCCTGTTCGTCTCGATGCTGGTGCAGCTCGGCTTCGCCCTGCTGGGGGTGGAGCTCGCGTTGCTGCTGGCGCGCCGCATGGACAAGCGCCTGGGGATCGACTTCGGGCGCGATGTGTGGGGGGTGATGAAAGATGACCCGCTGGCGCTGGCTCTGTATTGCGGCTGTCGCATTCTGGCCGTCTGTCTCCTCATCGGCTTCGTTGTTTCCGGATAGGTACGATCGCGAGATCCGCGCCGCAGCCGGGCGCTGGTGGCCGGGCGTGCCGTGGCGCCTGTGGAAGGCGCAGCTTTACCAGGAAAGCCGGCTCGATCCGGCGGCCGTCTCGTCGGCTGGCGCGCGGGGGCTCGCGCAGTTCATGCCGGCGACGTGGGCCGAGATCGCCCCGGCCCTGGGCTACGGGCTGGTGTCGCCGCACCTGGCGGGGCCGGCGATCAAGGCCGGTGCCTATTACATGGCGCGGCTGCGCAAGGGTTGGTCGAGCCCGCGCCCCGCGGACGATCGGCATAAGCTGGCCCAGGCCTCCTACAACGCGGGCATGGGCAACCTCCTCGCGGCGCAGCGCGTGTGCGGCGGCGCGCTGCTCTATGCCGAGATTATCGCGTGCCTGCCCGACGTCACGGGCCGGCACGCGGCCGAGACGATCACCTATGTCGAACGGATCCGCCGCTGGTGGACAATGATGGAGGCGGGGCTGTGAGCGATTCGGCCGGAATCATCCACTCGAAGCGCGGACTGTCGTTCGCGGCCTACGTGATCCTGCTCCTGTGCTGGGTGCTGATCGGCTGGGTCATGTGGAAGGGTGCGGCCGGCAACCCGTTGCACGCCGAGGCGCTGTCCTGGGCGTTCTGGCTGCAGCTCGTGATCCTGGCCGCAAAGGCGGCCTCGCCGCTGAGCGAGCTCGCGCAGTTCGTCGCCGCGATCTGGCGGCGGTAATCCGCGCCCGGCGGTTCCGGGCATTCAACAGGAGAAGAGCATGAGACGTGTACTGTGCCTGGCCGCGTTCGCGGCCGTGGGCTTTCTTTCTGCGCTTTCGACATCGGCGCTCGCTGCGGAGGAGGCGGCGGCAGGACCTGTCCTCGTAGGGGTCGGGTCGCTCGTCGTGGCGGCGGATCCGGCGCTCGAGGCGGCGGTCGTGGCCTCGGCCTCTCTGGTCGACCTGGCCACGGCGGACGTGGCGCGTGCCGGTCCGACGGAGCAGCCCGCGGGGCTCGTGATCGTCGCGGCGCCGGAAGAACGCCGGGGCTCGCTGGGCGCATTGCGGCGGCCGGCGCGTGAGGCGCGAGTCCGAGGCGGTGGATCGCCACCCGCGGGCAGTCTCTCGGCGACGTGGAGTCACCGAGCGGAGCCGTGGGCGCTCTGTTGAGCCGCTTCGCGGGCGCGCTGCTCGGCGGCTGGCGCAAATGGGCGCTGGCCGCCGGTGCGGCCCTGGTCGTTGCCGGCTACATCGGCTGGCTGAAATGGGACATCGCCGCCAAAGAGGCGGCGCTCGCGCGCGTCACCGCCGAGCGCGACGAGGCCGTGCGCGTCGCCGCGGCCAACGCGCAGGCGCTCGAGCAGCTCTCGCAGCAGGCCGTCGACGCGATCGCCGCGCTCGAGGCGGAGCGGGCGGCCTTCGCCCGGCGCGCGAGCCGGGTCCAAGTCATCGTCAGGGAGATCGAACGTGCGCCTTCGACCGAGGACGGCCCTGTGGCTCCTGTGCTCGAGCGCGCTATTGGGCGCCTGTACGAAAACCCTCACTGAGATCCGCGTCGAGCGGATCGACGTCCCGCCCTCGCTGCTCGTGTGCCTGCCGGCGCCCGAGCGGCCGGCCCTGAAGACGCAGCGCGACGTCAGCTTCTGGGCGGCCGCGTTGTGGGAGGCCGGCCAGGACTGCCGCGACAAGCTCGCGGCCGTGCGGTCGATCGTCCGGCCTGCCGAATAAAGCGCCGCTAAACCTATCCCCGCGAAGCGACCCCGCGGCGCGGACCGTGGCCCCCGGCCCAGAAAGGGCCGGGGGCTTCTTTCTCAGGGAGGGTCTTGACCAATAGCAAAACGATATCGTATTCGGTACTACACAAGCCGCAAAGGCGAGTCGTCAGCCGACACGACAAGGCTGGCGGCATAGGGTGCGTCGTGTTTCAGGAGGAGGTGAACTATGGAGCAACGGTACTTCGTTCGAAGGAGACCTCGACGTGGCGTCTGGGACCAAAGTTCTCGATCGGATGCGGAGAAACCCGCGTGGTGATTACAAGATCGAAGATTTCGAAATTGTTTGTCGGAGCTTAAGCGAACGGCGCGTGCGGCTGTTGAAGCCGAGGCGCGGCTCGCATTTCAAGATCGGCTTTCCGGACGGGACCATTCTGATGGTGCCGGCGCGGAACCCGATCAAGCCGGTGTACGTTAAACGGTTTGTTGATATCGTGGACGATATCATCGACATCGACGAGACGTGACCGTGCGACATCTATGGAGGATATGGGGTGAAGAGTTATCCCGTTGTGCTGCGGGAGCTCGACCCGGAGGAAGGCGGCGGCTGGCTGGCCGAGGTGCCGGATCTGCCCGGCTGCATGGCCGATGGTGCGACCCGGGCCGAGGCTTTGGAAGCTATTGAGGACGCGATCGCCGAATGGATCGACGCGGCGAAGGAACTTGGTCGGGCGGTTCCTCAGCCGTCATCTATTGAGGACTTCAGCGGCAAATGGGTGCAGCGCGTGCCGCGCTCGCTGCACATGAAGCTCGCGGAGCGCGCGCGCCGCGAGGGTGTCAGCTTGAATCAGCTGGTGACGGCGCTGCTCGCAGAAGGGATCGGCCGGCGCGAGGGCTCTCGGAAGCGCAAAGGGCACGCCGCGTAGCGGCCGGTGTGGTCAATCCCCAGCTCCATCTTGGGCTTTTTGCTTACGGGCGATACTCGATGAACGGGATGCCGTGGTCGAGGCAGACCGAGGCCGCTTCATTGTTGGCCGGCGCGACGACGATGAGCCGGCTGGGGGCGTGTCCCCGGAACGTGGAGCTGGACCGATAAAGCTGGAGCTGGCGCATCAGCTCGCCGACGGAGCGGATCTCGGTCTTTACTTCGAAGAATAGCGATAAGCCTGTCAGCTGTTGCTCGTAGGTCACGTGATCGCCGACGGGCGAGAACGACCAGGTTTGCAGGAATCGCGAGTGTCTTTCCTTAGGCTCGAGCGAATCGAGTCGGTGGCTTTTCGTGGTCACGCGGCGTAGTACTTCGCCCACGGAGTAGCGCGCCCAAAGATCGACGAAGCCGATTACCTCGCCGCGCTCGCCCTTGAGCGGCAACTCCCATTGCATTTGGTGGAAGCGTAGATCCGGTCCCGGCTCTCCTTGCCAGGGCGCCTTGACGTCCGCACTGGATTCCTTGTGCTGGATCGAGAAGTCTGAGGTGATGGAGTGAGCGTCCGGAGATCCCTTCATGAGGGATAGGCTGTCAGGTGTGAGCTCGTGACGGATGGCTTCGATGCGATGGGAAAATTTTGGCCGTAAGAGGCGGCGCACATTGTCCGCTTCTTTCACCCAGGCCTGAAGCCAGTGCATGATCGCGTCATGCTTGGGCGTCCGAAGATCAGTGTCGTTGAATGCCAAGTTTAGCTGGTAATTGCGCGTGTTGATGTTACTCATATCGTTTTCTGTGAAGGGGCCCCGGCCCGCGCTTCGCGAATAAGCGACACTGTCGAGCATCAGCTCGTCGAACTGCCCTTGGTCAGCTGCAGAGTCTACAGAGATGCGTGTGATGCTCTCTGTCCAGTTTAGCGAACATGTCCATCAGCGCTTCGGCACAGTCCAGGCATTCCTCAACCGTCATGGACGAGAATGACACGAGGTCGTCTAGGCTATCGGCGTGTGACTCTAGTTGCACGAGGCGCTCGAGTGCGCGTAGCCGGGCGCCGTCGATTCCATAGGAGCCCGAAGCAATAGTCTCGATCTTCGCGCCCAAGCCGTCCGGCCCTGGTAGCTTAAAGGCGAAGAACACGTCCGCGACCTTTCGCATCGCGTTTGGCATCAAGAAAAGGTGCTCATGCGCCAGATCTCTTGAGTCTGCGAACCGCTTTACGATTGAGAACAGGTAGTGATACTCGGACTCATAATCGCGAATTAGTATTGGCAGCCTTTCGAGTGACGATGATCGCTCCCCGTCAGAATTCTGTCGCATGTTGATAAATAGCAGGGCAGCTTTACCCTCGGGTTTCTTCTTGAGCCACTTCCGGCACTCGTTCATGAAATTGATATTGTGTGTGAGAATGAAAAGTTGCTTTGCGCCGGAGACGTGACTCTTTAACACGCTGAATGCGTAGTTAAGCGCTCTGGTGTCGAGACTGGATATGGGGTCATCGACAACGACGATCAGATCCCTAAGGCGGCGCCCCTCAGCAGCCAGCGTGGAGAGAAAATAGCAGAACGCGATGGCGGTCTTTTCACCCTCGCTTAGAGTGCCCGCAACCTGAACGCCATTTCGTCTGATCTGAAAGCCGTCCTCAAGGGCGGCGATTTCGATCTGCCCATGGCGGAGATAGCTCTGGATCAGCTTGTTGATCACTTCGGCTGCGGGACGGTGCTGGCGTAATTTCTGTCGCAGTGTGTCCACTTCGTCCGAGAGGTCGGTCACGGCGGCCGTCGCCCTCTCGGCAAATTGCTTGGCGTCTGCATGCTGCGCTTCGACCTCGCGATACCGCGTTTGGCTTTCGAGCAAGTAGTGCCGCCGAAGGGTTTGCCGAGCCGAGTCTTGGGTTTGGGCGAACGCGTCATGTGCCTCGTTATGGTCCGCGATGACCTTGTTCACCGCCGCCACCTGCGCTCCAACGGCGGCCTCCCACTCACTTGCTTCTACATCACTGCAAAGGTGGTCCGTCGGGACCACGGCGTTTGGAGCAGAGAGTTTGCGCTCCACCGCTGTGATGATCGGAATCAGGGCGCCTGAAGCCAACGCCAAAGACTCCCTGTATCCCTTGCTTGCTACGGAGTATGCGGCCGACTGATTCTTAGCGATATCATTTATCGACGGCAGCTTGGACGCGGCTGAGAATAACCTGTCTTGTAGAGCACGCGCCTGCTCCAGCAGTCTTTGGGCGTCGGCGACGATCCGATCGAACTTAGCGTCGATCGAGGATTGCAGTGCTAGGAGTCGCGCCTCCGTGAGCGGACTGGCGCAGAAGAGGCAGGTCTTTAGGTCATGATCGGCGTGATATCTGACGCCGTCGCGTACCCATGTCAGCATGGAGTCGTGTTCACGAAGGTCCGCTAGCGCCAATGTGCCGGCGGTTTGACCAAGACAGGCACGGGCGTCGCGTACGAGTGTCATCAAGCCTGTGGCAGAGAAATCAGTCGAGGGCAAGGGGGCGATCTTCGGGAGCGGGGCCTCCGACGCTAGCGTGGCGCGAAGCTCCTTCTTCCGCCCCTCATCGAGAAGTACCGCCCCGTCTAGGCTCAAATTGCTGTAGTCGTGCTCCAGATTCGTGGCGTTATAATTTCGCAGCCCGATCTGCTCGGAAATGTTCCGCGCCGTGTCGCGTTTGAATTTCGTCCAGACGTCCGCCTGCTTTTTGAAGTCGCGATCCGCAGTTGTTCTCTCATTCAGCGCAGCCTCCAGCCTGCGCTGAGCCGCCTCGAGCTGGCTGGCCAAACCAGCCTGCTCCTGGCCGATGTAGAAGATTGGGTTCGCGACGCCGTCCTTCCATCGGAAGTTTTCCTCGACGAAGTCGGCATTGAACACGACGATCTTGCCCTTTAGCCGATCGATTGCTCCTCCGGAACCAATCGTGCTTCCGTCCGAAAGTTCTAGGTCGAAGCGACAACCCTCTGGAAGGATCGGACACATCTCGCCGCGCTCCAGGCTGGAAAAGACCCGAGAAAGAGTGGTTTTTCCACTGCCATTGAAGCCATAAATGAGGTTCAGCTTGCAGAAATCGGTGTCAACGCCCGCGGCTGCATAGTCGCGGAAGACACCGAGGCCCTTAGCAACCTTCAGCCGCTTTATTTCCATTCCGCCGCCCCCCAGCGCGCAGGATAGAACCGCCGAGGTCGCAACTGCAAGGTGCAGAAGAGCCGCCCCTGTGTCCACGATAGGCGCTCTGCGACGGCGCAGCGCATGTGTCATAGGCCGACATTGGTGCAATCAAGGGTCGGGCTGGTCGGGAAGTGAACTGATCCTTCTCTCCCGACCGGCGGGCCGAATCCTTATGCACGCTCACCGCGTCGGCGTATACCGCCCGTTGCTCGCCGCAGCGTCCCGCGCCAGCCGCTCGCGCTCCAGCCGCTCCCACGACGGCCGCCAGAGCCACTTCGTGTACATCCGCGACGCATAGCCGATCAGGTCCACGGCGAGCCGCATCGCCGCGTCGCGGCTGAGCTCGGGCCGGATGGCCTGAAGTGCCGCGATCGCGCGATTGACGCAGGTCGTCTCGTCCAGGCCTTCGCCGCACGCCTGGCGGTAGGCAGTGGCCGCGGCGCGCAGCTCTTCGCGCAACTTCGCCGCGTCGTGTATCCGGGCCGGAATGGGGCCGCCTTTGCCGCCGGTGCCGACAGGGCCGATGTGTGGCTCCGGCTCGAGCGGCATGTCGTCGGGGTCGGTCATCGGGGCATCTCCTGTCGGTGTTCGGCCGCGTTCGCGGGCAGCATCGTCAGCGCCATCGTGCCCTTCTGACCGCAGCCACCACAACGGAGCGATTCGCGCGGCTCGGTATTGCGCATATCGCCGCCGAGGCGCGCAATGATCCCGGCGAGATCGACGTGGTGGCCATGACCGCACGCGCACGTCGCTGTAAGTTGGCGCTCGGTCGCGTGGATTTCGCCGATCGTATCCAAGACGATCGAAGCATGACGGGCGCGCTCCATCACGGCACCGCCTCGATCAGCGAAGGCGAATCGTTCCGGGCATTGTTGACCGTCCGGCCGACCTTGTGCGCCGTCATCTCCTCGGCCGGGTAGGGGCGAAGCAGCGCCTTCAGCCGATCCGCGGGCGCGTCGGGTGCCAGCCAGGCGTCGTGGTCCTCGGGCGCGAGAATGACCGGCATGCGGTCATGGATCGTCGCCAAGTACGGGTTCGGCTCCGTGGTGATAATCGTCGTCGTCTCGATCGTCTCGCCGTCGGGGGATTTCCACGATTCCCAGAGGCCCGCGAAACCGAAGGGCTCGCCACTCTTCAATCGAATCCACCAGGGCTGCTTTGGCGTCTCGCCCTGCCATTCGTAATAGCCGTCGGCGACGACGAGGCAGCGGCGCTTCTTGAAAGCGTCGCGATAGGACGGCTTCTCGGCGACCGTTTCCGCCCGGGCGTTGCTCATCTTGTAGCCAACCTTCAGCTCTTTGGCCCAGAAGGGGACCAAGCCCCACCGGAGCTGCACGAGCTCGCGGGCGCCATCGGCGCGCAGGCGGACAACCGGCACGTCTGCGCTGGGGGCGATGTTGTAACGCGCCGGCAGGTTCGGCGTGACGTCCAGATTGAACATGCGCCGGAGTTCCGCGGGAGACCGGTGGAAGGTGATGCGGCCGCACATCGGGGGAATATAGCTTGGGTGAGATACGCAAGCTCTAGGCTTACTGAGCGCCGCGGGCCGGACGAGGGTTATTCGGCCGCGACCGATTGGGGCAGCGACTTGAGCTTGCGCCCAGTTTCGTGCTCGACGAGCATGACCCACTCCGCGAAGGCTTCTTTCACGTGACGGTCCGCCTCATCCAGCCATGTCCGGACTTCCGCCGGCATCCCATGCGCTATGTTGGCTCGCAGTTCCTGTAACCGGCGCAGCGCTGCTGCGTACTTCTGCTGTGCCGCGTCAATGCGCTTAGCGGCGTCCGGCGCAATATTGTGCTCAGTCATTAGTTGTACTCTGGGTGATGTTCGCGCGTGCGGTAAGGGCATAGTCGCAGAACGTTTAAAACACCCTTACGTCGAGCCAATAAGCCGAAGACGAAGTGAATGAAAACTCTGTCGAGTTCTACTCAACGTCTATTGGGTTTTGCAGTAATTGGGCAACCGATAGCCAGCCTTCTTCGCCGTCCCGGTCGCTGGCTCGAGCTTCGCATAGCCCCGTACGTCCCAGCGCAGACAGGCGAGCGCGTACCCGCTCTCGACCATCGCCCGGTTCAGGTCGTGACCGTTGGCATGGCAGAAGCCGACCGGGCGGACCTCGCCCTTGCCCCAGCCCCGCGTCGTCTCGCCGGTCAGGTCGCAGCCTACCGGCGATTCGCCGATCAGGGAGCGGAGATACGCGGATGCAGCCTTGCCCTCGGGCGTGTTGCGCTCGGGTGCCGAGACGCCTTTGAACCGGACCTTCACGCCGCCGATCTGGACCGTGTCGCCGTCCACGATCGCGGTGAGGCCGGTCAGGGTGGCCTCGGCGGCGAGGACGGGGGAGGCGAGGGCAAGGAGCAGGGCAGCGACGATTCGGGGCATGCGGCAATCTATCACGGCGCCGCACGCCACATTTGCGCCACATGAAAACAGTAAGTCCTTGGCCGAACACGTTTTGCCACGGCTATCATAATCCCTTGGTCGGGGGTTCAAATCCCTCCGCCGCTACCAAATCCCACCCCCTGACGGGGGCTGTGCGGCAGCGCCCGACAAGCATCGAAAAGGCCCGAAAAGGGGCTTTTTCGTTTT
>Ga0164243_10013388_pt1 | contig 11548 bp, 18 predicted proteins | sample OricompcompostOP_FD_108781 | JGI IMG/M metagenome (GOLD analysis project Ga0164243, IMG submission 108781) | Organic Plus compost microbial communities from Emeryville, California, USA - Original compost - Organic plus compost (OP) | ecosystem: Engineered > Solid waste > Mixed feedstock >... | reverse complement strand
CGGTGAGCGCTACGGTCACGGAGCCTCGTCTCCCCGTCGGCCCGTTCCAGCAGTGGGTGCGCACGAGACTGGCGATGCCGGGCGAGAGCATCCAGTCGCTCGCCGCCCACACCGGCCTGTCCGTGCGTCGCCTGGCCGACATCCGCGACGGGCTGCAGGCGACGGTCAGAGTCGACACGGTCGACCGGGCGCTGCTGTACAGCCCGACACACCTTCAGGAGCTCTACCCGGAGCTGTACGTGTTCGAGGAGCGTGAAGCGTGAGCGGCTACGTGTGGGCGGTCGACCCAGCCGTGTCCAAGCTCGCGTTCGCGTTCGCTTCGCTGACCGACCCAGGCATCGACGTCACGACGCTCATCACCGGCAACGACACGACCGAGGGCGAGCGACTGGGGCTGCTCGACCGACAGGTGCGGATCTTCGCCCGCCAGTGCGCGGGCGCCTGGCCCCCTGCGGTCGTGTGGGTCGAACAGGCATCCGGCAGATTCCAGAAGCCCCAGCTCCTCTACTCGATCGGCGTCGTGCAGGCGGCGATCTTCGAGACGCTGCGATGCCCGGTCTGGACCGTTCCCTCGGGGAAGTGGAAGAGAACGGCGCTCGGCAGGGGCAACGCCACGAAGGAGCAGATAGCCGCGTGGGTCGCCGAGCGAGACTCGCGCCCCGCGACGCAGGACGAGGCCGACGCCTACGCCATCGCCTACGCGGGTCGGGAGATGTTCGTGCAGCGCAGATGGGGGGTGGCGTAGATGGCGCTCAGCTCCGACCCTGAATCGACGCGCGCTTGGATCGAGCGGTCGCGCGAGAGAGCGCGCAAGCGCTCTGCAGAGCGCGATCCCGTTCGCACGCTTGCCCCGGTGAGCAGGCGCCGCCTCGAAGCGATCGACGGCGGCGAGCTTCCCGCGAAGCGGCGGCAGCGCACGCTCAGAGAAGGCAAGGGCATGAGAACGACGCCGATGCAGCAGGCGAAGGTGCGCGGGCTGGCGTGCATCGTCTGCGCCGGCGAGCCATGCGATCCGGCGCACGTGCTGTCGCGGTCGGTGTGCCCCGACGGCAGAGACGACCCGCGAGCGGTGATCCCGCTGTGCCGTCGATGCCACACGCTTTACGACGACGGGAAGCTGTCGATCCTCGAGCACCTCGAGCGCTACTGGCGGACCGAGCTGGCGTTCGCCGTGGAGCGGCACGGGCTGATCGCGACGCTGGAGTTCGTGACGAACCAGCGGTGGGTGCCCGTCAACGACGATCCGAAGGGAGCCGCAGCGTGACCGCTGTCGCCGTCAAGAACGAGACGGGGCGGATCGCGCCCCGCGACCTGAGATCCGCGCTGAGTCTGGCGGCCGCGTCGGGAGCCAGACTGGTCGAGCTTCGCCCCGACTGCACGCTTCGCTTCGGCGGTGAGGACACCGCCGCGATCGTGCCGTTCCCGGGGCGCCCGTGGAAGGGCGAGCCTGTGTGGATTGATCGTGTCCCGTTCGCCCGTGTCGTGCGGGCGTGCGGCAGCGACATGCTCGTCGCCGCCGACGGGGCGGCCGTGACGATCGAGAGCGACAGCCTGACGGTCGGGCTGGCTGCGAGGAGCGCCCCGGATCTGCCGTCGCAGGACGGCGACGATCTCGTCGACAAGCTGACGGTCGACGCGCTTGATCTCGCCCGACTGCTGGTGGCCGTGCTCCCGTTCAGCTCCACCGACTTGACGCGTCCCCTGCTCTGCCAGGTCGCGCTCGATCTGAAGCGCGGGAAGGTGGTCGCGACCGACTCCTACCGGCTCGCGATCCTCGACGCCCCCACGGTGCAGGTTGGCGACAGCGAGGAGACGTTGCTGCTGCCGCGGGCCGCCTGCGGCCCGTTGGCGACGGCGCTCAAGCTCGCTGGCGGCAAGGTGCGGATCTCACGCTCCGACGGGACGCTCGCGCTGGAGTTCGGCGGCCAACGGTGGTTCATCCGCGAGGTGCAGGGCAGGTTCCCCGACTGGGAGGCGCTGCTCCCTGAGGAGGACCGGTTCGCGACGGCGTTCTCCCTCGCGGCCGGCGATCTTCAGGCGACCTCGTCGCTGATCGCCGACATTGCCATGCGCAACACGCCGCTTCGCCTCAAGATCGATGGCGACGGCGCCACGGTCGCCAGTACCTGCCCCGACCACGCTGAAGTCAAGCAGCGCCTGGCGGCAACCGTCGAGCGAGTCGACGTCGGCGGTGTCGAGATCGGCTTCAACCCCGAGTACACGCGTGACATCGCTGCGGCTATCGCGCCCGAGCATGCCCACATCAAGGTGATTGCCCCGCTTCGCCCGGCGCTCTTCACAGCGCCAGACGCCGAGTACCTGCTGATGCCGATCCGCCTGAACGTCTGAGAACGGAGTTAATGATGAAGACTGCTGACACGTTCCAGCCGCAGGTCCCGGCCAACTTCGCGCCGGGTTCCAAGTGGACGTTCACCGACAAGTCGGGCGAGGTCAGACGTTACGTCCTGGACAGCTACCACGGGCAGGTGAACATATACCGGCTCTACCGTGAGGATCGGCCGGAGGGGCTGGCCCCGTTGAGAGAGGCCGCGTGGGCTACGCCTGGCACGTTGGCCGGCCACACGTCGACCAAGGGCTGGGCGCCCGCGGCATGAGCTGGCACCCGTTCCACCGCTACAAGCCGGTGTCGGTCCAGCACTCGACGGACGTGTCATTCGGCGAGCCCGGGATACCCCACACCCGCATCTTGTGCCGCTGCGCGTGCGGCAAACGCAAGGTCCGGTCGATCACGGGCCATTGGGCGTTGGCTGAGCTGACCGAGGAGGCGAGCGCGTGAGCGGCAGCTACCACACGGTCGTCGCCGACCCACCATGGCACTACGAATCGTGGCCTTCCGGGTCGACGTCGGCGAACAGCAGGTACTACGCCGCAGACGCGATTCAACGGCGAAAGGCGATCCCGTACCCGACGATGTCCGTGGAGGAGATTGCCGCGCTGCCCGTGACCGACCTCGCTGCCGACGACGCGCACCTCTACCTCTGGACGACGAACCGCTACCTGTTCGATGCGAGAGCGGTCGCGGAGGCGTGGGGGTTCAAGTATGCGCAACTTCTCGTCTGGGCGAAGACGCCGATGGGAAAGGGGCCTGGTGGCACGTTTGCGCAGAGTGCCGAGTACATCTTGTTTTGCCGTCGCGGATCGCTGAGATCGCTGAAGCGACTCGACACGGTCTGGTGGAACTGGCGCCGCACCGGCAGGCACAGTGCGAAGCCGGAAGCGATGATCGACATGGTCGAGCAGGTGAGCCCCGGCCCGCGAGTCGAGCTGTTCGCGCGGCGTGCTCGCTTCGGCTGGGACTACTGGGGCGACGAGTCACTCGGCACCGCCGATATGTCGGAGCGTGCCGCGTGACCCGCCTCACGCTCCGTGACCAGGACCGTCTCGCTGCCCTGGTGCAGATAGGCGACCCGGAGGCTGTGCGTGCCGAGAGGCAGTACCAGCGGGCGCAGGACGAGCCTCGCGGGTCGAAGAGACGCCGGCACCATCGCCGGGCTGCCGAGCGGGCTGCCAGGGCCGCGCTGAAGGACGCAGGGGAGGGGACCCAATGACGCATTGGGAGAACGCGGCGGAGAGGCTGCGAGAGGCGCGCCTGGAGCTGCTGGAGGCTGGTCGTGGTGAGGTCGGCCACGACCAGGCGATTGGCGCGTACAACGCGTTGATGGCGTTCTGCCAGCGGCACGAGCTCGTCGCTGCTGAGTCGCCGGCGCCGAGACTTCGGAGCGTGGCGTAGATGGCCCGCACAGAGGACTTCAACGTCGGCTTGTGGTCAGATCCCGAGTTCGAACCGTTGAGCGCCGACGCGGCTCTGCTCTACATCTGGTCGTGGACGAACACGCACACGAACTGGGCGGGCCTGTACACGGTCGGGCGCGGGACGATCGCGTTGCAGTCGAAGGTGCCTGCTGACCGTCTCGACGCCGCCCTCGAGGAGCTGCGATCGATCGGCTGGCTGCACTACGAGGACGGCGTCCTGTGGGTCCGTGGGCGGGTCAAGAACATCCGATCGAAGTCGAGACGGATGGCGGTTTCGGTCGCGCGCGACGTCGCAAGGGTGCGGCCCGATCATCCGCTTCGAGCGGCGTGGATGGACCGCTACGGTCGCGACCCATGGCTCACGGAAGCTCTCACAGAGGTGTTCGGACACCATCCGGGCACCTTTGGAGAGGTTCACGATAATGCCGATCCTGTCGGCAAATCGTTGAACCATTCCAATACCTCTACTGAACCCTCCGAAGGGTTCCATAGGACGAGGACGGGGACGAGGGGAAGAACAGCAACGGCTGAAGGTGGCGGCAACTCTGCGCGAGGCGTCATCGCTGCTGTTGCCGACCAGAACGCGCTGCCCGCCGACATGCCGGAGCATCTCGCTGCCGTTGCTGTCGAGGCGCACGCCAAGCTCGGCGCCCTGAACTCGATGGTCTGCCGCAACGGCGCGAAGCCGCCGACGCTCTACCTCGTCGGCATGGCTGTCCGCGACTTCCCGAACGTCGACCACCTGCAGAAGATCAACGACATCGAGGCGTGGATCCTCGGCAGACCCGAGCTCGTTCGGCAGGGGCGCACCGATCTCGCGGCTCGCTTCCGGCAGTTCTGCGAGAACGCGTCGAGACCGAAGATGCGGGTCGTGGCCGGCGGTGCAGCGGATCCGCGCCCGTTGTCCGCGGCAGAGTTGATGGCGGCCGAGCGCGAGGGGCGGATCTCATGAGACCGATCGCGAACCTGCCCTACGAGGAGGCGGTGCTTGGCGCCGTGTTCCTGCTGGGAACGCCGGCGGTAGAGGTTTTGACCGTGGATGTCGGGCTTCGCCCCGAGCACTTCTACTCGCCGAAGTGGCGGGCGGTTTTCGCTGCGGCGCTGGCGGTCGCGGATGCTGGCGACCCGGTCGATGCGGCGACGGTCGCGACATGGCTGCAGAACAGAGCGCAGCTCGACGGTGTCGTGGACCGCAATGCCCTCGATGCGCTCACGTCGGCGGCTCCTGTTGCCGGGAACTATGTGACGTATGCACGCGACGTGAAGCAGGATGCGTTGTGGCGTGCGCGGCGTAGAGCACTGATCGCGGCTGATGCTGCGATCGCCCGTCGTGACGAAGAAGCGTTCGCGCAGCTGGAAGGGATGCTGACGGTCGATCCAGAGGCCGCAGACGTCACCTGGGACGCCGAGACGATCCGCAGCGAGGTGTTCGACTATCTGGCGGGCAACGGCAGCCGGCCGCTGCCGCTTCCGTACCCGAAGCTGAACGACCTTCTGGGCGGCGGGGTCGATCGCGGCGACGTGACGTTCGTGTCGGGATGGACGTCGATGGGAAAGAGCACCATGCTCGACGGGCTGTTGGAGTGGTTCGCGAGCGGCTACTTCGCGCAGGAGCACAACGGCGGCAGACCGCTTCGCGTCCACCTCTACATGAACGAGATGGCGTTGATCATGCGGGCGCTGCGGCTCACCGCCAGCGTCGCCGAAGTGCCGTTCAAGCGGCTCAAGGGCCGCAGACTCACACCAGCAGAAACGAGAAGCGTGCTCCGGCAGCTCAACGCGATGTCGCCGTTCTCGCTGACGAACTGCTCGGGCTGGTCGGTCGACAGAATCGGCCGCCACATCAAGGCCAAGCGTTGGGACATCGTCGGGATCGACAGTATGAGCCTGATCCCGCGCGCGAACCGGGAAGAGCTCGACCGGATCTCGTCGCAGATCTGCTCGATCGCGCAGCAGGTCGACTGCCACATCTTCGAGATCGGCCTGCTCAGCAAGGCGCGCGCCGACGCGATCCTTCCGCCGCCGGCCGAGTCGGACATTCGCGACTCGAGCAAGATCCCGTACGACGTCGCGAACCTGATGTTCGTGCATCGGGACCAGAGAGAAGAGACCGCGCTCGTCGCCGGCGGCCGTGAGGTTCCAACGGGCCGGGTGAAGAAGCTGCTGACCGGCACGATCGACGTGACGAAGGCCCGCAACGGCGAGCAGGGCACGACGTACATCCGTCTGAACCCTGCCCGGATGCGGTTCGAGGAGCTGCGAGACCAGGAGGTGGTGGCGGCATGAGCGCCACGCTCACAGGACGTCCGCCGTCGTTGGAGGCGGCCAACGTCAGACGCCAGCAGACGGCGGTCGTCCGTCGGGCGCTTCGGCTTGATCGCGGCGAGCTCGCGCGTGTCCTCGCTGACCCGCCGGAATGCTTGCATCGGCTGACGCTCATCGATGTCGTGATGTTGTGCCTGGCGTCCCGCCGGACCCAACCGCGAGCTATCGCCCTGCTGGGCCGCATGGCGCTGCGGGACGGCGTCAACCTGCTGTTGCCGGTTGGGAGAGCTTCGCCGGCGACGCGCCAGTGGCTGGCGGACCGCGTGTCGTGGACGCGGAACGGACGCGGCTTGCAACTGGTCGTCTCAGATCCGGTTGCTGGTGGAGAGGAGGGGACGTGAGCGACCTGCTGCGTCGGTCGGTGCCGGCGCTTTCGTTGAGCCAGGAGGAGGCGGCCGAGGCGCTCGGCATCTCGGTCGACAGCTTCGAGAAGCACGTGAAGCACGACCTGCCGGTCGTCCACGTCGGGCGCCGGCGCGTGTACAGCGTGTCGGCCCTGCAGGCGTGGCTGGACAGAAACCAGCTCCGGGGTGGACGCCGGGCAGCGTGAGGTTCTAGCGTGCCGCCCATGCCAAGAGACACCAGAACCCGGTATCAGGGCGTCTTCGCGCGACACCGGAGAGGCTGCGCGGTCGAAGCCGGCGAGAGATGCTCGTGCTCGCCCAGGTTCTGGGGGAAGGCCTGGGACCGTGCGAGCGGGCGGCCGATCAGAACAGCGATGCTGCCATCGGCCGGCAGCGCGAACGCAGCCCGCCTGGAGCTGCTGCGGGAGATGGCTGACGGGAGAACGCCTGTCACCGCCACGATGCGGCTCGAGCACGCGGGGAAGGCGTTCGTCAGAGCGATGCGGGACGGCGTCGCGCTCAACAAGCACGGCCGGCGTTACAAGCCGTCCGCGATCCGCGACATCGAGAGCTGTCTCGACGGACACGTCTACAGACCGATCGGCGCCAAGCGCCTGACGGATGTGCGCCGCGGCGACGTGCAGGCGATCATCGACGCGATGGTCGCGGCCGGCAAGTCGGGGTCGCGGGTGCGCTCGGTCGTGAACGCGATCCGCTCGCTCTATGCGTGGGCGCAGGACCGTGACCTCGTGCAGCACGACCCGGCATCGCGCGTGCGGCTTCCGGCGATGGATGCGAAACCGCGGGATCGTGTTGCGACTCCAGCCGAGGCGCTCGCGCTGCTTGAGGTGCTGTCGTTCACGCGCATCTACGCGAGACGGTCGACTCCCGGTGAGCGGTTGCCGTTCGCGCTCGCGTTCTTCACCGGCGCTCGCCGTGCCGAGATCCGCCACGCGCGGATCGATGATGTCGACCTTGAGCTGGGCGTGATCTACCTCGGCGCCGACGAGGACGGCCGGAAGTCGCGTGCTGCCCTGCGGGCGGTCCCGTTGATTCCGCTCGTCGTGCCGATGATCAGACGCGCCCTGCTCGAACGCGGGCGCCCTCCGGGTGACGAGCTGCTGTGTCCCGGAGACCGGGTGCGCGGGCGCAACTCCGGCATGGTGTCCTTCGAGGCGCTGCAGGACCGCGCCGACGCAGCATGGTCCGCTGCTGGCCTGTCCCGGATCACCGCGCACGAATGTCGCCACACGTTCGCCTCCTGGCTCGACGCTGCGGGCGTGCGCCCCAAGGTCGCATCCCAGCTCCTCGGCCACTCGGTCGCGAGAACGGACGGAGCAGCGGTGACGCAACGCTACACGCACGTGCTCCCCGGGGAGCTTGAGAGAGCGCGTGACCAGCTCGCGGCGTATATCGCTGCAGAGCTTGAGGCCGCTGCCGCGAGAGGCACCGGAACGGGCTGATGCTGGCGTTCGCGCGGTCGCACAACCGGCTTGCAAATGGTGGAGTCATAAGGTACTCTTCTGGTGTGCCGCAGAGACCTATCGCCAACGGCCGAGCCCGCGTCGACATGCCGATCGAACTCCACAGACTCTCGATCGAGAACGCCGAGAAGAACGGCGTCTCGCTGAACCAGTGGCTCGTGGCGCTCATCGCCGGCGGTCAGAACTTCAAGCTCCCGAAGGAGCGGAGATGATGGCGCGGGACCGTAGGGACCGTGGTGGGGACCGAACGCCCGGAATGGGCCGTCTCTCAGGCCCCCTTCAAGCGGAACTTGGCCGGTTCGATACGCGGTCCCATAACGACGGAATCCCCGCTGTGGCGGGCGATTTGCCGTCACACCGGGGATTCGTCAGAGCGGGGGACCGAGGAGTCGAACCTCGCGTTACGGTTTTGGAGACCGTCGTGTTACCGATACACCAGTCCCCCTCGCGGGCGGCTCATTGTAGGTGTTTGCCGCTCGCGTTGTCGCCTTGGCCGTAGAGGTCGCCGACGGTCACGCCCAATGCCTCCGCGAGGCGGGCGACGGTGGTCGCGCGCGGATCCTTGTTGCCGCGCTCGATCTCGCTCAGATGCTTGGGATGCATGCCGGCGGCAGCCGCGAGCGCCTCCTGCGAGAGCTCGCGCTCGCGCCGCAGCTGGCGAATCGCGCGGGCGAGCGGTGTGGGTTTGGACGATCTGCCGGACACGAACATATGTTCGCATAACCGGCAGCCGTTGTCAGGTCCTGGCGAGGCGCTCGTCGGTGAGCCGCTCGTCGACCTGCCGGAAGACCTCCGCGGCGGTCACGTCGAGCCCGTCGATCAGTCGCAGCGCGGTCGTGACGCCGGGCTCCTTGTTGGCCCGCTCGATCTCGCCGATGTGCTTGGCGCTGACGCCGGAGCGGTCGGCGAGCGCCTCCTGCGAGAGGTCCTTGGCGCGGCGCATTCTCCGCAGCGTTCCGGCAAAGGCTCTGAGCTGTGGCGAGGGCTCGCGCATCCGATCGGTGAAACCTGCTTCACCGGAGGTCGAGAAGCCACCCGCTAGCGGTGGTGAAGAACCGTCTACCGGCGGTAAATCTCCACCTCTAGACGGTTTTCTTGGGTATAGTCGGCGGTGCCTCGGGCAGCGGTGCGGGCGAGCAACGCGCGGATTCCCCCTCATGCGCGTCGATCTCTCGTTCGCACGCGCCCGGCATCCCTGTGAGCCGGCACCCCCCGGCGGCAGGGGGCGGTGAACGCCCCGTCGCGCTCCGCGCACGGGGCGTTCGCGCGTTCGCGGCTCGTCGGCGCTCGCTCAGGCGGCGCGGCGCGGCGCTCGGCCTCGGCCCGCTTGCGCGTCGCTCAGGCGGCGCGGCGCGGCGCTCGGCCTCGGCCCGCTTGCGCGTCGCTCAGGCGGCGCGGCGCTCGGCCTCGGCCCGCTTGCGCGCTCGCTCAGGCGGCGCGGCGTTCGGCCTCGGCCCGCTTGCGCGCCCGCTCGGCCGCGCGGCGCAGGAAGCGGCGCTCCTTCGACCCGACCGGCGCGCGGCTCATCTCGTAGTGGAGCTGCGCGGCCCGGCGCGCCGCCTCGCTCGCCTCCGGCTTCGTCGGCTGCGGTGGTTGCGACTCCATCGCAGGTTCATAACGCGCCCGGCCCGCGAGGGTTGCGGCTCCGTCTCGAGTTGCTGGCGTGACGCCGCCACTTGACACGAATGACTATTCCGATATATCGTTGACGCATCAAGAACAGTCAACGTAAGGAGAACGGCATGCATCGTGCAGCCAACTTCGCCGCCTACGGGCCAGGGCCGCGTCACGGCGCCTGCCACCCGCGCGGCGGCTTCGACATCGCAGAGATCTGGCGCGCCATGGCCGGCGGCCGCGGCCCCGGCGACGAGCCCGGCCGTCACGGCGGCCACGGGCGTCACGGCGGCCACGGCCGCGGCGGCTGGGGGCGAGGCGGCCCGTTCGGGCCCGGCTTCGGCGGCCCCGGCGGCGGCGCCTTCTTCCCGTTCGGGCCCGGCGGCCCGCGCGGCGGCGGCCGCCGCGGCGGCCGCGCCCGGCGCGGCGACGTTCGCACCGCGGCGCTGCTGCTGCTGGCCGAGGAGCCGCGCAACGGCTACCAGATCATGCAGGCGCTCGAAGAGCGCTCCGGCGGCGCCTGGCGGCCGAGCCCCGGCTCGGTCTACCCGGCCCTCCAGCAGCTCGAGGACGAGGGCCTGATCACGACCAGCGAGCGGGACGGCCGCAAGCTCTACGAGCTGACCGACGCCGGCCGCACCGTCGTCGCGGAGCGAGGCGAGGAGGCGCCCGCGCCGTGGGACGAGCTCGCCGGCGACGTCTCGCAGGAGACGTGGGAGCTGCTGAAGACCGCCCGCGAGGCGGGCAGCGCGCTCTTCCAGGTGCTGCAGACCGGCAGCGAGGCGCAGCGCCGCGAGGCGCAGCGGATCGTCGCCGGCACCCGGCGCGACCTCTACCGCCTGCTCGCCGACGGCGACCCGGTGGAGCCCGCGAACGGTGACACGCGCGCCGACGACGGCCCCGAGAACGGGGAAGACTCGGCGGCATGAACGCAACCGCGACGGTCCAGGCCCACCGTCCGGTCGACGAGCCCGCCGTCCACGTGCGCGGGCTCGTCAAGCGCTACGACGAGGTCGAAGCCGTTCGCGGCGTCGACCTCGACGTCGCGCCGGGGGAGACGTTCGGCTTCCTCGGCCCAAACGGGGCCGGCAAGTCGACCACGATCGGGATGCTCTGCACGCTCGTCAGACCGGACGGCGGCAGCGCGCGCGTCGCCGGTCACGACGTCGTCGCCGAGCGCGACGAGGTCCGCCGCAACATCGGCCTCGTCTTCCAGGACCCGACGCTCGACGGCTACCTCAGCGCCGAGCAGAACCTGCGGTTCCACGCCGAGCTGTACGGCGTGCCGAAGGCGCTCGTGCCCGACCGCATGCGCCAGGTGCTGGAGATGGTCGGCCTGTGGGAGCGGCGCGCGAGCCGCGTCTCGACCTTCTCGGGCGGCATGCGCCGGCGGCTGGAGATCGCCCGCGGCCTGCTGCACTCGCCGCGCGTCCTGTTCCTCGACGAGCCGACGGTCGGGCTCGACCCGCAGACCCGCGCCTCGATCTGGCGCTACATCCACGAGCTCAAGCAGGCCGAGCAGATCACGATCTTCATGACGACCCACTACATGGACGAGGCCGAGTTCTGCGATCGGATCGCGATCATGGACCGCGGCGAGGTGATCGTCGTCGACACGCCGGCGGCGCTGAAGGCGAGCGTCGGCGAGGACCGCGTGCGGATCGAGACCGACGACGACGCGGCGGCGATCGCCGCGCTGCGCGAGCGGTTCGGGATCGAGGGCAAGCTCTCCGGCGGCGCGGTCACCTTCGGCGTCGCGAGCGGTCAGCGGTTCGTGCCGCGGCTGTTCGCCGAGCTGGGGCTCCCGATCCGCGAGGTGACGGTCTCGCGCCCGTCGCTCGACGACGTCTTCATGTCCTACACCGGCAGCACGATCCGCGACGTCGAGAGCGGCGCCGAGCGGATCGACCCGATGGCCCGGATGATGCGAAAGGGGCGCTGAGCGAACGTGTCCACCGCGACCTCGACCGCGCCCGCCCCGACGGCGCGCATCCGCGTCCCCGCCGG
>Ga0164243_10013387_pt1 | contig 11549 bp, 10 predicted proteins | sample OricompcompostOP_FD_108781 | JGI IMG/M metagenome (GOLD analysis project Ga0164243, IMG submission 108781) | Organic Plus compost microbial communities from Emeryville, California, USA - Original compost - Organic plus compost (OP) | ecosystem: Engineered > Solid waste > Mixed feedstock >... | reverse complement strand
CGGCGTGAACGACCGCAACCTACGAGGCGTTGCGCTTGCGCTCCGAATTCGGGCGACAGCGTGCGCTCCGGACCCATGCCGTAGGATGTGCCGCGTGTCTCTGCCGAAACTGCGCGCCGCAGGCGTTGTCGTGGCGCTTGCCGCCCTGCTCACCGGCTGCGCCACAGGGGGCCACGGCGAGCCGCGTCCGACCGTGGGCGACGTCGTTCGCGTACCGGGTGACGTCCCGACGATCTCCGAAGCGGCGGAGGCGGTCCACGAGGGCGGGATGATCCTGGTCTCGCCCGGCGTCTACACCGAGTCGGTTCTCATCGACACCCCGGACGTCACCCTCAGGGGCACGGACCGGAACGCGGTGATCATCGACGGCGAGGGGCTCCGTGCCAACGGGGTGCAGGTGATCGCCGACGGGGTGCGCGTGGAGAACCTCACCGTTCGCAACCACACGTTCAACGGCGTGCTCGTCACCGGCATGCACGACGAGAACGGCCCCCAGGCGCACAACCTCGACGGCTACGAGGGACTCGACCCCGACAGGTATCCCCCGCTGAAGCGCTTCTCCGTGAGCCACGTCACGGCCAGCAACAACGGCCTGTACGGCATCTACGCCTTCGACTCGCACGACGGCGTGATCAGCGACAACTACGCCTCCGGCTCGGCCGACTCGGGCTTCTACGTCGGGCAGTGCTCCCAGTGCGGGATCCTCGTGACGAGGAATGTGGCCGAGAACAACGCGATCGGCTACGAGAACGCGAACGCCAGCGACTCGGTGGTGGTCACCGGCAACCGGTTCACCGGCAACCGCGTCGGCGCGACGCTCATCTCGTCCTACCAAGAGGCCTTCCTCCCGCAGCAGGCGGTCTCCTTCGTCGGCAACCTCCTCTCCGCGAACGTCTCGGCGGCGTCCCCCGCCCAGGCTGCCGGGGCCTTCGGCCTCGGCCTGGGCATCGCGGGCGGCCACGACAACGTGATCCGCAACAACCGGATCGAATCGAATTCCGTTGCAGGCATACAACTGACGAACACCGAGGACATCGCGGCGACGGGCAACCGTCTGACCGGCAACGTCTTCGGGTCGAACGGGGTCGACGTAGCGGACATCTCAGCCCCGCGCACGCCGAGCACCGGCACGTGCATCGATCCCGCGGCGGGCATCCGGCTGCTGCCCGCGACACTCGGCTCGACGTGTGATGGCGCCGGGCCCGAAGCCCCCGCGGATCCGGCAGCCCTCCCTCAGGTCGAGGTCCCCGACGGCATCTCCTTCCTCAAGGTCGCCGCCGGGCCGGAACAGCCCTCCATGGAGGGCGACGTGAACGAGGTGCCCGATCGTCTCCCCGACACGGTGACGATGCCCGACCTCGATGCCATCGCCGTGCCGGAACCCTCCCTGCTCGCCGACCGCGCCGTCGCCGGCTGACGCGGCGGCTCGACCGATGTCCGGCGGCAGCAGGAGGATGGCGGCGCTCACGACGTCGCTCACCCTGGTGTGCCTGCTGACCGCGTGCTCACCCACCGCGTCCTCCTCCGACCACACGCCTGCACCACTGACCGCCGCGCAGGCCGAGCGCCTCGCCGTCACCCGGTTCCACAACTTCGACGAGGGGACCCGGGCGTTCACGCTGACCCTGCCCGGACCCGGCGGGACGATCACCGCCACGGGTTACGCGGATTTCGCGGACGGGCTCGTCTACGCGGCGGCGGCCCGAGACGACGAATCGCTCGGACTCGTCGAAGCGTCGGAGGACTCGATCGCCGTCCGCGAGATACCGGTCGACGGCCCGGTCATCCCGCTTCCGCAGGACGCCTGGCAGACGGCGCCGTTCGACCCCTCCAGCTCGCCCCTGACCGCCGCCATCGGGGTGCTGCTCTCGCTCGGATCCGACCGGCCGGAGAACCCGCAGCTGTTGCAGCAATCGGATGCCGCATGGCTCCGCTCGGACGCGCTCGAGGTCGACGGTGAGGAGATCTCCGTCGACGTCTTCGCGAGCCCGAGCCCGGCCGGATCGACACTCTCCCCCCTCCCGGCCGAGGATCGCTCGCGCTACTGGGTCGCCGCCGACGGCACTCTCGTGAGGTTCGAGGCGCGCCTCGGAGGCGCGGACGACTGGACCGTCATCGACTTCTCCGACGCGGACGGCGTCGACATCGGCGACGCGATGGTGGGCTCGTGAGCACGAACGAGTCCGTCCCTCCCATGGACCCGCCCACGGACGCCCTGCCCGGTCGTCCGGCCTCGCCGAGCCGTCGCACCCTTCTGCTCGGGTCGCTGGGTGCGGTCGGCGCAGCCGCGGTCGGCGGCCTCGCGGGTTACGGCATCGGCCGTCTCGGCGACACCGCCCAGGCCGCACCGGCGGTCTCCGGCGCGTCGACGATCGCCCCTGTTCCGGCCACCGGCCGAACACAGGCCGGCGTCTCGCGGCCCGCGACACCCCAGGCGCACGGCCTCCTGCTGGTGGCGGACATCGGCGGCGACGACCTCGGCTTCCTGGCTGCGGTGAGCGAGAGCATCCTCGCGATGACGGGCACGGACGCGAGCACGCATGTCGATGTCCTTCCCGACGGTCCCGGCGACCTCACGGTGACGATCGGCATCGGGCCGCGTCTCGTCGCCGCTGCGGATGCAAGCCTTCCGGGCGCCGAGGACCTGCCGCTGTTCGCGGGCGACGACGCGATCGATGCCGCTCGCCGGGGCGGAGATATTCTGATCGCGGCATACAGCAGCGACCCCACCATCCTCGGTCCTGTCGTCGACCATCTGCACACGCTGCTCCCCTCCCCACGGGTGCGCTGGCGGCAGCGGATGTTCCGAGCACCGGGAGAGGGCACGGTCGCTCGGAATCCGCTGGGCTTCCACGACGGCATCGTCGTGCCGCACGGAGCCGAGGAGCTCGACGAGAACGTCTGGCTCGACGGCGCTCTCGACGGAGCCACGATCTGCGTCATCCGCCGTCTCAGGCTCGACACCGACGCCTTCCTCGCGATGCGGGAGAAGGACCAGGAGGCCACGATCGGCCGGAAGAAGTCGAGTGGAGCACCGCTCAGCGGAGGCGAGCGCGACAGCCAGGTCGACCTCCTCGCGAAGACACCCGACGGACAGTTCATCGTTCCGTTGCACAGCCACGCCAGGGCTGCGCATCCGTCGTTCACCGGCTCAGGTCTCATGCTGCGCCGAGGCTACGGGTATGACAACGGTGAGACATCCGACGGCGAGACGGATGCGGGACTCGTCTTCATCTGCTTCCAGCGCGAGCTTCGAACCTTCACGGCGACGCAGCACCGCCTCGACGAGACCGACGACCTGATGCGGTTCGTCACGCCGACAGCGAGCGCGACCTTCCTCATCCTCCCCGGCTTCTCCGAGGAGCAGCCGCTCCGCCTCCCGAGCTGATCGCTGTCGAACGACGAGACCACGAACCAGAAGAAGGAACCCAGATGACCGACTCAGACCAGCAGCACACACCGCCCGCCCCTGTTCCGCCGCCGCCCGGTGCGGGCGGACCGGAACCCACGTCGCCTGCGGCAGACCCTCGCTTCGCTCAGCCTCCGTACCCGGCTCCCGGATACCCGGCACCACCGCCGCCGGAGTATCAGGCTCCCGCGCCGCCCGCGTACGGCCAGCAGGCGTACCCGACGGCGGCCGGATACCAGCAGGCCCCTCCGCCGCCGCCCGGCTACCAGCAGACACCTCCGCCTCCGCCCGGCTACCAGCAGACACCTCCGCCTCCGCCCGGATACGCGCAGCAGCCATACGGGTACCCGGCCGTGTACGACCCGTACGCGAAGTCGCGGGTGGTCGCCGGCATCCTCGGCATCCTGCTCGGGGGTCTCGGCGTCCACCGGTTCTACCTCGGCTTCGTCGGTATCGGCATCCTGCAGATTGTCGTGAGCCTGCTCACGTTCGGAATCGGCGCCTGGTGGGGCATCATCGAAGGCATCATGATCCTGTGCCGGGCACAGGCGTTCGCGGCGGATGCCGAAGGGCGGCCGCTGCGCGACTGAGACATCCCTTCACCGTCGATGGCCTCGTGCGCGCTGTACGGGGCCATCGATGCGTCTCCGCGTCATCGAGACGGATGCTCGCGGCGTTCTCCCCCCGTTCACCGGGGCCGACTACCCTTCAAGCATGAGCACTCCCGGTTCTGGCGACAACGGTGTCGCAGGCAAGCGTCTCCCCCTCATCTCCGACGAACGGGCGGCCGGGCCGATCGGCCGTGGTGTGCCGGCCGGCCCGCCGGCGCCCGACCGCACCACCGCCCGGCGCCGCGTGGTCTCGTGGGCGCTCTGGGACTGGGGATCGGCATCCTTCAACGCGGTCGTGACGACGTTCGTCTTCAGCACCTATCTCGCCAGCAACTACTTCGTCGACCCGGCGATCGTGGATGCCGCCACGGACGAGGGCGGACGGCGCTCGCTGGACGCGGCTCTGGCATCCAACTCGACCGTCATCGGAACCGCGCTCGCCATCGCCGGCGTGCTCGTGGCCGTGCTCGCGCCCGTGATGGGGCAGCGATCCGACGGATCGGGCCGTCGGAAGCTGTGGCTCCTCGTCAACACCGGGGTCGTCGTGCTCGCGATGGTGGCGATGTTCTTCGTCCAGGGCACGCCCTCCTATCTCGTGCTCGGAGCGGTGCTCCTCGCTGTGGGCAACGTGTTCTTCGAGATCGCGAGCGTCAACTACAACGCGATGCTCGTGCAGGTGTCGACGAGGGACAACGTCGGCAAGGTCTCCGGCTTCGGCTGGGGCATGGGGTACGTGGGCGGCATCGTGCTTCTCGCGCTCCTCCTGCTCCTGTTCATCCAGGGCTTCGGTGCCGACGGGCGCGGCGGCATCCTCGGCATCACGGAGGACGCCGGGCTCAACATCCGGCTCGCGATCGTGCTCGCCGCCGTCTGGTTCGCGGTGTTCGCCATTCCGCTGATGCTCAACGTGCCGGAGATCGAGCCGGGAGAGCGCCAGAACCGCGTCAGCTTCTTTCGCTCATACCTGATCCTGTTCCGGACGATCGGGCGTCTCGCCAGGAAGAGCCCGCAGGTGCTGCTCTTCCTCCTCGCGAGCGCGGTGTTCCGCGACGGTCTTGCCGGCGTCTTCACCTTCGGCGCGATCATCGCCGCCGTCGTCTTCCGGTTCTCGCCGTCGGAGGTCCTCTACTTCGCCGTGGCGGCGAACCTCGTGGCGGGCATCGGCACGTTCGTCGGCGGATGGCTCGACGACAAGGTCGGCGCCAAGAACATCATCATCGGATCGCTCAGCGGTCTCGTTCTCGCCGGCACGGCGGTCCTCTTCATCGGGAGCGCTCAGATCGGGTTCTGGATCGCGGGCCTGTTCCTCTGCCTCTTCGTCGGTCCGGTGCAGTCGGCAAGCCGCAGCTTCCTCTCCCGCATCACGCCACACGGACGCGAGGGCGAGATCTTCGGCCTCTACGCCACAACGGGTCGTGCGGTGAGCTTCCTCGCGCCGTCGCTCTTCGCTCTCTTCGTGGCGGTGACGGGTGACACGCGCTTCGGCATCCTCGGAATCGTGCTCGTGCTGCTCGCCGGCCTCGTCCTCATGATCCCCGTGAAGGCGGTGCAGTCCGAGATCGACTAACCCCTAGGTCCGGAAAGGTTACACAGACTCGCAGGAAGCGCGGCTCAACGGTCGAGGCCCGGCCAGTCGGCGAGGGCCTCGTAGCGCTCGCGCACGGACTCCGGGACGACCGCCCGGGGCAGGGTCTCGGACACCACCGCAGGAGTCCAGGCATCCCGCACCTCGGTGACCGGGATGCCGGCCAGCACCGCCGCGGCCTGCACGCACGCGCCTCGCGCCGTCGCCTCCGGCGCATCCCGCACCTGCACCGGGCGTTGCAGGATGTCCGCGAGGATCTGCCGGTAGGCGACCGACCGGGCGCCCCCGCCCATCATCGTCACCGCTCCGTCGGCCGCCGCTCCCACCGCCTGGATCGCCCGATGCCCGCGCTCGAGGCCGAACAGAACCCCCTCGAACGCGGCGCGCGCGACGTCGGCGCGCGATGTCGCCGTCGTCATGCCGCCGAGCAGCCCCGTGGCATCCGGGCGGTTGGGGGTCCGCTCGCCGTCGAGGAAAGCGGCGAACACCGGCCGGTCGGCACTCGCGTCCTGAAGCGCGAGGTCGGCGAGCTCGCCGAGGTCCACGCCGAGCAACCGCGCGACCGTGTCGGTCACCTTCGTCGCGTTGAGGGTGCACACGAGCGGCAGGTAACCTCCCGCGGCGTCCGCGACGCCGTTCACATAGCCGGCGTGATCAGAGACCGGATGCTCCGAGACGGTCAGCACCACGCCGGACGTCCCCAGACTGTAGACGACCTCACCGGGCGTCAGACCGACACCGAGCGCGCCGACATGCTGGTCGCCCCCTCCGGGCCCCACGACGACGTCGTCGCGCAACCCCAGCTCGGCCGCCGCCTCCGCGGACACCGTGCCGGCGGCTTCACTGGGGCCCAGCACCTCGGGCAGGATCGACGACCAGTCGAGCTGCCCCACGAAACGCTCGAGCAGCTCCGGCACCCAGCGGCTCTCGTGCGGTGCGAAGTAACCCGTGCCGGCGGCGTCGGACCGATCCGTCACCCGGCGACCGGTCAGCCGCCAGGTGAGGTAGTCATGCGGAAGCAGCACGGATGCCACGCGCGGCAGCAGAGCGGATTCGTGACGGGCGATCCACGCGAGCTTCGTGATGGTGAACGCCGCGGTCGGAACCGAGCCGACGGCATCCGCCCAGGCGTCCATTCCGAGCGCCCGGACCATCTCGTCGGCCTCGGGCGCTGACGTCGTGTCGTTCCACAGCTTGGCGTCGCGGAGCACCTTCCCGTTCGCGTCGAGCATCACGAGGCCGTGACACTGTGCCCCGACACTGATCGCGTCGATGTCGCTCACCGCGACCCCCGCTGCAGAGGACGCCTCGACGATCGCGATCCGCAGCGCCGTCCACCAGGCCGAGGGGGCCTGCTCGCTCACCGGCGGATAGGTCACCGGATGCGGCGCCCGGCCGGAGCCGAGCAGCTCACCGCTCTGAGCGTCCCGCAGCTCAACGGTGCACGACTGCGTCGAGCTGTCCACGCCCGCCACGATGCCCATCGTCAGCCTTTCGAGTCTCACGCGCCCGCGCACGCGGGCTGATGGAAGGGTACCGCCGCAGCGGTGCTGCCCGTGTCTAGTCCTGCCCGGCGTCGAGGCCGTCGAGCGCCGCCGGCAGCTCGGTGATGAGGCCCACCGCGCCGGCGGGGTGCGTCTCGAGCACGCGGTCCCAGCCGTACTGCCGACGCCGCATCAGCACGAAGGCGAGGGCGTCGCCCCACACGGCGACGACGAGGGTGCTTCCCATCGCAATGACGCCCCCCGGGTCGGCGTCGCCCTCCGTCGTGAGGATGACGCGGATGTCGGCCAGCCGGCCGAGCGTCGACTCCGGTTCCGCCGTGATCGCGACGACGGGCACCTCGCGCTTCTGTGCGCGCACCGACAGGTCGTTCACCTCGGTGGTCTCGCCACCGCGCGAGATCGAGATGAGCACGTCCCCGGGCGCGAGGGCGCCCATCGTGCCGTGCAAGGCATCCATCGGATGCATGAAGGCGGCCGGCGTGCCGCAGACCGACAGCAGGTGTGCCATACGCCGCGCGATGGCGCCAGATGTTCCCGACCCTGCGACCCAGACCTTTCCCGTGCACCGGAACAGGAGGTCCGCCACCTCGATGAACGACTCGTCGAGCTGGTCCGCGACGGCGAGGACGCCGGCCGCCTCGCTCCTCACCGCCTCTCGCGCGGCATCGAGGACCGACGTCTGGGACTGGGACATGTGCTTCCTTTCAGTGACATTCCGGGGCGCGTCGGCCGTCTGGCTCATGCTGCCTCCCAGGCCGCCTGGCGCAGCGAGGCAGCGCTGAGCGTGGCCGGGTCGAGCAGCTCGCCCGTCGCGGTGCCCCGGCTCATCACGATGACGTCGTCCGCCACCTCGCACACCTCTTCCTCCTCGCTCGACACGAGGATGACCGTGAGGCCGTCATCGTGAGCGAGGCTCTGGATCATGCGGTGGATCTCGGCCTTCACGCCGAGGTCGACGCCCTTCGTGGGCTCGTCGAGGAGCAGGACCTTCGGCTTCTGCGCGAGTGCTCGAGCGAGCAGGACCTTCTGCTGGTTCCCACCGGAGAGACTCGAGACCGGTGCGCCGCGATCGCCCTTGACCCTGAGGCGGTCCATCAGCACGTCGGCACGGCGGCTGAGCGCTCGGCGGTCGAGGAACCCGAGCCGGTACGACTCGCGCAGCACGGGAAGCATCGTGTTCACGGAGGAGTCGAGCTGCGGCACGATGCCGTCGATCTTGCGCTCCTCGGTGACGTAGACGACTCCCGCCTTCATCGCCGCCGCAGGGTCACGAGGCGCGTACCGGCGCCCGAAGACCTCGACCTCGCCACCCTGGATGGGTTCGAGCCCGACCAGAGCACGAAGCAGCTCGGTGCGGCCGGAACCCACCAGCCCGTAGATGCCGAGCACCCGTCCGGCCCGCGCCTCGCAGGTCACCCCGTTCAGCGACGGCGTGCGCAGATCGCGCACGCGCACGGTGACCTCGGCCGCTGCGGCGTCCGCCTCGTACTCGCGACGGTCGATCGCGACGGGAGCGGATGCCACGGCATCCTCGCCCGCGATCGCGTGCACGACCTCCTGCCGGCTGACCCGCCCCACCTCTGCGTCGATCCGCACCTCGCCGTCGACGAGGGCGATGATCCTCGACGCGACCGCGTAGAGCTCCTCCAGCTTGTGGTTGACGAGGATGATCCCGAGCCCCTGCTTCGCCAGGGAGCTCACCGTCTCGAGGAACCGGTCGACCTGTGCGCCCTCGAGGCTCGTCGTGGGCTCGTCGAGCAGCAGATACCTCGCGTTGCGGTGGGTGGCGATCGCCACCTCGAGCAGCTGACGCGTCGCCACGGGGTACGAGCCGACCAGCCGGTCGACGTCCACGTGCAGGCCGAACTGCTCCACGAGCTCCCTGGCGCGCTTCCGCATCGCGTCACGCTTCAGGAATCCGGCCGTGCTCTCTTCGGTCCCCAGGAACACGTTCTGCGTCACCGTGAGGTTCGGCAGGAGCGACAGCTCTTGGTAGACGGTCGCGATGCCGGCCTCGATCGCCTCGGTGGGCGACCCGAGCACGGCTGTGCGTCCGTCGACGATCACCTCTCCGGAGTCCGGCTTGATGGCGCCGGAGATCACCCGCATGAGCGTCGACTTCCCTGCGCCGTTGTGGCCGACGAGGCCCACGACCTCGCCGGGGCGGACGGCGATGGAGACCCCTTTGAGCACCGTGATGCCCGAGTAGCTCTTCACGACGTCGCGAACCTCGAGCCCTCCCGTCGTCCTGGGCTCCTCCATCGCCGTCCTCTCCATGACTAGCCGACCTCGCCCGGTCCGGGGGTCTCACCGGTGACGAACAGCTTCAGCGGGAGGAGGATCTCCTTCTCCGGTGTGTCGCCGTCCATCCATCCCTTGATCTGCTGCACGACCTGACGGCCGTACGACTCGGGCTCCTGCGCCACGCATCCGGCGTACTGCTCGGTGAGCGGCTCCTCGGCTGCGCAGAAGCCGTAGAGCTTGACGGCGGTGTTGCCGTTGAGTGCCTGCAGCGCGCCGTACGATGCGGGGCCGGTGCTCGCGAAGATGACGTTGATGTCGGGGTTGCCCGACATCATCTCGGTGGTCACCCGGAGGCTGTCGTCGGGCTTGACGTTGCCGTCGACCTTGGCGACGACCTCGGCATTCGGGTCGGAGGCAATGGTCTCCTCGAAGCCGCGGTCACGCTCGACGGTCGGCACCTCGTCCGGCTCGGTCACGAAGCCGATCTTGAGATCGGCATCCGCACCAAGGTCCTTCATGACCTGCTCGGCCATCTGCTGACCGCCGGCGTAGTTGTCGGCGCCCAGGTACTGGACGATCGATGCGCTCTGGTCCTTCAGCGCCTCCTCGTCGATCGTGACGTTGACGGTGAACACCGGCACGCCGGCCTCGTTCGCGGCCTTCACGATCGCCGCGCCCGGCTCCGACTTCACGGCGTTCAGCGCGAGGGCGCAGGGCTGCTTCTGCAGCATGGCCTGCACCTGGGAGAGCTGCGCGGCGTCGTCGTCGTCCGCGATCTGGACCTCGACGTCGAAGCCCTGCTTCTCGCCCTCGTCCTCGAAGCCCTCCTTCATGGCGACGTAGTAGGGGTTCGTCAGATTCGGCAGGGCGACGGCGAGGTACGGGTTGTCCTCGTCGCACGCTGCCGGACGGGGGATGGAGCCGTCGTCGGCGCCCGGGCTGTTGTTGCCGGTGCCGGTGTCGAGCGCGCCGCTGCAGCCGGTCAGCAGCAGCGCGAGCGCTGCGACCGATGACATCAGTGCAATGCGTCGTTGCATGGGATTTCTCCTGGTTCTCTTGGTGATGGGACAGTGGTGCAATGGGTCAGGTGGTCACACGCTCCGTCGTGGCGGTGGACGCCTGCGGTCGTCCGCGCATCCGCTTGAGCAGCTCGCCGATGGAGAGCTGCCGCCTGTGGGTGTCGAGGATGACGCCGACGAGGATGATCACGCCGATGACGAGCGGCTGCCAGTAGCTCTCGACGCCGATCACATTCATGCCGTTCGAGACGGTGGCGATGAGGACGGCGCCGAGAAGCGCTCCACCGATCGTGCCGATGCCGCCGAACAGGCTGACGCCGCCGACGACGGCCGCAGCGATCGAGTAGAACAGCTCGTTGCCCGAGCCCGCGCTCGGGTAGCCGACCATGAGACGGCTGGTGGTGATGAGTCCCCCCATCGCGGCGCAGAGGCCGCTCATCGCGTAGGCCAGCATGATCACCCGGCCGCTGCGGACGCCGGCGAGACGGCTGGTCTCGGCGTTGCCGCCGACCGCGTAGATGTGGACACCGGTCGAGGTGAACCGGAGGAGGACGCTGAACACGATCGCCGCGACGGCGACGAGGATGATCGGCATCGGGATGCCGAAGAGGGCCCCGCGACCGATGACGGCGAACAGCGGGTCCTTGACGTTCACGGAGTTCGCGCCGGTGAGGATGAGGGGGATGCTCGCGGCGACGCCGAACGTGGCGAACGTCACGATGAACGGCGGCAGCTTGAGGTAGTAGACGAGTGCGCCGTTGATCGAGCCGACGATGAGGCCGACGACGATCGCTGCCAGGCCCGCGACGAACCACGGGAAGCCTCCGGCGGTGAGGAGTGCCGCCACCATACCGGTCAGGGCGATGTTCGAGCCGGTGGAGAGGTCGATGCCGCCGGTGAGCAGGACGAAGGTCTGCCCGAGAGCGAGGAACGCGATGACCGCTCCATTGAGCAGGAGGATCTGCACGTTGTCGAGTGTGCGGAAGGTCGGAGAGATGATGCTGAGCACCACTGCGACCAGCACGACCACCGCCGCGATGCCTACCTCGTTGGGTAACCGTCGTCGCATTCGCTGCCTCCTTGCAGGTTCGGATACCTGGCCTATCTGGGGAGCGTCGGGGATCTCTCGATGCCCGGCTCTCGTCTTGCTGCGCTCATATGAGCGTTGATTTCGCT
>Ga0164243_10013386_pt1 | contig 11549 bp, 13 predicted proteins | sample OricompcompostOP_FD_108781 | JGI IMG/M metagenome (GOLD analysis project Ga0164243, IMG submission 108781) | Organic Plus compost microbial communities from Emeryville, California, USA - Original compost - Organic plus compost (OP) | ecosystem: Engineered > Solid waste > Mixed feedstock >... | reverse complement strand
GAATGACCAATCCCCCGAAACCCGTCGCGCCCCCATACGCGCCGGAACTGCTGGACGACATGTTCCTGCGCGACGATCCCGAGATGCATCGCCGCCAGCTTGCCTTCGGGGTCGGCGGGCTTGAGCTTGCCCTTGGCTGGAGCGCGCATCAGCTTGTCGGGGCAATCCGCGCAAGCCCCGTGGCGCGCTCGACAGCTCGGCCTGCCGCAGCGACGGAACCACAACCAAGGCGGTAGTTTCGCGAAGCGGAAATCAAACATTTCAAAACACGATTGAGAAGCGTGGCCGGCACTGGGGGCGGCCTCAGCGCGGGCGGTGGCGCTAGTGGAACAGCTCGAACCGCTAGACGGCGAGCTTGGCCACACCGAGGGGAGAGGCTGAATTCGCGGTGACGAAGGGCCGCACGTAACGAAGATCGGCCGAGGCCCTGCGAGAGCGGCGAGCGGCCCGGGAAGCGCGGCAGGAGATCAAGGAGCTGTGCCGGCGCCTCGGGCAGGGGCTGAAGTAACGCGCCAGGACACAGGCGGCCCTTGGAGAGTGGCTGCAGGAACACGCCGCGACCAACGTCATCCCAGGCTGACCGACGTAACGGCCGAGCGGCAAAAGATCGGCAGGCGGCGCCCCGGCCCGTGCGCTTCTCCATGACGACGGAGCGGGATGGTTCCCCTCTGATCAGGCGGCCACCGCCGGATCGAGGGTGAAGAGTTCCTTGGCGCGGCCGACGCCACGCAAGGCAAAGCGGCCGACCGAGACGAATTGCGCACGCTCCGTCGCCGCCGTCGCCGCCACGAATTCGGACGAGAGCACGATCGCGCGGTCGACCGAGCGGCACATCGAGGCGATGCGCGCCGCTTCATTGACGGCGGGTCCGACGACGGTGAAGTCGAGGCGATCCTCGCTGCCGATGTTGCCGAAAAAGACGTCGCCAATGTGGAGGCCGAGATAGACCGAGGTCACCGGCCGATCCGCTGCGGCGCGCCGCTCGTTCAACGCCGCGATGCGCCGCCGGAGCCCGGCTGCGGCGTCGAGCGCGCGCCGGCACGACTCTGCCGGATCGTCGTCCTTGAAGATCGCGAGCGTGCCATCGCCGATGAGCTTCAGCACGTCGCCGCCAGCTTCGTGGATGGACGCGATCACCGCCTCGGCGTAGTCGTTGAGGAGCGGGATGATCTCGTCGGGCGGCGCGTTGTCGCTGATGCCCGTGAAGCCACGGAGATCGGAGAACCACAGCACCGCGTTGATGCGCTCGGCGACGCCGCGCGAAATGCGGCCGCCCAAGACGCGCTGGCCGGCGTCCCGGCCGAGATAGACATCCACCAGCGTGCCGGCGATGCGCGCCAGCGAGGCGCATTTGATGGCGAGCCCCAAGCTCGGCACGAGCCGGCGCAGTGCCGCGAGATCCGCCTCGCGAAAGCCGTCGGCGGCACGCGTGGCCCAGTGCGAGTAAAAGCAGTCCATCGCGCCGATGATGCCGTCGCTGGCGAAGCGATGGGCGAGCGCCACGAAGTCGGTCTGTCCCTCCGCCTTCATGGCGTCGAGATTGAAGAAATCGGCGGGCTCCCCCATGCCGATACGGCGGCGCACCTCACTCTCGCCGGTCTGAAGCAGATGGAAGAAGGCGCTGCGCCGCCAATTTTCCGCCGCTTCGCCGACATTGGTGGGGCCGTATTCGAGGACGGCCTCCTCGACGCCATCGCTGTGCCAGCGGAAGGCGCGTCCCTCATAGATCGGGTGGAGCGTGTCGATGAGGGCGAGCCCGCGCGAGAGTGCGATGCCCGCGCGCCGGCAGCGCGCGCAAAAGCCGTCCAGCAGCGTCTTTTCCGACGCGCCGGCAAGCCCGCGCCCGACCACCCAAGCGCCGATCTCGTCGATGTCGTGCTGGTGCATGGCCGTATCCTGCGCGCTCGCGCCAAATCGAACAGCAATCTCCGCTTCCGTTTCCGCTTCAACACACGGTGAAAAAGGCCCGCCGGTGCGCGCCACTGTCCAGAGCCAGCTGGCGGGAGATGTCGTCAGGCCGGCGTAGGACGCTCGCAAGCGTCCCGAACAGGAGCGCGCCCAAAAGGCCGTTGATGCTGGCGACCAGCAGGACGGGGTTCCACGGCCTCTGTCGCGGCAGATCCGGCAAGGTCGGAAGCCCGGCCAAAACGCGACTGGCATTCTCGATATCGCGGTCGACCGACGCGCTCGTCATGTCCTGCGGGCGCGCCTCGTAGGCGGCCCAAAGGCCAGCCGCGAGGCAGAGCCACGCGGCGATATCGCAAAAATTCCAGGGCGCAGGTTTCGGCATGCCGCCCTCCGAGAAAGGCGGGGAGTGTAGACGAAATACGCCAAACGCGCACGGCTCGATGCCTTGGTCCATGCGCGGCGGATCGGGCGCACGAAGCCTCGGCGGGAGTACGATCCGGGCCGGCGGTAAGCCGGGTTGGTCATGGCGGTCTGGCGCGAAGAAGTCGTTGGACGTCGCCGGGTCGTGACGGCGGAAAAGGTCAGCTTTACTGTCGCCTTCTTCCGCGAGCGCGACGAGAGCGTCTGGGTCATGCTGACCGCAGGCACGGCCTACAAGCTTGACGCGAACCGTCCCCCCGTGCTGTGGATCGATGAGGGTCCGCACTTCGTCGCCGTCGCTTGCCTCGTGCGTCAGCAAGCCCACCATTCTTCGCTTCAGGTCCCTAATCGCCTCTAGGGCCGCGCGTCGGCGATCTCAAGCATGAGCTTCCGGCGCAGCGCGCGGGCGAAGTCATCGAACCCGGCCGCCTCGGTGACAAAGCTCCCCACGCCGCCCATCACGTGGTCGCGGTAATGCTCGACGAGGTTCGCCTCAAGCGGGTCGGGGATCGCGAGGCCGTTGACAGTCGCGCCCCAGGCGACGGCCTCGTCGCGCGCCTCATCGACGGGAACGCGTCCGCCATTGCTCTGGCCATCGCCGGAGACGTCGATCACCCGCCGCGCCGGCCGGCACGGGCATGACTTGAGCGCCGCGAGCCCCGCCGTGATCGCGTCACCGATAAACGTCGCGCCTTCGCTGGTCCGCTGTGCGCGCGCGACGGCGTCGGCGAAGCGGTTGGCGGTCGCTTCGTCATGCACGATGGTCCAGGGGACGACGACTTGCTGCGTGCTCGACCATTCGATGAGCGTGACGGCCAGCACGCCATAGGGCTGCGCCATGATCGCCTTGACGACGCCCGGATCACGGAACGCCTTCTCGATGCCAGCGCGCTGGAGGCCGTACTCGTTAGCGTCGATCGACCCGGACACGTCGGATAGGAGGACGAGTGCCGTGCCGACCGGCGTCTCCCCCGCCCCTGCGGATAAGGGAACGGCGAGCATTATCGCGAGCGCCGTCAGCGCGGTCCGGACAAGTGCCGACCGCGCGGCGCTCCGCGCCCGCAGATGGTCCCGTCGTGGGACGCGTGCGACGGCTCGTTGGCTTCGAGTGTGATGGATCTGTGCTGGTGGAGAGGGTACGTAGGCTTGGAGACCGTAGGCGTGGAGAGAAGAGGGCATAAAGCGGTATCCGTCCTGTGATAATGCTCAATGCGGTGCGCCATTCCTCCCTCTGTCCATTGTCGCAACCCGACCATGAAAGGCTTATGCCGCAGTCCCAGGCAACATGTCGTGGCTGCCTGGGACAACGGCATAAGCCTTGACCAAGATGGTCAGGAACGCCGCCAAGTCGATTGGCGTTCCTGCGGTCCGCCCTGGGCCGGTCTTGACGACCGTGCCGAGCGGTAGCGTGGGGCGCGCGCGATGCTGGGGCTTACGCCACGGAGGAGAACGTCCGTGCGCTAACGCAATGGCACGACGACGCGGGCGTGATCTGCGAGATCGAGCGCGCCGGCTCCGGGACCACCGGCTGGTCCGCGAGCCTCTTCCGGGTCAGGCGCTGATCTGCGCAGACCGAGGGACGCAAGTCTAATCGAGATCCCGGCTCTGAACCTCGACCACGACAGGGCAATGGTCCGACAGGCGCACATAGACGAGAGGCATTGCGTCCGGATCGATTGGCCGCCCACCGGCAACAGCACAATAGCCGGTGACGCGGGCCTCGCCGTCACCGGCCTCTTGCATCGCCTGGGTCACAACGATGTGGTCGAGCGCATTGCACTGGCCGTTGAAGTACTCGGTGCATTTGAGCGCGGGCATGAGGGCGCGATAGCCCGGCGTCTCCGCACGGACCGTCTGGTCGAACAGGGCGATCTCCGCTGCCGGCCCCATCCGGCCCTCGGCGCCCATCGTGTTGAAGTCGCCGAGCACGATCACGTCCGCGTCCGGGACCTCCTGTGCGAGCGCGGCGAACAGCTCGTCGAGCCGTCGAAGGCCAGCCTGCCGGTGATCGAAATCGCGCGGGCTCGTGCCGCTGTCGCTGTGGACCGAAACGATGTGGAAATCAGCACTTCCGTCGAGCGCGCTCACGTAGGCGCCGCGACCGGGTCGTAGGTTGTTGGCGCACGGGGCACTCGGGCCGGATGCCGCGCCGTTGAGTTGCCACAGGTCGCGCGTGTTCGTCAGTGCGAGCCGCGCGGCGTTCCAGAGGAAGCCGACATGCTGGGCCTGCTCGCCGGCGCACTCGTGCAGATCGACGCGCCAATCGCCACCCACGAACGCCTCCAGACCGTCGATCACGCTCGCCCAGGCCACGTCGGCTTGGCGTGTGTCCAGGATCTCCTGCAGTGCGACGATGTCCGGGTTGAGCCACGCGAGCGCACAGGCGAGCCACGCAAGATCGGTCTCTTTCCCGGCCTCGCGCGGGTCACCGTTCGGGAACCAGCGGATGTTCCAGGTCGCCACGCGCAACGCCTCGGCCCGGCGCGGCGCCATGCGCCCGCCGGCGCGTACAACCTGCTCGCACTGCTCGCGCGAGCCGAAGACTGCCGCCTCGTCAGCCGATGCTGGCGGAATGGCTGGGGTGGTCGGTCCAGCGTCGGTCTGCGTCGCCACGTATTGGCTGACGACCCAGCCGGTGCGGCCATCAACGAGCTGGAGTTTGAGCCAGCGTCCGCCCTGGGCCAGGTCAAGCACGCTGCCCGTCGCACCATCGGGCGCGCGGCCGAAGAGCGAGGAGCGGGCCTCGCGATGCAGCGGGACGCCGAGCGGGCTCGTCGCGCGCAGGACCACCGGATCGCCGACCGCAATGTCTTGAGCGAATGCCGACGCGATCATCACAAGTGCGAAAAGGGTAAGGGCAATCAGGCGGGCCATCCTCTCCTCCGAACGTCGGGTGGCTAGGAAAGATGTACGATATTAAACGTCGCCCGCGCCTCCGATGTGAGGCCCGCCACAGGCGCCCGCCGCGCCTCGTGCTAGCAGGTCGCGATACCCGCCCGGGATAGCGAAACTGGCCCTATGCGTTCTAAAGGCCGACGAACTCGCCGCTAAATCGAGGCGGATGTCCCACATCTCGAACCAGCTCTGATCCATTTGTCTTGATATTGGCTAGCGCCTCGTGAAACCCACAGTGCGCTTGCAGAAGTGCAGAAGTTCCTGGTCGTTGATGTGCTCGGTCTGCCACGCCGCGTTCGTGTCGTGATGAAACCTGTTGGCGTAGTCGAGCAGGTCGCGTAGCGCTTCGGTGTCAGCGGCGTCGAGAATTTCGGTCGCGGTGCCGAGGCGCTGCGAGCAGATGTAATGGAAGCGGCCGAGCAACGTTCCGGGCGGGAAGTGCTCAGGATACGCCACGCGCATGAAGGTTTCCAGAATTGGGCGCAGCGCGGCGGCGACATTGCGCTCTTGGGCCGGGTCGGGCTGATCAACATAAGCCCCAACAAGGGCGTGGCGCCTGTCGTGCTCGGTGATGCAGTCCTGGTGGACGTTCCATGTCACCAAGGTGGAACCTGCCCCTTGCCGAGCGATCCGCATCGCGGATCGGATCGTAGTCTCGGCCCCCTGCCAAAGCGCCGCCAGGAAAGGCTTCGAATGAGAAAGCACGACGACCTGCCGCACCCGGTTAACCAGGCGCCGGATCTCCTGCACCGTCGTCAATGACCGATGCTCATCCAGGCTCGTCATGGGATCGTCGACAACGACGATCTTTTGATTGAGGTCCGGGCCCTTATCGAGCGATGCGAAGAAGAAGGCTAGCGCCAAGGTGTTCCGATCGCCGGCGCTCAACGTGTTTTTGAACGCAGGGCCATCCACCGCTGTTAACGCGACCGGTATGTTGTTGATCACCACATTGTAGCTGCAGGCTGAGCCTCCGCGCGTGTTCACGGAGGTGACGCGGCCGAGCCGGAAACCCGCGTTGAACCGCTGCAGGTAGGTATTTATGGCGGTCTCATATTCCGGGAAGATCGCGCCCCTGTACTCGTCCAGTGCAGCGCGCGCTTGGTCGCGCAGCGCCTCCGTCCTCGCCTTGGCGGCCTTCGCGGCTGCGTAGGCGTCGCATAGCGGCGCGATCTCGGCGCTGTGGCGCGCCGCCGCCGCGCGCAGCCTCGCAAGATCCGCTCTCAGGGTTACGACGTTCGAAGCCGCCGCGCGCTCCTTCACGATCGCGACTTGCTCATTAATGACCTGCAGCCGGTGAGAAATGGTGGCGATCGTAGCTCGGCACCTGTCGTACTCAGCGATCCGCTCCCCGAGCCGCATCGTCGAGGGCTAGCCGTTCGAGAGGAGCGGCCTCTTTGGCATGCAACGCCGCAATGACAGCGTCGCGCGCCGACTTCCATGCGCGCGCGATCTGAGCCGTATCGGTCACGATTTCGGGAACCTCGACGAACCTCTGCCAAAACTCGCGGCGCTGCACCGCCTCCCGGATCGCGCGTTCGAATGCGGCGGGGACATCGCCACCGTGCTCACGGTTGATGATCCTTATGGCATCAGCGACTGTCCGTTTCAGGTCCGCGTAGCCCTCGCTGAAGTATGCGCGGTAGCGCGCAATGACCGGGGACATACGGAGGTCCTGCGCGCAGAACGGGCACATCTCATGGTCTTGCCCTGCGGAGGCCGACGCGATGCGCTGTATCCCGTCGCCAACCCAGGCTTCACCTCCATCGCCCAGGGACCTGAGATGCTCTTGGAGGCGAGTCGCAGCAGCGGCCTCAAGCTCTGGCAGATCGCGCCCGAGCAGCGCGTCAATTGCGACCAGGTCGAAGCTCGGCAGTACAAGCGCGGTGAAGGATGGGGCCTGCCGCACTTGCTCCACCGATTGCGCGGCCGCCAGGCTGCGTTCGGTTTCCCGAATTGCCTCGTCGACATTCGGATCTGGTGGGAGATCGCAAAAGGCGTCGGTGGCCATCGCGCCGCGCGCTGAAGCCGGGATCGCATCGGCCTTGGCCCTGATGTTGCGGTTGTGTTCCTCGATTGCCGCGACGTGTGCCTGCAGCTCTGAATTCAAGGCCACACCCTGAGCGCCTAAAATCAGCTCGTGCAGGTTCTGACGGTGCTCCGCCTCTATGTCGATCCCGGAGCACACATTCTGAGCAACAAAGGAGTCGTCGAATACGGCGATCTCCGGACGGACTGCCGACCAAGCTCCGTGTTGGAATAAGGCAGGTGCCGCGCCAGAAACGCCGACGACGATGTGAGGTGGATGCGCGGCGCCGAGCCGCGCCCGATCGGTGATCAACCTCACTTCGCCCGTGCTCAAAGATCGCAGGATGGCAGCGAGCGTGGTCTTTCCCCGGCCATTTTCGGCATATATCAGGCTCAGTCTGGTGAGCGCCATGTCCGGCCCGGCATTCACCGAGTCAAATTGGCCCACGTTGCGCAGCAGCTGAATGCGCTCTAGCACGAACATTCCCCCCTGGATTTCGCGCTAGGATTGCAAACTCGCCAAAACTGCTGCAAGCTAATTTTCTCGGGTTTCGGTCCCTTTGCGGCCAGAGGTTGGTGTCGGCAGCGCCGCGTCTCAGTCCTTCACCAGCGGCAATACGGCCTTTTCGGGATCTCGGTGGCGCGGCTGATGTGCCCGTCACAGAACCGCACCACTCTCGGGCGGGATTTCGTGTCCCGAATGTGCCGGCGGTAGGCGCTCCAGTGCGTAGCCACGGCGACCCGCGCAGCGCGCGCGAGGCGTTCTGACTTGTTGGCAATATATACGGCGCCGCCAGGGCCCATTACCGCCGGTTCGACTTTGAGGCCGAACCGATCGAGATACGTCGTCGTATCGGTCGGGCTGACGCCATCGCGGCTCACACCATCGACGGCGAGCGTCGCGTCAATGCACCGGCCTGTCTGACTTGGTCGTCTGCAAGACATTGATTGCGGCGGTGATCCGGTTGAACACGGCCGCACCGGCCGCGTCGCCGCTGGCGAGCAAGTCTACAGCCCGCTGCGCTGCCCGCGCCGCCGCATGCTTGCCGTGCTGCTTGATGTAGAGATGGGCGCTGGCCCAAACGTCGCGCTCGTTCACGCTCGCCCCCAAAGACGGCTCCACCAATGCCGCACCTTGCCGCTCCCCCACGCGATGTGCTCGTGCGTGACGAACGGCAGCAGTAGCGTGATCCAATGCGGCCGGAGCCGGGATTGGGCAAGCCGCTTAATGTCGTCCAGCGCCGCGTCGATCTTCTCTGCGATTTTGTCCTCGCCGATGCCGTAGACGGTGTCCTGGGTGATGTCTTCGGGCCGCCCGTGTAGTTCTTTCATCGCGGCGAAAAGCACTTCTCTCCGCACCGCGAAGAGGCGCTCGAACGGTTTGACGTGCTCAGCACCAAAGTGCATCTCACAGAGTACCTGAGCATCGAGCAGTTCGCGGAACGTCTGCGCGTGCTTGTTTAAGCGCTCGATTGGAATGAACAGACCGTTGCGAGCCATGGTTTGCTCCTCGGTCTCATTCAGCTCAGGCTTGCGCGTACCGCCCTCTCCGGCTTGCCCAGCCGGGTCTCTGACGTAACGCAGCGCCCCCACCACCCTGGTGACCACCTGAACAAGCTGCTCGGCGATCTCGTAGCGGCGTTTCTCGATCAACTGGACCCGCCATAGGCCCAGACCAAGCAGCGCCGGGATCAACAGCCCGAGCACATTCCCGAGAAAGCCGCTCATGCTCCACCCCTCACAACCAGCAATAGTCTATCGGAGGCTCGATGTCGGGGAAATGGCCCGCGCCGCCTTTCCGAACGCAAGCGGCGCGGCCTCTTGCCGGACGATTTCGACGCCCATGCTGGAGCCGAGCGCGTCGTGGGTGAGATGCCGTCGCGAAGGGGGCACAGAGAGGATCTCAGCGCGGAAACTTCGCTTCGATCCGCACGCTCTTGCCGCCGCACATCCTGCACGTCAGGAACGGCGCGATGTCACCAACAATCGTCTCTTTCCCGAACCGCGCCAGAAGCGGCCCGAGCGGCAGGATCTTGCCGCGCATGCAGTCGTCGCAGAACCCGGCAAGGTGTCCGTCGAGCCGGTCAACATCGCCGAGCCGAAGCGGATGTGGGAGTGCCCTATCGCGGTTGCGCGCGCCCATAGCTGAACGAATGTTCCCCTTTCGTTCTTGCTGAGCATAGCCCCTATACCTTGGCCATGGCAAGGGGCGGGCGCAGTGATTTCGCCCCGTTCGTCTGCTCGCCGTCGCCCTGGGACTGGCGGCCATCTTTACCAGCCGGCTTCTCAGCTAGGCTATACTCCCCCGATGTGCGGCCGCATCACCCTCCACCGCTCGCCGGCGGAAGTCCGGCGGATGTTCAATTTGGACACCACGCCGAACTTGCCGGCGCGTTTCAACATTGCGCCGAGCGCGGATATTCCAGTCGTGCGCCTGCGCGGCGATGGCGGTCGCGAGCTGGTGCAGCTCCGGTGGGGCTTGATCCCGTTTTGGGCGAAGGACAAGAAGATCGGCTACAAGACATCCAACGCCAGAGGCGAAACCGTGGCGGAGAAGCCGGCTTTTCGTGAGGCGTTCAAGAAGCGCCGCTGTCTCGTCGTCGCGGATGGCTATTACGAATGGCAGGGCGAGACGCCCAAGCAGCCTTGGTGGATCAGGCTGAAGACCGGCGAGCCGTTTGGCTTCGCGGGATTGTGGGAGACATGGAAATCGCCAGAGGGCGAGATGATCGAGACGACGACGATCATCACCACAGAGCCCAACGCGTTCACGGCGCAGATCCACGACAGGATGCCCGTCATTCTTGCACCAGAGGATCACGACGCGTGGCTTGCGCCCGACGCGCCTGCGGATCGCCTGAAGGCGCTGCTCCGGCCTTATCCGGCCAAAGAGATGGCGGCGCACAAGGTCAGCAAGGCGGTCAACAACGCGCGGACCGACATGCCCTCGCTCATCGAGGCGCTGCCGTGATGGGCGCGCATGATCCCTCTATACGCGATCCGGCTTACATTGGAGCGGTTAGTCGTCCGCGAGGCCGATGTCCTTGAGCGTCCGGCGATCAAGGTGCTTCAGCTCCCTCATAGCCGCTCGGTGATCTAGGAGCGCTTTGGCACGCGCCCGGCGCTCCATCCATCGCCGAAGCAGGCCCCCGATCCACGCTTCTACGGCGAGATCGACGGCCGTTCCTGCTTCGCAGCACACTGCGTTCGGGGTGGAAGACGGCATCATCCTTCTCCTTCCTCTAGGCCAGCGCGATCCCGATAAATCCAGCATACACGGCTCGCGGGGAGGCCAACTCGACGGGAGCGCTCATCGCAAACCGTTACATAACTAGGTTTATGGATATATCGAGCCAAAAAAATACGTCACGCCACCTTGCCGCGTTTTTGCAGCGGCGCCCGCTTCGCGCCGGCGCAGCATTCCTCCTTCAGGAACGCGACCAGATCGTTCAGCACGTCGTAGCGCGGGTGGGACCGGACGATGCGCCCCTCGCGTTCCTGCGCGACGAGGCCGGCGGAGACGAGGCCGCGCAGGTGAAAGGCGAGGGTCGAAGCCGGAATGCCCAATTGCGCCTGGATCTCGCCGACCGAAAGCCCCTGCGACCCGGCCTGGACGAGCACGCGGAAGATCTCCAGGCGCGTCGGGTTGCCGAGTTCGGCAAGGCGTTTGGCGGCGGTGTCCAGATCCATCATAGGGGAGTACTTAACACGTTCGCTCCCCGGTTGCAACTACAAAACTAGAATAATCGTTTTAAGGCCAATGTAGCTCGCAACGACACGCCCTCGCTCATCGAGGCGCTGCCGTGACGGAGCGGGCTCGTGCTGAGCCCATCGTCCTCGACATGCTCGCCAAGATCCACGCGCGCGCGCAAGAGATCCGAGCTTACGGCCTGTTAGCGCTTGAATGCCACCGCCATGGCGACGGTTTGGCTCAATAGCCTCGGCTTCCCGCCCAAGATAACCACCCTCACGTGCAGCGCCGCCTGCAGGCTCTCGGCCAATAGTTCCGCCATGCACGCGGAGCCGCTCAGAGCCAAGTGTTGGTGAAAGCCATGGCCGCGACCAAGTGCGCACAGAGCGCGTAGCTAAAACAGAACAACGCGAGCATGACTGCGGCTGCTCGGGCACCCTTCGACCGGTAGACAAGGAACGCGAGCAGAACCAGTTGAAGTCCGAGAAAGACAAACAAATAAGGTGCGGGATCATCCCATCGAATTTGCCCGCGCAGCGCTCCAGCGATAGCGACGTAGAATTGACTGAGGCCAACCGAGATAAGAAAGAGCAAGAGCTGCCACTGT
>Ga0164243_10013385_pt1 | contig 11549 bp, 8 predicted proteins | sample OricompcompostOP_FD_108781 | JGI IMG/M metagenome (GOLD analysis project Ga0164243, IMG submission 108781) | Organic Plus compost microbial communities from Emeryville, California, USA - Original compost - Organic plus compost (OP) | ecosystem: Engineered > Solid waste > Mixed feedstock >... | reverse complement strand
TTACTCACAACCTACCCTTTCTGACTCCAATGTCATCGAACCTTCGACCCATTTACACATACATCGACCTTGAACATTCAACCTTGGTACACACACGTGGTTCACCCGTCTGTCTCAGGAGGGCAGAACGATCGAGATAAGGCTAGTAAACTACTTGGGGGGATCGCATCGAAGCTAATATAGCCTCGCAGTGTGTCTTCAAAGTGTCATCAAATCAAGCGGTGGGAAACAAAGAAAACGATAAGGCTAGACGAGGCGAAACGCTGGAACCCCGCAGCGTGCCAGAGTTGTCCAAACGGGCGCCGCCGTCCAACGGCCTTCCACACTTGTGATATACGACTGGCCACAATTCCCTGCGGCGGGGAGGGCCGGTCGTCTTCTAGATGTCTATCATGCAATGTCTGCGCCATCGCGAGACATGCATCTGATGTCTTCGACCCTGACCGAAACGGCGACAAACGCCTTGCTACTAGGAGTGCCAGAAATGGACACCTGCAGGTTGTTTACCTGTCAATTCTCAGAAATTGGGAAACACTGGATGCTGTGAATTGAGAGAGAAGGATCGTCGACCAGACATCAACGGTCGCACTAATGCTCCATGACTAGCCCTAGGCCGCCACGTTGGTTTAGTAGTGAAAGCTATATGCGGCCGAACGGATGGCAGACGGCACGCCAGTTCGCGGCGAGAAGGAAGTGCTGAAATCCAAAGACCGTGAGACAGTTGAAGCCATTGGGCGACTTACTTTGACAGGTCTGGAGCTTACCGAGAGTCAGATTCCTTCAGTGTTTCCCAACTGCCCGAGTAGGCAAAATCTCATGCAACACCATTAACTAGGCCGGAAGCCGTTATGTAGTGGTGTGCATCCTTTTGATCTCTCCGGAGTTTTGCTCCGGCCGGTCACGACGAGTCTAGCAGGTATTACCGAAAGACCAGTTATCACAACCCATCGGCAGCAAGAGCGAGACGAATGACGGGAAGCGTTTTCCAAACGCACACATATCCAAAACACAGCACCCCCACGATAATGTTGCGCTCCGATCTCCTCGACGCCCGCGCCGCCGGTTCTAGAAGCAGAAAGTGAGCAGGCGGGGAGGGAGAGAAGATGAAAATCGGGTTCAGTGAAGAATGCCTATGCGAAGGGTGTATGACTGCAACCACACGGGATGTCAGGATGCACTGATGCGCGACTTGATTGATAGAGGACTACCGACATCGGCAAAGGAATGGTAAATGACAACACTGAGCGGCTCGTTCTTGTCACTTTTTAAGGCGAACCGCCGGAAGGGCATTATACCTAAACTGAATTTAGGAAGCTGCAGAAACCTAGGACCAGCAAATGGGATGTGTGTTATTGGTGATCGGCTACGAAGTACGTAAAGGATTCCTGCATGATGGGATGAGTCGGTCCATCAAAGTTTGATTCATGTGAAGAGCCTGCCTTCAACAACCTCTGCCATTGCGATCTTTAGTTTGGGCGACCTGTTCAATCCCACTCGTTATAGAATGAGCAATGGCTTCTGCGATCGACGCTTTTCGGTGGTCGCGCCATCATAGTTTGCTTACTAGTCTGGGCAACGAAGCGAGTATGTATGCTACAATCGTCAGTGCGAAGTAGCGTAGAGCCTGATGTGCACAGCTTGCCGATTGCCCGTTATCATGATCGTCAGGATCGAGGGCCGCATTTCCCACTCCTATGATGGAAATCAATGTCCCGACTGGGGCTTATTGGACGGGCCAGGACATGTAGTCGGGTCCTAACGTAGTATCCGCACCCACGAAGTAGGGCTTGCAACTTTGGCCTCATGTGTATTCCACAATTCAAGGTTGTTTATTTTCTTTTCGGCAGCATGACGGAGAAAGGGTGGGCGGGCGGCGTGGGGTTCAAGGCCCAAAATTCTGAAGTCTCCACGAAACTTGAAGCCATTTTCAGGATTGGAAATGATAACCATCCGTGCTTTTAACTAGTAATACAACATCAACGACTGGTCGTCCTTCACGAGGTCCCTGACCTGATGTTACAAGCCAGAGGATCATAACGGCCGGCATGTTTCTCTAAACCCACATCCGATCCCCGATCCTCCCTTTGGTGGGAAACGGCGTGGCTCCTCCGGGACTCGCCGGCTCGTTGTAAACGCGGGGCTTGGTCGTTACGATCTCAACGCATCATGTCCTGATAATCTGCTGTTGAAGCAAATAGTCTCGAGTCCCCCGCTCAAACCTGAATTCGAGTCCAAGTGGAACTTGTGTAATATCGTAAACCTCCAATCTCGTTCGCATAAGCTCCATCTCTTTCACATCTTCGCCAAACGGCTTGCTGACAGGGATCACGGTCGTGGCCAGGTGACGGTAAGGTGGCAGGCCAGTGCAGGGCTCCGGTGTAATCTGCAGTAGTGCGACGACGCTACGAGTGTCCTAGAAAATAATCCGCAGATGAGATCGATTCTCTGTCCACAGACGCAGACGACGAGTACGGGTGATGAGGATTGGTCCCTGTAATAATTAGTTTACCTCAGTACACAGGTACTTACCTAATTAATCCAAGAGACGGCGGTCAGCGACGTGGCTAAGTACATGGCCACTGCGCTTTTGGGGACTGGGCGCTGGCACAGTAATAAAATGCTCTCTACGAAGTATAGGCGGGTGTTTTTCTTCTCTTTGGAACTATCTCTGGGTTGGTAACTCGGTGAGTCCGTAATAATTTACATCCAGGCGGTATAACAAATGCAGCGGCTTGCTAATTGGTTTCTCTCGACGCGGATCTCCGATCTTGTCACCCCAGGGGATTGGTAATACAAACCGTTTTTTTTTCTTCTTCTTCTTTTCGGTCAAGCTTCCATGGCTGGAGATTTTGAGTTCATCCGGAAATCTCCAGTTGGTTGTGGCGTGTTAGGAATGTGTACCTTCCAGATGTATCTTGACATCCCGTCTGGTCAGGACCTCATCCTTGGGTTCGAAGCTAGTGCAGTAGATTACACTAGGCACTGAACAGACATTCCATCCTGTTAAAAACGTGCAGTGTAACTTCGGATACCGAGCTATTACGTACATTCCCGACTGAAGAAGGCGGTGAATGCAATGTGGGTAAATTCCAAGATTCCAAGGTCTGTTGCCCAATCCCAGGGATCAATGTGGCATTTTTTTTTCTGGTGAGGTCTAGCAGCCAGGCAGGAAGGACTCATGGAATACTTCGGTGGAATTATTACGTCGTAATGTACGAAGTACCTCGCACATGATAAAATTGGAGCCCTCAAGCCCTCCGGTGTGTTGTTGGAGATTTCCCTGAATACGGGAAGAGGGCAGGTGACAGGCAACGGGGCTGGGATTTGGGGTTTGGGGATAATCAACCTGTGGAGTCATTGACGAAGTACGGATAATCTTGCAAAGGGTAAACCTAGGATGAAGGAACCTTACGCAATGTGTATTGCGAGGCCCAGCGAGCCAGGAACGAACAGGCGGCGAATGTGAATGACTCAGACCCTGATTCGTTCAGTCCCATCAATTTGAATGACAACTTGACAATGGACTTGAATGTTCCAAGGTCGCCTAAATTGCTTACTTCGTACGTCTTCATGAAGTAATCTACAATCAATTGTCTAAGATCTTGCCTTACCTCGTGGAACTTGCTGGAATACAATTGTACTTCGTACATATCCGTCCAGGGGGGTGAGGTGCTTGCCATTTGGGGAAGGAGAGATGGTTTACTTCGGCGTCTGCCTTTCACGATTATCATGATAATTGATCGAGATATCAGCACAACCTCGAAGCCTGTACCTTGAGCTTGATGACACGGTGCGCACTTCACCATTACGGACACCTCCGCCTTTACCTCACCATCTCCATCTCCATTTCCAAGTTGAGAAGGGTTTTTGGTGCCAGGCTACTTTCAGTGGGTCCCGAACTCCCTCAGGGGTGTTACAGGTTAGCAGACAAGGTCTCCATGTATCAAGAGCCGCGTCCCAGACCTGGCCAGACTGGTGGGTGTGGTGGTGCTGAAGCATGCGTGGGGAGAAGAAACACTTCGGAGGGCGTGTCGGGGTTAGGACTTGAGTCTCTCCTGAGCCCCTTGTTCCCCCTCAATCTTCCCCTCTTGGGCGCCCAGTGCCCCCCATCTTTGGGCTAATAAGACCCGTCATAAGATCTCCGCGTCTCCGCGTCGTGAGTGTTCGAATGCATGAAATGGAACTTACAGGCGCTAATTATAGCGTAGTTTAAACGATGTAATGATAAACAAGGAGAATGTGGCAAAGGACTTTCATGAGAGTCCCCGCCCCCTGTGTGAGAAAAGCAAGAAGTGAATGGGGAGTAAGGAGTTTCTGTGCCTGCTTGGCAGAAACGAGTTCTATCCAGCGGATCCGCAGCACCAACCACACGTTGGGGAGCACCACTGACATCTCTGGGCTGACATCGCACCGCATGTTCCAAGGAGGCGGTCTTCGAGTTATTTTGGAATTCGGTGGCCTGCTGAGGGACTTCGGCGGGTTCCAGGAGCCACGAGCCTTTCGTCGACTCATCACAACACCCCTCTGAAGCAAATTGTGTTCCCACTCTTCGACTAGGAACATTTTCCATGGAATCTCCAAAGTGTCGTGCAGCTATTAGCTTGAGTGAAAGCGTATGACAACGTACAGCAGATCAATTAGTTGCATTGGGTGTTTATGGATAAAAGCCTGAGATGCAGCTATGTCCAAAAGGGTATCGCGAAGGAGGGGACTCGACATTTCCATAGCTTCTTGGACGTGATCTTTCTTTCTGTTCTTCAACCCCCCTTTTGCACTTCGAAGAGAAAGCATCCGATTAAGTTTAATAGTAAGGATTACAAAGTAAGAGTAAGGGATACGTGGTCTCATGGCTAGCCGTCATTTACTCGTTCGGGAAGGGTTTCACAGCGTAGACTTGGATCTAAACCTCACCGCCTACGCTAATGGTACGAGCGGCACGATTCCTAACAATGCAGCCTACTGCCAATAAGGCAACCAGTGCAGGACTACTCGAGCCTAGTTGCTTCGAAGGAAGCAACACGCAAGGCAGCTCGAGGATGTCGTGGGAAATCGGTGATGGTGAGTGCACGATCTAAGAACGCGGTATGGTAGCATCCCACCTCCATTACTTTAGTCCAAGAAATCAAGCCAAGAACTTGAAACCGAAAGCAACTTGGATCGGGGGTTCAATGGAGTCGTCCTTCGCCTTTAGGCCCTCAGCAAACGTTCCGGACCATCCATCCAATGTGCGACGGTCCCTCGGGACTTCGAGACCATCAGGCCGCGCCGTTTCCTGCCCCCTTCGGCAAGCACCAGGGTGCCGAGTCTCGTCGGCAAATTGCTTGTTCCAAAACGTCGAATTACTTGTCGTCTGTTGCCAGTCTTGTGATCTCCTTCTCGGATTTGATGAGCCATTATTTTTTTTTTCTTTTCTTTTTCTTTTTCTTTTATTGCTTCTGCCGTGGGACGTGATTCTCGGCAGTCTGTGCACTAGTATGCGTACGGAGCAAAAGTACGGAGCATTCACTCAGTTGGTGATTAGTCGGTTTCCACTTACCATTTGCCTTGCCCCATAGAAGCCATGGAAGATCTCGACGAAGGAGATGATTCGGCGTGGAGTCTCCATCAATGTATCCACCTATCCACGCCCAGGCACACACTCCCACTCACGAGGAGTCCGACCAATATAACGTCTCGTAACAATATCGTCACGCTACGACCTGCATCCATCTTTCCTTTGGCTTGCAAAGTCGGGAGAGCACGAAGAATACTACGTAAACTTACACTGCTCCGTACTTGGTAGGAATCCTTAGGAAGAGCAACAAGACACTAGTGCGGCCAAATTTAGGACCTCGCCTTTTGATTCACGTCACAATTGCCCCACGCCCAGACTGCCTTTGTCCAGTGGATTGGATCGAATTACCGTGGTTTCCGGCTGACCTCTAACCGCTGACTTCCGCCTTCCATGCTTCCTCTCTCATGACCTCCATTCTGTCGGTGCCTTCCACGTCCTCGTGCATCCCTTGTACCTTTGTAGAGTAGTAGCCGATGTTGAACAGCCGTAACCCCATTCTCAACGTCGTAAATGTGCGTGTGCGGACTCTGTGGAGGATCAATCCAACGGGGCTACCGTGTCCAAAACGGAGAACCACCCCTAAATCGACACTCACCTTCAAAAGCAAACGCCAGTCTTTGGCTTGTACTACTTCCCGCTAGCCTGTCCGGGACTATCGCATATTATCACATTGAAGAGAAAGACTGTCGTTATTACTCATGTGTAGTAGCACTCATCGACCTTTCATCAAAACAGAGGCTTTGAAGCGATCACCGAGCCTGGTAGCCGAGCGATCTACAAAACAAAAGGTATCATTCTCTACTTGTACCAGACCCGATATAAACCCGTAGTCCTCGACGCGTGTTTCTTTTCCTTGAATTTCCTATCCATTGCAACATCGGAACTGTCCCGAAACCTTGACGAGAGTTTTGGGTGTGGTAGGCGCAACACTAGTGAGGCGTACCTCTTGTCATCTCTTCCTTTTTAGACTCCGCCCTACTCCGTACGGCAGACCCTTGTTAGTGGCTACCAGTCCAGCCTGCCACTGCCGTCGTGCATCGACCATATCGTGCGATTTCGTATATCGTGCGATTTCTCTCTGACCCGAGCCCGGCTCGACTGTTTGGCAGGAGCCTTGGCATTTTTGGAACGAGCGAAGAAGCTTCATTCCTTCCCCGGCCTGAGCTCTGTTTCCCCGTCACCAGGTCTCCAGGCCAGGCGTCTGCGCAAGCTTCAGCTCAAGCCTAGTGTTTAGCCCCGAAGCATCCCTTCGAAGCGCCCTCGCAGACTTCGCCACAACAATTCGGGGGACCCATATGATCCATATCTGGGACTACACTACATTACGCTAGAAGTCACCATACCTTGCAAACGACAAGCCACGCCAGAAGCACGCTTTTTATTCTAGGGCGCTAGGCGGATTCCATGGCTCTCCACCCAACGAATGGGTGTTCACAGCAGCGTGGGTTCCCTTCCCCATATCGCATGAAGTTTACGTCAATCTACTTGGAAGTTCTGCCAGGGCGGGACATTGCACAGACTAAAGACGTTCAGCCCGCAGTTGTACGGTTTCTCGGCAGGCGTTGACACCCAGACTAAGAAGCCAGACATCTCGGTGAGCTGTTTGCATCCTGCACCTTCGCCATTTCCGTCCGCCCCTCGACCGCCCCAATGACCGTGGGGCTACGCATGCATTCCGCGATAGTGTACGTACCAAGGCCCTTTACAAGTACACAACGAAGTAGTTTAATACCTGCCCTGCTGGAACTTGTTCAGCCAGGCGAACAATAGTCCCGGTTTGTCACTCGGGAGGCGGCATTATTAATCGCCGTGGAGAGTGACAATTGGATCTCCAATTGAGTACAAACATACAAGTTAATACTCCCCGAGGCAAAACCATCAGTCCACCGAGTTAGCACCGGTGTACGTGAGTACTGGTACACGCCCTCTTTTTACGAGCCAAGAAAACGACGCCCGCCAGTGTACCGAGTACTATGAAGTAAGCTGGACAGCCCATGGTGGGCATCTGGTGCGGCATGTTAGCCTGTGGCACCCATCCCACCGCTCCCTGCCTAAGGTGAGGCATTCGCACTAAATTCTAACACACTTGCACTGGTTGGGCCGACGCCAAACCTGGTCCTGTCGGGCGAAAAGCTTCGAATTGGGGACAATAAATCGTATTAGCACTGGGGGCCTTGTTTCCATCTTAAGTCAATTTAATCGTAATTCAAGGGGTACTGGTACAGTTCAAAGTACCTCAGTACAGTTCAGTTGTACACTGCCCACAAGTTCACAACCATGAGTGGTTTCCGCCGCCTACTAGTGGCCTTTGGCGGTCGAGCCGAGAACCCTTGTCAAGACCGGACAGACATGCCGCAGGCGGAAGGCGACCAGCGGTGCAAGTGTCAGTGTGAGCGACAGTGCCGCCGAGTCCACCACCAGCGCCACGACCATCTCTGCCACCTCTGCCACTGCCAGAGCCTGGCACAGGACACAGACACCGTCCCAGCGTCACCAAATTCAAATTCAAAACCGAAACCAAAACCAGCACGAGTCGCACCAGCAGTCATCAACCTCGCCTGCTGCTCCACCTCCACCGTCCGCCTCCAAGATCCCCCTCCACTTTGCCCTTGACCTCCAAGTCTACTTGTACATCCTCCTCCGCCTCTCACTACATTTACCTCGTTTACCGCCATCCCCCTGCCCGCTCCAGGTCTCAGCATTTCTAGCCCATTTAACCCGGCCGCATCTGATAATAATTCGCATAACTCGAATTATCGTGCATCTGCACAAGACGCCTTCTTTTCTCCCGGCGACGATAACTCGATCCCTCTCGCGACATCCTCGACTACATTCATTGCCCGCATCCAGCCTGCCGCCGGGTCTTGTCTCCCACGTAATCCCATCCGCCACTTGCCTGAGTCGCCTGCATCTGTCATCGCGACCCCAGATTCACATTCTCCTCACCAACCCTCAACTCCTCCCAATAATTTCCCCGACCAGCGACACCGCATCTTCTCTGGTGCAGCGACATCTCAGCCTGTAGACATCGCCACCGCCCCCGTCGTCGCGAAACTCGCTGCACGCCGACGATCGATTTTACGATAAAAAAACTCGTGCGTCATCGACGACGACGACAATCCGCCAAGACCACCGCCTCATGGTCGATATGACCACCGGTCCTTTCCTCGACTCGGCCGCCGGCCGCGCTCGCAAAGACTCCTTTGTGAGCGCGGGCCCTAAGCCCATTTCCATGACCAATCCGAATCGCGATCAAGCTCGTCAACGCCGAGAGTCCCTTGCTGGAAGTTTAATGGGGAGGAGTTTCGGCGGCATGTCCGTCGGAAGCTTTGTTCGAGATGAGTATGTTGCCCTTCTTCTTTCGTCACCCGCTTCTGCATCCCCGTAGCCCCGTACTTCCCAAGTGTTGGTTCCCTCTCACGTCACTACTCCCCCGAGGGTTCGCTGGCCATCGAAGTCATGCTCTCAGAGAATTCTCGTAATTATAATATTCCCTACCTTGCCATCTACCCTCTGCCCCCTGCGGAGAGCGTAGCAGTCTGTCATTTGTGGCGCCACTTGTCGTTCCTTCCTCGCAATATCTAACCGCGATAACTAACCCATACATTGTGACTGTAGCATCCTCATGGCGGGCACTTCGCCTTACGGCTACCAGCAGTCCCCTTCATTCCAGTCGTCGTCTTACCTTCCCAAGCTAGAGGCAAACTTTATGCGGGACTTCACCTGCTGCAACAAGACTCTCCCAAACCTCCACGACTTATTACAGCATTACGAGGAAGCCCATGCTCAGGAACCGAACCATCCGTCTGCAAAAACTCCTAACCTCTTCCAGTACGCCCCCGTCACAGGCTATGCGGCCCCCAATAACTTCGGCCAGCCATCGATAACATCGCCTCTCGGCGCTCCCGCATCCCTTGCGCAACAGGCTCGCCAGCCCTTGAACCTGGGCGGCACTATGCCGACTGCAGGTCTTCAGATTTCACAGCACGGTCTCTCCAACGTGAATACGCAGTCTTCGCACCTTAACGACGAAATGGACACCGTTGGCGACATGGAAATGGACGATGCCGTTGGTCCCCTCGAGATGGACGACAGCCAACAGCGCATGCAGCAGACTCGACAACTTTTCGGCCAGACTGGCCGGCCTCAACTGCACATCAATGCCTCTGGCTTCACTCAGGCCCTCAGGACTTCTCAGCCCACGACCCCAGCCGCCGCCAGTTTCGGATTCCAGCACAACCCGACGGTATCCTCGGTCAACACCCCTACGCTTACAACTCAGCAAGGTATCCCCTCAAGGAGCACGCCATACAACCAGTCTCCTTCGGTAGAAAGCGATGACCTAAGCCTACAACTGGGTGGCAACATCAACCTCAACAACAACGATTTCGGCCTCGGCAACGGAGGGACGAACACTACTTCGAATGACTCAGCGTTCTGCATTAATGATCCCGGCAAGAGTCTGTTCAGCCCGAACGGCGCTGCGACGAATCACCAGCGGGCGCTCCAGCAACAACTCGCTCAGCTGGTTCTGGAGCAGAACCATCCTTTGACGAACAAGGAGTTGATTGAGAGATTTGGTCCCCTCCTTATGCAACAGGAGGAAGCAAAGCCCTTCCGATGCCCCGTTATCGGCTGCGAGAAGGCGTACAAGAATCAGAACGGTCTCAAGTAAGTGAATTATTTGTTTCCCAGCTGACGAGGCAAGTCTGGTGCTTGTGGTATGGTACGGTGCTTACAAAAAATGCTACAGATATCATAAAGCTCATGGACACGCGAACCAACAATTGCACGAGAACGAAGACGGCACTTTCTCCATTGTCGACCCAGACACGTGTATACCATACCCGGGTACTCTTGGCATGGAGAAAGAGAAGCCCTACTCATGTGAGGTCTGCAATAAGCGATACAAGAACCTCAACGGCCTCAAATATGTAAGTCACTCCGCCACACTGTGCATTCCACGTAGATGGACCGCATTTGGACCTCGGCCTTTCTGACGTATGAGATGCAGCATAAAAACCACTCCCTGTACTGCAACCCGGAGCTATCCTCGCAACTCCTTGCTGCTCACCTTCAGCAGATGCCCGAGCTAGCGGCAACGTTGCAGTCTCCCTCGCCGGCGCCTCGTCAATAACCACATGCAACGACCATGGACGGGGATAGTCACCAAGCCTACCCTCGTCGCTCGCCCTTTTCTCTAACATATTTTTAATATCGAGTATTCGATGCATGTGTATATCCTCCCCGCTGGTCCGGAGCCGGGGCACCCCTCGGCCCCAACATTGACGGGCGGCGGATACCGACCATGGTACTGACCACCACCACAGCGGTGCCGGCAGCGCCAACCATTCAGTATTGGAACTTGAAGCATCATCTGGCGCATACCCTGTTTTCGTTTCTTTTGTCATGCCCCCCCTAAAAGTTTGGTTTTCTTTGATGATAGGCACAGCCTGAAGGCGGAAAGTTTGAGTTCTCGGTTCATTGAGCGCAAGCCTCACTCTTAATACCTCGTTATACCCCCCACCCCCTTCCATAGACAGGATTTGGCACAACCTCTCAGAACAAAACGCGCAGTTTCGTCGTCCATTTTTTTTTCTTTTCTTCCTCTTCTTTTCTTATATCACCTTAGACCACTCTCCACACCCATGACTGCATCTTGTCTCCGGCACCTTGTTTAGGTGCCTTGATTTCCTTATTTCAAGTGTTTATGTCTCTTTATTTATTTTATTTATTCCATTTTTGGTTCCTTTTCATGCAAGAAAAAAAAAAGGTGGATGACCCCCTTGTTTACGAAGAAGTGAGGGAAAAAAAGGGAAAGCGGACGGCGCGAAGAAACTGATGAAAAAAACGTGTTTCACAAAAATGAAGAACGGAAAAACGACCAAAACGGCATTAGAAAAACGCAGCAGCAACACGCAGAGTCACGGCCTTTGTTTTTGGGAGATATCTTGTTTCCTTTTTTCTTATTCTGGGGGTGGTCTCTCTCTCTTTT
>Ga0164243_10013384_pt1 | contig 11550 bp, 8 predicted proteins | sample OricompcompostOP_FD_108781 | JGI IMG/M metagenome (GOLD analysis project Ga0164243, IMG submission 108781) | Organic Plus compost microbial communities from Emeryville, California, USA - Original compost - Organic plus compost (OP) | ecosystem: Engineered > Solid waste > Mixed feedstock >... | reverse complement strand
TCGCACCGTGTCGACACGGACCTCCGTGCTGACCATGGCGGAGACCGGCGTCGACGTCGGCGTCTGGGCCCTCGGTCTCACCGCTCTCCTCTTGCTCGCCGTCGGCGGGGCCGGAGTCGTCGTCGCACGTCGCCTGCGCCGATCGGAAGGCTGAGCGGCTGGGGGCCGTCAGGCGATTGCGAGGTCGCGGCGCTCCTTCGCGAGGGCTGACGCCGCGACCTCCCTGCCTCACGCCATGAGGGGGCTGTCGGGGTTGACGTCGGGACCGAAGAACTTGATGACGACCATCGGCTCGGAACCCGTGTTGGCGTACTCGATCGGCTGCACGGCCCGGTCGTGCACGACGAGCAGCTCGTCGTCGCTGAGGCTCCGCGCGCGCACCGGGCGGCCGCCGATCGTCCCCTCGCCGCGCCACACGAGAAGCGAGAAGACCCCGTTCTCGCGGAGGGTGGCGCGTGCGCCCGGCTCGAGCACGAGCCGCTTGCCGCTGAACTTGCGAGATCCGTAGAGGATCCAGCTCTCCTCGACCCCCGGCATCGTCGTGATGGGCCGCGGAAGGATGCGATGGCGCTCGAAGAACCGCGGGTCGAGGTTCTCGGCCCAGTCGATCCACTCGAGCAGCGCGGCCTCGCCGTGCGCTCGACGGTCCTCGTCCGAGATGTCCTTGAAGAGCAGCTCCTTGCGCACGGGGCGGCCCGAGTTGATGCCCTGGAGCATCGCGAGCGTGTCGGAGTCCTCCTGGATCTCGATCGTGAGAGCCGTGCCCGGCGCGTGCAGCACGCCCGACGGGGTGAAGAAGCCCGCCTCCGGGATATCGAGGTACGCGGGGGACAGCCCGAGGATCTCGTCCGTGTGCCAGCGCTCGAGCAGCTCGAGCATCCGGCCGCGCAGCCCCTCGTGGTCGTCGATCGGGACGAGGCCGAAGAAGCTCTCGGGATGCGCACCGCGGTCGACATCCGGCGGGAAGTAGCTCGCTTCATCCTTGGAGCGCAGCCCGACCTTGTCGGCCTCGCGCTGCGGCGGGTGGATGTGCATCGGGATGCGGCTCGCGAAGTCGTAGATCTTCGCGAGCCGTCCGAGCCCGCGATGCGTGCGCGCGTACTCGGCGCCGAGCACCTCCTCGGAGACCGCGGCGATCACCTCGCGCAGATCCCAGCGGTCGCCCGCCGAGGTGCGCACGTAGCTGATGCCCTCGTCGTCGGGGCCGACCCGGTTGTCGGCCTTCGTCGTCGACGCGAGCCAGCGCTCGGAGATCTCGCCGCGCTCGCCGACGTCCACCATCGAGTCGGGGAGCCCGAGCCGGCGGCCCGCGGCGATCCAGTCGCGCGCGACGAGAGCCGCGTCGAGGGCCAGGATGCCGTCGTGGTCCGCGAGTGCCGCGAGCATCGCGGAGCGCACGTCGCGTGACTCAGCCATTCGGAAGCACCACGCTCTTGAGGGTGCAGGGATCGGCAGTCGAGTCGAGTGCGGCCGCGACCTCGTCGAGACCGAAGCGGCCCGTGACGAGCGCGTCGACATCCACGCGCCCCTCGGCGATCAGGCGGATGGCGAGCGGCCACGTGTTCGCGTAGCGGAAGACGCCCGTGAGCAGGAGCTCGCGGTTCTGGATACGCGAGACCGGAAGCGTGAGGTCCGGTTTCCCCATGCCCACGAGCACGACCGTGCCGGCCGGACGCACGGCGTGGATGCCCGCCGCGATCGCGGGCGCGGCGCCCGATGCGTCGATGAACGCGTCGACATCCAGGTCCAAGCCGGCGACGTCATCCGCGGTCGGGTCGAGTACCGCGGTCGCGCCGAAGCGGGAAGCGGCCTCCCGTCGCTCGGGCGAGACGTCGCTCACGATGACCTCCGATGCCCCGGCGGCGCGGGCGGCCTGCACGATCGTGATGCCGACCGGTCCGGCGCCCGCGACGAGCAGGCGGTCGCCCACCGACGTGCCCGCCTTCTGATTGGCCCAGATGCCCACCGAGAGCGGCTCGCACAGGGCGGCGGCCTCGAAGCTCATCGAGTCGGGGATCGGGAAGGCGTAGTCGGCCTGGATGAGCACGTACTGGGCGAAGGCGCCGTCGATGGGGGGCGTCGCGTAGAACTCGATCGAGCGGCAGAGGTTGTAGCGTCCGTGCTTGCACTGGTCGCAGACGCGGCACGCACGCTGCGGCTCGATCGCGACGCGCTCTCCCACGCGGTCCGCGGGAACGTCGGCGCCGACCGCGACGATCGTGCCCGAGGCCTCGTGACCGAGCACCATCGGCTCCTCGACCACGAAGTCGCCGATCCGGCCCTCGCGGTAGTAGTGCACATCCGAGCCGCACACGCCGACCGCGGCGACCCGCACGAGCACCTGGTCGCGCTCGGGCTCCGGGATCGCGCGCTCCTCGACGCGAAGCTTCATCGGCCCATCGAGCACGCTCGCGCGCATGAGCTGATCCGACATCATTCTCCTTCCGTGCCCGTGCTGGGCGTCTCGCCGCGCAGTTCGACGATCGCGTACGGCCCCATCGCGGGAACCGTCACGGCGACGCGCCCGTCGCGGCCGTCGGTCGTCTCGGCGACGACGGATGCGCGTCCCGGCACGTGCACGATCGCGTGCGTCACCGGGAACGGCATCCGCACCTCGGCGACCACGTCGCGCTCCGGTCGCTCCTCGGCGTCGTAGCGCACGAGGTGGAGCGCGGCCCGGCCGTCGCCGAGCGCCATGATGTTGGCCGCCCACGGCGCGTCGACATCGAGCGTGGTCTGAGGCTCGTGCGGCGCGAGATCGTCGGGTCGCGTGCGCCGCGCGTTGGCGTGCGCCAGCACGCGTTCGGCACCCTCTCCCGTCACCTCGGCGGCGACCGCGAGCGTCGCGCCCCCGTCGAGGTGACCGAGGATCGCAGTGGCGAGCTCGGCGTCGAGGTGGAACGGCTCGGCGATCACGAGGTGGCGGTAGCGCGCGAGGGCCGCGGTGTCGATCCCATCGGGGCGCACGGCGGCGTCGTGCCGCAGCACGACGTCGAACGGAACTCCCGCGGCACCTATGAGCTCCGCGACCTCGAGCGACGGCAGCTCCGGCTCGGGGCCCTCGCGCGGAGGCAGCTCGAGGGGTCGCAGCGCCTTGCGCACGCTCGGGATGAGGTTGGCCTCGATGTCGAACAGGAGTCCGACCTCGTTGAGCGTGCTCGTGGAGAACAGGTCCTCGTGCTCCACGAGGAACGCCTGCACCTCGCGGCTCACGCCGATCGCCGGCCAGAAGGCGTCGCGCTGCTCGGTGCCCATCCAGGCGCCGTACGGCACGGCCATCGACGCCCCGAGGGCGGCCGCCTCGTACATCATCGTGCGGTAGCGCGTGAGGCCCTCGCCGCGGTTGACGAGCTCGTTGAGCTCGATGAGCACGCCGCCGTAGGGGTTGACGCTCACGCAGATCGGCTTGCCTCCCGCGAACGCCGCCGCGTAGCGGGTCCAGCCGGGCTGCCGGTAGCGCGTCGTCCGCTGCTCGGGCACGAGCACGTCGACGCTCGGCACGAGACCGTCATGCCACATCGCGCAGTCGAAGAGATTGGAGGAGACGAGCAGTTCGCGTCCGAGCGAGCGCGCGTACTCGCGTACGTAGTCGGCGAGCTCCCGGAAGTGCCGGGACTGCGCGATGCGCAGGTAGCGCACGTAGTGGCGTGCGAGGGCTCCTTCGTCGCCCTCCGCGTCGATGTCGACGACGCGGCCGCCGTGCGCGAGCAGCCACTCGCGGTAGTCGAAGTCGGCGTCGAGAAGGTGGGCGACATCCGCGGGGTTCTCGCGCCGCAGGTGGTCGTGGAAGCCCGCGAGCGTGTCGATGCTGAAGTCGCCGCCGTAGAGCAGCGCGACGATCGGGGTGTCGGGCTCGTCGAACTGGATGCCGCCGACGCCCGCGTCGATCTGGATGCGTGCCGCGGCCTTGAGGTACTCCCGCCACACGGGGTTGTTGAGGTTCATGAACCGGCACTCGTGGTCGCGGTCGGCGAACTCGACCCACCGGGCCCGCAGGGGGCGGCCGTCGATGTCGCGCGTGCAGCACTCCTCGAAGAGGTCGTCGACCGGCTCGCCGCGTGAGTTGCGCAGCCCCTCCGGGAAGTAGCTCGCGAACGGCTTCCAGGCGCCCGGCAGGGCGTCTCGCGAGAACGCGCTGAGTCCCGCGCGCACGGGAGTCACGCCATCCGGGATCTCGTTGACGCTCAGCAGTTCACCGCTGTCGTCGTCGACCCAGGCGGGAACGTCCCAGCCCTGCGTCGAGAAGATGACGCCGAAGGGCGTGATGCCTCGAGCCCGGCATGCGGCTGCGAAGTCGGCGTCGTTGACGTAACCGTACTGCCGGAGGCGGGCCGGCATCCGGCCGTACGCCTCTTCCTCGAGGAACGGAAGCGCGATGCCGCCTCCGCCGAGCATGGGCCAGCTGAGCATCGTGGCGCCGAAGGCCACGAAGTCGTCGATCATCGAGAGGCGCTTCGGGGGCAGGGCGGGGTGGTAGCAGCGGTCGCCCGCGTACCAGCCCTGCGCGTACACGCTCCGCGTCACGGCGGTCATCGCACGGCTCCGATCGAGAGGCCACCTCGCCAGTAGCGCTGCAGCGCGAGGAAGGCGATGACGAGCGGGATGATCGACACGAGCGAGCCGACGGTCACGAGGTTCCACACGATGTCGCTCGATCCCGTCGCGGAACGCGACTGCGTCTGCCACTGCTGGAGGCCGACGGTCACGGGCAGGAGCTTCGTGCTCGTGAGCACCGTGAGGGGCAGGAAGTAGTTGTTCCAGGTCGACACGATCGACAGCAGCAGCACGGTCACGATGCCAGGACGCAGGAGCGGGACGCCCACCTGCACGAAGGCGCGCAGCTCTCCCGAGCCGTCCATGCGCGCCGCCTCGAGCAGCTCGTCGGGGATGGCGTCCTGGGCGAAGACCCGCATGAGGTAGACGCCGAAGGGGTTGAGCATCGACGGCAGGATGACGGCCCACGGCGTGTCGGTGAGCTCGACGCCGCGCAGCATGACGAAGGTCGGGATGACGAGGGCCGTCATCGGCACCATGACCGCTCCGAGGAGCAGCGCGAAGGCGATCCGGCGCCCCGCGAAGCGGTACTTCGCGAAGCCATAGCCCGCGGCGACGCAGATCGCCGTTCCGACGACGCCCGCGGTGAAGGCGTAGAAGAACGAGTTGCCGATCCAGTTCCAGAACACGCCGCCCTTGTAGGTGAAGAGCTGGGCGAGGTTGTCGAAGAGCGCGAAGGTGTCGTCGAACCACAGGGGGCCAGCGCTGCCGTCGAAGAGCCCCGAGAGGGTCTTCGTGCTCGCGACGATGAGCCAATAGAAGGGGAAGAGGAAGTACAGGGCGAGGATCACGAGGAACGCGTGCGATCCGGGCCGAGCGCGTTCCGCCCAGCGGACGGACGAGCGCGAGCTGCGGGTGGCGACGCTCATTGCAGACCACTCCTCTTCCGGGTGAGGTACATGAACAGGTACGAGCCTGCGAACACGACGATCGCGAGGGCGAACGAGAGCGCCGAGGCGTAGTTGAAGTCGCCGTACTGGAAGGCCGTGTTGTAGGCGTAGAGGTTGGGCGTGTACGACGGCGAGACGGCGCTCGGCGCGACGTTGCTCATGACCTGGGGCTCGGTGAAGAACTGGAGCGTGCCGATGATCGCGAAGACGAGGATGAGCACGATCGACGACGACACCATGGGCAGCTTGATGCGAAGCGCGATCTGGCGCCGCGTGGCGCCGTCGAGCACCGCCGCCTCATAGATCTCCGGATTGATCGACTGCAGCGCCGCGTAGACGATGACCATGTAGTACCCGGCCCACTGCCACGTGACGATGTTGGTGAGCGACCCGAAGATCGCATCCGCGGAGAGCAGGTCGGGAGAGGGCAGCCCGACGAGGTTCGCGAGCTGGGCGGCGGGGCCGAACGAGGGGCTGTAGAGGAAGCCCCACATGAGCACGCCGATGACCGCGGGGATCGAGTACGGCACGAACATCGCGAGCCGCGAGAAGCGCGACAGGCGCGTCGTGAGCGAGTCGAGCACGAGAGCGGCGGCGATCGCGACGACCATCTGCAGGGGGATCATGACGAGCACGAAGAGCGCGACTCGACCGAGACCCTCGAGGAAGGCGGGATCGGTGAAGGCCCGCACATAGTTGTCGAGCCCGACGAAGCGGTCGCCGAGGAGCACCGACGGCGCCCACGTGCTCAAGACGCCGGCGTAGATGAGGGGCGCCGCGAAGAACACGAGGAAGAGCACCGCGAATGGGGCGATGAAGACCCAGCCCCAGTTCTGCCTCCGTCGCGTCGCACGCCCGGCGCGTTGCGACCGGGTTCGCGTCGGGGAACCCACCGCTGTTGCGGTCACTTTCGGACTCCTTCGTCGTATCGGCCGAGGCGATGCCGGAGCCTGCTGGCATCGCGGGGTCAGCCTAAGACGATCGTCCGGACCGCGCAAAATAACGCGAGCAGATTGGAAATGTTTCCGAGCGGGGACTCAGGCGTCGGGCGCGATGGGGCGCGTGCTGTCGCGCACGACGAGCGACGTCGCGAGGTCGATGCGCAAGTGATCCGGCTCGCCGCCCGCCGCCATCTTGAGCACGAGCCGCGCGGCCTCCATCGCCATCTCGGTGAGCGGCTGGCGCACGGTCGTGAGACTCGGTCCGGCCCACGCTGCGAGCGGGATGTCGTCGAACCCGACGACCGAGACGTCGCCCGGCACCGTGAGGCCGAGGCTCCGCGCGGCCTCGTAGACGCCGATCGACTGCAGATCGCTTCCGCCGAAGATCGCGGTAGGGCGGTCGTCCGGATCGCGCAGCAGCTCGTACCCCTGACTGCGGCCGTCCTCGACGTGGAAGCGCCCGGGCCGGATCCAGTCGGGGCGGACGGGGATGCCCGCCGCCTCGAGCGCGCTGCGGTAGCCCGACAGGCGCGCCTGCGAGCACAGCATGTCGGAAGGCCCCGTGATGGTGGCGATGCGCCGGTGGCCGAGGTCGATGAGGTGCTGTGCGGCGAGCACGCCGCCGTCCCAGTTCGCAGCCCCGATCGTCGGCACATCGGTGGGCGGGCTGCCCGCGGGGTCGACGATGACCATGGGGATGTGGCGCAGGCGCAGGCGCGCCTTGTCGGCATCCGGGAGGTCCGAGAACATCAGGATGACGCCGATCGGCTTACGGCGCAGCACGCCGTTGATCCACTCCGGCCCGGGCCGGTGCAGCGTGCCGCTCTCCGTCAGCACGACGCTCAGCTCGTGCTCGCGCGCCACCGCCTCGACACCGCGGATGATCTCCATCGACCAGGCCGAGTCGAGCTCGCTGAAGACGAGCTCGATGACCGCAGCGGAACGTTCCGCGCCGCGCCGGATGTAGCCGTGCCGCTGCAGGACGTCTTCGACACGACGTCGCGTCTCGGCCGAGATCCCCGATTGACCGTTGAGCACCTTGGAGACGGTCGAAGCCGACACCGCGGCCTCCCGTGCGACATCGCTGAGCGTCGGGCGCCCGCGCCGCTTATCTCCCGCTGAAGTGGGCATCCCCCAACTCTAGGGCCTGCGGGACTGTTGTTGACCTCGCCGGGGCGTGAATCTATAGTCGCCTATCAGCGAATCTTGCTAAGTCAGTCACGAAATATTTCCAAACGGAGTACCCACGCATGGATGTCGTCGCCGCCCCGCCCGCCGGTTCCTGGTCGGATCCGGCGGTGAGCCCGCGCGAGCGCGCGAGCGCGCTGCTGGCGGCGATGACGCTCGAGGAGAAGATCGCCCAGCTGCGCGGCATCTGGCTCGATGCGCAATCCGACGAGGGCGACGTCGCTCCGTACCAGTCGGAGTCGAGCGCCGAGGTCGACCTCGACGCGGCCCTGCGCGACGGGATCGGGCAGATCACGCGGCCCCTCGGTACGCGCCCCGTGCCGGCCGCGGAGGGGGCGCGAGCCCTCGCGGCGCTGCAACGACGCGTGATCGACGCCAACCGCTTCGGCATCCCGGCCGTCGCGCACGAGGAGTGCCTCGCGGGCTACACGGCCCTCGGCGCCACGTGCTATCCGGTGCCGCTCGCGTGGGGCGCCACCTTCGACTCCGAGCTCATCGAGGAGATGGCGGAGCGCATCGGCCGCAGCATGGCCGCCGTCGGCATCCAGCAGGGGCTCGCCCCGATCCTCGACGTCGTCGTCGACCCGCGCTGGGGGCGCACCGAGGAGTGCATCGGCGAGGATCCGTACCTCGTCGGACGCATCGGCACGTCGTACGTGCGCGGACTGCAGTCGGCGGGTGTCATGGCGACGCTCAAGCACTTCATCGGGTACTCGGCATCGCGCGGCGCCCGCAACCTCGGTCCCGTCTCGATCGGGCAGCGCGAGTTCCGCGACGTGCTCGCGGCCCCGTTCGAGATGGCGATCGCCGAGGGCGGCGTGAAGAGCGTCATGAACTCGTACTCGGCGATCGACGGCGTTCCGAGCGCGGCCGACGAGACGCTGCTCACGGGCCTCCTCCGCGACGAATGGGGCTTCGACGGCACGGTCGTCGCCGACTACTTCGCGATCAGCTTCCTCGCACTCCTGCACCGCACGGCCGGCTCGTTCGAGGACGCCGCCGTGCAGGCGCTCACGGCAGGCATCGACGTCGAGTTGCCCAACCCCAAGGCGTACGAGCAGCCCCTCGTCGACGCCGTGCGCTCGGGGCGCATCGACGAGGCGCTCGTCGATCGGGCCGCGCTGCGCGTGCTGACCCAGAAGGCCGAACTCGGCCTCCTCGATCCCGAATGGACGCCGGAGGCGTTCGCCGCGGATGCCGACACGATCGACCTCGATCCGCCGCAGGATCGCGCCCTCGCACGGCGCATCGCCGAGCGCTCCGTCGTGCTCTTGCGCAACGACGGCATCCTTCCGCTCGCGCGGCCCGCTCGCGTCGCGCTCATCGGCCCGACGATCGACGACGCCCACGCCCTGCTCGGGTGCTACGCGTTTCCCAACCACGTGGGCGTCCTCCATCAGGGGAGCGAGCTCGGGGTCGGGATCCCCACGGTCGCGGAGGCCATCGCGGCGGAGCTTCCCGATTCCCGCGTGACGACGGCGCGCGGCTGCGGCGTCGCGGACGACGACGTGAGCGGCATCCCCGCGGCCGTCGAGGCCGCGACGTCGGCCGACGTCGCGATCGTGGTGGTCGGTGACCGCTCGGGCCTCTTCGGCCGCGGCACCTCGGGCGAGGGATGCGACGCCGAGTCGCTGCGTCTGCCCGGGCGCCAGCGCGAATTGCTCGAGGCCGTGCTCGACAGCGGCGTTCCGACGGTCGTCGTCGTGCTCTCCGGCCGCCCCTACCACCTCGGCACGGCCCCGACGCGCGCCGCCGCGATCGTGCAGGCCTTCCTGCCGGGCGAGGAGGGCGCATCCGCGATCGCCGGGGTGCTCTCGGGCCGCGTGAACCCCGCGGGGCGCCTGCCCGTCTCGGTGCCGTCCACCGACGGCGCCCAGCCCATGACCTACCTCGCGCCGCCGCTCGGCCGCCGCAACGACGTCTCGGTGCTCGACCCGACGGCCGCGTACCCGTTCGGCTCGGGCCTCGCCTACACGAGCTTCGCGTGGGGCGAGCTCGAGCTCGTCGGCGACGCGGCGCTCGACACGGCCGGTTCGGCGCGATGCGCGATGACGGTGGAGAATTCAGGGGAACGTTCGGGCTTCGAGACCGTGTTCCTGTTCGCCCACCTCCCGTCGTCGTCGGTCGTGCAGCCGCTTCGGCGCCTGATCGGCTGGGCGCAGCTCGAGCTCGCCCCGGGCGAGAGGGCGCAAATCGAGTTCGAGATCCCCGCCGATGTGCTCTCGTTCACCGGGAAGACGGGGGAGCGGATCGTCGAGCCGGGACGCGTGGAACTGCACCTCGGGCGCACGAGCGAGGACATCGCATCCGTGCTGCCGCTGAGTCTCACGGGTCTCGAGCGACGCCTCGGAGTCGAGCGTCGCCGCCATGTGTCGGTGACGGTACGCCGTCACGGACCTGACCGAGACAGCGATGTCTCATCACGAAAGGAAGAGCACCAATGAGGAAGCACACAGCCGTCGGCGCGATCGCGGCGGCATCCGTCATCGCGGCCGCCCTGACCGGATGCTCGGGCGGCGGATCCGGGTCGTCGGATGTCTCCTGCACCAACACGATCGTCCACAAGGACGCGCCGGTCGTGACCGTCTGGGGCTGGTACCAGAGCCTCGAGACCGTCGCCGACCAGTTCAACGAGTCGCACTCGGACGTGCAGGTCTGCTGGACCAACGCGGGCCAGGGTGGCGACCAGTACACGAAGCTGAAGACCGCTCTCGCGGCGGGCTCGGGCGCGCCCGACATCGTGCAGATCGAGTACGACCAGCTCTACAGCTACACGATCAACGGCAGCCTCGTCGACCTGTCCGAGTACGGCGCGGACGACCTCGCCTCGAAGTTCAACGAGGGCACCTGGAAGGACGTCTCGTACGGCGGCAAGGTCTGGGAGATCCCGGTCGACAGCGGTCCCATGGCCGTCTACTACCGCCAGGACCTGCTCGAGAAGGCCGGCATCACGAAGCTGCCCACGACATGGGACGAGTTCGCCGCCGCGGCCGAGCAGTACAAGGCATCCGGTGCCGAGGGCTCGTTCGTGAACTTCCCGCTCAACGGCGAGGCGCTCATCATGGGCCTCCTGTACCAGGCGGGCGCCGAGCCGTTCGCCTACGACCCGAGCGAGCCGACCGACGTGACGATCGACCTCGACCAGGAGGCCTCGGCGCGCGTGCTCGACTACTGGTTCTCGCTCATCCAGTCGGGCGCCGTGAGCCACGACGACGCGTGGACGGCGGATGCCGGTTCCAAGATCGCCCAGGGCGGGTACGCGTCGTACATCGGCGCCTCGTGGAGCGCGAGCTACATCTCGGGCCTCGCGGGCGGTGACGCGGATGCTCGCTGGACGGTCGCGCCGCTTCCCCAGTGGGATGCGTCCGCGCCGCGTCAGACGGCGTGGACTGCCGGCGGCCTCGCGGTGACGTCGCAGGCGAAGGACAAGAAGCTCGCGGCCGAGGTCGTCATGAGCCTCTTCGACACCGACGAGGCCCGCGCGGCGCAGATCGAGAGCCAGATCTTCCCCGCGCAGGTCGCCGCGCAGGCCGACCCGTCGTTCGTCGACCAGAAGTTCGACTTCTACGGCGGCCAGGAGCTCAACAAGGAGGTGTTCATCCCTGCGCAGGAGGGTTACCAGGGCGTGCAGTACAGCCCGTTCTCGTCGTACCTCTACAGCACGATGAACACGATGCTCCCCGACGCCGTCGCGTCCGGCGAGAGCGCGGAGGATGCGCTCGCCGCCATCCAGGCCGCCCTCGTCGACTACGCGAAGAAGCAGGGGTTCGCGGTCACCCAGTAGCCTCCGCTCGGCGAATCGCCCCCCATCCGCACGGGTGGGGGGCGATTCGTGTGCGCGGCCGCGGCGCCCATTCCGAGCGAGCCCACAGCATCCGCTCAGCGCGTGACAGGTGCGGCCGATAGCGTCGCGGTGTGACCGACGCCGCCGCCGTGCCCGAGCCCACCACCTCGTCCGCCGCATCAGGCGCGGCTGC
>Ga0164243_10013383_pt1 | contig 11550 bp, 9 predicted proteins | sample OricompcompostOP_FD_108781 | JGI IMG/M metagenome (GOLD analysis project Ga0164243, IMG submission 108781) | Organic Plus compost microbial communities from Emeryville, California, USA - Original compost - Organic plus compost (OP) | ecosystem: Engineered > Solid waste > Mixed feedstock >... | reverse complement strand
GTGTCGCGCACCTCCTGCTGCCCGCGCGCGAGCCCCTGGAGCGACGCGGTCGTGCCGTCGAGGCTCGCGACGATCCGGTCGAGGACGCTCTCGAGCTCTCGCGCGTGCGCCATGGCTTCGTTGCCGGTCTGGGCGACGCGGCGCGCGGCCTCCTCGCTCCCACGCACCTCCTCCGCCGCGTGCAGCAGCGAGCGCGCCGATTCCTCGGCGAGGTGCAGGGCGGTCGCGATGCGTCTCGTTCCGTTGTACCTAGCCATGAGCGGTCTCCTCCGACACGACGCGCGACGCATCCAGCAGCATGACGATGCGATCGCGAAGCTGGACGATCGACTTCACGAACCCGCCCGCCTGGTGGGCGATGACGTCGGGCGGCGCCTGGAGCTGCTCGGGCGCGATGTTCTGCACCTCGCGCGCGACGTCGACGAGCAGCCCGACGAGCCGCTTGCCGAGCTGGAGCACGACGATGCGCGAGCTCGGCGACGGCTCGATGGGCGCGAGCCCGAACCGCGCGCGCAGGTCGAGGAGCGGGACGATCTGCTGCCGGATCTGGACGAGCCCGATCACGTACGGCGCGGAGCCGGGCACCGGCGTCGCACCGGTGTACGACTCCATCTGGTAGACGTCATCGGCCGGAATCGCGTACTCCGCGTCGCCGATCCTGCAGATCACGTGGAGGTCGCTCATGCACCACCTGCCTTCGCCTGGAGGACGGTCGCGCCGAGCGTGAGCAAGTCGAGCACGAGCGTCGGGCGACCGTCTCCGAGATCGGTCGCGCCCGTCACGCCGGGAACGCGCACCAGCGCATCGTCGAGCGGCCGCACGACGACCTCCTGCTGCCCGAGCATGCGGTCGACGCCGAACGCGATCGCGCCGCGGTCCTGCTGGACGACCAGCGCCTTCGGCGGAACCGACCCGATCACCGCGCTCCCCAGCACGCCGGTGAGCGTGAGGAGCGGGATCGAGGTGCCGCGGCGTTGCACGAGGCGCGCGACCGGACCGTCGCGCTGCGGCGCCGGCGCCTCGACGAGACGCGACGGCTCGATCTCGAGGATCTCGTCGACCATCGCCACCGGCGCGACGAACACCTGGTCGCCCGCGGCGAAGCTGAAGACGTCGACGATCGTCACGCTGACCGGCACGCGCAGACGGAACGTGGTGCCCTGCCCCGCGGCCGTCTGCAGCGACATGGCACCACCGAGCATCTCGACCACGCGACGCACGATGTCCATGCCCATCCCACGCCCGCTCGAGCGCGTGACGTCCTCGCGCGTCGACAGCCCCGGACGCGTGATCTGCTGGAGCAGCTCGTCGTCGCTGCGCGCCACCGGCTCCCCGAGCTTGCGGGCGACCGCCTCGCGATCGATCCCGCGACCATCGTCGCGGACCGTGAGCAACAGGCTGGTCCCCGACGAATCATCGCAGTCGATGCGGAGGCTGCCGGTCTCCGGCTTCCCGGTGCGCCGGCGCTCCTCCCGAGGCTCGATCGCGTGGTCGACCGCGTTCCGGACGAGGTGGAGGATCGCCGGGAAGATCCTGTCGGCGACCGCCTTGTCCACCTCGGCGGTTCCCGTGTGGATCGAGACATCGACCGACTTGTGGGTGTCCCGCGTGAGACCTCGGACCACGAGCGGAAGACGCTGCAAGAGGTCTGCCAGCGGGATCATGCGCGCCTCGGTGATCGCCGCGCGCAGGCGCTTCAGCTGCCGCGCGTGCTCCGCGAGGGTCTGGGTCAGCTCGCGGACGTCCACGCCACGCGCACCGAGCTCACCGGCGATGCGGGCCAGCTTGAACCGCGTCACGACGAGCTCGGACAGGCGCTCGAGCGCGTCGTCGAGCCGGCGCACGTCGACGCGGATCGAGTGATCCATCGGCACGGGATCGATCCCCGGCTCGGCCCCCGGCTCGGCCCCCGGCCCGCTCGTCGGCTCGCGCTCCGCGTCCGTCGCGATGACCTCCGGCGCACGCGCCGCGCGCGCACGCGTTGCCCGGATCGGCAGGATCGCCGCCGGCGTGCTGTCGACGGCCTCCGCGAGCACCGCGTCGTCGGCGTCCGTCACGAGCACGAGCCCGAACGCGATGCCGGTCGGCGCCGAGGTCGAGGCGCGCGGCACGACCTTCACGAGCTCGCCGATCGCCGCGAGCCGCGATCGCACCGCGGCGATGTTCAGCCCACGCGCCGCCCGCTCCGGCGACGGCTGGAACTCGACGACGACGGCGCGGCGGCCCGACTCGACCGCCTGCGCGAGCTGCTCGCGATCCGCGGCCGCGAGGTTGCGCGCGAGCTCGTCGGGGAGCTCGAGCTCGATCGCGCCGCCGCCCCCGGGCCGTGCGTGGGCGCTCTGCTCGAGCGCGAGCGCGTCGATCAACGAGCGCGGCGCGGCGGGGATCGCCGCGATCCCCCGCTGCGAGATCGCGTGGATGCGCTCCTCGAGCGCGCGGGTGCCCTGGAGCAGGAGATCCAGCGCCCGCTCGGAGACCTGACCGCCCGCGCGATCGGCGGCGCGCAGGATCCCCTCCATCTCGTGCGAGAGCTCGGCGATCGGTTCGGCGCCGACCATCGAGGCGAGCCCCTTGATCGTGTGCAGCGAGCGAAACAGCTCGCGCACGGCGCGAGGCTCGGGGCGCCCGCGCGCGAGCGCCTCGGTCGCCGCCACCAGGTTGCGATTGACCGCGTGCAGGTGCTCTTCCGCCTCGAGCAAGAACCCGGAGACGAACTCCTGGAGGTCGACGCCGGTGGGCATCTCACGACCTCGGTGCCGCGTGCCCGAGCGCGGCGGCCACCTCCGACTGGATCACCTCGGGCGTGAACGGCTTCGTGAGGTAGCGCGTCGCGCCGGCCGAGAGGGCGCGTTCGCGCGAGGTCTCGTCGCCCCGGGTGGTGACGATGATGATCGGCACCGAGCGAAGCCGATCCTGCGAGCGGATGAACTCGACGACCTCGATGCCACCGATGTCCGGCATGTTGAGGTCGAGCAGCACGAGGTCGAACGGCCGTAGCGAGAGCTGCTCGATCGCCTCGAGCCCGCTGCTCGCTTGCGCGAACGCCAGGTCGTCCTGACCGCGCAAGCACGCGATCAGCATCTCGCGCATGACCTTGCTGTCGTCGACGACCAAGATCTCCGCCATGGTGAACCTTGGGACAGCCCGGCCCCGACGCAATCGCGGAGTGGATCGGAAGCATCCGCTCGGAGCGTGCCGGCGAGCGCGTGGATGATGTGCGCCCACGCCCGGCGGCCGCGGCGCTCCAGTCCGTCACACGATGACGAGCGATCACGCGAGCACGTCATCGCGGTGCGGCCCACACTCGGCACATGCGCCTCAGCCCCGACCGGCGCCGCACGATCTGGGTGGTAGACGACAGCCCGACGGATGCCGAGCGGGTTCGGCGGTTGCTCGCGCCGGCGCATGAGGTCGAGACCCTGCACGATGGCGCTGCGGCGCTCGAACGTCTGGCCGCGGGCGCGCCCCCCGATCTGCTGGTGCTCGACTGGGTGATGCCCGGGATCTCGGGGATCGAGGTGTGCCAGTACGCGCGCTCCGCACCGGGGCGGATCCCGCGCATCCCGATCCTGCTGCTCACCGCTCGCCACGGCCCCCAGGAGATCCTGCAGGCGTTCAGGAGTGGCGCGAACGACTATGTCGTGAAGCCCTTCGTCGACGAGGAGCTCCAGGCGCGCGTCGACTCGTTGCTCGAGACCCAGCGCCTCCTCGAGCGCGCCGAGCAGGCCGAGGCCGACGCGCGGAGCCTGCTCGCGAACGCGCCCGATCCGATGTTCGGCGTCGACGCGCAGGGCACGATCTCGTTCGTCAACGACGAGGGCGCCCGGGTGCTCGCCCGCCCGCCCGATCAGATCGCGGGCAAGCCGATCGAGCACCTGATCCCGGGCATCAGCCTGCGGAACCTCAGCGTCGCGCCCGGCCAGTCGTTTGTTCCCGTGCCCGACGTGCAGGTCGACGACCGCGTCTTCTCGCCTTCGATCCGCGTGCTGCCCTCCGACAGCGCCGCGACGACGACGATCGCGCTCCGCGACGTGACCGCGCGCCGGCAGGCGGAGGCGCGCCGGCTCGACTTCTACTCGATCATCGCGCACGACCTCCGCACGCCGATCTCGACCTCGTTGCTCCGCCTCGACCGCGCGTTCGAGGGCATGTTCGGCGTCCTCCCCGCCGGTCTCATCGCGGACCTCCGGAAGATCGAGGGCAGCCTCCGCACGATGGTCGGCATCATCAACGACTTTCTCGAGCTCGCGAGCCTCGAGGGCGTCGGCTACAAGATCGACCGCAAGCCGCTCGATCTCCGCGAGCTCCTGCGGACGACGATGGACGACTTCCAGCCGCTCCTCCAGGCGAACCAGCTCGCGTGGAAGGCGGTCGGCCTCGAGCCCACCACGCCGTCGCGCGTGCGCGGCGACCGCGAGCGGCTCGCCCAGGTGATCACGAACCTCGTCAGCAACGCCATCAAGTTCACGCCGACGCACGGGACCATCACGACGACGCTGCGCGAGGCCGAGGACCACGTCGAGGTCTCGGTCGAGGACACGGGGCGGGGCATCGCGCGCGACGAGCTGCCGAAGCTGTTCGAGCGCTTCAGCCGCGCCACGGAGTCCTCGCGGGGGATCACCGGGACCGGGCTCGGCCTCATGATCGTCCGCGAGATCATCGAGGCGCACGGGGGCGTCGTCGGCGTCGAGAGCGAGCTCGGCGCCGGAAGTCGGTTCTGGTTCCGGCTTCCCCGCCACCGCGAGTAAAAGGCCCGTCGTCCCCTTTCCGGAACCCTCCCGGATGTGCTAAAGACCCTCGCACTCGGTGCCATAGCCAAGTGGTAAGGCAGTGGTCTGCAAAACCACCATTCCCCGGTTCAAATCCGGGTGGCACCTCCACCAGACCCTCGCGGCGACGCGGGGGTCTCGTCGTTTCGGCGGGGCGCGCGCCGGCGTGGATCGGTCGACCGCGACGGCCCGCACGCTCGAGGTCGGCCTGACCTACGCGCTGCTGTTCCCGGCGGGTGGGTTCCGCGCGCATCGCGACGACGACGTGCGCGACGCCGCGACCGCGCGGGTGGACGCGAGCTCCGCGGGCAAGGTGGTGGTGGAGACCTCTCCCGAGGGTCGGTATCCGTCGCCCCTCGGAGTCGTCGATCCACCCCCGCCCTCACCCCCTCCTCGGCCGAAGGTGCCGGCGCGCGCGACGTCGCGGCCGGGCGCGTGGTCGGGGGCGCGGCACGCTCGGCCTGGGCGCGCTGGCCGACGAGGACGGCGTCGACAGATTGTCCGCCGCTCGGACCATCTGTCCGCTTCCCGGACAATCTGTGACGATCGCCGCAGTGAGCCGACGTCGACGATGAAGATTTTCGGGTGCTCTCGGACCCGCGCATTCGTAATCGCGCGAACGTGCACCGTCGACGCTGAGCAACGTTCCCGTCGAGAGCTCGCGCGGTTGCGTGGCGGCACCCTCGGCACGCCGCGACCATGTAGGACAACGCCTACAAGGCGAAGCGCGCGCAGGTTCGATACAGCGTGCGGCCATGACTCGGTTCAAGTCTGTCACCACGGGGCTCGTCCTGGCGGCATCGCTCGTCGTTGTCGCGGCGCAGGCACAGGGTGGGCCCAAGGCGGAGGGCCCGCGCGTCCCGGTGAAGGGGCACAAGCTCCCCGATCCCGTGCTCCCCGACCCGGATCCGACCGAGCCGGGCGCCGCGATCACGGTCGACGTGACGCTCCAGCCGCGGTCGGGCGTCAGCGGCGTGCAGCGCGTGAACTTCGCCGTGCCGCTCGCGAGGGGCCAGCTGCTCGATCCGGACCGCGTGCGCGTGCTCGACGGTGGCGCCGAGCTCGCAGCCGCGCGTCGCGAGCTCGCGCTGTATCCCGATGGCAGCATCCGCAGCATCCAGCTCCAGGTCGACGTGGCGGTCAGCGCGGGCAAGGTCCTCCAGGTCCGGCTCGGCGAGGAGCCGACCACGCGCGACCTCGCGCTCGTGCCGGTCGCCGAGACGCTGTCGCCGAGCGATGGCACGCAGGGGCCTCGCGTGTGGGTGCGCCTCCCGGCGAGCTGGCTCGTGGCGAGCGGCGTCACCGGCCCGCAGGTCCTCGAGTCGGAGACCGAGGGCACGGCGTACGACGCCTGGGATCGCGTCTGCGACTTCCAGAACCACACGGTCGAGCACTTCCTCGGGCTGCAGAGCAGCAAGGACGTGTGGCTCTACGACCGCGGAACGATCTTCTATCGCGCCTACGCGCGCCGCGGCGACATGCTGACCCTCGAGTCGGCGTATCGCGAGACGGCGATCTACCGCGCGCGCATGACCGGCAGCGGCTCGAGCATCCGCATCGGCGTCCCGGGCTCGGCCACCGACGTGAAGTATCACTACGCGCAGAACCTCGCGATCCACTACCTGCTCACCGGCGACGACCGGTTCCGCGAGGCCGCCGAGGACATCGCGTTCCGCATCGACGACCTGTGGAACCCGCACTACGGCGGCGGTGGTCAGTTCTGGACCGAGCGCCACGCCGGCTTCTCGCTGCTCGCGTACGTGTGGGCGAGGATCGTGACCGACGATCAGGCCGAGGAGCTCGACGCGCTCGCGCACGACGCGGTCGAGGCGTACATCGACGTCCAGGAGACGTACCCCCGCAACTGGACGGACGACAACTACCGCTGCTTCGCTCACGAGACGAACTGCAGCCCGTGGATGAGCGCGATCCTCGCGGACGGCCTCGACGCCTACGCGACCGAGTACGGTGGCGCCCGCGCCGCCGCCGCGCGCACCGCGATCGTCAAGCTCGGTCGCATCATGGCGCGCGATGGCCGCGACAGCACCGGCAAGCCGTTCTACATGCTCGGCGTCGGCAGCGCCTCCGACACGCGCGAGCAATACGAGGAGCACTGGGGCGAGCCCGCGTACCTGATCGCGATGGCGTACCACCACGGCGGCCGCACCGAGACGTGGCTGAAGACCGTCGCGGACGAGCTGATCGCCAGCCTGCGCGCGCGCGGTACCTCGCCGCACATGCGCAGCTTCAACTGGCAGTGCCGCAGCGCGATGGCCGCGCCGTACTACCTGCGCTGAGCCGCCTCGAAGCTCTTCTTCATGTGACCGCTCGCGAGGATCTCGCGGCGGGCGCCCGGCCCGCAAGGCGCTCGCACACCGTGCCCGAGAGCGCGGTGCACGTCAGGGCGCGCGGATGCGCAGCCGTTCTCGCAGCAGCCGCACCGCGTCCATCGCGGTGAAGATGCCGACGACGCGACCGCCCTCGGTCACCACGACCGCGTCGCGGCGCGCGTCCAGCATGTGCGCGAGCACCTCGTCGAGCGGCGTCTCCTGCTCGACCGGCGTCGCCGAGGTCATCACATCCCCGACGACGGCCCCGACGCGCTCGGTCGCCGTCGCGAGATCGCGCTCCGTGACCATCCCGACCAGCTCCCCGGCGTCGAGGACCGGCAGGTGGCGAATCTCGCGCTCGACCAGCATCTGGCGCGCGACGCCCACCGAGTCGTCGATCTGCACGGCCCACGGCTGCGCGGTCATGTGCTTCCCGATTCGCTCCACGTGACGGACGGCGTGCAGCGTGCGTGCCCGCCCCATCGGCACGCATGGCACGCCCCCTGCTCCGTCCCTCGACGAGGTCCCATGCACGTACGAGGACGAGCGAGATCCTGGGCCGCCGCGCGTGGCCACCGTGACGTTCTACGGACTCGTGGGCGTAGATGAGCGCCATCCAGGAAGGGAGGACCAGATGTCGGAGAGCTTGCCCGTCATCCCGATGAGGAACACGGTCCTGCTGCCGGGCGTGAGCCTGCCGATCACCGCAGGGCGCGCCGCGACCTTGCGCGCGATCGACGCCGCGCTGAAGGATCCGGAACGTCGCGTGTTCGCGGTCGCGCAGCGCGTCGCGGAGGCCGACGAGGTCGGGCCCGACTCGCTCTACACGATCGGTGCGATCGCGCGGATCGGCTCGGTGCAGCGGGGGCTCGGCGGAGTCCGCCTGCTCCTCGAGGGCACGAGCCGGGGCATCGCGCTCCGGGTCGTGCCGCGGAACGGCTATCTCGAGGCCACGGTCTCCGAGGCCAAGGAGATGCTGCCGCTCGACGAGAAGGATCCGTCGTTCGTCGCGCTCCACCGCGAGGCGCGCGAACGCGCCGCGGAGCTCGCGAAGAAGCTCGGCCTCCCCGACGAGACCACCGAGCAGATCCTCGGTCAGGTCCGCGAGCCCGGCCGCCTCGCCGACCTCGTCGCCGGGTATCTCGAGATCCCGACGTCGGAGCGTCAGGCGCTGCTCGAGATGCTGTCCGTCGAGGACCGCCTGCGGCGCGTGCTGATCCTCGTGCAGCGCCAGATCGAGGTGCTCTCCGCGCAGGAGGAGATCCAGTCCAAGGTCAAGGAGGAGCTCGGAGGGCGCCAGCGCGAGGTCTACCTGCGCGAGCAGCTGCGCGCGATCCAGAAGGAGCTCGGGGAAGGTGAAGGCGCCGACACCTCGCTCGACGAGCTGAAGGCCAAGCTCGACGCGCTGCCGCTGCCCGAGGAAGCGCGCAAGGAGGTCGAGCGCGAGTGGAACCGCCTCGTGCGGGTCGGCCGCGAGTCGATGGAGTCCCAGGTGATCCGGACGTACCTCGAGACCATCGCCGAGCTGCCGTGGGGCGTGCGCAGCGAGGAGCACCTCGACGTGCAGGCGGCGGCGCGGATCCTCGACGAGGATCACTACGGCCTCCCGGAGGTCAAGGATCGCATCCTCGAGTTCCTGGCCGTCCGCCAGCTCTCGCAGGCGCGTCGCGGCGAGGAGGGCGCGGAGAACGACGCGCGCAACCGGGGCCGCATTTTGCTGTTCGGTGGGCCACCGGGCGTCGGCAAGACCTCGATCGCGAAGTCGATCGCGCGCGCGATGGGCCGCAAGTACGTGCGGATCTCGCTCGGCGGCGCGCGCGACGAGGCCGACATCCGCGGGCATCGCCGCACGTACATCGGCGCGATGCCGGGCCGGATCATCCAGGGCATGAAGCAGGCCGGGACCAAGAACCCGGTGTTCCTGCTCGACGAGATCGACAAGCTCGGCGTGTCGTTCCAGGGCGATCCGGCGAGCGCGCTGCTCGAGGTACTCGATCCGGCGCAGAACGACACGTTCACCGATCACTACCTCGGCGTGCCGTTCGACCTCTCCGAGGTCCTGTTCATCGCGACCGCGAACTTCGTGCAGAACATCCCCGCCCCGCTCCTCGATCGGATGGAGGTCGTGACGTTCGCGGGCTACACCGAGGAGGAGAAGCTCCAGATCGCGAAGCGGTACCTCGTCCCGCGGCAGATCGCCGAGAACGGGCTGTCCACGTCCCAGCTCTCGCTCACCGACGGCGCCCTGCAGGAGGTGATCACCGGGTACACGCGGGAGGCCGGCGTGCGTCAGCTCGAGCGCGAGCTCGGCAGGCTCGCCCGCAAGATCGCGCGCCGCATCGCCTCCGGCGAGACCGAGCGCGCGGAGATCGACCGAGGCGACGTGCGCGGCCTCCTCGGACGCCCTCGCGTGCACCCCGAGCGCATGGCGTCCGAGGACCAGATCGGAATCGCGACCGGCATGTACTACACGCCCGCCGGCGGCGACATCATGTTCGTCGAGGCCTCGCTGATGCGCGGCAAGGGCGACTTGATCCTGACCGGCCAGCTCGGCGACGTGATGAAGGAGTCCGCGCGCGCCGCGTGGACGTTCGCGCGCTCCCACGCCACGTGGTTCGGCATCGACGAGCGCGACTTCGAGCGCGACGTCCACATTCACGTGCCGGCGGGTGCGATCCCGAAGGACGGGCCGTCGGCCGGCATCGCGATGGCCGCCGCGCTCGTGTCCGCGCTGTCGGGGCGCCCCGTGCGTCACGACGTCGCGATGACCGGCGAGATCACGATCTCCGGGCGCGTGCTCCCGATCGGTGGGCTCAAGGAGAAGATCCTCGGCGCGGTGCGCGCGGGCATCACGCACATCCTGATCCCCAAGGCCAACGAGCCCGATCTCGAGGACCTGCCGGAGGGCGTGCGGTCGCAGATCCAGGTGTCCGCCGTCGAGACGCTCGGCGAGGCGCTCGACGTCGCGCTCGCCGAACCGCCGGAGCGCGAGCACGAGGTCCTGCTCGAGCCCCCCCGAGAAGGCCGCGTGCACTGAGCCGACCGCTGACGGGAGCACCGCGTGCTGGAGCTCGCCGACCTCGACGTCATCCGCGTGATCGTGCTGCTCGCGGCGGTGGCGGGCTTCGCGTACGTCGTGAACCTGCCATCGGTGCGGCGCTGGGAGGATCGACTCGGGATCACGCAGCTCGCGATCGCCGGGCTCCCGTTCATCGCGCTCGGCATGCTCGCGCGCTCGTCGGAGCTCCTCGACGAGAAGCTGCTCGGGCAGCTCTCGCCGCTGATCGCGATCGCGCTCACGGTCGTCGGCATCCGCGCCGGCCTGCGGTTCGACATCCCTCGCCTGCTCGCGACCACCCGCGCCCCGGCCCTGCTCGCGGGCACGCGGCTCGCGTTCGGCTGGATCACCACGTTCGCGACCGCGCTCGCCGTGTATCGCGCGGTCGGCTGGGGAGCCGAGGACAGCCAGGTCCGCGACGCGCTGATCCTCGCGCTCGCCGGCTCGGTGACGAGCGCCGCGACAGGGCGCGGGCTGCGCGGCCTCCAGGCGATCGACGACATGCCGCTCTCCGAGCGGGTGATCGGCATCGGCAAGATCGCGAGCCTGCTCGGGTTCCTGCTCCTGACGGTGCGGGTCCGCTCGGTGTTCGCGCCGCCCCTGCCCGTCCCGCCCATCCTGTGGCTGCTCGTCGCGCTCGGCCTCTCGATCGTGCTCGCGTTTCTCATGCTCGCGCTCTTGCGCGATCGCGCCGTGACCGGCGAGCACGCCGCGGTGCTCGCGATCGGCACCGTCGCGGTCGTCGGAGGCGTGGCGACGTATCTCGGGTTCGCCCCGCTGTGCATCGGCGCGCTCGTCGGCGCGAGCCTCGGCCAGCTGCTCGCGCGCCGGCGCGACGCCGTGGTCGCGGCGTTCGAGCGCTACAACCGCTCGATCTACGCGCTGCTGCTGTTCGTGCTGGGTGCGATGGCGCTGCCGCTCACGTGGTTCTCCGCGCTCGTCGCGATCACGTTCGTGCTCGCACGCGGGCTCGCCCACGTCGGCGCGACGCGCCTCGGGCTGTTCCTCTCCGGCACGCGGGTCGATAGCGAGACGCTGCGCCGGCTCGGCGTGTCGCCGCTCGGCGCCACCGCGATCGCGATCGTGATCTCGGCGCAGACGATCTACCCCGAGGCGCAGCTCGCCCCGGTGATCGTCGCCGTGATCTGCGCGGCGATGGTGACCGAGGTGATGTTCCGCGTGCCACCGCTGATCGAGGCCCGGCGCCGGCCCGCGCCCGAGCTGGAGGGGGTCGCGTGAGGCTCGTCGTCTGCCTCAGCCTGATCCTGCTCGCGCGCGGCGCCCGCGAGTTCGTCCTCGACACCCAGGCAGGCACCGCGCTCGGCCTCGGGCTGCTCCTCATCGTCGGGTACTTCGCCGGCGACACGCTCGAGCGCCTCCGGCTACCGCGGCT
>Ga0164243_10013381_pt1 | contig 11551 bp, 6 predicted proteins | sample OricompcompostOP_FD_108781 | JGI IMG/M metagenome (GOLD analysis project Ga0164243, IMG submission 108781) | Organic Plus compost microbial communities from Emeryville, California, USA - Original compost - Organic plus compost (OP) | ecosystem: Engineered > Solid waste > Mixed feedstock >... | reverse complement strand
GATCGCCGTCCTGACCGCGTTGATGGAAGGGCTCTGGGCCTTCCGGGAGTTCGCCCTCATCGAGGTGCTGACGGCGGGTGGACCCGGCGGCGCGACCGAGGTCCTGGCGACCCTCGTCTACCGGCTCTTCTTCGAGTTCCACCAGTTCGGCCCCGCCGCCGCCCTCGCGGTCCTCATGTTCGTCTTCGTGTTCGTCGTGAGCGTGATCCTGCTCCGTGCCACCAGAGAGGACGAGGACTGATGACCACGATGTCCCGTCATCGGATCGCGCGCACGGTCGGGGCGATCGCGAGGTACGCCGCCGTTCTCGTCTTCGTCCTGGTCGCGCTGTTTCCCTTCGCATGGATGGTGCTGACGGCACTCAAGCCGGCTTCCGAGGTCAGGGCGTTCCCGATCGGCTGGTTGCCGGAGAACCCGACGCTCGACAACTTCGTGACCGTCTTCGAGAGCCGGGATCTCGGGGTGCTGCTGACGAACAGTCTGATGGTCGCCACGGCGACCGCGCTGATCACGACGTCGATCTCGGTACTCGCTGCGTACGGGCTCTCCCGGCTGCTGCGGGCCGCAGCCACGCCGATCACGCTCGCCATCCTCATGGCGCAGATGCTTCCCACCGTGCTTCTGGTCGTCCCGTACTTCATCATGCTCCGCACGGCCGGGCTCCTCGACACCCTCGTCGCTCTGATCGTGACGAACGTGTCGTTCACCCTGCCGATCTGCACCTGGCTCCTCCGCCGGTTCGTGCAGAAGGTGCCGAAGGAGCTCGACGAAGCGGCGATGGTCGACGGGTGCACGAGGCTCGGTGCCCTGCTCCGAGTCATCGTCCCTGCGGCGCGACCGGGCATCGCGGCGGCGTTCATCTACACGTTCCTCGTCTCGTGGCACGAGTACCTGTTCGCGCTCTCCCTGACGACCTCCCGCGAGAACCGCGTGGTGACCGTCGGCATCGCCAGCCTCATCGGCCAGTACGGGGTCTCCTGGGGCGAGCTGATGGCGATGGGCATCATCGCCGTCGTCCCGCTCGTGGTCGTCTTCCTCGTCGTCGAGAAGCACCTCGTCGAGGGCCTCGCGGGCGGGGTCAAGGGATGAGCCGATCACGTCGGCGCCCGCGCCGGGTCCCGCGTCCTGGGGTGGGGCCTTCCCGGGGGAGCCTGGGTACGATGAGGTGGTAGACGACGAGGATGAGACGTGGAGACCGGCGTTCTCTCGATGATCCGATCGGAGGATTCCTTGGTGACGTGTTCTGATCTGCGGACGCAGCGTGAGCTGCATCGTTCGAGTGTGTCATCATGACCGCCGCTCCTCTGTCCTCCGGTGCGGTCAAATCGGCGGAACGCGCGCTCGCCGTGCTGGAGGTGCTCACCGAACGCGAGAGCCCCGCCTCGTTCGGCTACATCGTCAACAGGCTGGGTTATCCTCGGTCGAGTCTTCACCAGCTTCTCCGCACCTTGATCGATCGCGGTTGGGTCGAGATCGAGCCCGTGAGCGGGCACTACATGCTCGGCGTCCGCACCTGGCAGGCGGGTCACGCCTACCAGCGGGCCGTCGATCTCGCCACCCGTGCTCGCCCATACATGGAGCGCGTCCGGGATGCCGTGGACGAGACCGTGCAGCTCGCCGTCCTGGACGGACGGTACAACGTGTACATCGCCAAGGTGGACGGCGCCCAGAACCTCATCATGGCGTCCGCCGTCGGCCGGCGGATCGAGTCCCACGCGACCGGTCTCGGCAAGGTGCTGCTCGCGGGTCTCAGCGACGAGGCCATCGCGGAGCTCTACGACGGAGTGCAGCTGGAGCGGTTCACCGACACGACGATCACGGACCTCCCGGCACTCCTGGACGCCGTGCGCCAAGCCCGTCAGGACGGCTACGGCTTCGACCACGAGGAGCACACGATCGGCGTGCGGTGTTCGGCGGTGCCGATCCGGGATGCCTCGGGGGCGACCGTTGCCGCGATGAGCGTCTCCGTCCCGACAGCACGGTGGTCCGCGGAGCGCGACGAGCAGATCATCGACTGCCTCCGGGGCGAGTCCGACGCGCTGTCCGCTGCCCTCGGGTGGGGCGGGGCCGCGCTGGCGAGCTGACCGGCCGGGTCGCGCCTTCCCCTCGCAGCGCCGTCGGCGGAACCGCCGCCGCTGAGGCGCATCACGCTGCCATAGCATCGCCGGCATCGGGACCGAGCGCGGAACGGCCCCGTAAACGGGGGTCAAAGAGGGTGAATTCCGGCCCGTCCGTCATTCTCGCCTCTTTCTATGCACCAGCATAGGAGGAGGTGTGCCGACGCCCAGGGGCGTCGCTCACCGTGCCCGCCGCCCTGCCCCCGCGACAGATCAGGATCCTCCATGACCTCTTCGATGACGTCTGCCTCCATGCGCACCGCCGCCGTGCCTCCGCGACGAGGGCGATCGCTCGGCAGATTCATCGCGACCGGCGTGACGGCAGGTCTCGTGCTGGCCATGGTCCCGCTCGCGGCGGTCGCCGCTCCTCTGGTGGACGGCGGTGGTGCGGTCTCCTACACCGAGCAGGCGCCGCCGGTGTCGATCGGCGAGGGCGTGACGATCACGAGCGACGGCTCGAGCTACGGCGGAGGCTACGTCGACTTCCAGATCGGCAGCGCCGGCGCGACGGAGTTCTTGTCGTTGGACGACGACGCGGCCCCTGTGATCGACGACGGTGTGGTCTCGATCGTCGACGGCTCGGTCTACCTGGGCAACGGAGTGACGGCCGACATCATCGGCTCCATCGACCCCGTTCTGAACGGTGAAGCCGGTGCGGGATTGCGGGTCAACTTCACGAGCCCGTTCGCGAACCCCAGCTTCGAGGCGGGCGAGCAGGACTGGACGCTGATGGAGCAGTGGATCAACCTCGGGGTGACGGAGATCGCCGGGCACGTCTCGCAGGACACGAGCAACTACGACATCAACACCAACTCCGGTCCGGTCACGCGCAAGAACGACGACCGCCAGCCGACGCGCGGATACCAGAGCGATCCGCTCCAGTACATCGCGGACGTCTCGTCGGGGGATGCGAGCGACGGAGCGAACTCGTTGCACCTCGAGTCGTCGATGCAGACGGTCGAGGAGTGCGACATCGTCCACGGTCCCGCCGCATACAGTTCACCGTTCGAGGCCAGCGCGGGCGACCAGATCTACTTCGACTGGAAGGCATCCGGCTCAGGGGACAACACCCACGTGTTCGGCTACATCGTCGACGAGAACGGCACGCAGACCGAGGTGCTCGACGCGACGACTCCGCTCGGGAGCACCCCGTGGACCGAGAAGGCCACGACGATCCCCGCGAACGGCGTCTACCGCTTCGTGTTCGTCGCGGGCACCTTCGACTACACCTGTGGCACGAAAGCCGGCGCCTCTCTCCTCATCGACAACGTGCGCGTCTACGGCTCGAAGGTCAAGGACGACGTCGTGCAGGACATCGTCGCAAAGCTCCGCTATGAGAACACGTCGGATGCTCCGGAGCTGGTGCGCACCGTGACCGTCACCGCGGCCGACAACGCCGGAGGCAGCGGCTCGGGGCAGGTCACGGTGAACATCGCTCCCGTCGACGACACCCCCGTGCTCCAGCCGGTGGACCGGATCACGCTGACGAACACCGAGGCGACCGACGACCTGGCCAGCACGCGCGGCTCTCTCATCGCATCCGATGTAGACAACGACACGATCACCTTCAGCATCGAGGACGGCGTCGCCGACCCTGTCACCGTCGACGGCGTGGAGTACACGCACTCGCGGACGGCCACGTATGGCACACTGCGCGTGAACGAGACCACGGGTGACTACCTCTTCGTTCCGGATGCGGAGTCCGTCGAGGCCCGGCTCGTGCCGGATTCCGAGTCCTTCCGGGTCTTCGCGACCGCTGCCGGCGTCGCCGTCGACCAACCGGTCGAGATCGTGGTCGATGTTCCGGCCGCGGCCCCTGCTGCGCCCGTCAACCCGGCGACCGAGGCCGGCCCGGAGCAGGTGGCCCTGTCGTGGGACGCACCCGGCTGGATCGGTGGCTCCCCGGTGACGGGCTACACGATCGAGAAGTCGACGGACGGCGGCGAGACCTGGGAGGTCGTCACTGCGGACACCGGCTCGACCGACACCGAGTACCTCGTGGAGGGCTTGATCAACGGTGTGGCGGTCTCGTTCCGGATCTCTGCCATCAACGGCAACGGCACCGGACCGGTCAGCCAGACGGTGACCGACGTTCCCTTCGACGTGCCGGGCGCTCCGACGAACGTCGCCGCTGTGCCCGGACCTCAGCAGGCGGAGCTGTCGTGGGACGCGCCCGCCGACAACGGGGGATCGGCCATCACGGGGTATCGCATCGAGAAGTCGTCCGACGGCGGCGAGACCTGGGAATCGGTGGTCGAGGACACGGGCTCGACCGGCACGTCGTACACCGCCGAGGGCCTCGCGAACGGTGAGAAGCTCACGTTCCGGGTGGCAGCGATCAACGCAGCCGGCGCCGGGCCGGAGTCGGCGAGCAACGACGTGACCCCGAGGACCGTACCGGACGCAGCGACCGCACTGGGGGCCGAGCCGGGGGACCGGCAGGTGCACCTGGCGTGGACCGCTCCCGAGGAGGATGGCGGCGACGCCGTCACCGGCTACCAGATCGAGCAGCTGGGCGCGGATGGTGAGACCTGGGCGATCATCGTCGCCGACACGGGCTCCACCGGCACCGAGTGGACCGTCGAGGGCCTCGAGAACGGCGTCAAGGCATCCTTCCGCGTGTCGCCGATCAACGGCGCAGGTGTCGGAGCGTCCAGCAACACCGCGTCCGCGACGCCCCGCACCGTTCCGGGCGCACCCACCGATCTCGTCGCCGACGCGGGCAACGGCACGGTCGCTCTCACCTGGGTTCCCCCTGTCGACGACGGTGGCGCGGACGTGACCGGCTACCTCATCGAGAAGTCGACCGACGGCGGAGAGACGTGGGAGAGCGTCGACGAGACCGAGTCGGCGGACCCGGCCTACACGGTGGAGGGTCTGACCAACGGTGACGATGTGTCCTTCCGCGTGACCGCGGTCAACGAGGCAGGTCCTGGTGCGCCGAGCAACACCGCGTCAGCGACCCCGCGCACGGTCCCGGATGCCGCGACGGACCTCGTCACGACGCCCGGCGATCGTCAGGCGGAGCTGTCGTGGTCCGCGCCGGAGGACGACGGTGGCGCGGACGTCACGGGGTACCGGATCGAGCAGTCGACCGACGGCGGCGACACCTGGGTGACGATCGTCCCCGATACGGAGTCGGCCGACACCACGCGCACCATCGACGGGCTGACGAACGGTGAGGAGGTCTCGTTCCGCGTGACGCCGATCAACGAGGCGGGTCCGGGTGCCGTGAGCGATGAGGCATCCGCCACCCCGCGCACGGTGCCGGGCGCGCCGACGGGGCTCGGCGCCATCCCGGGCGATCGTCAGGCGCAGCTCTCCTGGAGCGCTCCGGAGGACGACGGGGGCGCTGCGATCACCGGCTACGTCATCCAGCAGCTGGACGCGGACGGCGAGTGGCAGACCATCGACGAGACCGGGTCCCCCGACACCGCCTACACCGTCGAGGGACTGACGAACGGCGAGGAGGTCTCGTTCCGGGTGCTGCCGGTCAACGCCGCCGGAACCGGCACGCCGAGCAACGTGGCCGCGACCACCCCGCGCACCATTCCGGGCGCCCCGACGGACGTCGTCGCCACGCCCGGTGCGGAGCAGGCGACGGTCACGTGGCAGGCGCCTGTGGACGACGGCGGGTCGGCGATCACCGGTTACCTGATCGAGAAGTCAACGGACGGCGGAGAGACGTGGGAGACCGTGATCGCGGACACCGCGTCGACCGAGACGTCGTACACGGTCACGGGTCTGGCCAACGGCGACGAGGTGGAGTTCCGTGTGGCCGCGATCAACGCGGCGGGCACTGGACCGGCGTCGCCGACTGCGGATGTCACCCCGAGGACGGTGCCGGACGCGGCGACGGAGCTCGAGGCGGTGCCGGGCGATGCGCGGGTTCAGCTCTCGTGGACGGCGCCGGCGGATGACGGTGGCGCGGATGTGACGGGTTACCGGGTCGAGCAGTCGAACGACGGAGGCGTCACCTGGGTGACGATCGTCGAGGACACCGGCTCTGCGGAGACGGAGCGGACGATCGAGGGTCTGACGAACGGTGCCGAGGTGTCGTTCCGGGTGTCGCCGATCAACGAGGCCGGTGCGGGTGAGCCGAGCAACACCGCGTCCGCGACACCGCGCACGGTGCCAGACGCCCCGTCCATCACGGGCATCGGCTCGGCCAACCGCACCCTGACGGTCGAGTTCGAGGCACCGGCGTTCGACGGTGGTGCCGAGATCACCGCCTACGAGTACTCGGTGGACGGCGGTGACACGTGGGTCGAGAGCACGAGCTCGTCGAGCCCGATCGTGATCGGTGGACTGGTCAACGGCGAGACCTACGAGGTTCTCGTCCGAGCGATCAACGAGGCCGGCGCCGGGACCGCCAGCGACCCGGTCGAGGCCAGTCCTCTGCTCGCCCCGGTGCCCGGCGCCGATGAGCCGGATGCTGTGCCGAGCGTGCAGCCCGGCGAGAGCGAGCTGCTCGTCGACGGCATCCCGCAGGACGTCACGGTCGAGACCCGCGGCGGCACCTGGAGCGTCGCCGGCGACGGCTTCACCATCGAACTGCAGGGCACCGACGACGACGGAGCGGTGCTGCCGATCGACGAGCACGGGCGACTCGTCGTGTCGGAGGACGGCGTCGTCCGAGTGAGCGGAAGCGGGTTCGCGCCGGGCAGCATGGTCGACGTCTGGCTCTTGGGTGCCCGCTACCTGCTCGGAGAGGTTCGCGTGGGCGAGGACGGCTCCTTCAGCGCCGCCTTCGCGCTTCCGAGCGACGTCGAGCTGGGTCCTGACACCGTTCAGGTGAACGGGGTCTCCGAGGACGGCGAGCTGAGAAGCCTTTCGACCGGGATCATCGTCCTCCCGAGAGCCGTGGTCCCGGCGCTTCCGAGCACCGGTACCGACGCGGGTCTGCTGATGCTCCTCACCCTGCTGCTTCTCGGTGCGGGCGCCGCGGCGACCGGGCTCTCACGGCGGAGGGTCGTGCGTCAGAGGTAGTTATTCACGACGGGCGCACTCGTCGGCACGCGCTCCTCGGTGTGGGCCTGACTGAGGCGAACACACCCGACCTCGGCCGCATCTAGTCCGGCCGGCGTCGGTGGTGCTCGGCCTTCACCCACCTGGCGGGCGGATGCCAGTCGTTGCCGGCGCCAGCACGAGGACGTCTCGTAGGCTGGGCGAGGCGAGGAGAGGAAGACGACCGATGAGACTGCGCCCCCGGACTCGAGCAGATCTCGAGACGATCGTCGGGTGGATCCCGGACGCGCGCGCCCTCTACCTCTTCACCGGCCCGGTGCTCAGCTGGCCCGTGCGGGCGGACGACATCGAGCGCGTTCAGGTCGAACGACGCGCATCCGCCTGGGTCATGGTGGAGGACGAGGATGCCTCGGACGTGCTCGGTCATGTCGACCTCTCGCCCGACGAGGACGCCCTGCGGCTCGGCCGGGTCATCGTGTCGCCGGCGCACCGGGGTCGCGGGCTCGGCCGGGAACTGACCCGGCTCGCCCTTCGGGCGGCGAAGGAGCTCGGAGCCGAGCGCGTCTCTCTGAACGTCATCGACGGGAACCAGGCTGCGATCCGGACCTACGCCGGGCTCGGCTTCACAGCCGACGGCTCCGGCGGTGACGACGCCATCCGCATGACGCGAGCCCTCGACGACCTCGAGGAGCCGCGGGCACGATGACCGCACGCCTCGACGGCTAGCGTCACCGGCTGCGTGCCCGCGGAGCCTGCCTGCCTTCGCCGGGCGGGTCCGCCGGCGCGCCGCCGATGTCGGTGGGTCGGCGTAGCCTACGCGCATGAGCAAGGTCATCTTCGATACGGCAACGGCGATCAACGGGTGGATCGCCGACGAGAACAACTCGCTCGCATGGCTCTTCGCGGTCGAGGGCGGCGAGCACCCGGACGACGGTCTGTTCCCCAGCGGTGTGTCCGTGATGGTGGAGGGGTCGACGACGTATGAGTGGGTACTGGCGGAGTCGGACATCCTCGCCCACCCGGAGAAGTGGCGTGAGTTCCACGGTGACCGCCCGACCTTCGTGTTCACGAGCCGGACCCTCCCCGCGCCCGAGGGGGCGGATATCCGCTTCGTGTCCGGCGCGGTGGCAGACGTGCTTCCGGCGATCAGGGAAGCGGCAGGCAGTGGTGACATCTGGGTGGTCGGCGGGGGCGACCTCGCCGGTCAGTTCCTGGACACGGGCGCGCTCGACGAGATTGCGATCTCCGTCGCGCCGGTGATGCTGACGGGTGGTGCTCCGCTGTTCCCTCGACGTGTGGAGTCCGATCGACTCCGGCTGCGCTCTGCCACCGCCGTGGGGCAGTTCGCGCGCCTCGTGTACGAGGTGCGGAAGTGATCGCAGGCGCGCCCTGTGCAGCCTCGCCCCGGTTCGGCCCGAGGAGCCGTGCTCCCCACGAGGCCCTTGTCGAGGTCGTGCCGTGAGAGTTCCCTGGTAGGGACGGTCGCGCCGCGGCCGGCGACCGGGGGCCGGCGACCGGGCCCAGTGAGGAGAGAGCGTGCGGATCACCGATACGGCCGATACCTGGTGGAAGAACACCCTCCTGTACTGCGTCGACATCGAGGCGTTCTTCGACTCGAACGACGACGGGATCGGCGACCTCCCCGGAGTGGCGGAACGCATCGAGTATCTCGCGGAGCTCGGCGTCGGATGTCTCTGGCTGATGCCGTTCTATCCCTCACCGCAGCGGGACGACGGGTACGACCTCACCGATTTCTACGGTGTCGACCCACGGTTCGGCAGCCCCGGAGACCTCGTCGAGCTCGTGGAGACAGCTCACGGCAGAGGCCTGAGGGTGATCGTGGACCTGGTGCTCAACCATACGTCGGACAAGCATCCGTGGTTCATCGAGTCCAGAAGCTCGATCGACAGCCCCTTCCGTGACTACTACGTGTGGCGCTCGGATGCTCCGCCGGACACCTCGGATCAAGTGACCTTCGCGGGCGACCAGGAGTCGATCTGGACGCTCGACGAGAAGACGGGGGAGTGGTACCTCCACCGGTTCTATGAGCATCAACCGGACCTGAACCTCGAGAACCCCAAGGTGAGGGACGAGATCGCCAAGGTCGTGGGCTACTGGCTGAAGCTCGGGGTGGACGGGTTCCGGGTGGACGCGGTCCCCCAGCTGCTCGGCTTGGGGGTTCGTGACAAGGCAGAGAAGCCGCTGGACGACCCGCATGCCTACCTGCGTTCTCTTCGAGCGTTCATGAGCAAGCGGTCTGGGCGCTCGGTGCTGCTCGGAGAGGTGAACCTGCCCTACGAGGACCAGATGCCGCTGTTCGGCACTGATGACTCCCCAGAGCTCACGATGATGTTCGACTTCCTCACCATGCAGCGGCTCTACCTCTCGCTGGCCAGAGGAGACGCCGGGCCGTTGGCGGATGCTCTGCGCAGACGGCCGTCGGCGCCGGACGACGGCCAGTGGGTGACGTTCGTGCGCAATCACGACGAGCTCACTCTCGACCAGCTCTCGGAGGACGAACGGGAGGAGGTGTTCGCCGCGTTCGCTCCCGAGCCGGAGATGCGTGCATATGGCCGTGGCATCCGCCGCCGGCTGCCCCCGATGCTCGACGGCGATCAACGGAAGCTGCGCCTGGTCTACTCGCTGCTGTTCTCGCTCCCGGGAACGCCCGCGTTGTACTACGGACAGGAGATCGGCATGGGCGACGATCTCGGCGCGGAGGGCCGGGAGGCGATGCGCTCACCGATGCAGTGGACGAGCGGGCGCAACGGAGGGTTCTCCAACGCCGATCCCGACAGGCTCGTGACCGCGGTGGCCGAGGGGCCGTTCGGCCCCGAGCACGTGAACGTCGCCGCGAACAAGGCGGATCCTGACTCCCTTCTCGCCTATGTGTCGCTGCTCGCGCGCCGTTACCGTGAGACGCCCGAGCTCGCGTGGGGCCACACCGAGCTCATCGACCAACCGCACTCGGAGGTGCTCGCACACAGTTGCTCGCTCGAGGGCTCAGAGGTGGTGCTCCTGCACAACCTCAGCGGGCAGACGGTCACCCTGTCGCTCGACCTCGACGGCGACGACGCCAGGCTGACCGATCTGCTCGCCCCGGCGACGCGCGCGATCGATGCGCGTGGCAGCGTGGACATCGAGCTCGGTCCGTATGCGTGCCGCTGGCTGCGGGTCGAAGGTCGCTCGGAGGGGCATCCGGTCTTCCACACGTCGACCACGAGCACCGTCCAGTCGGTGTAGCGCGTCGCTGGTGGTGCCGGTCGGAGCTCGGCGGAGGCCGTTGCGCAGGTCGATATCGGCATGACCGCACTTCCGTCCGCGAGGTGACTGCTCCAACGGCGTGGGCTTTGAGCGGTCGGCGGAGACGATCGTGACCGGTCATCCCGATCTGTCGCCTGGCGGGCGGGCCTGGGCTGTGGATGATCGCGGGTCGATGTCGGTGGTCCCTGGTTGAATGTTTACATGGAAGCCGAATACTCCGAACCCGTGGATCTGTGGGGCGTGCCGCTGGTCGGCGCGCCCTCCTCGCGGGTGCGGGATTCGCGTCAGCGCATGGCGCACGAGGTGTGGCTCGAACGTCAAGACCGAGCGGATGCGCTGCTGGCTCAGGATGTGGCGGCGGTCGTTGCGGTGGACGCTCGGATCGCAGCTCTGCACGCGGAGCGCGCGGTGCTTGTGGACCGGGCGCGTCAGCGCTTTGAGCGGTCGGCGGAGACGATCGTGACCGGTCATTCCGATCTGTCGCCCGGCCGGCGGGCGGGCCTGGCTCGTCTCGCCCTGGTGACCGAGCTCGCGACAGCGTTGCGGCTCTCGGAACAGGCGACGGAGGCACTCGTCGCGGAGAGCGAGGTCCTTGTGTCGCGGCTGCCGGGAACGATGCACGCGTTGCGGGGCGGACGAACCTCGTATCGGCATGCGCAGATCGTGGTGGATGAGGCAGTGAGCCTGCGTGAACCGGTTCCGGCCGAGGAATCGGCGGAGGAGGCAGTGGAACGCAAGGAGCGCGACGCCGAGGTGTTCGAGGCGTTCGAGGAGGCCGTCCTGCCGGATGCGGCACGGCTGAATCCGGCGCGGTTCCGTCAGCGTGCGCGGCGAGTACGGGAGCGCGTGAACCCGGCGTCGATCCGCGAGCGACGGGTCCGGGCGGCCCGTGATCGTTGCGTGGTGTTCGAGGGCGCGCGCGACGGGATGGCGTGGATGCACCTCTACGCGGAGGCATCTGTGGTCTCCGCGGTGTACGGGCGAGTGAGCGACACGGCGATCGCGATGCAGGGTCCCGAAGAGGAGCGCACGGTGAGCCAGTTGCGGGCGGATGTGCTGTGCGACGTTCTCCTCAGCGGTGACACCGATGCGGAAGCCGGGGGCGAGTCCTCCTCGCCGCACTCCCCCGAGGGTGCACGTGAGGTGTGGCGGCGTGTTCGTCCGACCGTTTCGGTGACCGTGCCGGTGCTCACGCTGATGGG
>Ga0164243_10013380_pt1 | contig 11551 bp, 12 predicted proteins | sample OricompcompostOP_FD_108781 | JGI IMG/M metagenome (GOLD analysis project Ga0164243, IMG submission 108781) | Organic Plus compost microbial communities from Emeryville, California, USA - Original compost - Organic plus compost (OP) | ecosystem: Engineered > Solid waste > Mixed feedstock >... | reverse complement strand
GATAAATCCTCCACGATCGACCGCGATGAGCTCGAGCTCAATGACCCGGCGATCGCCGCTCTGCGTGAAGGCAAGAAGCTTTCCGCAGGCGAATGGTTGGTGCGACCGAAGACGGATGAGGATCCCGAGTCATCGCCCTGGCCGTTGACGGTCCAGCATCTGAAGGCGCTAGCGCTGGACAAGGGCGATGAGGAAGGCTACAGAGGCCAGCTCAAATCGGAAGAGGAGCTGTTCCTTCAGTTCGACGTTTGATTGCTTCATCCCCGCGGCATTCGCTGCGGGGATCTTCTTTACGCGCGCCGGCGGAGCGTTCTCGCTCAGCTCACAAAAGAAGACCCGGCTCATAGAGGCGGGTCAGAAATGAGTGTCAGCGTTCCGACTTGAGATCGTCAGGATGGATTTCGAAGAGTGCTGCGACGCCCTTGGCTATGCCTTCCTGAGCGCGCTTCAGTCGAGCCTCGAGCGAGGCAGCGTAAGCTCGCCCCCTACCCGATTTTTGCGTAAATCACGTCTTCCACAGCCCAGGATAGCTGGCGTTGCGTTGACCGCCTGCCGTCGGGGATCGGATCAGCGCCCATGCGAAGTGTCGAGCAGAAAAAAGAGCAACCGGGACGCTGGGCCGAGGTCCGCTAAGGAAAAAGCGTGCAAAGCCCTCGGGCGTCCACTGCTGCCACGAAGAGCCCGTCCGGCGTCGGAGCCCGTCCGACGACCACGAGAAGAAAGGCGTTCAGATCGTGTGTTGAGTTGCGGAAGCAGCGCTGGAGAGTCTCGATATCCTGCCAGGAAGGTCTCGGAGATCGTTCGGGGTGCGTGTGCCAGTCGCCCACGTAATGCAGGCCTTGCTTATACATCAGGGCGATTTCTTCTGCCTCCTTCTTGGTATCGGGGATGTACGTGAACGGGAATCTTCGATCCGAGCGTCGCGGACCGGTTGCTACCTCTACGGTGATCACGTGATCCGTGATCGACGCGAACAGCTGTCCCCCGGCCTCAGGCTGCCACCACCGCAGCTGACGGTGAGCTGAGAAGTGCGCCAGAACGTCCGAAGGCAAGACGATCTGGTCACCAGAGGCACCCAGGGCGAGTGTCAAGTCTGCGTAGGCTTGTTGTTGCATTGACGGCACGTGGAGGATTGCTCCCACCTCCGATCGAATACGAGATCTCCTTCAGGTCGCAACGGAAGCGACTGCCACTGAGCACTCCAAGTACCGCCGTGCTTCTGAAGTCGACGCTGGCTCGTGACATGGACACGGTGCGTCGATTCACTCACCTCACCCAACAGGCAATCGAGTGCGAGCTCCGCTACAGTTGCAACCCCCGAAAGGAGCTCAACGGCTCCGTACGGCTGGAAAACCGCTCCGCATCCTGGTTCGCGACGCGTCGTCTGTACACCCGGCCACTCCGTGGCGACTAGCACAGGGTCTCCAAGTCTATCGAGCCCACATTCGAGACACCCGCCCTTGCCGATTATGGCCACTGCGTGAGCAGCGCACGCGAACGGCTCGAGCCACCCATACACCACGCGACGGTCGGGTCTCGTGCGTCGTGCCCATGTGTCGATTGCACGTTCAATGCCAATGTTGCCAATAGCGCAGATGATGAGATCGCGGCGTGCGACTTCCTGGAGCTCGTCTTCTCTCAGTCTTTGCCAAGAGCAAGCCAACGCCGTGACGGATTTGATGTGGGGGAAGTTCGATCTGAGGTGATGTGACAGTGCAGTCGCCTTGTTCTGTCCGACGTACTGCTGGCCAAGAGCGTGACGACTGATGTTTGCAGGGCTGAGGCGTTCTGGATCGATGAGCAGAAGGTCACCCACGCCAGCTTGTGCCAAGGTAACCGCTACACCGCTGCCAAGAGATCCGCACCCGATGACGGCAACACTGGCGGACACGAGACGCGCGACGCGATCATCACTCTCACGTCCGTGTACCCACGGCGCGTCTATGCGTTCCACCTCCGCACGAGTAACCGGCTGTGCCCCAAAGAACGACCTGAGAACAACGTCTCGCGGAATTCTGTCGGGACGATTCTGGCGAAAACCCCTGAGGTTTCCGCCACGCGAAGCTCCGTACCCTGTGCTTCGTGGCTTTTCAACTAACACTGCACCAACGAAAACGCCATTTTGCGTTGGTGCGCCGAGTAGCACGTAGAGCCGCCGAGTATCGGGGTCTACCAACGACTCAAATTTCTCGAGAGCAACACCATCACAATCTCGAAGCAGTTCCCGTACGTCAGTTCCTGTTCGTGGGAACTGAGACGGGTACAAGGAGGCGGGTAGCCATACAAAGAGACCGTCAACGAAGTCGCGCGCAGTGACATCCGTGTTGCCTCGAAAGTTCTTAACCCAGTGGGCCAACGCCGGACGCGAATCCGCGGCCACGACATACTTTCCGCTGGCCCAGACCACAATGAGCCTTGATGGTGGCTGAAGGTCCAGCAAACTCCAAACCGTTGGGGCATAGTCCGTGGTCGCGTGCGACCAGTACGATCTGCACTCTGCGAGGAGGTCACCAACATTTCGTCCAGCAACGCAATCCTCGACCAATGACATTGCCAGACCGAGCAGATGCTCGAGTACTGCGGCTGGAGCGCTATAGTCGACGGCTTGATTGTCTCTTAACAGGCAGAGCACCCCATCGCGCTCGACATGGGGCCAAGTCAAGAAGCTCGGTCGATCAACCAGGGCAATGCGTGGCGGCAAGAAAGGGAAAGCCGCATCAAGGAGGATGTCAAGGCGCCGGTCCACACCATCTGAGAAGCGCGCGGAGATCCGCCAGCCGTAGAGGAGCTGGCGATTCCGGTACTCGGTCTGCAGCTGCGCCCTCTTCAGTCGCTCGACGGTAATAGGAAGACTGGATAGGTACTGATCGAGGGCCTCAAGTGCGTCCGCAAACAGGACGCTGTGCGGACTTTGTCGCTGCTCAGGCGTAGCGTCGCTCACCTTCTTGCTTGACTACTTGGCCAGGTCGCTGAGCCCGATCGCGAAGTAGCCCTGAGGTCAGCACGGTCAGTGCTCCATCACTACTCGCTACGTTCTTGCGAGTCTCATCCTCGACGCGCACCAAGGAGGCATCACCGGGAATACGAGGTCCGAGGACGCCCCGAAGTGCCTCTATCGCTTCCTCAGCGGTCCGGACGTGGCGTATAGCCGCCGTTACAGCGTTCGCGAGAACCTGAGCGCGGGAGGCACAGTCTCGTCGCATCTCACTTGTCCAGCCTTCGTCGAGATACTGCCCCTGTACGACAGGATTCGGGATCTTGTCCTGAAGTTGACCACCGAGTCGTTGCGCGACCAGTTCCAGCGCGAGGTCATCCCGGTTGACGGGCAGAGCAGATTCAAGAGAGTCGACGGTTCTCACGGCGCACGCCATGAGTGCGATCGAAGACAGCTTACACTCCTTCCACTGGTAATCACGCCACGCCTTCAGATATCGGCACACGCGCCGGAGCACCGCCCCGTGGCGTGCCACCTTGTCATTGAACCAGTTCTCGAGCTCGCGCGGGTCAGACGGCTTCCACCCCTCTTCCCGGTGAGCAAGCATGATCTGGGAAGACACCAATTTCCGATAGAGCCAGTCTTCGAGTTCTGGTATCTGCTCGTAAAGCGTCTGATCTTTAATTGTGCGCTCTGCGAGAAGCGACCGCGACAGCTGGTCGAACTCTTGGTCCGGAATCGAGTACAGAGCCACGTCTACATGCGCGTGACCCGGCAACTTGACTCGGACACACGACGGCTTGGACCGGTCAAGCGTCCAGCCATTCCTTTTACACAGGTCGTCAAGCACTTCCTCCACCAGGCGGAAGAGTCCTTGGCTGACAACGGCGGGATGGCTCTGTCCATTCGCCGTCAGAAACGACACCGGAAGGAATAGCCCATCGTCCAGATCCATTTCTTGGGGAGGCTTCTGGGCTGGGTCGTTGAGCGTTCGGTATACGAAGCTCCCTTGCATGCGGAACTTCGGGCGTAACACCCGCGGGCTCTGCCCGCTCTCTCGGATGACCAGGAACTCCTCGTGCTTTACGAATCGATCCCACTGGCTGATTGCGTTGCGCAGAGCGTCGCGAACCTCGTCGCGGGCAGCGCGCAGTTGTGTTTCAGCCCGGTTGGGAGGCGTAATAGCCTTCAGGAAGTCGTTCCCACTCGGGGAGCTGTAGAGAAGAAGGTGTAGGTTCATGGCACGTCCGATGGCCTGTCAATTGACCTGCTACTGCCCCGGCTACAAGATCTAGGGGCGTAGCAGCAAGATTAGCACGAGATCTGGGAAGCTTCAGCTTGGCGCCATCCAGATTCTGCTGCGGCGCAGCATCCATACGCTTTGTATCGGACTGTGGGGATGATCAGCACCTTCTCGGGTAAGCAGCTGCTCTACTTCTTCGCTGCGTTGCTCCTTATAGGGGGACTCATTGTTCTAGCGACCCGATGGTTGGTTGGACTTAATCCGCCTGAAACGCTGGGCGGATTGATTCGCCTCCTCCCGCTTACTGTCTCCGCGGCCGGTGCCCTGCTTTGGATCCTTTCCCACCACGTCGTGGTGAACGGCCTCTGGAGAATCTTTCCTGGACTGGGCTACCTCGTCCCAAACCTGAACGGCACTTACGAACTTCACGTCGAATCGAATTGGCCGCAGAAGACGCGCATCTGCGCCCCTGATCAGGGTTCGTCCGTCGGGGGTGAAGAGGAGCGCGAGGCCGAAGCCGCGCTGCTTCCCGTTAGAGGGACACTGAGAGTCAGCGCTGGCCTCTTTCGGATGCGAATCTCCTACAAGCCCGATACCCCGGGGCCATCTCGGTCGCACACCGAAGTGATAGGGACAGCTCTTCGGAGAAACCCAAACTCAGGAGAGTTCGAGCTGTTTTACGTGTTCGAGGGGCGGATACACACCCCGGTTCCAACCGATGACCCGTCGTACTTCGGTGCAGCAGCGCTAAAGGTCGTTAGCGACCGTGGTCGCGTTCGCGAAATGCGAGGGCATTATTGGACCAATCGGGGATGGCACAAGGGGTTGAACACCGCGGGACACGTCGCTGCGATTCGCAGCGACGGAGATGGCGCCCCTGAGGCGGCATGAGCCTATCCAACGGATGAGGTCTTTTAGTTTTCCGCCCTGACCAAAGCAAAGCCCCGCCGAAGCGGGGCTGAAAAATGAAGCAGAGCGATCGGGCGGCCGCTATTTGGCTCGCCGCGCTCGGGGGAGGTCGTAGCTGCCTTTGGCCTCTGCCCACGCCAAGATGTCTTCCTTGCGGTACGGGCCGTAATACGCAGCCTTCACGCCGCTGCCCGGGTTGAACGCGTACAGGACTTCCGACTCCTCGTCATCCGCCCAGACCGGCCAAAGAAACCCGACCAAGAGCGTGTTCATATGCTGACCGAGCTGTTGCATGAGATAGCCCGACTCATCCCGGGCTTTCAGGCGCAGCTTTGACTCGTACTTCTGCTGCGCACGCTCGACTTCCGCCAGATCCTCGCCGGTAAGGTACTCGCTATTCGCGAGGATCACGCCGGCGAGATGCCGAGCCCGGTTTTTCAGGAAGAGCCCTGCGAAGAGCACCTTGCCCGCGCGTAATGCGTCATGGAACTCCGTGAGCGCGTTCACGTACCGCTCCGTGCGTACGCGAATGGCGAACGAGCAGTCATCCCAAGCGCCAGCCACGTTGATGTCGATGCCCGAGAACGAACCCGACGGGAAACGCAGCTCGTTGTAGTAGTCCGAAAGCGGATTGTCGGCAAAGCCGAGTACAGCCTCCGGGACCGAGCCCCGGCTCACGTCGAACTGGAGCTGCGGGGGAAATTTCGTGATGCACTTCGTCTCGAGAAGGCTCGGATAACGCACCGGTTCGTTGCGCTTCAGCGCAGCGATGATGGCCGCGTCCGAAGTCGGCTGCTTGCAAAGCGCGCTCTGTAGGCTCTTCGAGCCGCACTCGTGCTCGCTGCAGGCGTCCGAGCCCGTAGCAAAAGCCACTAGCCGATCTTGCTCGTCGAACACCAGATGGGCGTCAAAGCCTTGTCGCATGCAGTTCTCCAAAGATGATGTCGGGTAGGAGCGTGTCCTTCCGACGGTTATGGCCTGACCTGTGTAGGAACAGGCAGACCACCGTCGGACACACTCCCCCCTAAGAACCGTACGTGCGAGTTTCCCCGCGGTTGCTGGGACAACCGGCGTGCAGGACGCAGGAACTGACGGGAGAGGCGGCATGAGAGACCGAAGCGCTGGACGGTTCTTCGTGAGCTTCACGGCTGATCAGGCGCCGACAGCGGCAGTGGCCGGCGGCTGTTCCTTGAGCGTGCGGATGACGCGCTCGACGCAGCCGTTGCCCTCCGGCGCCGGCGCAATGATCGTTCCCTCATGGGAGCGCGGACCTTTCGGTGTCCGAAGTCCACTGGCACTCGCAGGTTGTGCTCACGCATGAGCCGCATCACCCGGCCGGGACTGGGGCGAATGCCGCCAAGGCGCAGCTTCGCCCAGACCTTGCGATATCCCTCGCCCAGGAAGGGCGATTCGGCCAACACCCGTCGGATGTGAACGACGAGGTCGTCATTACCGAGCCAGCGCTTGCCACCCCGACGCGTACACCTCAGGGCGGCAAGCACGCGAACCTCTGCCCGGCGGGCGAAGTACACGAGCGTATCCAGATCCTCACCCTTCAGCAGACGCAGGACCGCGTCCATCTTCTTCTTCGAGGACCAGCGGCCTCGTTCGTCAGTGCCACCCAATGGCACGGTGTGCTATCCCGCCGTCTCTACCCTGGCCGCGAACCGCCAGCAACGCTTCGGGCCCAGGAGAGACGAATGAAAGCCGCCCGTAGGAGGGCGGCATTGAACGGATGCGGTTGACCTGTCAAAGCGACAAGTAAATCAGCGGGACTGTGGCTTTGGAATCTTGGGAAACTTCGAGGCAAATTCGGCCATCACCTCGAGCTCTTGGATGACCTGCTGAAATGGCTTCGGATAGCCGCTTTCAGCAGCCGCCTTCTTCTTCGTCTCGTCCACGGAACGAAGCAGCTCTTCGATGCGGGCCGACTTAAGTTTTCGGTCTCCCATGAAGCTTCCTCAGTACCGCAACATCCGCCAGGTCCTGTTCTCGTCCTGCCCGGGATTTCATGTCGAGGAGGGTGTCAATCCACACGATACGCACTTCGGCTCCGCCCGGCAATTCCGAGACGTACGCCTTGGCGTACTCCGTCTCGAAGTCAAACGGCTCGGTGATCAAGAGATCCACCGAGGTGTCCGGCTCCTTCTCGTTGATGAACTGCACCGCGGTCAGATTCTTTTCCTCGATCAGGCGTCGGCGAATCCCAGGTTCCTTCAGATCCTCTGCTCGAAGCAGTGCGAGCGCGGGTTTGTAGCCCCCTTCGGTCAGGACCTGAAAGGTCCGATCGATGCTTTCCGGTGCCAAACTGATCACCAGATCCAAATCCTTGGTAAAGCGCTCATAACCCCAGGCATAAACCGCGACTCCACCGACTACCAGATATCGAACCTGGGCTGCCTGCAACTTGCAGGCGAGCCGGTAAATACTTTCCCATCTCATGGCTTGCTCACCTGCGTTGGCCTATTGGATTGTATAGGGAGATCGATAGGTTTTGAGGATGCAGTATAGCGGGCGATCCCCAATATCGGCCGTAACGCGACCGCGATGATTGAAGTAGCATCCCCGGCAAGACGCAAGGTTCCGCTCCTCCAGAGGATGTCACGGCCCTGGCTTCGGCCACGACTGTGACCGATCACAATCCAGCTGGCAGGCGCCCATAACCTGACCGATCAGCACGGAGACCTTTCATGCATGAGGCATGCGCGCGAGGAACGCCAGGGGTGGGTGCGAGAGCGAATGGCGAGGACTGAGTGATGCTGAAGCTCCGCCATTCCGGGTGCCGGAGCGCAAGTCGGCAGGCAAGAAGCGCGTAATTGCTCACTGCACGAATGATCCTCCTGCCTTGAGCGGGCGCGCACAGCTCCTTGAGAGTGCGCGTTGGCTTCGGTCTCTCATGCCACTCCTCCCGTCAATCTCTGCGCCCTTCCGGTCTGGCAGGGAGCGGCATGAAAGACCGAGCTCACCGAACGCGAGACGTCGGCACTGCCCTGCCTCGGCGGTATAACTCGAGAGGCTACACGTAGAAGTATCGGATAATGAATATGAAGCGCAAACTCGTCATCATCACCCCTGCTGCACGTCGCTCCGTGCTCGCAGGAGGGCATCAATGCCAGCAGCTCACGTGGCCGCGGTCCGGCGTGTACTGCGCCTGGTGGACGACTACGCGAGCACAGGGGAGAACCACCTTATGGCGTGGAAAGGTGGGGCGATGACCTGGGGCGACATTCGTCGGCACGTTCAGGCTGCCCTCAAACTCATGCCTACGCCACGATGAACGCAGTACGTTCCAACAAGGAGCGATTCGAAGTCGACCTGACTGCGCAGGAGGCCGCACGCCTGCGCGAATACGCCGAGCGCAAAGGCATGAGCCCTGAGGCGGTGTTTCGACAGGCTCTGCGCGCGTACGATCTGATGGAGCAAACACCCGCCGGCTATGGTGCGGTGAATACCGTTGCGCGGGCAAATCTCGGACCGAAGCTCTTGTCCGAAGCGGAGGCGTCGAGGCCGCAGCCCGTGGATCGCGATCGACAGGTCAAAGAGCTGCTCGAGACGCATTTCTGGATCAGCACACTCGAGCTAAACACTCGCTACGCTCGGGGGCAGGATGACCACGACGGTACGTTCACGGGTAATCTTTCGGTGGCTATCGGCGAGGACGGAGATATATGGGTGTCGATTGACGGCGCTGGCGTTCGTTTTCGAATGCCCGGCTACGGCGGCGGAATGAGCCCCTACACGCGCACAGCGCTCATGATCCTCGCCGAAGCCATTCGGCGGGACAACCTCGAAAGACCACTCAAAGCCGATTCTCGAGGCTGACGGACATCGAGACCCAAAGAAACCGGGACGCAAAAAAGTCCCGGATGGAAGAGCGTCACTATCGCGCGGATTACTTCCGCATCGATTCTCCACGCATGAACGCAACCCAGCGCTGTGCTGCTGGCATCTTGGTAAAGCGAGCACGCACGGCGCCATCGGCGCGCACCTCCGCGGTGTATTCCGGCATCGAGCACGGATGGTCGGTCTCTCACGCCGCCTCTCTCGCCAGATCCTGCATCCTGCGCCGTCGGCCGTCCGCGTCGCTGGGCTCGCATCGCCGGATTGGCGGCTGGCAAGCCCGGGCGCTCCGCATGACTTGAACCGACGGGCTCTTCGGCGCCCTGCCTCATCGATTGCACATGACTGCTCGATACGGCTAGTTTACCGCCAAACACTATTGGTATATACTAGTAGTTATGGCACGCACATCAACAGAACTGTCCCTTGCGGCGCAGACTGCGGCTTTGACCCTGTTCAACGTACTTCCGGCAAAGTCCGGAGCGTTGAATGCAAGCCATGCGGCTAAAGGTTTTGTCACTGATTTCACACCATCCTCTCTGCAGCTGACTCTGCTGCAAGCGACGTTCAAGCCAATCAACCTCGTGACGCTCTATACCCAGAGCGAGGCAACGGAAAATCTCGAACACCTGTTCGTGAAGCAGGTGCTGCATTACCTGGAGGTTTACGATCTCCGGGAACCGGGGCTGTTCAATCTGGAAGTAAAAGGCGGCAAGAGCACCGTGCTGCGCTTCGTCAAGGCGGCTACGCCGGCGGAGATCGTCGATCTTGTTTCCAAGCTCCTTCACACGGACGCCCCAATCGCTGACGTAACGCCGGTAGTGACCCTTGTTCGCGAGCTGAACATCGCCTACCAGCTGGATAAGCTGCCAAATCGAGAGCTGCGGATTGCTCTCTTTAATCCGGAGACGGATGTCCTCGGGAATGGGGACGATGCCGTACGGTGGCTATGCTGGCGGGCAACGGGCAATACGCTTCTGATCAAGGATCCGAAGACAGTCCGGGCTGTGCAGGCCTTCGCATTCTCGGCCAACAATCGTGCACTCGTCAGCACGTTCCTCGGAGCGCATGCGAAGGAACTGGCGCAGGTATTCAATCGCCACAAGAAACTCCTCATTCCGCTAAAGGCTGCGGGCGGCGAAGCCTCGCGGCTGGTGAACCGGCTCTCGCGTCTGAGCAAGAGGCTGCACGTTCCCGTCGGGCTTCCGGCTTCCAGGACAGTCATCGCGCGCGCCGCGCGCGGCGAGGCGGTCGACCTGGCGCGGAGCTCGCTGAGAGACAAATTCCGGTATCTCAACCTGATCGAATACAAGCTCCTCGGGCTGCCGATTGATGTCTTCGCTATCCGGAACGGGAAGCTCTGGAGGGCACTGGACCGTCCGGTGCTCGATGCGCAGCGTTTGGTTGCTTTGAGGGCTCAGGTACTCGAGTCGCTAAAGGACGATCTTGCGCCGCTTCGCAAGCAGCGCATCCTGCTCGACGCGCATGTTGACTACGGCCTGCCGATCTCTCGCAAGCAGACCTTGGGAAACCTGCCGTTCGGCACGGCCTTATGCGTGGAGGCGGACAAGAAGATTTCTGTCGGCATTTACTGGCGCAACGAGTGGGGCGCCACCGACCTGGACCTGTCCGCTCTTACCGAAGACGGCGAGCGAATCGGGTGGGGGAGTGCCAGCTCCTATGGGCGCGAAGATATCACCTTCTCAGGTGACGTCACCGACGCTCGCGAGGGTGCGTGCGAATTCATGACCGTGGACCCGTCGATCGGGAACCGGTACGGCTTGATGGTGAACATCTACAGTGGCGAGGACACCGCGGAGACCGAAATCATTGCCGGATATCCGAGGGTTGCCCGCTCGCGACGAGCTCGCGAGCTGTCTGCAGCGAAGGTTGCCGACAGCTGGCAGGATCGGACGTTGTTGCGTGAGAAGATCACGCTCACGTCAAATCAGACACTCATCGGGTTCCTGCGTGGGGACCGGTTTGTCATCTTCAGCGGGCGGCTTAGTTCCGCTCGAGTGTCTGGTGGCCGGCAGCCGGTTGTCGCTCGGGGGTTAACCGACCTTTGGACTGTAGGAAAGCTGTTCAAAGCCGTGGGTGTTTCGTTTGACACCGAACCGCAGCTCGGGATGCAGTACGCGCACGATCTGCGATACAGGGCATTCTCGCTCGACAAGCTCGAGCGAATGTTCGAGTTGGGCAAAGAGAGTTCCTGATGTCTGATAGGCACCTATACTCTCCGCCAGCTATGCCGCAAAGAGAGTTCCTTACAGCATTTCGGCATCCTTACTCTCCGCGGCAATTTTGAGGCAGGGGCCCGTCCGGGCCCCGTGTCTCGCGCGGGGCGCAAGCGACAGTGCCCACGCAGAAGAAGAACAATCGATGAGGCAGGACGCCGAAGAGCCCGTCGGTTCAAGTCATGCGGAGCGCCCGGGCTTGCCAGCCACCAATCCGGCGATGCGAACCCAGCGACGCGGACGGCCGACGGCGCATCGATGCGCCTTCTCATGCCGGCAGCAGTTCACGGCGCGCCGAGGAATAAACAGGCAACTTAGACTCGCTGATGTCCGAAGAGCCGAAGAACAAGAAGTCTCGAAAGCGCGAAAAGGTGCCCGGCACGTTCG
>Ga0164243_10013379_pt1 | contig 11552 bp, 5 predicted proteins | sample OricompcompostOP_FD_108781 | JGI IMG/M metagenome (GOLD analysis project Ga0164243, IMG submission 108781) | Organic Plus compost microbial communities from Emeryville, California, USA - Original compost - Organic plus compost (OP) | ecosystem: Engineered > Solid waste > Mixed feedstock >... | reverse complement strand
TTGGTTTGTGGGGGTGGGTTGTTGGGGGGGGGTGGTGTTTTTGTTGGTGGGTTTGGTGGTGGGTGGGGGTGGGTGGGAGGGTGTTGGTGTGGGGGGCTGATTTAAAGTTACTTGAGGCAAGGGGTATGATGGGCATGCAGGTGCACACGATGATTACTACGGAGGCTACATGATGTAGGTACAATAGGAATAATGACAGCGAGTCTGATGCCAGGACTCGTTGGTGTGGCCTTCAGTAACGATGATTGGACGCAAGCCGGCGTGGGCTAGCATCTACCTATATCAATATCAATAGGGTCGTTAGATGTCTAGTTGGCGTAAGCTATTTCACGGATATCATGATTCTTCGGATACCTTTCGGACCCTTCGATCGACTCGACTTCACTCACGAAGCCCATACACTCCCATGTGGCTTGGACCGCCCGCCTCATGCTTGATACTCCCAACCCACCATGAGAGACATCAAGTTAGAACACTCAAAGCATCCTCCGTCGTAGTGGGATAGATCTCCATTCTTAGAATTACCACGACGCGCACCTACACTTCAGAAACAGACCCTTGTCTTTTAACACACGGCCGCGGGTGTGGCAGACTGAAGTGGCAGACATGCAAGCCGCCTGGTGTCACCGGTGGCCTCAGGGGGATTGGGACGGGAGGCATCCGGATATGTAAAACGACGGGGCAAAGGGGGGGTAAGGGTAACGCTGTGGCTTATCTTTATTGAGCTGAGGCTAAGGGAGGACATACCTACATCAAACATATCAGAATCGATGACAGCTGTCTACCCGCCGCAAGGAAATAGAGAGTTGGAGTCGGAGACTTTGTCCCAGGCTTTTCCACAACGGCGCAAACGGAGGAGGTGGCCATAAGACTACGGACTTCAGTCGCCTCAACGAAAGCGGGCTGATGCAGATTCTCGACGGCTGCGAGGACACTGCGGTTTCCAATCTAATCAGTCAATGCACAGACAACGGATAGCTTGTACAAACACAAATTTTTTGGAGGCCATACCCAGTGGCAGGACCGGTATCTAAGATGGGTTTCTTGCCGTTGCATGGCGATGTTCTCCGCAGATGGCCGAGGCCGACGACACGGAGGTTCCCGGCGCCAAGTCCGGAACAAGAACCGGAGAGCCCAAATCGAACTAGAGCTAGAATAGCGAGAGAGCAGCAAACTGGGTATCGCAGGAATGGAGGACGTGGGCTAGCAGCAGACGTTGTTGGGGGATGATCTGGTCTCGATTCCCAATTGCAAATTTACGGAATCTGCACCATCTGTCTTGGCTGGATGCGTTATTGGTTTCCTCGAAACTTACAAAGTTCGACGAGAACTCCGAGCGGGGTTCATCTGCGTTGTTGGCGAGTCGGATGTCGATGGCCCCACCCCGAAACGTTGAGAGCGCGCGCTGTTGCGATTTCTGTTCGCCTTAAAATCGAACTCATGCAATGACTAGTCTTATATAGCCCGAGTTAGATGGGATCGGGCGTCATATCGTCCAAGGCTGGACCGATATGTCTTCATCTTCTCATGATCTGCGCTCTGTCGACGCTGTAATAACTTCCCGTAATCCACCGAGGACGGAATCCTTGGAGCTTCTCCCGTTAGGCCTCACGCACAAGTATTTCCTGGTTTTATTGCTGTAGTGTGTAACCAAGGAGGATGTCTCAAGTCCCCCGCAGTGACTCGAAACAGTAGTGGCTGGTGCTTGTCCTGTTGTCTGTTCTGTTGTGTAACCAACCTAATAAAGTGCCTCAACGTTGGACTGCACATTACGCATTAGTGAACAGGTTGATGAGGGGGACGGCTGCCCGATCGGAATCACAACAAGCATCGAACACGCGTCACAATCTTCATTTTCGAAATCTCTAGGCATGGCAGTCGTGGATTATACTTTCGCAAATCGGCAAGCGTTCCTGCTCGTCCGCTCTTCTGAATGGTATGATCCGGCGATTGCTTTGTTCGGCGAAGTATGGGCCAAGATCAAGGGCTGGCTTTCTGAGCCAGGTACGTGTTCATTTCAGGGAGAACAAACGGAAAGGCTCCAGTGATTCGATCTTTGCATGGAGACGGCTAACACCCAGTGGCATAGATATTAAGACAGCTGCCATTGCATGGCTTGTTACATTTATCGTGCTGTGTATACTGATCCTTGGAGTAGGATTCGGACGAGGGGGTATCATAGGAGGTGAGGATTCCACGTTCGCTCTCTCCTCTCTCCTCTCTTCTCTCTTCCCTTTCCTCTCCCCCCTCCTTTTTTATTATTATTATTTTTTATTATTTTTTTTTCCGAGTATCGCGCTAACCAAGGTGCAAAGGCTCCATTGCGGCTTTATTCCAATCCTATATGTATGGGGCATTCACACCTGCGGGAGGAATCTTTGCTACCTTAACAAGCATGGCCATGTTGGGCAGGTTCTGGCCCGCCGGTTTGCTTATCGCTGTCCTCTTAGCGACAGCAATAGCACTGATTGTTTGGTATCTGGTGCCCGGCAGCGGCGGAGGCGGGCCGGGCGACCTTGTACGCGTCCGCGTGGACTTGCCGGGAATGGACCTATGATTAATTTTCTATTGATCTGAATCGTGGGGTTGAACGACAAGATGGATGCAAACTGTTCGAAATTTGCGCAGAAGCAGTGGGGGGATGGGGGATGAGATGAGCGAGGAAAGCCGGGCAAAAAGGCCCAGCTCGTCTTCTAGAAAGAACATTTTCTATGGGAGAAGTGGTGGTGTAGCATCAAATCTCCGGTGCCCTTGCCAAGTTGAAACAACCTAAAGCCTGAGGCAACGTTTTGAAGGATGGAGATGGAATATATTCTCCCCTGTTCCTTGCTCATTTACGATTCGCATCACCGACAAGGCTTTGCGCTTCCAATGGCCTCGCACCTGTTGTCGCCCCGTTGCCACCCACGCTCCTCCCTGCACAAATGTGCAAACCAAGACCGACGCCTCCACACAAAGCGAGGCAGCACGTGCAGGGGACCAGGTTTTCACCGACTAACACCGAGATCGGGAGGAGAGCCTGCTTGCTGTTCAAGCTCTCGATATGATTCTTGCTTTGTAGACATGTTCCTTGCGATATGGATATCTACCTCCAGGCTCGGACCAAGATCTCCGAAGTGCAGTGCCGGCCCGTGGACATACACTGAATGTGACTTTGACTTGCTAGCCCTGCAGGTGGATTTGCCATTGCACCATCTGATGCCCAACTATTAACTGCCGCCCCTCGGCTTGGGCATCGCACAGCTAGACACTTATGGTAAAAACCTTGGGAGAAAAGCCATGCTGCTAGTTTGGGCTTTGGCTTGTTTTTCGTCTAACTTCGATTTCCTTCCTCTTTCTTTAACCCCCTCTTCTCTTTAGCCTCTGTTGCGAAGAAAGAAACCTAAAACAGGAAATCAACATCAATATGTTGCTCGTGCGGGCATCGTCTCCAAAGCCTTGCAGTAGATCGGCCCGGGGCATTGCGAGTTGCATCCGATGTCTGAAGATTTGTTTCCACTATCACACCGGCCTGGCACCAGGCTGCCGGGAAACAAGCGGTGATGCGCATAGTGTCTGAGTAGAATCTCCTCGAACGGTCAAAGCACTCGATACTTGGGACATCTCAAAGCCTAGCCCTGAGACCAGATAGGATAGTCGGAGACGGTTGGCCGCAGGACTCATGATTTGACCGGTTTCATAGGTGTAGTCGTACAAAAGTATTGGGACGGTGATGGGTGGTCATTAATGAGGATCATTGATTGAGCGAGAAGAACGAGGCAATGAGACTCGCGGTTCAAGTTGTCCTCTCGTCTACGAAGATAATGTGCTTGTTCTACTTCGTGACACGCCGCCCAACAACGCTTGCTTGGCTGGCGGGCTGGGCCAGCCTAGTTTGCCAGGCCACATAGTCAAAAGCTCGGGTCGGTGTGCATGCGCAACAGGCCCGCCTCTGCTTGCTAAGCTGGATCATCGATGGCAGCCTGCATGCCCACCCGCTGGGGTAAATTCTAATTAGTGCACTGCGAAGGAGAGGAGCTTCAATGTTGCCTCGCCTCTCGGATGGACAAGATCGTCGACGAGTTCAGTACGTAACTCATAGTGTCGGCCTCTCTATTGTGACACGTACGAAGTTCTAGAATAGAAGCAGCCTCAACTGCACCGATTTTCATTGGTCAATAATATTGATCACTGATGCGTCAGGCTCTTCAGTACGCGAGGATGTCGCCGGGCTTGGGTCTCAGGCATGAAGCCAAGCTTCCTGGGTCCTGGGACGTCATTGACAGACGTCTCTGATGAGGCATCCTCTATTAAGACCGATCCTCCGGGATTGCCACGTCAAAATTTGAAAAATACGGGGCAAAGGAAAAAAGAAAAAGAGAGAAAAAAGCACAGGGGAGAACACAACAACAAATATTGAAAAGCGCAGCGTTGGGTGGCTGTGCTGAAAAGAGGAGCTGTCAGGGGCCAGTACAGTTGTACAAGTACTAACCAATACGCAGGTACTTCGCCTCAGGCGACATTGCAAATACAGAATCAGTTGGTATTATGCGACACATCGATGTACTTGCCCGTGTACTTGTACATCCCACATGGGTCGCGTGGCCCGACACGCAGCCTTGCCATTCATTCTCAAGGCAAGCAGTTTGTCCATCGCCGCTTCCTGACACTTACGCTCTGCTTGTTTTTGTTCCTCCCTTCATGTTGGTTATCGAAGACCTGCGCATTTCATACCTATAGGCTACGGCGCTTGGTGGCGATTATTCCCGACCGCTGCCTCATTCGATATTCGGTGAAATACATCCCGACCGCTATATCTCCGCATTTGGATGATTGCTGCGATGCTTTCCCACTTTACCAGGAGTGATATGGACCCTATCTGAACAGCATCAATTTGTTCATTCTATTCCACCATTCTCCCCTTACCAACTTGCCCTCTATTGCTACGTCATTGCATCGAAATCATCAAATTGCCTCGCCTGATTAGGAGCTTAAAGTTGCCTGTCCCGGCTGGCGCCGGATATGATGAACAATCTTTCTAGTCATCTTGCACTGGTCCCTCCTGCTGCCACGTCTACCGTAAAGGAGTTGACGAGTCTCCTTTTCTGGTTGACACAGGTTCCCAACACCTCTGAGATAAGGGCCGAGCTACCGGGGTTGATCGCGAGAGTGAATGAGCTCTATGGTGTTTGCCAATCAGTACAGTTTGTCTCGGACACCCTCACGGCTCTACCTCAACCGTCCACTACCCAGCAGAACTGGACATCTGACTTTTATTACCTCGATAACTGCGTTCGGAAATTGGAGAATCTAAGAAGTGCTGCCGCTGTTTCATGGAGAGGGAACCAGGAAAATGGCGTGGGAGCCAACGGAGATGTCGTTCCCCAGAAAACCGCCAACCAGAGCCCCGCTCTTACCCTTCCTCGCATCCGAGCTGCCCGCACAGATCTACAACGCCTAACAGCTCGCCTACGTAAGGCCTGTTCATGCCTCGATCTGTATAGTCTTCACCGCGCAGTCTCTCAGGATGCATCCATCAAGAGCGTCGTGTCTCCCGAGGGCTCCACCTCACCCGACTCAGCTTCGGGCCCTCCTTCCAATGAGGATCCATTAAAAGCTACTCTGAGGCTCCTCGATCAGCTCAACCTACCCATCCATGACCGGTTTCCATCTCCGTCCTATCATGCAGAAATCACAATGATTGATGTCAGAAATAAGACCAATCCGGATTACATGGTAGCTGCTGTGGCATGGGTGTCGGTGACGGTGAACCATGAGTGGCAATCAGAAACACTCAGAAGATCCGTGCTCCTCCTCCTTGGCTTGCCCCCTCAGGAGCCCCCTCGGGCAAATTCCATCCAGTGGTTATTAGAATATTCTCGGCAGTCGTGGCCCAAGTGTTTCGGTGATGCACCGCTGAGCAGCCAGCCATTCGCCTCTCTGGTTCAGCTTTCTAAACAAGACGAGGCCTTGCCGCTTTATGTGGCCGCTTCGCTAGGCCTTACGGAGCTTTGCCGAGAGTTCCTCACCGGTCATTACAGAGGGTCACTTGCCTTCGACCCGTCTAAACTCTTCTATAGCGCGTTATTGGGCCCTTCTGCCCTGCTCGCGAACTCCCACATGACTGTTTGGGAGCGCATCAACGAGCGTCCACATAGTGTCGACCAGGCTCGCCTCCTTCGTCTCTGCCTTGATGCCGGATACGATGGCACCTCTAGGTGGCTTTGGAGCTATAAGACGCCGCCTCCTACGCCCCCTGAGCACCTCGCATTCCTAGTGTGCCTAAGATTAAGAGACTCTGAGCTATTCTTAAAGATCCTTACGCGCTGTGGTAGTTTCAGCGAAGAGTTCATCAACTTGGTCCAGCCCGGTCCTCTCTGGGAACCGTTCGCGACCCTTTATGAGCTGTGTTCCTCGGAGCGCGATTACGTCTATATGAACGAGGTGCTAGTTCTCCTCATGGATCGTATATTACCTACGTCATATACACACCTGCCTCGCAATAGGTTCTCTCACTTAGATTGTGTTTCTCTTTTCGATGGAGCGTTCAAACTTTCTCAGCGTTTGGGCCTCAAATGCTCCCGCCCGGAATATGTATGGCTTGCCGACAACATAACTGATGAACTCTTCGAGGATGAAGTCCGAAGCCATATTCAGGACGGTAATAGTTCTATTGTACGCCGACTGGTCCAAGACCCGAGATGGCGGGCAGACATTTCTTATAACCCAAAGTCTACCCCACCTGAAAAGGCGGATGGGGGCACTATATTACATCTAGCCGTCGAAGGCGGCGGCATTGATGCCTTAGAAATCGTCGAGACGTTACTCAAGTCTGGGGCGGATGTGGAGGCAGTTGACAAGAAGAACCGCACAGCTTTGATGCTCTGCGAGGAAGTCGGCCTCTTCCGTCTTTTGGTAAAATATGGTGCGAGCACCTTAGCACGCGATGTTGATGGCCTTAACTGTTGGCATTTTGCCGCTAAAAACTTCGATGTTGCTACTTTGAGATGGCTGTCTCGCGAGGATCCTAACATGAGAGAAAACTTGAGGACTGCTAGTCGTGATGGCTTCACACCCCTTGCGGAGGCAGTCAAGACCATCGACGTCTTTTCTAAGGGGGAATCTAAGGGAGCTGAGCAGGGGCTCGAGGCAGCTCTATTTCTCTGCGAGGTTGTGCATGGGGATGCGGACTGTCTGAAATCTCCTACTCCCCTTCTTCATTACGCAGCCCAATGGGGAAATGAGCAACTTATAAAATCCCTGCTTGATTTGGGAGTCGATACTAACCAACTAGATTCCGACGGAAGCGGTCCCCTACATCACCTAAACTTTTCCGCTTCTCTTGCCGTGGTTCAACTGCTTCGCGATGCCTGCCCCAATGCCCCAGTACAAAGGCTTTCAGACAAGCTTACGCCCGTCGAGACTATGTTCTTGAACTTCAATCCGACCGCCAAAGCACCCAAGAACAGACCTCAGCCCACCGACGCATCCACGCATCCATCGTTTTCAATGTTAGATGACAGAGCATTTCGCCTCCTGCTCGCAACACCCGGAGTCTTATCGTCGAAGGATCATGTGGGGGATGGGCTCTGGAGGCGGTTCTGTCTACATATCGTGGCAAGATGGGCCTCAAGACAAGAGCCCAGTTACGCTGTGGAAGTTATCACCACGGCAATCCAGTGTCTTGCAAGGGGAAAGGCTTTACTGGCATATGAAGAAGAAACGGGCACGTCAGGAATCCCTCTTTTCAGAGAATGCTCTGCCTACATCACCAATATATGGCACCCAACTACGCTCAGCCAACTCTACGACGTCTTATTGGCAGAGACCACGCACCTAGAATCATTTGTCCAGTCATCAGCCGCCCTAAGCCTCCTTAACACTGCCGTCCTATCGAACGCCGGCGATCTCATTGACGTGCTTCTGAAGAAGGGTGTTTCTGTTCACGAACGGCCTGCTAACAATACGCGCGATCGGCGAACGGCCCTAGAAACTGCTTGTATTCCAGGTACCCGAACCTCGAAGTATACATTCGAAAAGCTTCTAGAGCACGCGGATCCCTCAAGGCTAGACGAGTTGGATCCCTCCTCGTCCCAGGGCGTAATCCACTTGCTGGCAGCTCCGGGCGTCCACCAGCGCGACCAAAAACTAACAGCACTCCTGGACAGGGGCGCAGATCCAAACCTCATACGGTGGAAAAAGACCCCAAATCTTGTGGCTTATATTCTGGAGAGACAAGTCGACGCCGCGCTCATCCTGCTCAACAAAGGCGCCGACCCTAGCCTACTGACAAAAGAAGGCATGGATGCAGCACTCGCCGCAGCTTCCCGCGGGTGCACTCCGATTCTCGAGAAGATCAAGGCTCTCCGTTCGGTAAATTTCAACTGGTCCCGGACATGTATATCACATTTCACTCTTATCCACCCTGGCGGGGCGCGAGTGACGACCACCGCGTCTAATTGCAACGCACTCCATCTCGCCGCGTTTAACGGACACGATGTTGTCTTACAGTTCTATCTTCTCCACTTTAAGCTTGACATTAACGCCCCCATTCAAGAAGATCTACGCCGCCCAGTCCACTTTGCTGCAATCAGCGGTTCCAGCTCGTGTATCCGTGTCCTTCATCAGCACGGTGCTGATTTGAAAGCCCGCACCAGGGACGGCAGCACCCCCCTTCACACCGCCGTGAGGGGCAGCCAGGCGCAGACGGTCAAGATGCTCCTCGAACTTGAGCCACAGAACAGCAACCTGGAGGATAACGAGTTCATGACGCCGTTCATGTATGCGTTGAGGATTGGCTTTGGAGACATTATTAAACTGTTTGCGAACATTGGGCCTCTGAGGCCGAGCCCGCAAGTCGGGCCGATGTCAGAGGCAAGACCACTTCGAGCGCGTCTAATAGGCGAGACAATCGAGTCAGTAATCAGATCCGGGGATCTTTTGCAGTGTCAAAATTTACTGGCGGTGACATCGATCGAGGAATTGGAAACGAGTCCACTCAAATGCGAAGGCTGTACGCCAATGATCCTCGCCATCCGAGAGATGAAGCCGGCAATCGTCCAGTGGCTATTAAGCAAGGGGTGCAGGGGCTTTATCGGATCGTGTCCGGGGCACTATCGCCGTTATCGCCAACTGGGCTTTAATGCTCTCAACATGATATGCGAAAAACCGAAGCTCACCAACCCTTGTCTGCCCACCATGCTCGTGGCATACTTGCGAGAAAATATCGATTGGACGAGCGCGTCCATGTCGCCCATCCATACGGCCGCTAGAGCAAATAACTCTGCCGCGGTGTCGCTTATTGTCGACCACATTAGGTCTCAGCCTATCGCCTATAGACAACGGTTCCGCTTCGGCGGCATGGACCCTATGTTAGGTGTAGAGAAGGACCCCGAGTTGCTCAAAGGGCTGACGGAGCAGATGGTCCAGCACGTACTCAATCAGGCAGTTACTACCAACGATATTCCCGAAATATCTGTGCCGGGATACACGCCCCTCCATATTGCTGCCAGCCTAGGAAACGAAGAAGTTATGAAAACACTTCTTCGCCTTGGTGCCGACCCTAATGTCGAGGACGAAGACCTTAATCGGCCTCTTCATATAGCGGTGCGGAACAATTTTGACGCAGGCGTTCAGCTTCTGATTAGGCATGGTGCGGACATGAATCGGTTCCATGGACAAGGGTCTACGCCCCTCATGGCTGCCGTGGAGGCCGGGAACCTTGAAATCTCGCAAATGCTGGTGAAGGAGGGGGCGGATATCCACGTTACTGATCCAGATGGCATGAGCCTCTTGAATATCGCAGGAGAACGTACAAAGAACCCAGCCATCATCCACTACCTGCTCAGTCTTGGCCTGAGCCCGTATAAGCGGGATAAGGCGGAATACATGCCCATCGATGACATGATACTCAATTATGATATGCTAGGCTTTGTGCTGAATGGCTCGTTCGACATGACCAGGCTTCGGGAGCTTAACAAGGGGTTCTTCTCGCTTGTCATTGAGTTAAATCGAGGCAACGCGGTTGTCATCCTCAAGAGGCTGTTTCGACGCCTGCCCAAGGACAAGATTGCTAAGATGATCAACGCGACGCCGAAGCGGTTCGTCAGCGCGTTGTGCAATGCGGTATACCGCGACACGTTTGACGCCATCGACGTCCTCGTCAAAAATGGGGCTGATGTGAACTTGGAAGGCTCAGTGGAGGGGACGGCGCTGATGGCGGCATGTTCGAGGGGAAGACTGCAGTCGGTCAAGTTACTGATGGAACGCGGTGCCAGGATTGCCTATACCGTAGTGGTGGATGGCGTGACCGTTGTTAAGAACGGCATCGAGCTGGCGGATCGACGCGGCTTTTCCGAGATCAGCGATTGGTTGCTCGTACGCAGATTTACCGACATGAAGCTTATAGAAGGCGTGGCCATAGACGACGCGGGGGGAGACTACACCCCGGGTCGGCCCGCGGGGACGTGGGGAGGGCCGTGGACTGCCGCCTATAAGTTACAAGGCATGTACCACGAGCACCCACGCGAACCAAAGGAGTCGAGGATCGCATACTTGGCCCGCATGAGCTCTCTTCGGGACTCTCTCCGTGGCCAAGTCCTGAGGGCTGCCGAACTGGTACGACCATCGAGTGACCCGGTCGACCTTCCAGAGATATCAATATGGGACCTTGAGAGGGCCAAGTCATGGAACGTGACGGCTGTGTTCTTGAGAAAGCGGCCTTCTGGACATGCGGGAAATGCGCTAGCGACTCCGACACATGCGACAAATGTGGCAGGGCATGCGACACATAGCGGCTCCAGTAGACACTGAGCATTTTACTTCATCGTGACACTCGAACACCGTCACTACAGGCTTATGTACGGAGGCTGCCTAGAGAAGCGACGCCGTCTGTCACATAGATTAGGTGAGGGAAACTTTCAACAAGGGTAGCTCGCTAGGTATATTGGGATTGCTTGGGATAGGGAAGCGTGGCAATTCATGTTGCGGCTGGACAACCTCAAATGGTTTGTATTCCTTTCTTTGTTCATCTTTGAAGTATTTACTCTTTAAGAAGTACACCCTGCAATTCTGGACGGAAACATACACGGATGGAAGGATTTCTAGAGTCTGTTAGTCCTTATTTCTCTTCCCTTTGTTTATTTTTTTTTCATTTTTATTTTATTTTTATTTTATCTTTTCTTTATTCTTTTTCTCTTCTTGTCTTCTTCGTTTTTACTCTCCTTCGGGTTTACATATACGGCGTTCTTTCTCCCTTAGATCGCACTATTTCTCGTATCTTACCCTCTCACTCTTTGTGCGGCCATTGTTTAGGGGAACGAGTGAGTTTTATAGGCAAACAGCGGCATATGTATTAGCCAAGGTAGCTTATCTCGGCAGGGGTAAGTTTGAGAAGAGCCCCGAAGCCCCATTGACCAACGTCGTCCACTACAGCTCGCTATTGTAAACGATGATAAGTACATGTAAGGTATTACCTTTGGCGCCCCTCGTCGAGTCATAGGTGGACTTCCTCGAATCCAGGCTCGCCGATGATATTTCTCATCGCCGACGGGAAGGATCAGAAAAGAAGAGAA
>Ga0164243_10013378_pt1 | contig 11552 bp, 7 predicted proteins | sample OricompcompostOP_FD_108781 | JGI IMG/M metagenome (GOLD analysis project Ga0164243, IMG submission 108781) | Organic Plus compost microbial communities from Emeryville, California, USA - Original compost - Organic plus compost (OP) | ecosystem: Engineered > Solid waste > Mixed feedstock >... | reverse complement strand
CTTCCAGAAGGCGCAGATCACCGCGATGCTGCGTCCCGGTGACGAGGTCACCATCCAGTTCAGCGAGGCGCACCGGCTGCGCACCTCGCTCTCGGACGTCAAGCTCGCCGGCGTCGAGGTCGGTGTGGTGCGCTCGGTCGAGCGCGACGGCGACCTGACCACCGTCAAGGTCAAGGTCGACGAGGACGCGCTGAAGGCCCTCGGCACCAAGCCGTCCGCCTCGATCCGGCCGGCCACCCTGCTGGGCGGCAACTACTACGTCGAGCTGGTGCCGGGGGGCACCAGTGGGGAGTTCTCCGGCACGATCCCCGTCGATCGCACCAAGCTCCCGGTCGAGCTCGACGGCATCGCGCGGAGCTTCCCCGGCGATGCGCGCAAGGGCGTGAAGTCGAGCACCAAGAACCTCGACAAGACCCTCGGCGACGGCGGCACGGAGTCGCTGCGCGAGCTGCTCAAGGCGGCGCCGGGCACGCTGGACTCCACCGAGAAGGTGCTCGGCGGACTGCAGGGCACCGACCGCGAGCGTGACCTGGAGACCCTGGTCTCCACCGGTGAGAACGTCTCCACGGTCCTGTCGTCGCAGAACGCCGACCTCAGTGACATCGTCAAGAACCTCGACAACGTGTCCAACGTCCTGGAGGCGCGCCGCGTCGACCTCGCGGAGGCGACGCGTTCCATGCCCCAGACGCTCGACGAGACCGTGACCATGCTCGACAGCCTCGACGGCGTGCTCGACAACCTCGACAAGACGGCCGATCCCGCACGGCCGGCCGTGCAGGAGCTCTCCACCCTGCTGAAGAACGCCGACCCCGTGCTCGCCCGAGCACGGCCGCTGGTCAAGGACCTGCGTGGTGTGCTGCGTGACGCCCGCCCGCTGGTCAACACTCTGATCCCGACGAGCACCGACCTGGATGCGACGGTCGACAACCTCAACGGAGCGGTGATCGACCGGGTCAACGGGCCGATCCTCAAGAAGCTCGGCCACGAGACCACGAAGGAAGAGGTCGCCGGCACCGAGTACAAGAAGAGCTACCCCGACAAGACCGGCGGGGGCGGCAACGAGTTCCGCCCGCTCTACAAGGAGACCGGCTACATGCTCGACAACCTCGCTCGAGGCGGGATCACGGACAGGAACGGCTTCATGATCTCGTTCATGGCCAGCATCGGGCCGGAGTCGCTGAGGCTCGGCAACGTCCTGGGCGGCACCACCGTCGAGGATCTCATCGCGACGGTTCTCGGAGGTGAGCGATGAACCTCAAGAAGTTCTGGGAGCGCGCCCGCAGCGAGCCGGGGCTCGGCAAGAACCTGATCGCCTATGCGGCTCTGGTCCTGGTCGGCACCCTGGTCGGTGGCTACTTCCTCGCCCATGAGCGGTTCAACCCGCCGTGGGAGGACAAGTACTCCGTCTACGCGATGTTCGACGAGGCCGCCGGCGTCAGCCCGGGCAACGGGCAAGAGGTCCGGATCGCGGGCGTCGAGGTCGGTGACATCCGCTCCGCCGAGATCGGCAAGGACGGCAAGGCGAAGCTCGAGCTCCGCATCGACAAGGACCAGGTCATCCACGAGGACGCGACCTTCCTGCTGCGACCCAAGAGCCCGCTGAACGACATGTACGTCGAGATCAACCCCGGCAGTGAGGGGGCGAAGGCGCTCAAGGACGGCGCGAACGTGCCGGTCGAGAACACCACCTCACCCGTCCAGGTCGACGAGGTACTCGGCCACCTCGACCCGACCACGCAGGAGGCGATGACCACTCTGCTCGCCGAGTCCGACGTGGCGCTCGTCAGCGCCCCGCAGACCCTGCCGCCCGGCCTCGACGAGACGCGAGGACTGCTCAAGGACCTGCAGCCGGTCATGGACCGGCTCCAGACCCGCCGCAAGAACCTCGCCCGGCTGGTCAACGCTCTCGCCGACGTCTCGGCGGCCGCCGGCACCAACGACAAGCGTCTGGAGCGCATGGCGAACTCGCTGAACGTCACGCTCTCCACGATCGCGGGCCAGAGCGGCAACCTGGACGCGACGCTCAAGCAGCTTCCGGGCCTCTCCCAGGAGCTGCGCACCACCTCGACCAAGGTGACCGAGCTGGCCACACAGCTCGACCCGACCCTGTCCAACATCCGCAAGGCGAGCGACGAGCTGCCCGGTGCGCTGCGCAGCTTCAACAGCAGCGTCGACGAGCTCGACACGTTCATCACCCACGCACGGCCGGTGCTCGACAAGGCGGGTCCGGTGGTCAAAGACCTGCGCGTCGCTTCCCCCGACGTCCGGCGGGTGGCCGGCGACCTGCGCCCGATCAGTGCCGACACCAAGCCGTTGACCGCACAGCTGGTCGGCCAGTCGGTGAACAGCAAGACCGCGGGTCTGACGGTGCTCGACGACCTGTCGGCCTTCGTCTACAACACCAACTCGCTGACGAGCATGCGTGATGCCAACAAGGGCATCGTCCGCGGTTTGTTCAACATCTCGCCCGAGAGCATCACCGGACTGATCGGAGCACTGGGCAAATGAGAATCCCATACACGGTCGTCCCGAAGCTGCGCGGTGTCGCGCTGCTGGCGTTCGTCGCCCTCTGCGCGCTGATCTTCAGCTTCCTGTGGACCAAGGCCGGCGGCAAGATCCCGCTGGTCTCGAAGGCCGGCTACCAGGTCACGGTGCCCTACACGGACATCGACAACCTGGTCTTCCAGTCCGACGTGCGCATCGCCGGTGTCAACGTGGGCAAGGTCGAGAAGATCGATCTCGACGGTCCGACGGCGATGGTCACGCTCGAGCTCGACGACGACGTGGCACCGCTGCACGAGGGCGCCACGGTCACGCTCCGCAACAAGACCATGATCGAGGAGACGTTCGTCGAGATCACCGACGGCGACGGCAAGAAGATCACCGACGGCACCACGCTGCCGAAGAGCTCGGCCGTCGAGAGCGTGCAGCTCAACGACGTGCTGACCAGCCTCGACGCCAAGACGCGCAAGGACCTGAGCAAGACGATCCAGTCCGGCGGTGCGGCGACGGAGGGGCGCAAGGCCGACGTCGACGCCGTCCTGACCGGCCTCGGCGACCTCGGTGACAACGCGGGGGCGCTCGAGGCGCTCGCCCAGCAGTCCGAGGACCTCAAGACCCTGGTGCGGACGTCGACCAACGTGCTCAACGCGCTCGACACCCAGCAGGGCCGCATCGTCGACCTGACCCGCGACGCCCAGACGCTCACCAACGTGACCGCGGGCCACGAGGCCGACGTCAAGGCGGTCATGAGGGCCCTGCCGCCGCTGCTGGTCACCACCGAGCGTGCGAGCGGCAGCCTGACCGATCTCGCGCAGCCGCTGAGCACCGTCTCCCGCAACCTCAAGGGTGCCTCGGGCGACCTCAACGCGGCCCTGCTCGAGCTGCCGGCCACGACCAAGGACCTGCGCGGGCTGCTGCCGTCGCTCAACACGACGCTCGACCGGGCGCCGACGACGCTGACCCGACTGAGCCCCTTCGCCAAGGAGGCGAGCCCGCTCCTCGACGCACTGAGCGTGACGATGGCCGACGTCAACCCGATGCTCGAGTACCTCGCTCCCTACCGTGACGACCTGGTCACGAACTGGAGCCAGTGGGTCACGGCCGCCAACCCGGATGCGAACGGCTACATCGCGCGGATCACCACCGGTCTCGGCGTCAACTCGGTGAGCCTGCCCACCAAGCTCACGCCCGGCACCTTCCTCAACCCGTACCCGAAGCCGAAGACGCAGGATGACCCGCAGCCCTTCGAGGGCAACTTCCCGAGGGTCGAAGAGGATAAGATTCCCTGATGACTTCGGCTCCGCCGGTCGTCCGGTGGACGCGGCCATCCACCCTGTTGTGGCTGGCCGCGTTCGTCGGTGCCGTCGCTCTTCTCGGGGTGGGGGTCACGCGGGTCGACTTCGACACGGGCGTCGACGAGTTCGTCCCGCGCGACGACGCGTCGTCGGCGGCCACCGTCCGGATGGCCCAGCAGTTCGGCGGTGACCCGATCGTCGTCCTGCTGGAGTCCGACAAGCCCGGTGAGCTGCTGACCGAGGACAATCTGGTTCTCCTCGGGCAGCTCGAGGGCCAGCTGGACCGACTGGACGACGTCAAGGAGGTCTTCGGTCCCTACACCGCGCTCAATGCGATGGCAGGCCGTGCCCAGGACGCCCTCGCCGAGTTCTCCGGCTACCGCGACGCGCTCCGTGCCGAGGCCGAGGCCCAGGCGAAGAAGCGTGGTGAGACCGCGGCACAGGTCAAGGAGTCGGTACGTCGTGCCACCGCCCGGTTCGACGAGCGGTACGGCAACCTCTTCACGAAGGCGATGGGCGCGGGCCTGCCCACGCTGCGCAACGAGGGCTGGGTCCAGGGCCAGGTGTTCAACGACGCCGGCGACCCGCGGCCGCTGTGGGACTTCCTGGTGCCGCAGAACAACGCGCTGGCCATCCTGATCCGCCCCGACGCCTCGCTCTCCCAGAACAAGACCGAGAAGCTCGTCACGGCGGTCGAGAAGGCCGTGAAGGGCAGCAAGCTCACGTCCGAGAGCAAGAGCGTCACGGTGACCGGCATCCCGTCGATCGTGGCCGCGTTGGGTGAGCAGCTCAAGCACGAGATGCCGCTGCTCGGTGGCATCGCGATCGCCGCGGTCGGCGCGTGGTTCCTCTTCACCAGCTGGACGCGTCGACGCTGGCGGTTGCTGCCGCTGGGCGCCTCGCTGCTCGGCACCGTCACGGTGCTGGGGCTCGCGGGTTGGTTCGGCCGCGAGCTGTCCGTGACGGCTGTGGCCTTCCTCCCCGTCCTGCTCGGCATCGGGTCGGACTTCATGACCTATCTGCACCGCGGTGCAGGTGTGCGCACGGTCGCCGCAGCCGGCGCCGCGTCGGTCGCCGGCTTCGCGGCCCTGATGATCGCTCCGGTGCCCGCCGTCGCCGACCTCGGCATCAGCCTGGCCGTGGGTCTCACCGTCACCGTCCTCGTCTCGATCGGTGTGCACCGCTGGGGCCCGCACGAGGCCGAGCTGCCGCCCCGGCCCACCCGCCCGATCAAGGCCGGTCGACCGGCGCGCTGGGCGATCGCGACCGCCGTCGGAGTGCTGGCGGCGATCGGCTGGGGCCTCTTCTCCAGCCTGACCATCCAGTCCGACTTCGCCTCGCTGGCCGACGGTCTGAAGAAGTACAGCGACGCGGAGAAGGTCGAGGACGTCGTGGGGTCCTCCGGCGAGGTCAGTCTCGTCGTCCGGGGTGACAACGTGCTCACACCCGAGACCTACGCATGGATGCTGCAGACCAGGCGCACCATCGCGGCCGACCACGGCGACGAGCTCCGGTCCGTCCTCTCACCGGCCGACCTGCTCGAGGCGCTCGGGGAGAAGCCGGCGCCCGCGGAGGTCGACGCCGCCGTGAAGCTGCTTCCGCCCTACCTGCTGGGCGCGGTGGCCACGCCCGACCGATCGACGGCGCTGCTGACCTACGGTGTCGATCTCAACGACCTCGAGCGACTCAGCGACCTGCGCGCGTACCTCGACGACATCGCGAAGACCGCACCCGACTCGGTCCACGTCGAGGTCGCAGGCCTGCCGATGGTCGCCGTCTCCGCGCACGATGCGATCCAGGACGACCGCCTCCTGGCCGCGGGCCTGGGCATCCTCGCGGCGGCGGTCGCGCTGCTGGTCGTGCTCTGGGACATCCGGATCGCACTGACCGCTGCGGCTGCCGCGGCGATGGCCTCCGGTGTGGTCGCGCTCGGCATGAAGATCTTCGACATCTCCCTGACACCGATGACGGCCGGCCTCGGCTCGCTGACGGCCGCCGTCGCCTGTGAGTTCACCGTGCTGCTCGCGGTCGCGCAGCGACGCGGCGACGGCCGCCTCTCTCGTGCCGTCGACCTGGCGGCAGCCGCCTCCGGCACCGGCTACCTGGTGCTGGTGATCTCGGACCTCGGTCTGATCCGGGGCTTCGGCGGCCTGCTCGCGCTGACGGTGCTCGCGTCGTTGCTCGTCGCGCGGCTGCTGGTGTGGGCCTTCCTGCCCGCCGCTGTGCTGCCGGAGGTCGAGGTCGACGATGATCGTGTTGACGTCCCTGAACCCGAGGTCCTGGAAGAGGTCCGATGATCGACAGGCTCAAGAGCCTCACCCGCCAGCAGAAGCAGATGGCCGTCGGCATCGTCGTGGTGCTGCTGGCCGCGGCGGCTGGTGTGGTGTTCGTCCTCACCCGCGGCGACGGTGACGACCTACCCGACGACGTCGCGCTCAAGGTCGGCGGCCAGGAGGTCACCATCTCCGAGCTGAACACTCGCATCGACCAGTTGGAGTCGCTCTACGGAGCCGAGGTGCCGGAGGACAAGAAGGGTCGCGACGAGTTCAACCGCAGCACGGCCAAGTCGATGGCGATGGACATCGTGCTCTCCGACGTGGCCAAGGCCGAAGGCATCAAGGTCAGCGACAAGGACGTCGACAAGCTGCTCGACGAGGGCATCAGCCAGAACTTCGACGGCGACCGCAACGCCTTCCTCGACTCCCTTGCCAACCAGGGCGCCTCGGAGAAGTGGATCCGCGAGGAGGGACGCCGCTGGCTCGTCCGGCAGGCGATCTTGGACAAGCTCGCCCCCGACGTGTCCGTGACCGACGAGGAGCTCAAGGAGAACTTCGCGAAGTACAAGGACAAGCTCGGCCAGCCCGAACGACGCGCGGTCAGCAATATCGTCGTCGCCACTCGTGGCCAGGCGAACCAGGTGGCGAAGCGGCTGCGTCAGGGCGAGAGCGTCGCGTCGGTGGCGCGAGCGGTCAGCATCGACGAGTCGACCCGCAGCAAGGGGGGCAAGCTCGGTGCGGTCGCGCAGGCGGAGTTCGAGCCCGCCGTCGGCAAGGCGGTCTTCGCGACCGGCGCCGGGCAGGTGTACGGCCCGGTCAAGGGGTCCTACGGCTGGAATGTCGGTGTGGTCGGCAAGATCGACAAGGCGCGCGCAGGGAACCTGAAGCGCGACGGCGAGTTGCTGCGCCAGGTGCTCGAGCTCAAGAAGTCGACCGACGCCTGGAAGGTCTGGCTCGAGAAGAAGATGCGCGCCGCGCACGTCGTCTACGCCGAGGCCTATCAACCGAAGGATCCCTACGACGTGAGCTCCATCGTCAACGGTGACCAGAACCAGACAGGAGCGCCGTGATGTTGTTCTTCGCGATCTTCATGCTGGTCTTCGGCATCGCGCTCTTCCCCCTCGGAGCATGGGGCAAGGCGCACGCCGACACGCTCGTGGTCGACGCGATCCAGGGGGAGGAGCGCGAGCACCGCATCCAGGTGCTGCGCCGTGGTGCGATGACCTGCCAGGTGGTGTCGCTGATCTTTCTCGCGGCTGCCTTCGTCGCCCTCGTCTACCGCTGAACGGGCCTATCGCTGATCAGGCTCGGCCAGCACGGCGCGGCCGAGCCAGTGGCAGGCGGTCAGCGCCAGCTCGATGGCCTGCCGGTCGGAGCTGAGCGGACGCGCCAACGCCTTCTCAGCCGACGCCAACCGGTACTTCACCGAGTTCTTGTGCATCAGCATGGCCTCGGCCGTCGCCGTGTAGTTGCTGTCGTGCTGGAAGAAGAGCAGCATCGTGCGCCGCAGCCGCTCGTGTTGCTCGTCGTCCAGAGCGAGGTCGCCCAGGGTCTCCCGCACCCAGATGCGCGTGTTCTCGAGCTCGCTCGAGAGCAGCGCAGCCACCTTGAGACCGGGCTCGTCGAAGCTGAGCACCGGATGCTGTGGATCGTCGCGGATCATGGCGACCTGCTGGGCCTGCAGCGCCTGGAGGTGGCTCCGCCGGAAGCCGCTCGGCCCCGACAGCACCTGCCCGAGGGCCGCCATCGGCACCGGGAGCCCGCCGACGTCGACCAGGATCGAACGGATCGCATCCGGTTCGACCGTGACGTCGTCGGCCACGGCGAACCACGCCCACGCGCTGGCGCGGTCGCGCGGGACGACGAGCGGGGTGCGCGTGCTGCCGAGGTGGCCGGCGATGGCGGAGGCGGCCTTGGTGAAGCGCGCCACCTGATCCTGCTGTGCGCCCTTGTCATGCACCCACAGCACCGCACCGAGGTGGCTCACGCGCAACCGGTAGCCGATCACGGCCTCGGCCCCGTCGATGTCTGTCTCCTTGCCGGCGATCAACTCCTTGACGCGGCTGACCCGGGCACTGCTGCGCTCGGCGAGCCACCGCTCGCGCTCCGTCTCGTAGACCTCGACGACTCCCTGGGAGATCCAGTCGATGTACTCGAAGGTCAGGGGGACGATCTGCTGGTAGGCCCCGGCCCGCAGGCGCTGGTCGACGTCTTGTCGTTCGCACTCGTCGAAGACCGCCTCCAGCAGCTGCTGCTGACCGAGTCGGTAGGCGCGCACGAGGTTGTTGACCGGGACTCCGCGCTGGGCGAGCCGGCGCGCGTACTCGAACGCCGCGGACGGCGCCTCGACGTCCTTGACCTGGATGCGCAGCCGCAGGGCGTTCAGGATGTTCTCGACGTTGCCCTCACAGCTGGCGCGGAGGAGGTCGGTGAGCGTGCCTTCGCCGTCGAGATCGTCGATCGCACCGGCGAGTCGCTCGCTCATGCCGTCGGCGAGCTCGTCCAGTCGGGCATGCAGGGCCGAAGCCACGGCGGTGACCAGGGTGGTGATGTTCGAACGGGCATGCGGCGGTGGCGGGTTGCCCCCCATCGATCCTCGCTTTCCCTCAAGGCCCGTCCGACTCAGACGGAACACAGTGTGACACCCACCGTGGTCCGACAACACTGTGCTCCGAGGACGAAAGAAGCCCTCGGACCTTGTCAGCGATGACCGGTGCCGATGGTTGACAGCACCCCTAGCGTCGGACCATGGCGACGGCACCGCTGAGCGAGTTGCCGTTCCGGCGTGCCCGCGTCGCCCCCGACGGTCCGTGTCTGGTGGGGCCCGCGGGCACCTGCGACAACGCCGGCTTCGCCTCCGCCGTCCTACGCTGTGCGGCCCGGCTGCAGGCGATGGGCGTCGATCGCGGCGACATCGTGGCGGTCATGCTGCCGAACAGCTCCGAGTCCGTGGTCGCGATGTTCGCGGCGTGGCACCGCGGGGCGGCGCTGACGCCCCTCAACCCGGAGCTGACCGACGACGAGGCACGCCACCAGCTGCAGGACTCCAGCGCCGTCGTCCTCATCGGCGACACCCGCAGTCGTGACCTCGCCGGGGGGGTGGGCATCGGCTGGATCGATGCGACGACGCTGCTCGCGAGCGACGACCGGGACGAGAGCGTGGCGGGGGAGGAGACCGGGGCGCTCGCCGAGCCCGAGGACTTCGCACTGGTGATCTACACCAGTGGCTCGAGCAGCAAGCCCTACGGCGTGCTGCTCGACCACGCGAACCTGGAGGCGATGAGCGCGACCATGGCCGACGCGCTCGGACTCGGCGCCGGCGATGCCAGCCTGCTCGTGCTGCCGCTCTTCCACGTGAACGGGATCATCGTCAGCCTCCTCTCCGCTCTGCGCGTGGGCGGTCACGTGGTGGTGGCGCCCCGCTTCGCTCCGGAGACCTTCTGGGATCTCGTCGCGCAGCATCGTCCGACCTACTTCTCGGCGGTGCCGACCATCTACGCCCTCCTCGACGCCCGCACGAGCGGCGGTGTCGACAGCTCCTCGCTGCGCCTGGCCGTGTGCGGCGCGGCTCCGTTGCCGGTGGAGCTCATGGAACGCTTCGAAAAGCGCTTCGACGTGCCGATCGTCGAGGGCTACGGCATCACCGAGTGCAGCGTCGCCGCCACCCTCAACCCGGTCGAGGGGCCACGCAAGCCGGGCAGCGTGGGCCTGCCCCTGGCGGGCCAGGAGGTCGCGATCGTCGACACTCAGGGCCACGCGGTGCCGCCGGGCGTGCGGGGTGAGGTCGTCGTCCGGGGCCCGCACGTGATGCGCGGCTACCTGGGCCTCCCGGAGGAGACCGCGAAGGTGCTGCGCGACGGCTGGCTGCACACCGGCGAGCTCGGCCTGCTCGACCCCGACGGCTATCTCGTGCTCGTGGACCGGATCAAGGACGTCATCGTGCGGGGCGGCGTCGAGGTGCAGCCTCGCGAGATCGAGGACGCGCTCTATCAGCACAGCAGTGTGCTCGAGGCCGCCGTCGTCGGGCGCCCCGACCCGGTTCTCGGTGAGGTGCCGGTCGCCTATGTGTCGGCGAAGCCCGGTCTGGTGGTCACGGCCGAGGAGCTGCGTGCGCACTGCGCTGCGACCCTGGCGCGGTACAAGCTGCCGACCGCGATCCATGTGTACGCCGAGCTGCCGCGCAGCTCGGCGGGCAAGCTGGTCAAAGGAATGTTGCTCGCCTGAGCTGGACGAGCGGGCGCGTCAGAGAGCCGCGGCGAGCTCGGTGCCCTGCTTGATCGCACGCTTGGCGTCGAGCTCGGCCGCGACGTCCGCGCCGCCGATGAGATGCACCGTGCCCGTGAACCCGGTCGCGAGCAGGTTGTCGTGCAGGTCGCGCACCGACTCCTGCCCGGCGCACACCACGACGTGGTCGACGTCGAGCAGTCGGGCGTGTCCGTCGACCGTGATGTGCAGGCCGGCGTCGTCCACCTTGTCGTAGGTGACGCCGCTGAGCTGGTGGACGCCGAGGTCCTTGACCGTCGCCCGATGCACCCAGCCGCTGGTCTTGCCCAGGCCACGGCCCTGCGTCGACTCCTTGCGCTGCAGCAGCCAGACCTCGCGCCGGGGCGTCCGCGGGGCCTTGTCGGTGATGCCGCCGGCGGCCGCGTCGGGGTCGGTGACGCCCCAGTGCGCCTTCCACTCGTCCAGGCTCTCGGGGGAGTGGGCCAGCAGCTCGGTGACGTCGAAGCCGATGCCGCCCGCGCCGATGACCGCGACCCGCCGGCCGACGTCGACACGGCCGGTGATCGCGTCGGGATAGGTGACCACCTTGGGATGGCGGTGTCCTGAGCCTGCCGAAGGGTCGATGCCGGGGATCCGCGGTACGCGCGGCTCGACGCCGGTCGCCACCACCACGTCGTCGTACCCGGCCAGCAGGTCGGGGACGGCGCGGGTGCCCAGCTTCAGGTTGACGCCGAGGACCTCCAGCCGGCGGCGGTAGTAGCGCAGCGTCTCGGCGAACTCCTCCTTGCCGGGAATCTGCATCGCGAGGCGGAACTGGCCGCCGATCTCGTCGGCCGCCTCGAAGAGGGTGACCTCGTGGCCGCGCTCGGCGGCGCTGACGGCGGTGGCCAGACCTGCGGGCCCGGCACCGACGACGGCGACCCGGCGGGCGGTGCGGGTCGGGCCCAGCACCAACGTCGTCTCGTGGCAGGCGCGTGGATTGACCAGGCAGGAGGCGCGTTTGGCCTTGAACGTGTGGTCGAGGCAGGCCTGGTTGCACGCGATGCAGGTGTTGATCTCGTCGGCCCGCCCGTCGCGCGCCTTCGACACGAGCTCAGGGTCGGCGAGGAACGGTCGGGCCATCGAGACCAGGTCGACGCCCTGCTCCAACAGGGACTCGGCGACGTCCGGGGTGTTGATCCGGTTGCTCGCACACACCGGGACGCCGACGGCCTCCTTGAGGCGGAGCGTGCTGTCGGCCCACGCCGCCCGCGGG
>Ga0164243_10013376_pt1 | contig 11554 bp, 12 predicted proteins | sample OricompcompostOP_FD_108781 | JGI IMG/M metagenome (GOLD analysis project Ga0164243, IMG submission 108781) | Organic Plus compost microbial communities from Emeryville, California, USA - Original compost - Organic plus compost (OP) | ecosystem: Engineered > Solid waste > Mixed feedstock >... | reverse complement strand
GCCGTACGCCGACCGCCCCACTCCCGGCCAGCTCCCGCCGCAGTCCCCCGGCCAGCGCCGCCCGCTCCGCGGTGCCGATCCGGTCCGCGTCGGCGTCCACCACCATCTCCAGCGTGACGTGCAACCGATCCAGCCCGAGCGGCGCCACCGGATACCCGCGCAGCGCCCGGTGCACGCCGGCGACCAGCTCCCCCAGCCCGTCCACCACCCGCACGTCCGGCACCGCGGGTTGTTCACCGGTGCCTGAGCCGCCCGGGGCCCGAGCCCCGATCCCGCTCCGCGCGCCCGCGCTGAACGCGTAAAAGGCCTCGCTTCGCGAGACTGATTTATCAGCGCGTGCAGCCGCCGTAGATGGCGAGCCGCCGTTTGCGCGGCACAGCCTGGATGCCCGCCGCAGGCGACGCTTTGAACCCTGGCGGTACTTCAACGGCGTGGCCAGGAATCGCACAGGCCCTCGCCCCGAATCCTGCCCGCACTTCGCAAAACGGCGCCCAGCCACCTACGGCGGCCCACGCGCAAAAAACCGTCTCGCGAAGCGAGGCCTTTTCGCTCGGAAGCGCACCCCCGTAATTGGCCGAAGGTCGTAGGTGGGTTTACCAGGAAGCCTCACGATGGCGGGCGGTGCTGCGGGCGAGGGTGGGGTGCGGTTGCGGGCCGGGAGGAGGTCCGCGGGGATTCGTGAGGTGGATCGTGATCCAAGTTGAGCACCTGACCAGGCGGTACGGGAGTGTGACCGCTGTGGACGACGTGTCGTTCGCGGTACGGCCTGGGGTGGTGACCGGGTTCCTCGGGCCGAACGGGGCCGGGAAGTCGACCACCATGCGGCTCATGCTGGGGCTGGAGTCCGGGCAGGGGCGGGCGGCGTTCGGGGGACGGGTGTACCGCGAGCTGGACCGGCCGGTGCACACCGTGGGGGCGATGCTGGACGCGCAGGCCGCGCATCCGGCGCGGACGGCGTTCGGGCATCTGCGGATGGTCGCCGCGGGGGCGGGGATCCCGGTCGCGCGGGTGCGGCAGGTGCTCGCGATGGTCGGCCTGGAGGACGTGGCCGGGCGCCGGGTGCGCGGGTTCAGCCTCGGCATGCGGCAGCGGCTCGGGCTGGCCACGGCGCTGCTCGGTGACCCGCCGTACCTGATCCTCGACGAGCCGGCCAACGGCCTGGACCCGGAGGGCGTGCAGTGGCTCCGCCGGCTGCTGCGCGGGCTCTCCGACGAGGGGCGGTGCGTGCTGGTCTCCTCGCACCTGCTGGCCGAGATGGCCGCGACGGCCGACGACCTGGTGGTGATCGGCCGCGGCCGGCTCATCGCCGCGCAGCCGACCCGGGACTTCGTCGCCGCGCACACCCGCGCCCAGGTCGTGGTGCGTACGCCGGAGGCCGAGGTCCTCGCGGCGCAACTGCACCGGGCCGGGTTCGCCGCGCTCCGCGAGGGCCCGGACGTGCTCACCGTCGAGGGCGCGGACAGCGCGTACGTCAGCCGGCTCGCCGCGCACTGCCGCGTGCCCGTACACGAGCTGCACACCCGCAGCAGCAGCCTGGAGGACGCCTTCCTGGCGGCCACCGCCGATTCCGCACAGTACCGAGGGGTGACGGCATGACCACCGCGACCATTTCCCAGCGCCCGCGCACCGCGCCGCGCCCGTCCGGCCTCACCGCGGCCCTGCGGTACGAGTGGGCCGGCGCGCGCTCCCTCCGCACCACCTGGGTGCTCGGCGGCCTGCTCGTCGTGGCCCAGCTCGGCTTCACCGCCATCGACACCCGCACCGGCACCGGCCCGACCGCGCAGTTCACCAAGGGCCTGTCGCTGATGACGCTGGTCACCGCGCTGTTCGTGACGGCGCTCGGCGTCATGTCCTTCGGCGCCGACTTCCGGCACCGCACGATCGTGCCGATGGCGCTGACGCTGCGGTCCCGTACCGCGATCGTGGCCGCGAAGGCCGCCGTCGTCACGACGCTCGGCGGGGCGGCGGCGCTGCTCGCCACCGGAGTCGACTACGCCGGGGTGCTGGTGCTCGGCGGCGGTACCCCGGACCCCGGCCGGGCGGTGCCCGCGGCCGTGGCGACCGTGCTGTACGTGGTGCTGTCCGGCCTGGCCGGCCTGGCCGCGGCGGGGCTGCTGCGCAGCGCGGTGGCCGCGCTGGCCATCACCGCCGTCTGGCAGCTCGGCCTGGAGGTGCTGGTCGTGCAGTTCCTCAAGGTGGACCCGGCGAGCATGCCGTTCCTGGCGCTGCGGCAGCTCGCCCAGGACGCGCCGGGCGCGCACGCGTACCAGGCGCTGCCGCTGCTCGTCGTCACTGTGCTCGGCCTGGCCGGCGCGGCCTGGTCGCTGGCCCGCCGGGACGTGTGAACGGCCGTGGCGATCACGAGCTCCTATCCTGTCCCGGTGCCCTGGCTCGCGAAGATCACCCCGCGGCTGTCCTGGTGGGACGGCAAGTGGCGGTCCGTGCTGTTCGACCTGTGCGTCGCGTTCGTGGCCGTCTCCTTCGGGGTGTGGAACTCCTCGTACGCCACGCCCGGGTACCTGACGCTGTTCGCCGCCGTCGGCCTGGCCTTCGTCGTACGGCGGCGGTGGCCGGAGCTGACCGTGGTGGCGGCCGCCGTGCTGAGCTTCGCGAACCCGGTGGCGGTCGCCTCCGCGATCGCGATGTACACGATGGCCCGGCGGCGCGGCCCGGTGCCGGCCACCTGGGTCGCCGCCGCGATCACCGCCGGCGTGTTCATGCGGATCTCCTACCACGGGGACAGCTGGCCGAACTGGCTGGCCGGGATGGCCCTGATGGTCACGGTCAACCTGGTGTGCGCCGCCGTCCCGACGCTGCTCGGCCTGTGGGTCTACCAGCGCATCGCGCTGATGGAGAGCCTGCGGGACCGGGCGGAGGCGGCCGAGCGTGAGCGGGCGCTGCTGGCCGAGCGCGCGGTCACCGCGGAGCGGCGGCGCATCGCCCGGGAGATGCACGACGTGGTGGCGCACCGGGTCAGCGTGATCTCGTTGCAGGCGGGGGCGCTCACCGTGACCGCCGCGGACGATGCGGTGGCCGACACCGCCGAGGTGATCCGCAAGACCAGCGTGGACGCGCTGACGGAGCTGCGGCACATGCTCAACGTGCTGCGCGACGACGGGGACGCGGCGGCGTCCACCGAGCCGGGTTCGGTGACGCTGGAGCACATCGACCGGCTGGTCGCCGACGCCGAGGGGGCGGGCGCGAACGTGTACCTGGACCGGCCCGGCCGCCTGCCCGAGGTCAGCGGCGAGGTGGGCCGGGCCGCGTACCGGGTGGTGCAGGAGTCGCTGACCAACGCGGCCAAGCACGCCCCGCACGCCGCCGTACGGGTGACGCTCAGCTCCGACGGCGAGGGACTGCGCGTGGTCGTGGCCAACCGGCGCAGCGTCGGCGGCACGTCCGTACCCGGCTCCGGCTACGGCCTGGTCGGCATGCGCGAACGCGTCACCCTGGTCGGCGGCGAGTTGCGAACCGGCCCGGCCGACGACGGCGGCTACCGTGTCGAGGCGGTGTTCCCGCTGGATCCCGACGAGGAGAACGCATGAGTGAGAGTGGCCGGCCCGCACACGCGGACGCCGTCAACGGCGGCCATACGAAGGCACCGCGCGCCGGGGGCTCCGGGGAGGCTCGGCCCCCCGGGCAAGCAGCGCCGGTCAAGGTCGTGCTGCTGGAGGACGAGGATCTCGTGCGGGGAGGGATCCGCGTCATCCTGGACTCCGATCCGGACATCGAGGTGGTCGGGGAGGCCGGGGACGGGGCGGCGGCGGTGGAGCTGGTCCAGCGGTACCGGCCCGACGTGGTGCTCACCGACATCCAGATGCCCAAGGTGGACGGCCTTGAGGTCACCCGGCGGCTGGCCGCGCTCCCGGACCCGCCGGCGGTGGCCGTGCTGACCACGTTCGACCTGGACGAGTACGTGCACACGGCGCTGCGGGACGGCGCGGCCGGGTTCCTGCTGAAGGACACCTCGCCGCGCGAGCTCACCGCCGCCGTGCACGTACTGGCGCGCGGCGAGGCGATGCTGTCCCCGCGGGTCACCACCAAGCTGCTGTCCGCCTTCTCCGAGAACGGCGGCCGGGACGCCGCGCGCGCCCGGATCGAGGCGCTCACCGACCGCGAGCGCGAGGTCGCCGTCCATCTCGCGCACGGCCTGTCCAACGCCGAGATCGCCGAGAAGCTGTACATGAGCCAGTCCACCGTCAAGGTGCACCTCAGCCACATCATGACGAAGCTGGACGCCGCCAACCGCACCCAGGTCGCGCTGGTCGCGCACGACGCCGGCCTGGCCTGACGATCCGGGCACGCTACGACTTTCGGCCAACCTGAACGCATCCGGACGGCCGACGCCGCGCGTACGGCCGACGCCGTAGCGTCACCGCCATGACGAAGCGAGCAACGGCCGGCGCCGCCATGGCACTGGCCCTGACCATGGGAATCACCGGATGCGGCGTCGCCGACGCGGCCGCGGTCGGGGACGGCACGGCGGGGGCGCACAGCGCCGGTGACCGGCTGTTCCCGGGCCTCGGCAACGGCGGCTACGACGCCCGGTCCTACGACGTCCACTTCGACTACCGCACCGGTACGAAGAAGATGACCGCCGCGTCCACCATGCGGGCGGTGGCCACCCAGGACCTGTCGAGCCTCAGCCTCGACTCGGCCGCGCAGAAGATCCGCGCGGTCGCGGTGAACGGCGAAACGGCCGGTTTCCACACCTCGGCGAAGAAGGAGAAGCTGGTCATCACGCCGGACCGGCCGCTGCGCGCGGGCAGCCCGTTCCGCGTCACCGTCCGGTACACCGCGGACCGCGGCAAGGACCCGGTCTCGCCCGCGTACCACCTGCCGGGTAACGCGAAGTGGCCGGTGAAGAGCTGGGTGAACACCAAGGACGGCTTCGCGTTCATGGGCCAGCCGGACCGCTCGCACCTGTTCTTCCCGAACAACGACGTCCCGGGCGACAAGGCCCGGCTCACCTTCCGCATCACCACGCCGGACGGCGTCCGCGCGGTCGCCAACGGGGACCAGGCCAGCCACCGCGCCGTCGGCGGCGGCCGGCAGGAGTTCACGTACCGCACCCGCGCGCCCATCCCCACGCACGTCTCGCAGGTCGCCGTCGGCAGGTTCAGCGGCACCACGCGGCGCGGCCCCGGTGGCCTCCCCATCCGCAGCTACGTCGCCGCCGGCCTGAACAACGCGAACGCGAAGAAGCTGGTGGGCCGCACGCCGGCGCACGTCGCCTGGCTGGAGAAGACGCTGGGCCTGCGGTACCCGTTCGAGCGGTACGGCGTGCTCGGCGTGAACAGCACGTACGACGGGGTCGCGCTGGAGACCGCGACGATGTCCACGTTCAGCGGCCTGGGCTTCGCGAAGATGACGGCTAAGCAGGAGGAGCCGATCATGGTGCACGAGCTGACGCACCAGTACTTCGGCGACGCGGTGTCCGTGCACTCCTGGGACGACATGTGGCTCAGCGAGGGCCACGCCACGTACTACCAGATGCGGTACTCCGCGGCCCGCGGCTGGTCCGGGCTCGCCCGCGCCATGCATTCCACGTACAAGGCGGCCAAGAAGCAGCGCGCCGACTCCGGTCCCCCCGGGCGGCTGAAGAACGCGGTCAGCCTGCTCTTCGACACCGACGCGGCCGGCGCGGTGATGCTGTACGGCCTGCGGCACAAGGTCGGCGACGACACGTTCCGCGCCATCGAGAAGACCTTCTTCACCGCGTACCGCGACCGCTCGGCGTCCACCCAGGACTACATCGACGTGGCGAACCGCGTCTCCGGGCAGAACCTCACCCCGTACTTCCACGCCTGGCTGTACGGGAAGCAGAGCCCGAAGGTGCCCGGCCACCCGAACTGGTGACCCCGCTCAGGGCGGCGGCCTGGGTGGCCAGGGCGTCGCCCGCGGCGGTGAAGGGTTCGGTGGAGTGGAGGGTGCGGGCCAGCAGGAACGCGCCCTCCAGGGCACTGATCAAGGCGTACGTCAGCGTACGGGCGCCGGTTTCGGACAGGCCGCGGCGCTGGAGGTACGCGGTCCCGTCCTCGACCCAGGACGCCATCACCTCGGCCGCGACCTCGCGCAGTTCGGGCTCGGTGTCGGCGATCTCGCCGCCGACCGTGGCGACCGGGCACATGGTGGCCCAGCCCGTACCGCGCATGTCCTCGCCCGCCGCGATGAAGGCGGCGCGGATGGCCTCGGCGAGGTCCGCGTGCTCGTCGAGCAGCAGCGGCAGCAGGCGCCCGTACGCGGCGCCGGTCTCCCGCAGCGCGGCCGCCGCGACGGCGCGCTTGCCGCCGCGGAAGTGGTGGTAGATCGAGCCGGTCGGCGCCCCGGCGGCCCGGACGAGGTGGTTCACGCCCGTCGCGCCGTAGCCGCGCACGCGCAGCGATTCGGCCATGGCCCGCACGATCCGCTCGTCGGTTTCCATGCGACCATGTTAGAACGCTCTCTCTAGAGAGATCGTTCTAGGAGGTCACCATGCGGAGCGTCGAGATACCCGCGGGCGTCATCGCGTACGAGCGGACCGGCTCCGGCCCTCCGGTCGTCCTGCTGCACGGCCTGCTCATGGACCACACGGTCTGGGACCGGGTACTGCCGCTGCTCCCGGACGGCTTCACCTACATCCGCCCCGCCCTCCCCCTCGGCGCGCACCGGCAGGCCATGAAGCCGGGCACCGACCTGACCCTGCCCGGCCAGGTCCGCATCGTCGCCGACCTCCTCGGCGCGCTCGCCCTGGACCAGGTCACGCTGGTGCACAGCGACTGGGGCGGCGGGCTGTTCCTCACCGCGTACGGACGGGACGAGCGCGTCGCCCGCCAGGTGATCCTGCCGTGCGAGGCGTTCGGCAACTTCCCGCCCAGTCTGCCCGGGAAGATGGTGATGCTGGCCGCGGCCGTCCCCGGCGGCCTGGCGCTGGCCGCCCGCCAGCTGCGCGTCGCGCCGCTGCGCCGGCTGCCGATCACGTTCGGCCTGATGGCCCGCCGCCCGCTGCCGGATGACCTGGTCCGCGGCTGGACCGAGCCGCTGCTGCGCGATCCCGCGGTCCGCCGCGACCTGCTCGCGTACTGCCGCGGCCCGTTCCCGAAGGACGAGCTGGTCCGGCACACCGAGGCGCTGCGCGGCTTCACCGGGGACGCGCTGGTGCTGTGGTCGCCGGACAACACGGTCATGCCGCCCGAGCACGGCCACCGCCTGGCCGCGCTGCTCCCCGCCGGCCGCTACGCCGAGATCCCCGGCGCGTACGTGCTGTCGATGCTGGACGCGCCCGAGGCGGTGGCGCGGGAGATCGGCGGGTTCCTCACGGCGCGTCCGGCACGCCGTCCGTGACCCACGTACGGATCCGCTCCGCCGCCCGGTCGGCCACCGGGTGGCCGAGCGGCCGGGTGACCAGGTCGCTGAGCGCGAACATGTCCAGGATGCGGCCGAGGTGCAGCCAGTCCGGGCCGGGCACCAGCTCGGCGGGCAGGTGCGCGGCGAAGGCGGCGCGGAAGCCGTCGAGGAAGCCGCGCGGGTAGTCGGCGCCGAAGCGGACCATGTTGGCGGCATCGGCGTACGGGCATCCGGCGTACGCGAACTCCCAGTCCAGCACGGCGTCCACCTGCCAGCCCCCGGCGGCCGGCGTGACCAGGATGTTCTTGGGGTTCATGTCGGAGTGCACCAGCCGGGCGTGCCGGTCGACGGCGGTCAGCCGCGGCGCGTGCGCGGCGCACAGCGCCACCCAGGCCGTACGGGTGGCCGCGTCCAGGCGGGCGTCCGGCGTCGCGGCCATGCACTGCTCGGCGACCGCGGGGAGCTGCCGCGACCACGGCTCCATCCGGCCGACGCCGAGCCGCGCGTCGGTGAAGAAGCCCGGCCGGCCGAACCGTTCCGCGCCGATGCGCGCGGCCGTACGGCCGACCTCGGCGCCGAGCGCGCGCAGCTCCTCGGTGCGGTACCCGCCGGTCCCGAGCACCTCGCTCAGCGGCGTGCCCGCGACGTACTCCAGCACCATCGCCGACCGCGCGTCCTTGGTCTCCGGCAGTACCGCCAGCACCCGCGGCACCGGGACGTGCCGCCGGCCGGCCGCCATCACCGCCGCCTCGATCTCGGGGTCCGGCCCGCCGAGCCGCGCCACCACGCGCCCGCCGGTCAGCGTGACCAGGCACGTCTCATGGGAATAGCCGCCGGCCAGCACCCGGACCCCGGTCACCGCGCCACCCGTCACCGCGGCGATCCGCTCCTCCTCAGCGGGCTGCATGCGTTCACCCCCGTCCCGCTCCGGGGCGGAAATTCTCCCAGACCGAGCATCATCCGTTCTGCCGATGCACTCCGGCCGTACGGCCGACGCGCCGGAACCGGCCCGCGGTCCATCGTGGACGGCATGAACGCGACCACCCTCACCGCGCCGGCCCCGGCGCGGGCCTCCTACCGGATCGCCGCCCTCGACGCGCTGCGGGGCTTCGCGCTGTGCGGCATCCTGCTGGTGAACATTCCGCAGATCACCCGCATGGTCTCGGTCAGCCTCGCCGGGGGCGTCCCGCAGAAGTTCCCGATCCCCGCGGCGCTCGACCTGCTGGTCGCCGAGCACTTCTATCCGATCTTCGCGTTCCTGTTCGGGCTGAGCTTCGCGATCTTCCTGGAGAGCGCGGCGCCGCGGTCGCAGCATCCCCGCATGCTGCTGGTCCGCCGGCTGGTGGCGCTGGGCGTGCTGGGGCTCGCGCACCATCTGCTGCAACCCGGCGAGGCGCTGCTGCCGTACGCGATCATCGGGCTGCTGGTGCTGCTCCCGGCGTCGTGGCTGCCCGCGCGGGTGCTGCTGCCGGCGGGCCTGGTGCTGCTGGTGGCCTCGCTGACGCTCGGCTCGGGCGGGATCGCGAGCATCCCCGGGCTGTTCCTGCTGGGCCTGGCGGTGGCCCGGTTCGGCGTGGCCCGGACGCTGGACCGGCGGGCCGGGCAGCTCACCGCCGTACTGGCTTTGGCCGTGCCGGCCGCGGTCGCCGCCGGCTGGTGGGAGCTGACCTACCCGGTCGACGGCCCGCTGGCCACCCGCGTCGCGGCGGTGTCCGGCATGCTCGGCGCAGTGGTCTATACGGCGGCCCTGCTCCTCGTGCTGCGCACCCGGCCCGGCCGCGCGGTGGCCGCGGCGGTCTTCGAGCCGCTCGGCCGGATGGCGCTGACCAACTACCTCACCGCCACGCTCATCGTGGTCGCCGCCGCCGGCCCGCTCGGCCTGACCGGTTCCACCCACTGGGGCGCGGTGCTCGCCCTGGCGGCGCCGACCCTCGCCGCCCAGGCCGCGTTCAGCCGCTGGTGGCTGGCCCGCTTCCGCTACGGCCCAGCGGAGTGGTGCCTGCGCCGCGTCACCTGGTGGCGCGCGGTGCCGCAGCGGCCGCGGCCGGCGGTGGCCTGAGGTGGCGCGCGGGTCAGCCGGGGAGCAGCATCGCGGCCGTCACCAGCACGAGCAGGCCGAGGTAGCTCCAGGCGTACGCCTGGTCGGGGATGCGGGGCGGGCGGCGGCGGAGCGCGATGATGACCGGGAGGGCGCCGGCGAGCAGGCAGGCGGCGGCGCGCGGGTCGATCAGGCCGACCAGGTGGGCGCCGGGGACCGCGGCGTCGGGGAGGGCGACGAGGGCGGCGGGGAGCGCGATGACCAGGGTGAGCGGGTTGGCCAGGGCGGCGGCCGCGTGCATGGTGTGGCCGGCGCGGCGGAGCAGCGGGACGGTCATGACGCTGCCGCCCACGCCGAGGAATGCGGCGACCGCGCCGATCGGCGCGCCGAGGGCGGTCGGGAGCGGGCGGCGCGGCGCGGTGCCGCCGGTGCGCGGGCGGACGAAGCCGGGGCGTACCAGCAGGTCGGCGATCGTCAGCAGGAGGTAGCCGACGAACGCCCAGCGGGCCACGGCCGGCGGGACGAACCGGGTGAGCAGCGCGCCGGCCGCGCCGCCGGCCGCGAGCAGGACCAGCAGGGCGGCCCGGCCGCGCAGCGCGGCCAGCACGGTCCGCCGGGTCGCCGCGGTGGCGATGCCCGCGTTCACCACCATCACCAGGGCCGACGTCGCCGTCGCCACCCGCATCGCCCCGCCGCCCAGCGCGGCGTCGGACCACACCACCACCGGCACGGTGACGAACCCGCCGCCGAACCCGAACAGTACGGTCGTCACTCCGGTCAGCAGCCCGATCCCGATCAGCACCACGATGTCCACGGGCTCAAGCCCAGCAGCCTGGGGGTCGGGCGCACATTCGAAGATCGGCGCGATTCCTTCGCGTCTCGGCCGGTACGCTGGCTGGGTGCGGAACCTGCCGGTGGACAGCGTCGACCACGTGCCCCGCGCGGTCCTGCCGATCGGCACCGACTACCCGCCCGGGCACCTGCTCGACTGGCACGAGCACCGGCGCGCGCAGTTCCTGTACGGCGCCACCGGCGTGATGATCGTCGAGACCGGCGCCGGCACCTGGACCGTCCCCACCGACCGCGCCGTCCTCATCCCGCCGGCCACCCGGCACCGCGTGCGGTTCCTCGACGTCTCCACCCGCAGCCTGTACGTCGAGCCGGCCGCCGTGCCCTGGTGGCCCGCCGCCTGCACGGTCGCGGACGTCACCCCGCTGCTCCGCGAGCTGCTTCTCGCCGCGGTCGCGTTCCCCGCCGAGTACGACCAAGGCGGCCGCGAGGGCGCCGTCGCCGACCTGCTGCTGCACGAGATCGCCGCGCTCACCCCGCTGCCGCTGCACGTGGCGCTGCCCGCGTCCGCCGACCTCGCCGCCCTCTCCCGCGGCTACCTCGACGCCCCCGACGCGGGCGCCACCAACGCCGAGTGGGCGGCCCGCCTGGCCACCAGCGAACGCGCCTTCACCCGCCGCTTCCGCCGCGAGACCGGCGTCAGCCCCGCCGTCTGGCGCACCCGCGCCCGCCTCCTCGCCGCCGTCCCGCTCCTCCGTACGGCCTCGGTAACCCAGGTCGCCGCCCGCCTCGGCTACGCCTCCCCCGCCGCCTTCACCACCGCCTTCACTCGGACCTTCGGCCGCCCACCGTCCCGCTTCACCCGCACGTAGCCCGCGCCGCTCCTCACCTGCGATCCACCCCCGGCGCAGCGCACCCCGACCAGCTCGGCACCCCGGAAGTACCACAACGCCCCGTGCTGCACCGGCCCCCGCCTGGAGTCCTGCCCGCACGTCGCAAACGGCGCCCAGCCACGCACGGCGACCCCACGCGCAAAAAATCAGTCTCGCGAAGCGAGGCCTTATCGCGCGGAGGCGCGAGGCGCAGGGGCGCGCGGAGGCGCGAGGCGCAGGGGCGCGCGGAGGCGCGAGGCGCAGGGGCGCGCGGAGGCGCAAGGCGCGAGGAACGCGCGCAGGCGCAAGGCGCGAGGAACGCGCGCAGGCGCAAGGCGCGAGGAACGCGCGCAGGCGCAAGGCGCGAGGAACGCGCGCAGGCGCAAGGCGCGAGGAACGCGCAGGCGCAGGGAGCAAGGGGCAAGGAGCGCGGAGCAAGGAGCGCGGCGGCGCGAGGCGCGGGCCGCGTGGGCGAGGTGCACTGGGGGCGCAAGTGCGGGAGCGGTGGACGCGAGGCGCACGGGGCGCG
>Ga0164243_10013374_pt1 | contig 11554 bp, 11 predicted proteins | sample OricompcompostOP_FD_108781 | JGI IMG/M metagenome (GOLD analysis project Ga0164243, IMG submission 108781) | Organic Plus compost microbial communities from Emeryville, California, USA - Original compost - Organic plus compost (OP) | ecosystem: Engineered > Solid waste > Mixed feedstock >... | reverse complement strand
CCACCCCCCTTGCACCATCACAAAAAAATTTCCCCCCCGCTCCCTTACCACCAAAAAAAATTAAAAAATAATAAAAAAGGAGAAAAAAAAAAAAAAAAAAAGTAGAGGAAGGCAAACAAAAGAAGAAAAAAAAGGAAAGGGTTGAAAACTACTCCTTCGCGCCCAAAGTGCCCCTCCACCCGGATTGATACCCTATCCCTTCTCTCTCCCCTTCCTTTTCTAATCCCCCCTCCTCTTCCTCTCCCGATCGAGACTCTGCTTCGGATCCCTGCATACCCTTTCAATTTCAGCCCAGTTCGAGAACCGAGTCTCCAGTCACGATGGCCAACGAACGGATGGAGGTGGATATTGCGGAGGAGAAGCTCAAGGCTATGGAGCACTCTGAGCAGCACTACTTCAAGAGGTATGGTTCTTATCTAGTCGCCTTGTCATGCTTTTTTGCAGGGAATCGTCTGGGGCAAAGCGGCAGCGTTGTCTCAAGCGCACCGCCGTTACATATCAGAGGAGGCTAACATGGAACTCTTTCTACCGCTAGTTACGACCATCACGGTATGCCTCGACACCTCCAGTCCGTGTACAACGTTTTGCGCGCAATGCGCAAAACGTGTTTTCCTAGATGCGCCCCGCAGTGATTGCTAATTCCTCGTGCTCCATGTATACAAGGCATCCATGAGGAGATGTTGGTGTGTTGGTCTTTTAAGATCTCTCCCTCTCCCCCGTCTCTTTCCCCCCGCCTTCTCTCCCCATTGCTTCGCATTCGGTTCTCTCGGAAATGGTCGCACCGTAGGCTAACAGAGATGCCCACTATCAACAGAAAGATGAGGTCCGCACAAAGTCGTATATGAGCGCCATTGTCAACAACAAGCACCTTTTCAAGGACAAGGTTGTTCTTGATGTTGGCTGTGGTACGGCGATTCTGTCCATGTATGTCAAACCGGCTCTCCTCCCTCGAATTCTCTTTCGAATCTTGCCGACCCTGCGCGCTTCCAAAGAGCAGTGAACAAAAAGAAGAAAAAAAAAATCGAATCTCTAGTCTCTAATGCTTGGTGACTCTAGGTTCGCTGCGAGGGCTGGCGCCAAGCACGTCATCGGTGTCGGCATGTCCACCATCATCTTCAAGGCTCGCGAGATTGTCAAGGTCAACGGCCTCGCCGACAAGATTACTTTGATCCAGGGCAAGATGGAGGATGTAGAACTTCCCTTCCCCAAGGTCGATATCATCATCTCCGAGTGGATGGGCTACTTCCTCCTCTACGAAAGCATGCTCGATACCGTGCTCTACGCCAGGGACAAGTATCTCGTGCCCGGCGGCAAGATCTTCCCTGACAAGGCTACCATTTACGCCGCCGGCATCGAGGACGGCGAATACAAGGACGAGAAGATCGGATGTGAGTAACCGCCACTGCTGCCGCAATTTCTTAATGCCCGGAGTCTAGCCTGCCGAAGTCTCCAAATTTCTAACATAACCCACCCAAAGTCTGGGATAACGTCTACGGATTCGACTACACTCCTCTCAAGGAGACCGCCCTCTCCGAGCCCCTCGTCGACACCGTCGAGCTCAAGGCCGTTGTGACTGAACCCTCTTCCGTTCTCGTCCTCGATCTCTACAAGTGCACCACAGCCGATCTCGACTTCAAGGTCCCCTTCGAACTCAGCTGCCGCCGCGACGATTTCATCCACGCCCTCGTCGCCTGGTTCGACATCGAGTTCTCCGAATGCCACAAGCCCATCCGGTTCTCCACCGGCCCCCACACCAAGTACACCCACTGGAAGCAGACCGTCTTCTACCTCAAGGACGTGCTCACCGTATCGGCCGGCGAGAGGATATCGTCGACGATTTCCGTGAAACCCAACTTGAAGAATAGGCGCGATCTCGACATTGCTATCGACTATAAGCTTGAGACCGACGATCCTACTCGGCAAGCTGAAGGCCACTGCGAGTACAGGATGTGCTAAGCTCCTCCTTTTTTTTTATTTTCCGCTAATCTACAGCCGTCCTTCACGCAAAACTTTATCGCCCTTCGTCGGTGACGGAGAGTGAAGCATATAGGCCACAGCGGAGGGAGGAGAGAAATAATAAAAAGGGGTATAAAAAGGGAGCCATGCCTGCATGGTTATGATATATACACTGCGTCCTGTTTAGCTAGCGCCCGTAGAGAATGTCGTCCGGACCCTGAGCCTAAGAAGTAACACCCTTAAAAAGCTCAGGTTCAGAGGCGAACATGGAACTCGGCAGCAAGAGCTCCGGGACGAAAACCGATCCGACTATGCAGGGCCCCCATCTTTTCTTTTGGCGATGGTATTGAAAAGGGGGCGGGGAGGTGGGAGAGTCTGGAAAGATCTTGCGGGAGAGAGTTTGGAGCTGTGACTATAGATTTCAACATTTTGTGTGTTTTTTTTTTTTTTTGGGAGGCTTAGTGTTTTCCCAGCTAACGAAACATAACATAGCATCTGGAAAAAAAAACGTGGCTCGATCTGAACTTGCAAGATTTACAGGCGCAAGCTGTGACCTTCTATGATTGTTGATGCACTTCAGCTTTTTACTGGCAAGGGTTGTCGATCACTGCGTATTACCATCCCGCAACTACTATTGAGGCGAATTTGAAGTAATGGTCTGTATTTTTAGACTTGCTAAGACGTTACGCTCGGGCTCGGCGACATTTTGATCCCATCCCTGACGTTTTTCTCCTCAGTCATAGCTCACACGTGAGAACAGAACAGGAGGGATATCTGTGTGCTACCTAACATTTTTGTTTTTCGATGACAATATACCGCCTATACAACAATTTCTTCTCTTCTCACCTTCTTTTTTGCTTGCTTGCCTTCTTTCGCTTTCCGCTGGGAACCTGTTCAAAACTAACCAAACTGCTTCACCAGCTGCGCGACCTTGTTCGCAAGCTCATCAGCCTCCAACCTCGTCGCCGCCTCAGCATACACGCGACACGCGTTCTCCGTGCCGCTAGCGCGGGCAAAGCTCCGTCCCTTGGCATACTTGAGAACGACCTGATCGATGGCGTCCTGCAGGCCTGAGGGGTGCGTGAGACGGCGCTCGGCGTCCGTGGTGCGGAAGGCGTCCTTGTCGGGGACCTCGACGCGGACGAGACGGTTGGGGAGGTCGGAGTAAGTAATGGCCCAGTCGCGGAGGGACCAGTTCTTGTGGGCGAGGATGACTTCTACGAGCAGCATGTCGGAGAGGGCGTCGCCGACGGTCTGGTTGATGAGGTCGCCGACGGCGGCGAGGGTATCGAGGGCGTCCTTTTGCGCGGGAGACTGGGGCTGGGTCTCGCGGAAGGAGCGGAGGGCATGGGGCGAGAAGAGGACCGTTCCGTGGCCGTTGGCCTCGAAGTAGACGCCAACGTCGAACTTGAGGGCCTCATGATGGAGATGCTTCACGCCAGTGGGAGTGCACGTAACGGGGAGATGGAGGTGCTTCTCGATGTAGGTGGTGCTAGCGCCGTTGGCGTAGGCGGTTTGGACGACGCCGATGCGGAGCTCTTCCTCGAGTCCAGCCGAACGGACGAGGTCGCCGATGAAAGACGCGGCGAGAGAGGAGATGCGGTCACCGTCGAGCATGAAAAAGCCTTTCTCGGGATCGACCCAGTAGTATATGAGGCGGTCGGCGTCTCCGTCGAAGGAGCAGCTTCGGACACCTGGCGTAGGGCGAGGCGACGCGGGAGGCTTTTGGCGGGTCTTGACAAAATCCGCACCGCACTGCGCAAAGTTAACTGTTAGTATGCCTACACTCACACGTTTCATCAGTCCAATTTGTTTGACGGAGGCAGGCTCACGTCAAGATTGAGGGCCTCTGGGTGGAGGACATCGTCGTTTACAACCCTGACATCAAGACCCGTCGTCTCCTTGGGAACATGCTTCAGGAACTCGGTCAACTTGGGTCCACCGACACCGTTGGCGCAATCCACAATGAGTTGGCCAGAGGCTCTCCTTCCGCTCAAGGCTCGAACAAAGGCTTCACCGAGCTTCTCATAATATCCAGTCTCGCTGGTCTTTCCGTAGCTGTTGACGGTGCCTTCTGTGTTGACACAGCGCGTGAGGTAGTGGAGCTGAGGGGTAGTAAGGATCTTGTAGTCAGTGTACGCGGTATTGGTAGCGTCGAGAGCATCAGTGAGAGCGGTGACGAGGCTGTGGCCCGAAGGACGAGTATCCCGTCCGAAAACGACCTTGCCGGGCGCGTTCAAGTTGATCTTGAGAAGTTCCGCGAGCCTCTTGTACTCGGCAACAAGTGCCTCGTCAGAGGGGGCATTGACGAGCTGAGTGGCGTAGGCTTCCCAATCCTGCTCAAGCATCTCACCCATGGGGTCGACGATCTTGACTCCATTGTCGGGGGCGGGATTGTGGCTGGCGGTGATCATGACACCGATGGCCTTGCTGCTGAGCTTTCGGCTGCGAAGCGCGGAAAGGAGACCGACGCGGAAGGAGATGCCGTCGAGGAGATCGGCCTTCATACGGAAACCGGCAGTGCCATATTTGTAGAGTCGGCCCTCGGGGAGGGGGACGATGGGGTGCCTTTTGGAGGCGGCAATAATCTTTTCATCCATTTTGAGGATGTGGATGGGACAGACAGGGCACCTTTACCTTGGAAAGAAGAAAAGAAGAGGGTGAAGGGAAGTGGATTGTGTTTATGAAGTTGGAGAGTTTTAACTGGCAGGGTATCTAGCTAATAAATGTTAGGATGGCAACAAAGAGAGGGTGGAAGCTCAGGAGCTCGGAAGCTCGAGTTCACTTGACAAGAGAAAAGTGGGAGGAAGGGCAGATGAAGTCAAGAGGAAAGAGGGTTTGAGAACATGCAACACAGATACATACACAGGCAAACACACACAGGGGGCACAGCCTTGTGATCTTCCAGGCGCCTTGCAAAGTTTTGTGCTAGCAGACTTGCGACAGCTTTGAAAAAATCAAGGTGAAGTAACAAAACAATGACTGGGTGAGCAGGCTACACAGTGGAGATGAATTCAGCAGCTGGGCTGGTGGTCCTGAGGTATATTCAGCTGGATTAAAATGGTGAGATGAGGTGAGGCGGAGTCGTGATGGAGAAGGTAGTTGTGGACTGGACCTTGTGGTGTAGATAATGGATTCCTAGGAAGGAAGCAGGACCCCTCTACCCCTCCACGGTTCCACCCCTCCATCAATCAAGTCCTGCCTGCCCAGCGCCCGCCCTCGTTGCCTCCGTCCTTGGAATCAATACGGATTTGATCAATCAATTGATCAAAATGCGAACCCCGCCAGGAGGAAACGGCCCCCACATCCCCACCCACCGTCTAGCTCCTGCGCTGTGCTATGCTGTCGCCCATACATTGCGAATTATAGTCCGAAGTAAGAAGTAGTCTGACGACAGGCACATCCAGGGTTGTTCGGCCCCCTTCGCCAAGCATCAAAAGGAGCACGAGGTGTGGAACAGGAACCGGCCGCGCATTTCACTTGCACTGTACTTCGTACATGGAGGGGAGGGAGGCGTTTGGCTTTTGGCTTTGGGTCAACCTGGTTCTCCATACACGAAACTGGGCATCTAAGGCGGGGGTTTCGTCATGCTGGGCCAATGTGAGTGCAGGGTGACATTGCTATGCCACATGGCGGGCGGTCTCTGGGAAAGCTGGCCCGAGACCTGCAGTATCTTCATGTCTTCGCCAGATTCAACATTCGAGACCGTCTGAGGGGCCGAGTTTGATATCGCTTGTAGCGCGACATGAGTCCTTATATGCCCTTCTTCGTCCCGAACCTAAGCCCATAATGCTATTCCCAGTTCCGATAACGAGACCTGTGCTCCTTTCTGGAAGTACGATTCTTGATGTACCCTGTACCTGGGAAGCACACGCGAGACCAGCAACCTGCTCCAAGAGCACGCCTCATCAGCTGTTTCGCCCTGCTTTCGCCAACCTTCGACATTGCCCCTCCTTCCAAACAGAGCGGGGTCCTTGAGCTGCGCTAGATTGATTAAGGGCCAACCACTGCCACACGCATTGTTGCTATTGACAGCTACCGAAATAGTTTGGGATCATTCTCTGTGAACTAACAAAGTCTTAGAGGATAAAAAGCCGTCTGTCGTAATCAATTGATCAACTTGATATAATTTCTACCGGATTGCTAGTGTGACGGACTTCATGTTGAAATGCAGCTTCCCAGGACCCTGGGCAGGGCCTGGACCTTGCGTCCTTCCATGCTGGGTCTCTATCTTGGGGGGTGAACCTCAGAAATATAAAGTCACATGACCTCGCGTTCTTCTCGTCCCAAACAATGTACAATTGTAACGCGCTACCATTTCAACCAACATTTGTACACCAGATCAAGATAGACAAGGACTATCTTGGCCGGCCATGGAGGAGCCGGAACGCTGCGCCAACCCTCTGCTCCTCGGCTGGGTGAAAGAATGGCTCGACTTGGCCCTCGAGAGGAACACGAGGGGCGTCCTCACCTATAGACACGCGTACAACTCCCTCAAGTCTTGTCCCATCACTTTCCAGCACCCCTCCCAACTCCAGCAGCTCAAGGGTTTCGGACCCAAGCTTTGCCAGAGACTTACGGACAAGTTAAAGGCCCACTGCGAAGAAAATGGATTGCCAATGCCGCGAGCGACTCGGCGGCAAGTTGTGCCAGGCGGGCTGGAAGTAGAGGAACCCGCGCCACCGCCCAAGAAACCGAGGAAAAGGAAGCCGTATGTGCCCGCTTACAGGTCTGGATCCTACGCTATTATCATGGCTTTGGCGACCCTCGATGAGGACACACCCGGGACGCATGGACTCACGAAAACCCAACTCATCGAGTTGGCGCAGCCCATGTGTGACTCGTCTTTCACTGCGCCTAGCGACCCTACTAAGTTCTACACTGCGTGGAACTCGATGCGCACCCTTATTGACAAAGACCTTGTTTATGAAAAGGGCCGGCCTATGAGGAAATATACGTTGACAGAAGATGGCTGGGAGGTGGCTCATCGATTACGGGCGGTTGGCGATCCGAATCAGTTGAACCAAGGTGCGGCGAATCGTGGACGTCGAGTTGAAGAGGAGGCGGAGGAGGGGGAGGAGGAGGAGCAACATCAGGAGTTAGACGATGAAGATGATGATATCATCGTGCTTGACGATGCGCCTCCAACACGAACCAACAAGCAACCACATTCTAGAATCCAAGCCGCAACGGCTGCCTCTAACCCGATACCTAGCCGCAACGCGCCATATCGTGACCTCATTGCCGACGCCCCGACGATAGGGACCGATGGACGCCTTCCGACATTTTCACCCATCCAGCTTACTCCAGGATCCTTTACAGTCGAGCTTTTGCTGGATGTCCGCGAGATTCGTTCAACCAAGGACCGTGATTACTTACAAGAAGAGTTGATTAAACTAGGTGTCAGGCCAATCATGAGGAGTTTGGAAGTTGGCGACGCTCAATGGGTCGCAAAATGTAACGACCCTTCTCTATTGACGAGACTTGGCGCGGAAGGAGAGGAAGTTGTCCTCGACTGGATTGTCGAGCGGAAGCGCCTCGACGATCTCGTCGCCAGCATCAAAGACGGACGGTTCCACGAGCAAAAGTTTCGCCTGAGGAAATCAGGAGTCAAGAATGTCATATACATTGTTGAGGAGATCTCGATGGATTCATCAGTTTACCAGAGGGTGGAGGATGCCGTGACATCGGCCATAGCCCAGATCCAGGTGGTTAATGGCTACTTCTTGAAAAGGACACAGGCCGTGGATCAGACAATTCGTTACCTCGCTAGAATGACGAAGCTACTGAGGTCACGATATGAGGGGCAAGTCCTCAAGGTTGTCCCGACACATGTCCTCACGGCACAGAACTACTTGCCTCTTCTCGAGCATTTCCGCGGGGCTGACCCCCGGGGAGGATACTACGTCAGCTATCCCGCATTCTCGTCGTTAGCGTCCAAATCCGACATGCTAACACTCCGAGACGTCTTCCTCAAGATGCTAATGACTACCAGAGGCGTGACCGGGGAGAAAGCCATCGAGATACAGAAACGCTGGAAGACGCCGTATAACTTCGTCAAAGCGTTCGAGGATTGCGGGCACGGAGAGGTTGGAAAGAAGCGCAAGCGGGAGCTGGTTGCGAAAGAGCTAGACTTTATCGTTGCGCCACGGAAAAAGATTGGGAAACAGCTAAGCGAACGGATCGCAGAGGTCTGGGGGGACGCATGATCTGCTTAATTCGCCCAATTGGGACACCTTTGTGAGTGTGCTTCGAACTATACATGATGAGGCAGATAGAAAACCCAAGCCAGAATCACGCCTTGCCTTGCAATCTTTCGTCGACAATCCTCTTTACGAGCTTTTCCAACAGAGGAACGGCTGCGGTACCCTCGCTCTCCTTCGCAAGGTAGCCTGCCATAGCCTTCTCGGCGTATTTAGCCATCATGTCTACCTCCACGTTGACGGATTCACCGACTCCCTTCTCAGCCAGAATCACTCGCTCCTGCGTGTACTCGATGAGCATGATCTCCCACCAACCCTCGTCATCATTGACCTGGGTAATCGTCAAGCTCGTCCCATCAAGGGCGATGAACCCCTTGTGCACGATATACTTTAACCACTCCTTATCCTGCGGCTTGAAGCGCATCGTCCGCGCATTACCGTCGGCCCTAACATCTACAATCTGCGCCACGAAATCGACGTGTCCCTGCACGAAGTGTCCTCCCATTCGGGTGTCGGCGCGCACGGCCCTTTCGAGATTGACGCGGCTTCCCGGCGTTAGCGTCCCTAGGTTCGATACGCGGAGGGTCTCGGGGGCGACGCCGACGGTGAAGCCGGGCGGGGAGGGCAGGAGGGAGGTTATGGTTAGGCAGACGCCATTTGTGGAGATAGAGTCGCCGAGTTGGGCGTCGCTGAGGAGAACGGAGGCCTGGGGGATGATGACGGTCATGGTCTTGCCCGTCTCGTCGTTGCCTTCAATGGCGGAGACCACTGTATTGTATGGATTAATATTTGTCAGACTTGGAGGGGGGATCAATGAAGGAAGCTCCAGCGCGTCACGTACCGCCTATTTCCTCCACAAGACCCGTAAACATTTTGATGTTTGTTGCGTTTGTCAATTAGATTTGATATTACAGCAATTGGTAAAATTGAAGGTTCCAGAGGAGCTCAGCTTCAGAATTAAGTATGACTGGAGGAGAATGGTGAAGCTTCCGGTTCTTAACCCCGAACAGAACGGCGCGGGGTAAATTTAGATCATGCTCCGAATTTGCAATTGCTTACTTCGAATTTACCGAGCCACGACTTAGCTAACTTTAGAGATGAAATATCAATTCAAGCGCATTCTCCAACTGAGAACTGGGAGTTTTGCCATCTCCCCTGGACAGAGTGCAATCGAAATCCAATCGCCGGGCTCGCATCGTAATGACCGACAATTGGCATGCATCATGAAAGACTCCAGTGTGTCGGGTAAGAGCATGGCAGGAGTGGCAGGAACTTCAAAAGGCCACTAAAAAGAGCCAGAGAGTTAAACAGTATGAGACTCTAGGCTACCAAGACAACGGGATCAATGACATCGAGGATGGAATGAGTCTGAACCCGAAGTTCGGCTTGAACATTGCCGGCTCGGTTTAGATCAAGGTCTCGTGGCATCGTGAGGCGACGAGTAAGTGCATAGACGGCGATGAAAACAAAAATCTGTGCCTTCACCTACTCTCGTACGAATTGGGAGATACAAGATACCGCATTCAGAGAGAGAAAACGGTGAAATAAAGATGCCGCCTGGTACCACCGAGTTACTTCGATACAAATTTCTCCAAGGCGGGGCAATCGATAATCTTTTATCGATAAGCCACGATAAGATAACCACACACAATTTTTTTCCCCCAACTCCAACTCATCCTGCGAAACCCGCTTTTCAGGCCGGGAGGATTAGCACGGTATTTTGCCATTCTTCACCTTTGGTTTTTCCCTATTTTAAAAGTTCCCAAATTATCTCACGGACAACTAGGGAAACGCCTTCATATTACGCCTCGACCTCGACGATATACCTTTGAGTACGAACTAATATCAAAAACCCCACTTCCCTCTTCCTCCCAACAACCCACAGCCATGGCGCCCACCAGGCCCAAAGGCAAAAAGGCCAAAAACAAAACCAAGAGCCTCCCCCTCGGCCTCCTCCTCCGCGAAGCGACGGCCAAAGTCCAAGCCGGCGACCACGAATCCGCGACAAAGCTAGCCGAGCGCGTTCTCGAAACGACCGGCAAAGATGGTGACTTCGAGCTCGCGGCGCTGAACCTCCTCGGACTAGCCTACATCGAGATGGGCGACGTCGACCTAGCCCGACCGAAGCTTCTCCGGGCCGTCGAGATCGACGCGGATGGATCGATGGATGAGAGTGTTGGCGGCGGCGCGGAAAAGTTTCTCTGGCTGGCGCAGATCAGCGAGGAAGGCGGTCGCGACAGCGTAAATTGGTACGAGAAAGGCGCGGCGGTGCTGAGGCGGCAGATCCAGAGCCTATCGGAGAAGCAGAAGCGTACGGAGGTGGACGACGCGGCGTTGGAGGAGAAGAGGCAAGGGCTCGCGGGCGTGCTGTGCGCCGTGGCGGAGGTGTACATGACGGATCTGTCGTGGGAGGAGGATGCCGAGCAGAGGTGCGAGGCGCTAGTGACGGAGGCGACGATGGTGTGCCCTGAGTCGCCCGAGACGTGGCAGACGGTCGCGAATGTGCGGATATCACAACAAAGGGTCGACGAGGCGAAGACGGCGTTGAAGAGGAGTATGGAGCTTTGGCAAGACTTGCCTGTGGGTGACCTTAAAGTGCCCGAGTTTGCGACGCGGATTAGTTTGGCCCGGTTGCTCATGGAGGTTGAGGTAGAAGCTGTGGCGATGGAAGTGCTGGAGAGGCTTGTGGGCGAGGATGACGAGAGTGTCGAGACATGGTACCTCGGCGGGTGGTGTCAGTACATCCAAGGGGAGAAGGAGCACAAGAAAAAGGGAGCTGACGCCGAAACGTTGCGCAAGGAGGCGTGGACTTCATCAAGGCGGTGGTTAAGACAGTGCCTCAAGCTCTTTAAGGTGCAAGATTACGAGGACGACAGGTTAGGCGAGCACGCCAAGGAGCTAATTGCGGAGATTGACAAGGTACTTGGCCCGCTGCCCGAAGGCGAGGAGGATGACGATGACGAAGCGTGGGAGGATGATGACGGAGATGGGAGCAGTGATGGTGACGAAGATGAGGAGATGAGCTGAATGGGTTTTTTCGTTGGATTTCTTGGTGCTTTTATGGAGTTTGGAATCTTAAAAGAGAGAAACTATCACCGTGGCATCAATGGTAGATACGAATGATGGATTCAGTCGTTGAAATGAAATAGCCTTGATTTCCAAGGAACTAAAGTACGACGCAAATCTATTCAATTACGCGTAATGAATGAGACGCTTTGAATCTCTGAACAGCTTTTATTGATGGTAGCAACAGAGTAACCCCCAGTAGATTTCGAGTGACTCTCTCAAGAAGCCTCCACCTTCAACTTCTCCACCCCCTCCACAGGCACATCATCCTCATCCTCATCCACCTTCCCAACCAACCCAGCCTCCCAAAGCTGCCTACCCGTCATCCT
>Ga0164243_10013373_pt1 | contig 11554 bp, 7 predicted proteins | sample OricompcompostOP_FD_108781 | JGI IMG/M metagenome (GOLD analysis project Ga0164243, IMG submission 108781) | Organic Plus compost microbial communities from Emeryville, California, USA - Original compost - Organic plus compost (OP) | ecosystem: Engineered > Solid waste > Mixed feedstock >... | reverse complement strand
CTCGGCCAGTCGGCGGTGTACTCGCTGCTCCTGCTCGCGCGCCGATTCATGGCGAGCGTGCCTCTGGCCGATCAGCAGACGCAGCTGAATCCTCCGCAGACGACCGAGGCGTTCTGGGACGTCCTGTACCAGCTCCTGGACATCGGCTTCTCCCTCGCTCTGGTGGGACTCGTCGTCTATCTGCTGTGGGACGGCGGCGCGAGCCCCTTCCGGCGGATCGGCCTCGACCTGCGTCATCCCGCTCACGATCTGGGCACCGCAGCCGTCCTGGCTCTCGTGATCGGCGTGCCCGGTCTCGGCCTGTACGCGCTGGGGCGGGTGCTCGGCATCACGGTGCAGGTGCAGGCATCCCCTCTCGATCCCTCGTGGTGGACGATCCCACTGCTCGTGCTCGCCGCCGCGCGGGCCGGGCTGCAGGAGGAGATCATCATGATCGGCTACTTGTTCACGCGGCTGCGCCAGGCCGGCTGGAACGGGTGGACCATCATCCTCGTCTCGGCCGCGATCCGCGGCTCGTATCACGCATATCAGGGGGTCGGCCCGATCCTCGGCAACTTCGTCATGGGCGTCCTGTTCGGGTGGTGCTACCGGCGCTGGGGCCGCGTGATGCCGCTCGTTGTGGCCCACGCGATCCTGGACACCGTGTCGTTCGTGGGCTATCCCCTCGCGGCGGCGTGGTGGCCGGCCGTCTTCGCCCCCTCCGTCGCCCCCGTCCCCACCCCGTCCCCGTCCTGATCCGCTCGCCCCGGCGACGGGCTCGCCCCGCCGGCTCGGCCGCGCCCGGCCGGCCCCGGCAGCCCCGGCAGCCCGTGAGGGTGCAAGTGTGCCGTGAGGGAGCGGGTACTTCCCTATCCCTCACGGCACAGTTGCACTCTCACCGGAATGGGGGCGGACCGGGGAGGGCGCGGGGGCGCCTCCACAGGGGCGCGGGATGCCGCCGGTGAGGGCGACTCGTCCACAGAGTTCGTCAGGGGCCACCGGGGGGAGGCGGGAGCGATGAGGGTGGGAGGATGCCGAAGGTCACTGTCTCGTTCGATGTCAGGCCGTCTCCGATCCCGCTGCTGAGGTGGGGCGACATCCGGCACCCGGAGCGGGCGGTGGCGGAAGGCGCTGTCGTGCGCGTCCGCCATGGGGTCTACGCCGTGGCGCGAGTGTGGAACGACCTTCCTTCCTGGGATCGGTACCTGGCACGCGTGCATGCCGTGGCGATGACCCATCCGGGCGCGGTGTTCTGCCTGGAATCGGCTGCCGCACTCATCGGGATGCCGGTGTTCGGCGATCGCGGGATCGTCGACCTGCTGGTGGACTCGGCCGAGACCGCCCGCTTCTCCGGCGGCGTGAGGACCCATAGGTCGCATCCCGAGCGCACGCTCATCGAGCACAGCGGGCTGGCGGTGACCTCTCCCGGCGACACTGCCGTGGATCTCGCGAGGCACCGGCATCACGCGATAGGCCTCGCTGCTGCCGATGCCGCGCTGCGTCTGGATCCGCGGCTGAGCCACGAGCACCTCGTCGCCCTCAACGAGGCTCGCGTCAGCAAGCGCGGCCGGAACATCGCGCGATGGCCTCTGCACCGGTCGACGCGCCGAGCGGAGAGCGCGCTGGAGTCGATCAGTCGCGCCGTGATCGAATGGCTCGGGTTCCCGGCGCCCGAACTGCAGACCGTGTTCCGGTCGCCGTCGGGCGAGGAGGATCGGTGCGATTTCTTCTGGCCCGCAGCGCGCGTGGGGGGCGAGTCGGACGGAGACCTCAAATACGACGGCCGCTTCGGAGATGCCCGAGGGATTCTGAGGCGCCAGGCGGCGCGTGACATCCGGCTTCGGACTCATCACGTCCGGCACGTCGCGCATTGGGGCTGGGCCGAAGCGACCGCGTTCACGCCATTGCGCGGCATCCTTGCCGGAGCCGGCCTCGTGCAGATCGCAGCCGAGGACTCCTTGCCGCTGCACTCGATGCGCCGCCTCCTGTCCCAACGCCCACCCCATGCCACCGCCCCGACCCGTGAGAGTGCAACTGTCCGGTGAGGGATAGGGAAGCACCCGCTCCCTCACGGCACAGTTGCACCCTCACGGGTCAAGCCGGGCCACGGGCGGGCCGGGCCACGGGTCAAGCCGGCCGGCGCCCGGGTCAGGCGAAGGCGGAGACGGGCGGGCAGGCGCACACGAGGTTGCGGTCGCCCCAGGCCTGGTCGATCCGGCGCACGGGGGGCCAGTACTTCGTGCGGACGAGTGTGTGCACGGGGTACACGGCCAGCTCGCGCGAATACGGGTGCCGCCACTCCCCGGATGCGATCGACTGGGCGGCGTGCGGCGCGTTCACGAGCGGATTGTCGTCGGCGGGCCATCGCCCGGCCGCGACCGCGACGGCCTCGGCCTTGATCGCGACCATCGCCTCCACGAACCGGTCGAGCTCGTCGAGGTCCTCCGACTCGGTCGGCTCGACCATGAGCGTCCCGGCCACGGGGAACGACATCGTGGGCGCGTGGAAGCCGTAGTCGATGAGTCGTTTCGCCACGTCGTCCACGGTGATGCCCGTCTGCTCACGCAGCGGACGCAGATCGAGGATGCACTCGTGCGCGACCAGGCCCGACTCCCCCGTGTACAGCACGGGGAAGTGGCCCCGGAGACGTGCGGCCAGGTAGTTGGCCGACAGGACGGCGGCGGCGGTGGCATCCCGCAGCCCCTCGGCGCCCATCATCCGCACGTAGGCCCACGAGATGGGGAGGATGCCCGCCGAGCCGTACGGGGCGGCCGAGACCGGGCCGCCGGCGAACCGCACTCCCCCCGTGTGATCGGCGCGCTGCGCAAGCGGGTGGGACGGCAGGTACGGGGCCAGATGCGCTTTCGCCGCGACGGGACCCACACCCGGCCCGCCTCCGCCATGAGGGATCGCGAAGGTCTTGTGCAGATTCAGGTGCGACACGTCCCCGCCGAGATCGCCGAACCGCGCGAACCCGAGCAGCGCGTTGAGGTTCGCGCCGTCGACGTACACCTGTCCGCCCGCGTCGTGGACCGCCTGCGTGATCTCGACGACGTCCTGCTCGTACACGCCGTGCGTGGACGGGTAGGTGATCATGAGCGCCGCCAGCGCATCGGCATGCGCGGCGATCTTCGCGCGCAGATCGCCGAGGTCGACGTTCCCTGCCTCGTCGCACGCCACAACCACGACCGTCATGCCCGCCAGGACGGCGGACGCTGCATTCGTGCCGTGCGCGGACGACGGGATGAGGCATACCGTGCGGCCGTCCTCGCCGTTGGCGCGGTGGTAGCCGCGGATCGCGAGAAGGCCCGCGAGCTCGCCCTGCGACCCTGCGTTGGGCTGCAGCGACACACTGTCGTACCCGGTCATCTCGGCGAGCCAGGTCTCGAGCTGCTCGATCATCGCGAGGTATCCGCGCACATCCGCCGCGGGCGCGAACGGATGGACGCGCGCGAACTCCGGCCAGCTGATCGCGGCCATCTCGGTGGCGGCGTTCAGCTTCATGGTGCACGAGCCGAGCGGGATCATGCCGCGATCCAACGCATAGTCCCGGTCTGCGAGCTGCTTCAGGTACCGCATCATGGATGTCTCCGACCGGTGCGTGTGGAACACGGGATGCGTGAGGTACTCGTCCTCGCGATGCAGCACACGGTCCACACCGGCGAGAGGGGTCGTGTCGGAGTAGGCGAGGCCGGCGTGCGCGTCCTCGTCGGGGAGGCCGAACGCCGCGGCCACGGCGGCCAGATCCGCGGCGGTCGTGGTCTCGTCCACCGACACGCCGACCGTCGCGTCGTCGGCCCACAACAGCTGGTAGCCCCGCTCGCGCGCCCTGCCCACGACCGTGCGGGCCAAGCCGGGCACTGTGACGCGGATCGTGTCGAAGAACGCGTCGTGGTGCACGCTCAAGCCGTACTCCCGGAGTCGCCGTGCCAGCGCCTCGGCCTTCCGCGCGACATCCTCCGCGATCGCCCGCAGTCCATCGGGGCCGTGATACACGGCGTACATCGCGGCCATCACCGCCAACAGCACCTGCGCCGTGCAGATGTTGGACGTCGCCTTCTCGCGACGGATGTGCTGCTCGCGCGTCTGCAGCGCCAGCCGGTACGCGGGATGCCCGTCGGCATCCTGCGACACTCCCACCAGTCGTCCCGGAAGCTGACGCTCCAGGCCCTGCCGGACGGCCATGTAGCCGGCGTGCGGTCCGCCGAAGCCCATGGGCACGCCGAACCTCTGAGTGGTCCCGACCGCGACGTCGGCGCCCAGCGAGCCCGGCGAGCGCAGCAGCGTCAGCGCGAGCAGGTCTCCGGCCACCACCGCGAGCCCGCCGGCCTCCTGCGCCGACGCGATGACGGATGTCGGGTCCCAGACCCTCCCGGAGGCGCCCGGATACTGCACGAACACGCCGAACATCGCCTCCGGAAGCGGAGCACCGTCGGCCAGCGCGAGCTCGACGAGCCGGATGCCCACGGCGGCGGCACGCGAGCGGAGCACGGCCTTCGTCTGGGGGAACGCGTCCGCATCGACCACGAACACGTCGGCCTCCGCCTTCGACGCGCGCCGCGCCAGAAGCATCCCTTCGGCGACAGCCGTGGACTCGTCGAGCATCGACGCGTTCGCGGTGGGCAGTCCCGTGAGGTCGGAGACCATCGTCTGGAAATTGATGAGCGCTTCCAGACGGCCCTGCGAGATCTCGGGCTGGTACGGCGTGTAGGCGGTGTACCAGGACGGGTTCTCGAGCACGTTGCGGGCTATCACGCTCGGCGTGAACGTGTCGTAGTAGCCGAGCCCTATCATGGCGCGTGCGGGCCGGTTCTGGGAGGCGAGCAAGCGCAGCTCGGCCAGCGCTTCGGCCTCGGTCGCAGCCTCCGGGATGTCGCTCGTCGGACGGTCTGCAATCCGGATGGACGCCGGGATCGCTGCCGTCAGGAGCGACTCGACGCTGTCGTGGCCGACGACGTCGAGCATGTGCCGCTGGGCCGGGGCATCCGTTCCTCGGTGGCGTGCGGAGAAGGCGTTCACGCGGCGCCGTCCGTGAGCGCCTCGTATCCGGCACGGTCGAGGAGATCGACCGATTCGGAGCCCCGGATCCGCAGGAGCCAGCCGGCGCCGAACGCGTCCGCGTTGATGAGCGACGGGTCCGATTCGAGCGCGGTGTTCACCTCGACGACCTCACCGCTGACGGGAGCGTACAGCTCCCCCACGGATTTCGTCGATTCGATCTCTCCGCACACCTCGCCTGCGGTCACGGTCTGTCCGACCGCGGGCAGATCGACGTAGACGACGTCGCCGAGCTTGTCGGCGGCGAAATCGGTGATGCCCACGGTCGCGATGTCGCCGTCGCGGGAGATCCACTCGTGCTCGGGGGTGTAGCTCAGGCTGGTCAGGTCGGTCATGTCGTCCTCCGGTAGAAAGGCAGGGTGGTCACGATGGCGGGCACGGCGGTGCCCCGGACGTCGATGGCGAGGGCTGTGCCGGGCTCGGCGAGCTCCAGCGGGACGAAGGCCATCGCGATCGGGCGCCCCAGAGTCGGCGAGAGCGCGCCGCTCGTGACGCGGCCGACCGCGCGGCCGTCCGGACCCGTCACGGCGTACCCGGCGCGGCCGGCGCGGCGGCCTTCCGCGACGAGCCCGACGAGCACGTCCCCGCTGTCCAGCTCACGCCGGAGCAGTCCCTCCTTGCCGACGAAATCCGCCTTGTCCATGGCGACGACGCGAGCAAGCCCGGCCTGGGCCGGACCCACGTCCCGCGACAGCTCGTGGCCGTACAGAGGCATCCCGGCCTCGAGCCTGAGGGTGTCGCGTGCGGCCAGGCCGGCGGGGACGAGCCCGTGCGGCGCTCCCGCGGCCAGCAGGGCATCCCAGAGTGATTCGGCGTGCGCGTCGCCGGTCAGCAGCTCGAACCCGTCTTCACCCGTGTACCCGGTCCGGGCAATGAAGACCGGCGCCTCCTGGAACGTGCCGCCCTGCCACGCGTAGTAGGCGAGACCGGACAGGTCGTCGGCGGCGAGGCCTTCGGCGGACCGGAGGACTTGTTCCGCGCGGGGCCCCTGAACCGCGATCAGCGCGAGCCGATCCGTGACGTCTTCGATGCGCGCGCCGTCCGTGCCGTCCGGGGAGGGAGAGGCCGAGGCGAACGATGCGACGGCGTCGGCCGCCTCGCGCGGTTCGGTCACGAACGTCGCCGCGATCGGGGCGTGCTCGGATCCGGATGAGAACGCGCCTGCCACGGCATCCCGGTTTCCCGCGTTCGCGACGACGAGGAACCGCTCGTGGCCCGTGCGGTAGACGATGACGTCGTCGACGATGCCGCCGTCCTCGGCGAGGACGAGAGAGTACTTCGCCCTGCCGAGCGGCAGCCGCGACATTCGTCCGGCCATCACGTAGTCGAGGAATTGCGCGGCCCCGGCGCCGGCGACCTGGAACTCGGCCATGTGCGAGATGTCGAAGAGACCGGCCGACTCCCGCACCGCACGGTGCTCGGCGAGGTCGGACGTATAGCGGACGGGCATCGTCCAGCCGCCGAAGTCGGTGAACGACGCGCCGAGCGCCTCGTGCCGATCGTGCAACGGCGTCTGCCGCGGCGGAGGCGGAGCGGGGGAAGGGGAACTGAGTGCGGACATGGGTTCTTCCGAGTCGTGCGGCGCCTTCCGGCGACGGGCGGACTCCCCCTCTGTCATATGCCTGAGAGTTTCGCCACAGCGACCGGGGCGGTGCCCGGGCGGCGGCTTTCACCGTCGGCGGATCTCGAAAGCCTCAGCGCTCAAGATCGCTTTTCAGAGCGGCCGGACGCGCACGGTATGCGGACCTGAGAGATTGGCGGGGAGGCTTGCTCCTTCGGTGTCCGGCGGACCGGACTCTCCCGTGCACGTCATGGGGCCTGATTGCTTTTCAGTTTCCGTCTCAGCATAGCGGCCGGGGTCATGGGACGCAGCGTCCGGACGAGACCGGCGCCGTGAACGAGCCGAGGCGGGCCACGACCGGCGCCAGAGCCTGATCGGCTATCGCATATCCGCGGTCCGGACGGTCCTCCGCACGAGCGAAGACCACTCCGGCGACCGTGCCCTGCGCGGTCAGCAGTGGGCCTCCCGAGTTGCCCGGCCGCACGTGGGCGTCCAACGCATAGACCGGTCTCGTCTCCACATGCTCGCCGTAGATGTCGGGCACACGGGCGGAGCCTCCTGAGAGCACTTGCGCGGCGCCGAGAGCGAAAGGCCCCCCGTACGGATAGCCCGCCACGACCGCCGCCGCGCCGATCGGCAGCGGGTCCGAGAGGCGCAGGGGGACGGCGCCGAGGCCTGGCACCGCGATCACAGCGAGATCCTGACCGGCGTCGAAGTACACGACCCGGCCCTGATGCGCGCTGCGGCCCGGCAGCTGCACGACCGGGGTGTCCACGCCGGCGACGACGTGGGCGTTCGTCACGACCTCCTCCGCCGAGACGGCGAAGCCGGAGCCGGTCCGGCTCGTGCCGCACGCGTAGGCGACACCGGTGATCCGCGCCACCGAGCCGGTCGCGGCGGCGATCTCAGGATCGTCGAGGGGCACGGGGTCGGCGGGTGCGACCGCATCGGGCGTCAAGAGCGTGCCGACGGCAGGCAGCCCATCGGCCGCCAACGCGCTTCGCACCTGGGCGAGCGTCTGCTGGACGGGAACGGGGATCATCCCGTCGATCGTGCGGATGACCCGTGAGGATGCCACGGCGGGCGAGACCGACGGGATGCCGGTGGCGACGATGCCCGTGGCTGCCAGGGACACGACCAGCGCGGTCGCGGCCAGTCCGACGGCGCCGCCGAGAACGCGGTCGACGAGGCGCAGCGGTGTGCGGTCCACGCCCCGCCGCAGCCAGGCTCCCATGATTCCGCCGATCGACGCGCCGATGCCCAGGAGAGCTGCCCACGCGGCGAGCTCGAGAACACTCCCCCACACCGGCACCGGGACGAGCCGGGCCAGGATGGGAGCGATCCAGACCGCCGCGATGCCGCCGGCGACAAGTCCCGCCAGCACGCCGATGCTCGCAAGGAGTCCACGCACGAGCCCGGTGATCAGCGCGATCACCAGAATCGCCAGCAGGACGATGTCGACGACGGCCATGCGTCTCCCTTCGGTGCCGCAAGGCTACGTGGCGCATCTGGGAATCCGGCTGGCCCTTCAGGAGCGGGCGCGGTGCCGCCAGAGCCAGACCCTCCGGCGCAGGCGTGGCGGCAGTGCGTGCCAGATCCGCCGGGCGACGCCGCGAACGGAGCGGCCGGGCGCGCGGTCGACCGGCAGGACGACCGTGACCCGGCCGCGCAGACCGAGTCGGAAGCGCGTCCGAGTGGGCGCCGTCCCGAGGGCGACGAGCAAGGTCCGCACGCCCGCAGGCACCGTTCCCGTGATGTGCGCCCGGCCCGCTTCAACCGCCAGCGTGCACGGGCCGAGGTCGTGGCCGGCGGCATCGACGAAGCGCCCCTCGAGCATGCAGCCGCTGAGGACCTCGACGTGCGGGAGATCGATCCGCAGGCGTCTGCGCGCCCCCTCCGGCACCCAGGACGCGATCGTGGCGGCGTCGTCGACGATGCTGAACAGCGTCTGGCCGACGTCGACGGCGAGGGCGCCCTTGCGAGTGCGGTAGATCGTCGCGATCACACCCGACACCGCTGCCGGCCTCCGGGCCGGCGAGGACGTCTGGACGGCGGGCACGATCCGCGTGCGCATCGCGACCGTCCGCACGTGCAGATCCCACGGACCGTCGTGGCGGCGCCCCGGCCCGTCGTCCACGAGCGGCCACTGCACCGTGATTCCGGCCCGCAACCGGGCGGCACCGTCGACCGCGAGCAGCTCCGCGCCGGTTCCGAAGCCCAGGAGCCAGTCGATCTTCTCCACACGCGACCGACGGTCCACTCCGTATGTGACGCGGGCGAGCCACTGCGTGACATCCGTGTCGAGCCTCATCCGTTCGGCGAAGTCCTCGACCTCGGGGGCGAGCGCGAGCCATGCTCGCGCTCCGTCGCTGCGGACCGTCGGGGTGCCCTCGGCGTCGAATCGCCAGTCGAGGTTCAGCCGAAGCCGCAGTCCCTCCCCTGACCACATGACCTCCCGTGCGGTAGGCACGCACTGCAGGCGGGGGAATGTCCGTTCGTGGGCATCGATGAGATCGAAGCGTCCGGCCCGCAGAATCGCCGTCTTGATCCGGCGCCAGGGGTCCAGGTGCCGATCGGCCTCGTCGGAGACCTGCGCGAGAAGAGCCGATGTGAATCCCTGGATCCGTTCCCGCTGCGCGGGAGTGCGCCGCTCCCACCGGAACAGCGGCAGCACGCGCATGTGGAGCTGGTACGCGCGGAATCTCGGCAGCAGCTCGGCGAAGCGCGGCTGATCGAGCTCGTCGTCGATCCAGCGGAACACGCGGGCGACCGCGTCCAGGTACTCGTCGAGGTCGTCGTGGAACGTGCCGCTGGTGGTCGCGTGCTCGGGCCGGTTCCAGTAATAGAAGGGAGTCTGCACGAGCAGGGACACGACGTCCGCGCGGGCATGCGCGGCGATGTCGAACGCGATGTCCTCCCAGATCTGCCGGCCCCCTTCGGGGAACCGGATCCCCCGCTCGCGCAGGAACGACGTGCGGAACATCTTGTGCGGGTTCATCGGCAGCAGAGGGTGCGGCTCCACCCAGCCGATCGCGTTGTCGACGTCGTGATCCACGTCACGCATCGCCCAACCGGGGGTGTCGCTCTTCGACTCCTTCCCGTCCAGCACATCGGCTCCGGTCCGGTCGGCGAGTGCGCAGGCGGCCCGCAGGGCGTCCGGGAACAAGCGGTCGTCGTGATCGACGAACACGATGTAGGCACCGGCCGCCTCATCGATCCCGACATTGCGCGGCCGCGATGGCCAGCCGGAGGGCGGCAGCCGGATCACCCGGTAGTTCTCGCGTCGCCGGGCTATGGCATCCAGCCTGCTGGGCGTGTCGTCGGGCGAGCCGTCGTCGATCAGCAGGACCTCGAACTCGCTCTGCGGCAGCGTCTGGGCGTCCAGGCTCGCCACGAGAGCGTCGAGGTGCTCAGTCGAACGGTAGGTGGGCACCACCACGGTGACACGCTTCAGGGCGCCTCCTTCGTCGCTTCCGCCGCTCAGCGTATCGCGCACGAACCGGCGATCGGCCGCGAGGGCCCCGTGTCATGGAGTTGCGGTTCTGGTCATCGGGACTATAAGATCGGACACAGGTTAAGGTCATCATGACACAAACAGACTCCGCCAGCGTCCGGGTCGCCGTCTCGACGGTGATCTTCACGTTGCGCCCTGGACAAGCCGCCGCGACGCTGGCGCTCCCCCTCGTGCGACGCACGCGGGAGCCGTACGCAGACCGCTGGGCGTTGCCCGGGGGCTGGCTCGACCCCGCCGAGGGACTGGACACGGCCGCCTCGCGGACCCTTGCCGAGACGACCGGTCTGGCTCCGAGCTACCTGGAACAGCTGTACGCATTCGGCGACGTGGACCGCTCCCCCACCCGTGTGGTGTCCATCGTCTATTGGGCGCTTCTGCGGCAGGACGAGGTCGACGCCCAGCGGGCTATCCACGAGGCTCGCGGCGACGCCCCCGACAACGTGGAGTGGTTCGACGCCGAGACTCCACCCGAGCTGGCGTTCGACCACGCCCAGATCATCCGCTACGCGCTGTGGCGGCTGCGCAACAAAGTGGGCTACTCGCGCATCGCGCACGGCCTGCTGCCCGATGAGTTCACGCTGGCCGAATTGCGCGAAGTGTACGAGTCGATCCTGGGGCGGCGCCTGGACCCGGCCAATTTCCGCCGGCAGGCGGAAGCGTCCGGCACCCTGATCCCCACCGAACGCTTCCGCACGGGCAGCCACCGCCCCGCGCGCTTGTACCGGTACAACCGGGCCGTCGAACTCGCCGATCGCGGCCCCTTGTCCGCCTCCCCCTGACGCGGCCGCCTCCGACGACCCGAACCCCCTGTCCCGAATCGAGGAACGATGGCCACCACTTCACGTGAACTCACCGACCGCACCCAAGCCTCTGTCGACCTCCTCCTGCGGCGCATCGCGTCGGGGGCCTCGGATCAGACGGCGTGCACGACGGATCTGATCGCCGAGCCCTGGGCGTTCGATCCGGCGCCGGGCTACGGGCCGGGCGCATCGATGGGCGACGTGATCCCGACCGGCGCGCCCCGTCAGGGGGAACTGCCGAGGGCATACCGCGAGGCGTCCGCTCAGGAGCTGCGCGACCGGATCGAGTCGGCCAGGTCCGCACTCGGCGCGCGCGTCGTGATACTCGGTCACTTCTATCAGCGCGACGAGGTCGTCGCCCACGCCGACTATGTCGGCGACTCGTTCCAGCTCGCCAACGCCGCGAAAGCCCATCCCGAGGCCGAGGCCATCGTGTTCTGCGGCGTGCACTTCATGGCCGAGACCGCCGACCTTCTGTCCGCCCCTGACCAGGCCGTCATCCTGCCGAACCTCGCAGCCGGGTGTTCGATGGCCGACATGGCCTCGATCGACGACGTCGAAGAGTGCTGGGATCAGCTCGCAGACGTCTACGGCGACCTCGACACTCCCGACGACGAGGGCCTCGTTCCGATCGTGCCGGTG
>Ga0164243_10013372_pt1 | contig 11555 bp, 9 predicted proteins | sample OricompcompostOP_FD_108781 | JGI IMG/M metagenome (GOLD analysis project Ga0164243, IMG submission 108781) | Organic Plus compost microbial communities from Emeryville, California, USA - Original compost - Organic plus compost (OP) | ecosystem: Engineered > Solid waste > Mixed feedstock >... | reverse complement strand
TCCACACGCCGCTCGGCGAGGACGGCGACTCCGAGTTCGGCGACCTCATCGAGGACTCCGAGGCCATCGTCCCGGCCGACGCCGTCTCCTTCACGCTCCTGCAGGAGCAGCTGCACGCGGTGCTCGACACTCTCTCCGAGCGTGAGTCCGGCGTCGTCTCGATGCGCTTCGGCCTCACCGACGGGCAGCCCAAGACCCTCGACGAGATCGGCAAGGTCTACGGCGTCACGCGCGAGCGCATCCGCCAGATCGAGTCGAAGACGATGAGCAAGCTGCGTCATCCCTCGCGCTCGCAGGTCCTGCGCGACTACCTCGACTGAGGCACTCGCTCTGCTGACGAACAGCGCCCCCATTGCCTGACGGTGATGGGGGCGCTTTCACAGGTCTGACCACGAAGTCGGTGCCTGTACCGGTTCTTACCCCGTCGGCGGCTTCTCCATTCGCCGAGGGGCCAGCTATTTGTCGTCCTTGGTGCCGGACGCGATCGCGACGAAGACCGCGCCCACGGCCACGAACACGGCACCGAGCGCGGTGTTGTCGAGAACGAAGAACACCACGCCCGCGACAAAGAACACGACGGCGGCCAGCACGTTGTAGTTCATCCCTCGACGGTAGCCGAGATCGGACGGTCCGCCTCAGGTGAGCTTGAGGCCGTCGCGGGTCGTCCGGATGATCTGCGCCTCGTCGGTGGTGGTGTCCAGCACCGCGTAGGTGACCGTGCCGGGCTTCCGGTCGGGGTCTCGCGACATCGCGAGCGACCCGGGATTGATGACGAGCGTGCGGCCCTTACGGAAGATCGCCGGCACATGGGTGTGACCGAGGATCAGGTAGTCGGTGTCGAGCTCGTCGCAGCGCTCGAAGAGCGGATCGTTCGGGCTGAGGTACCGGTTGTCGCGCGCCCACGGGTTGGCATGGATCATGGTCAGCGTCTTGCCGCCGACGTTGGTGCGCATCTCGAACGGCGCCTCACGGGTGAACTCCAGGTTCTTGGCACCCACGTGCGGGCCTGACAGCGCGCGCTGCCCGTGCGGGCCGAGCAGGACCGCCTCGTGGTTGCCGAGGATGTAGCGCATCCCGTACTTGCGGATCAGGTCGACGACCTCGTTGCTGAACCGGTACTCGAAGTGGGCGTCACCGGCCAGCAGGATCTCGTCGACCCCCTCCCGGATCAAGAACTCCGCGGCCAGTTCAAGTTCTTCGTGTGCGCAGTGCACATCGGAGATGACGCCGATTCTCACAAAGCCTCCGTGCCTGATGCGTAGTTCATGTGCCGCCGGTGCCGTGTGCCGATCCGGTCGCCGTCCACTCTCCCACTCAACGGTTCAGCGGGTCGCGGGGGAGTCCCAGGATGCGCTCGGCGATGACGTTGCGACTGACCTCGGAGGTTCCACCGGCGATGGTGGAGCTGCGGCTGCTGAGGTACTCGATGGCCACCGCTGCCTCGGCTCCGGACGTTGCCGCCAGGCCCGCGATCTGCAGGCCGAGCTCGGTCGCGCGCTGGCGGTGCTCGGCCGTCAGCACCTTGGTCACGTTGCCCTCGGGCCCGGGACCCGAGCCGGCGACGGCGCGGGCGACCTGGCGCAGGTTGATGAGCTGCAGCGCCTGGGCCTCGGCGACGAGGTGGCCAGCCTGGCGGCGGACGGTCAGGTCGTCGGGGGCGAAGCGCTCGACCAGGTCAGGAAGCTTGCCGGCCTCGGAGCGACCGGACCCGCCGATGGTGACGCGCTCGTTGCCCAGCGTCGTGCGGGCGACCCGCCAGCCGTCGTTGATCTCGCCGACCACGTCGGCGTCGGGCACGAAGACGTCGTCGAAGAACACCTCGTTGAAGTGGGCGTCGCCGGTGATCTGGCGCAGCGGACGGACGTCGACACCCTCGGCGTGCATGTCGACGACCATCGCGGTGATGCCCTTGTGCTTCGGGGCATCAGGGTCGGTGCGGATGGTGGCCAGACCGAAGTCGGCCATGTGCGCGCCGCTGGTCCAGACCTTCTGGCCGTTGAGCCGCCAGCCGCCCTCGACCTTCACACCACGGGTCTGGATGCCGGCTGCGTCCGAGCCGGCGTTCGGCTCGCTGAACAGCTGGCACCAGATGTGCTGGCCGGCGAGGGTCGGAGGCACCCAGCGCTGGATCTGGTCGTCGGTCGCGGTCTGCGTGAGCGTCAGCAGGACCCAGCCGGTGATGCCGAGGTTGGTGTCCTCGACCTCGGCCAGCTCCTCCTGGAGGACGAGCTGCTCGACCGGGCCCGCGCCGCGCCCGAACGGCGGCTGCCAGTGGGGGACGAGGTAGCCGGTGTCGGCGAGCAGCTTGCGCCGTTCGGCGGCGGGCGTCGCGCGGTAGGTCTCCAGGAACTCGCGGGCCTGGCCCCTGAACTCCTCGGCCTCGGGCGGCAGGTCGACGCCGTACTCGCGCTGCGCGCCTGCGCTCGTGAGCTCGAAGAGCGCCGCCTCGGCGTCACCGGAGCCGCTGAGCAGGCTGGTGAGGCTGATCGCTCGGCGGAGCAGCAGGTGTGCGTCGTGCTCCCAGGTGAACCCGATGCCGCCGAGGATCTGGATGTTCTTCTGTGCGTTCTGCTGGAAGGCGTCGAAGGCCAGGGCAGCGGCGGCGCTGGAGGCAAGGTCGGCCTGCTCGCCGTCGGCGGCGCGGGCGGCATCCCAGCTGACCGCCGTGGCCACCTCGACCCGGACGAGCATGTCGGCCAGGTGGTGCTTGATGGCCTGGAAGCTGCCGATGATGCGCCCGAACTGCTCACGCACCTTGGCGTACTCGAGGGCCATGTCGAGGCTGGCGCGGGCGCCACCGGCAGCCGCAGCCGCCCCGATCGTGCGCAGCAGGCGCAGCGCCACGGCCGCGCCACCGGTGACGATGGCCTCCGCGGGGACGCTGGCGGAGCTCAGGGTGACGGTGCCGAGGCCGAGCGAGGGATCGATCGACTCGGACGCGCTGACGGTGACGCCGGCCTGACCGGGCTCGAGGATGACTAGGTCGGCGCCCACCTTGACGAGAAGGACAGTGGCGGATGCTGCGCCGAGCACGCCGGTGACCTCACCGGACACGGTGCCGTCCGCCGCCGTGGCGAGGTCGCCGGTGAGGGCGATCGCGGGCCGTGAGGTGCCCTCTGCCATGTCGGCGAGGTGGCTGGTGCGCTGGGCGTCGGTGCCGGCGAGGACGAGCGTCCCGGAGGCGACGACGGACGGGAGGAACGGCGCGGACGTCAGCGCGTAGCCCAGCTCGTCGGCGACGACGGCGACCTCGGCCAGTCCGAAGCCGGACCCGCCGTGCTCCTCGGGGATGTGCAGGCCCAGCCAGCCCTGCGCGGCGACCTTCTGCCAGAGGGAGTCGATGTCCGCGGAGCCGGCGTCCAGGGTCGTTCGCACTCCGGCACGCAGGTTGTTCGCTGCGGCGAAGGAGCGGACGATGTCGCCCAGCTCGCGGTGTTCATCGGTGATGGCAAGTGGCATGCTCGCAAACCTCTCGGGTACCTGCAGCGCGGCGCGACAAGAGGGTCGGCGTGGCTGGACTGTTCGGATGATCCTGTTGGTCACCGTAGCCTGCCCGGTCGTGACGTCAAGGGGGCATAACGTTCGATGTTTGCATCTTTTGGCAAGAGGGTGGACTAATCGGCCCTGCGCGGTTAACGTCCGAAACGAAGTCACCACTGCCTCGAGGCGTTGCCGTTGTGCCGATCTGGTCTGCGCGCACGCCCGCACACGGCTGCTGTGACTCGCTTTCCCTGACACGAAACGGAGCATGCCAAGCATGGGCACACTGGACGGACGCGTAGCGATCATCACCGGCGGAGGGCGTGGAATCGGCGCCTCCATCTCTCGGCTATTCGCCGCCGAGGGAGCATCGCTGGTCATCAACGACCTCGGGGTCAACCCCGACGGCACCGGCAGCGACAGCGGGCCGGCACACGAGATCGCCGAGGAGATCAGGGCAGCGGGCGGCCAGGCCGTCGCCAACGGCGGTGACATCGCCGACACCGACACCGGCGAAGAGCTCGTGCAGACCGCGATCAAGGAGTACGGCAAGCTCGACATCGTGGTGAACAACGCCGGCATCCTGCGTGACCGGATGATCTTCAACATGAGCCCCGAGGACTGGGACGAGGTCATCCGCGTCCACATGCGCGGGCACTACTCGACCGTGCGCCCGGCCTCGGCGTACTTCCGCGAGCAGCGCAACCCGGAAGGCAACTACCGCATCATCAACTTCTCGTCGCAGTCCGGCCTCCAGGGCTCGCCCGGCCAGCCGAACTACGCCGCGGCGAAGATGGGCGTCGTGGGCCTTACCTACTCACTGGCCCAGGGCCTGAGCCGCTACGGCGTCACCGCCAACGCGATCGCACCCGGTGCCGCCACGCGCCTCACCGGCACCGTCCCGGCCGACCGTCGCGCGATGAAGTCAGCAGTGGATCCGACCTCGGTCGAGCGCTCGCCCGACAACATCGCGCCGATCTGCGCCTTCTTGGCCAGCACCCGTTCGGGCTGGCTCAGCGGCCGCACGATCAAGGCGTCCGGCTTCAACGTCGGCCTGTACAGCAACCCCGAGGTCGTCGCCGAGGTCACCTCGGACGGCCCCTGGACGCTGGACGACCTCGAGACGAAGCTCGAGGCGAGCTTCCGTCCCGTGGCCGACGGCCTGCCCTACTCGCTGTTCTCCGGGCAGATCGCCGCGGCCAACGAGCGCAGCTGACCAAGACACCCAATGTCCCGCTCCGCTGTCGCGGGGCGGGACGTCGGCGTCTCGAGCACAACAGTCTGCGCACAACACGAGAGCGCCCCGTCCACATCGGACGGGGCGCTCTCGGTTGCGTCGGGGAGGGCTCAGCCCTCGGCGTCGGACGACGCCGCGGAGACGTCGACCAATCGACCAGATTCGTCGTGGACGCTGACAGCGACCTCACGGATCTTGTCTTCGTGCTCGCGGGCGTGGTGGGCGCAGAAGAGCAGCTCACCGCCGCTCGTGAGCTCGACTCGGACGTACGCCTGAGCTCCGCAGCGATCGCAACGATCGGTTGCCTTGAGCGGTGACAGTTCAGCAAGTGCCGCCACGATGACCTCTTCTCACATCCGGGAACGGTGTTCGACTTGAACAACATCCAAACACACGCTCTTGTTCCGCGTGTTTGAAGGTGACATATGACATAGATACCCTCTGGCACCAAACAATCACGTCAGGCGCGCAGGCACGCGCAGCGTGTCATGGCCCACTGGCGGGGGCCTGCTCGATATCCTCGAGGAGCCGCACCACGCGGTCCTTCGCCGCGCGCAATCTCTTCGGCGACGTTCTTCCACCGGAGGCACCGATCAGCACGTACGACGCTCGGAACCTGCTCGTCCTCGAAGGCCTCGAGGCCGTGCGCAAGCGCCCGGGCATGTACATCGGCTCCACCGACACCCGTGGCCTGATGCACTGCCTCTGGGAGATCATCGACAACTCCGTCGACGAGGCCCTCGCGGGGGCCTGCACCCGCATCGAGGTGCTGCTGCACGCCGACGGCTCGGTCGAGGTGCACGACAACGGGCGTGGCGTCCCAGTCGACAAGGAGCGCAAGACCGGCCTCTCGGGTGTCGAGGTCGTCTTCACCAAGCTGCATGCCGGCGGAAAGTTCGGCGGCGGATCATACGTGGCCACCGGTGGCTTGCACGGTGTGGGGGCCTCGGTCGTCAACGCGCTCTCAGAGCGGCTCGACGTCGAGGTCGACAAGGACGGCGCCACGTGGGCGATGTCGTTCCGTCGTGGCGAACCCGGCGTCTTCGACGGCCCCAGGCCCGATGCGTCCTTCACCCCGGGCAACGAGCTCCGCAAGACCGGCAAGGTGGCCAAGGCCCGCACCGGCACCCGTGTCCGGTACTGGGCCGACCCCCAGATCTTCATCAAGGGCGCCGCGTTCTCCTATGAGGAGCTCGTCACCCGCGCGCGTCAGACGTCCTTCCTCGTGCCGAGCCTCGAGCTCGTCATCCGCGACGAGCGGGGCGACGAGCCGCACGAGCAGTCCTTCCGCCACGACGGGGGCATCGCGGAGTTCTGCGACTTCCTCTCCCAGGACGAGCCGGTCAGCGACGTGCTGCGACTGCAGGGCGAGGACGTCTTCACCGAGACGGTCCCGGTGCTCGACGAGCTCGGCCACATGACGCCCCAGGACGTCGAGCGGGTCCTGGGAGTCGACGTCGCGCTGCGGTGGGGAACGGGCTACGACACCGAGCTGCGCTCGTTCGTCAACATCATCGCGACGCCCAAGGGCGGCACCCACGTCAGCGGCTTCGAGCAGGGCCTGACCCGCACCTTCAACGACGTCCTCAAGTCGACCCGCCTGCTCAAGAGCGGTGACGACAAGGTCCTGAAGGAGGATATCCTCGAGGGGCTGACTGCCGTCGTCACGGTGCGACTGGCCGAGCCGCAGTTCGAGGGCCAGACCAAGGAGGTGCTGGGCACGCCCCCGGTTACCAAGATCGTCAACCAGGTGGTGGCCCGCGAGCTGAAGGCCTTCCTGACGGCCACGAAGGCCGGTCAGAAGCTCAAGGCGCGCGCGGTGATGGAGAAGGTCGTCGCGGCCGCCCGCACCCGGGCAATGGCACGGGTGCAGCGCGACACGCAGCGGCGCAAGAACGCACTGGAGTCGAGCGCGCTGCCCGCCAAGCTGGCCGACTGCCGCAGCAACGACGTCGAGCGCTCCGAGCTGTTCATCGTCGAGGGCGACTCGGCCCTCGGCACCGCGAAGTCGGCCCGCGACTCGGAGTTCCAGGCGCTGCTGCCCATCCGCGGCAAGATCCTCAACGTCCAGAAGGCGTCGGTCGCCGACATGCTCCGGAACGCCGAGTGCTCCTCGATCATCCAGGTGGTCGGTGCGGGCTCGGGGCGAACCTTCGACATCGACGCGGCGCGCTACGGACGCGTCATCTTCATGGCCGACGCCGACTCCGACGGTGCGCACATCCGCTGCCTGCTGGCGACGCTGTTCTTCCGGTACATGCGCCCGATGGTCGAGCAGGGACGTGTCTTCACGGCTGTGCCGCCCCTGCACCGCATCGAGCTGGTCAACCCGAAGAAGGGTCAGGAGAAGTACGAGTACACCTACTCCGACCCCGAGCTGCAGCGCCGTCTGGCCGAGCTGCAGCGCAAGAACATCCGATGGAAGGATCCGATCCAGCGCTACAAGGGCCTCGGTGAGATGGACGCCGACCAGCTGGCCGAGACCACCATGGAGCCTCGCCACCGCACGCTGCGCCGTCTGACGGTCGACGACGCCGAGGAGGCCACGAGCGTCTTCGAGCTGCTGATGGGCAACGAGGTGCCACCCCGCAAGGAGTTCATCGTGCAGGGCGCCTACGAGGTCGACGCCGACAAGATCGACGCCTGATCCTCGGTGGGTCAGTCGACGGGGCGAAGCAGGCCGGTGTCGACGTCGTAGATGAAGCCGCCGACCGCGATGTGGTCGCCGATGAGCGGGTGGCTGCGCACGCGGTGCACGTCGCCTCGCACGGTGCCGACCTGGTCGTCGATGGCGCCGAGGCTCATCCACGAGGCATCGGAGCCGGTGGCCTGGCCGACGCGCTCCTTGAGCTGCTCCTCGGTGGAGCTGGCCATTGCGCATCGGGTGTGCTCGATGATGAGGATGCGCTCGACCTTGAGCAGCGAGACGCCGAGCACGAGGGCGACGAGAGCCTGGTCGGTGACGCGGCCGCCGGGGTTGCGCAGAATCTTCGCGTCGCCGGGCACCAGGCCGATCATGCCGAGAGGGTCGATACGCGAGTCCATGCAGGTGACGAGGGCGACGCCTGCCTTGGCGATGCCGTCGAAACCCGCGAGGCCGAACGTCTCGGAGTAGCGCTGGTTGGCGTCGAGAAGATCATCGAAATCGGACATGCCCAGAAGGTTATAACTCGTCCCGGAGCAGCACGGCAGCGAGTACCGCTGCCACGATCGCGCTCACTGCCGCGCCAACGAAAACGACGTGGAGCTGCTCGATCCCAGCGTCGCGCACCGCTGCCGTGTACGCCGAACAGGCGGTCGCTGCGCCGTTGCACAGCTCGTCGGCGGGCGGGATGCGCTCGGAGGCCCGGTAGAAGCTCTGCAGCCCGATGGTCGTGAGCACCGAGATGCCCACGAGCATGCCGATCATCCGTGAGACGATCAGCAGGGCGCTGGCGACCCCGTGCACGGCATCGGCGGTGTGGGCCAGCAGTGCCGCGTTGACGGGCGCGAGCGCGAGACCGAAGCCGAGCCCCGCCGCGACGAGCGACAGCGTCTCCACCGGGCTCGCGAGCGACTGGGCGTCCCACGCCGACATGTGCCAGAACGAGGCGGCGCTCATCAGCATCGCGACGGCGGTGAGGACGGATGCCGGCACGCGGCGCAGGAGCCATCCTCCGAGCACGGCACCGACGGGCAGCGCCACGAGGAAGCGGACGAGCACGAGAGCCGCATCGAGCTGTGAGTCGCGGTGCACCGTGAGACGGGCGAAGAACGGGATGTCGACGAGTGCCGCGATCAGGGCCGCCCCGATGAAGAACGACACCGCCAGGGCGCCCCATGCCGGTGTGGAGCGCAGCGATCCTCGGGGGACGAGTGGCTGGCGGGCCCGTCGCTGGCGCCACACGAACCCGACCAGAGCTGCCATGGCGAGTGGGAGGAGCCACGGGGCGGAGGGCGAGATCGCGGCGCTCTCTGGCTCTGCCGAGGCGAAGGTGATGATGACGGCCGCCAGCGCGGTCGCCAGGAGCGCGGCGCCGAGGAGGTCGGTCTGTCGGGCGAGCGCTGGCCATCGGCGCCAGTCGAGCAACGGCCGCCTCGCGAGCACTTGGCGCAGCACGAAGAGCAGAGCCAGACCGTAGGTGGACAGCGCAAGAGGCGTGTACCAGCGGGAGTCTCCCGAAACCGGCAAGAACGCGAGGCCACTGGTCACGCCTCTTACAAGGAAAGGAGGCTCCAGGAGCACAAAGATGACGCCGGTCAGTGAAAGAGTTGCCAACACCGCGCCGAAGACATCGAACCGCCCGGGCCGTGCCGGTGTCGACGGTCCGGCCTTCCTCAGGCGGATCAGGGCAGCGGCCAGCACCAGTCCGACTGCTGCGTTGAGCCAGAAGATGTCACGCCAGGACCCCACGGCGAGCACCGCGGCGCCGTAGAGGGGGCCGATGACGCTGCCGAGCTCCTGGACGGCGTTGACGACGCCGAGCGGCAGGCCCCGGCGCTTGGGCGGCCACAGGTCGGCCACCAGCGCGAGCGTGGGTGGGATGAGCCCGCCGCCACCGATGCCCTGCACCAGACGTCCGAGCACGATGGTCTCGAGGCTGTAAGCCCCTGCCGTGAGCAGCGAGCCCACCAGGAACACCACGAGCGATCCCAGCAGCACCGGCACCCGTCCACGGAGGTCGGAGATCCGTCCGATGAGTGGCAGCACCGCCACGTAGCCGAGCAGGAAGCCCGAGATGACGGGCGCAGCCCGCTGCAGCTCGTCGACGTCGAGGTCGGCGGTCACCATCATGTCGGGCAGTGCGAGCACCACGACATAGGTGTCGGCCGCGGCGAAGCCGATCGCGACGGCGGCAAGCCCGAGCAGGACCCGGGTGGCGGTCTGCGTCACTCGTCCGAGGTGGGACTCTTCGGCGACGTGATGGTCACAGCCTTGTCGGACGCCGTGACGACGACCTTGTACGTGACGTCACCGGAACCGGGATAGAACGGGCCGGACAGAGTGGCGTCGTGCAGCTCGTCGTCGTCGGTGAGGCGGTAGCTGACCGAGAAGTCGGCGTCCGGGTCGGCCGAGGGGATCACGGACTGCACGACCGAGCCGGCGAGGGTGCCCTCGATGTTGGTGAGCACCTCGGACCCGTCGCGCGTGCGGCCGCCGTCGCTGAGCTTCTTGGTCTCGACGAGGATGCGGGTGACACCCGTGTCGGGATCGAGCAGCGCGGCGGGGTCGGGCGCTTGCAGGTCGGCAGGGTCGACGGTCAGGTAGGCGGGGGAGAAGCTGCTCTTGACCCACACGGTGCCGTCGATCGCCACGACGTCGGCACCGAGGCTGGAGCCGCCGGTTGAGACGGTGATCTCGCCCTTGAAGGCAGGGGTGCGGTTGCCGGTGCCGGTGGCCTTGAGGAGTCCGCTGACGCCGTCGGGCACCCGCGACGTCGAGAGCGCGATGTCGAGGGTCCCGGCCGAGTCGAGTGTGTCCTTGGCCGTCGAGAGGCGCGCGGCCAGCTCGGTGCTGTCGGCCCCATCGCCCCCTGAGCCCGAGCAGGCGGCGAGGACGACGAGCGCGGCCACCGCGACCACGGTCAGGATTCGGCTGCGCACGACGTCAGTCTTGCACGATGTGGGCGCCTGGCAGCCCGCCCGCCGGGGAGGAGACCGAGAGGATCGGCTGGGCCACAGGGACACCCGATCCGTCGCGTCGATCGCTCGGCTCGGGCAGGTCGACCGGTGACCCGCTGGTGGCGCAGGCCATGGCTGGGCCCTCACCCACCCAGGCCAGGATCAGGGCGTCCTCGCCCTTGAGCAGCCGGTGGCAACGGACGCCGCCGGTCGCGCGTCCCTTGGACGGGTAGACGGCCAGCGGAGTGACCTTGACGGTGCCGTTCTCGGTGCCGGGCAGCGCATTGCCCGAGCCGGCGACGGTGACGACCTCGGCGGCCTCGGGGTGGCCGACGACACCGAAGGAGACCACCTGTGCGCCGGGGGAGAGCTTGATGCCCGCGATGCCGCCGCCGGAACGTCCCTGAGGTCGCACCAGGTTGGCGCTGAAGTGCAGCAGCTGGGCGTCGGACGTGACGAAGGCGAGGGTCTCGTCGCCCGTGACCAGGGGCGCGGCGCCCACCACGACGTCGCCGTCGGCGAGGGAGATGAGGTCCCAGGCCTCGCGGTTGGTGAGGTGGTCGGGCTTGACCCGCTTGACGACACCGTCGCGGGTGCCCAGCGCGATGCCCGGCACGTCGTCGTCGAACGACATCAGCGTGAGCGCCGTGCCGTCGCCGAGGTCGGGCAGCTCACGCAACGGGATGCCTCCCTGCAGCGAGGGCGACTGGGCCGTCGCCGGAAGCGTCGGGAGGTCGAGCACGTTGAGGCGGCGCACGCTGCCGGTGCTCGTGACGACGCCGATCTGGCCGCGGGCAGTGGTGCGGACCGCGGCCACGATGGTGTCGTGCTTCGAACGATTGCCAGGACCCCCGAGCGGGGTGTCGTCGCCAGTGCGGGCGAGCAGCCCTGTGGCAGACAGCAGCGCCCAGCAGGGATCGTCGGAGACCTCGAGCGGGGTGACCGAGGTGACCACCTGGCCGGCCGACTCGAGCAGGATCGTGCGGCGCGGTGTGCCGAAGGTGCGTGCCATGTCGGCCAGCTCGTCGCCCACGACCGAGCGCAGGCGACCCTCGTCGGCCAGGATCTCGTCGAGGGCGGCGATGATCGCCAGCAGCTCGTCGCGCTCCTTCTCCAGCTCGATGCGTGAGAAGCGGGTGAGGCGGCGCAGCTGCAGGTCGAGGATGTAGGTGGCCTGCGCCTCGGAGAGGTCGAAGACCCCCATCAGGCGCTCGCGGGCCTCGGCGGCGTCGTCGCT
>Ga0164243_10013371_pt1 | contig 11555 bp, 13 predicted proteins | sample OricompcompostOP_FD_108781 | JGI IMG/M metagenome (GOLD analysis project Ga0164243, IMG submission 108781) | Organic Plus compost microbial communities from Emeryville, California, USA - Original compost - Organic plus compost (OP) | ecosystem: Engineered > Solid waste > Mixed feedstock >... | reverse complement strand
CTGCCGGGAGATTTCATCACTGGCTTCCCTCAGCAGCTCACTCAACTGGCCTTCGGCTACATCCATGATCTCGGCCGCCTCGGCCGGTTCAAATCCTTCGACCGCGACGAGCAGGAAGGCTTGCCGAGGCTGCGGTGCGAGCGCCGAGAGATTGGTCACAGCGCGCTGCTCCCATGCCGTTGTTGGCCGCACTTCCGGCACACGTATCTCGAATGTTCCGAAAAGCTTGGTGAAAAGCTTGAAGAGCGCGATACGATCCGTGGAGGCTTCGGGAAAGATGGATGTGTCGGCGATCAGGGCCTCCAGGGTTGCTGCCACCAAAGCGTCGCCGCTGGTCTGCGACCCCGACACGGCTCGTGAGAACCGTCGCAGATAAGGCAGATGGGGGGCAATTCTCGCTGACAGGCTCATGCTGGTTTGATCTCCTCGAGGAATGAAAAGCCACATTGAGGCAAAAGGATAGACCTTCAACGCCCCCGGTCTCGAAAAAGTTCCTGCGTTGGAGGAACTTTTTTGGGAAAGAGACGTTAACAAGCGAATTTGAGATGTTGTGGGCGACGCGATGACGAGAATGTACAAGGATGCGGGGCAGGGTACGGGCAATGAGCAGCGCATGACCTACCAGAAATTCGAAAAGGGCCGGAACAGCGGCAAGCGCGGTTCCGTTGCCGATCCGCTAGGTCCCAATTCCGAGATCGGTCGCAAGCTTAGGCAATATTACGACGAATTGATTGCTGAGGATATCCCGGATCGCTTCAGCCAGTTGCTGAGCCAGCTTGAGCAGAAAGAGCAACCTGGATCGACGGCGAAAGAGGATTGAGTGATGTCGGCGTCACCGAGTTTCCGCGACGGTCTCTTGGCCGCGGTCCCTACCCTGCGCGCGTTTGCCGTCTCCCTGGCGAAGAACGCCGACAGGGCGGACGACCTCGTGCAGGAAACCCTGGTCAAGGCCTGGGACAAGCAAGACAGCTTCCAACCAGGCACCAATCTCAAGGCTTGGCTCTTCACTATCCTGCGAAACGAATTCTATTCCCAGATGCGCAAGCGTCGCCGGGAGGTGGAGGATAGCGATGGCCTCATCACTGCCAGGCTATCGGTCCATCCGAGCCAGGATGGCTCGTCGGATTTGTCCGATTTCCGACGGGCGCTCGAGCTTCTGCCGGAGGACCAGCGCGAAGCCATCATCCTCATCGGCGCGTCCGGCTTCTCCTATGAGGAGGCGGCGGAAATCTGCGGTTGCGCCGTAGGCACGATCAAGAGCCGCGTCAGCCGCGCCCGCAGCCGTCTGCAGGAAATCCTGGCCATTTCCGGCGAGGGGGATTTCGGTCCCGATCCGATCTCGGCGCAGGTCACCAATTCAGCCGCGATCGCCTGAACGCACGCTTGCTACAGCCGCTGCGACCGCCCGCGTCAGCTCCTCGCTCGCGTAAGGCTTTGCGACGACTGCAACGTCCGGAAACTCGGCGAAGAAAGGCTCGGCTGCCGTATAACCGGTTGCAAAGACAAACGGGATGCCCTGCTTCTTCAGGCGACGGGCCAACTCGGATGTAGAGCCTGCGCCGACCCTCACGTCGAGGATCGCAGCATCAGCGCCCATCACAGCCGCCCGCGCCTCGATGCTGTCGAGCGCTTCGGGTGTGAGTTTCGCCTCCGAGCTTATCGTAGCCACCGCGACGGCGCCGTGCTCGTAGCAGAGCTGCTCCACATCCATCGCGATCAGAATTTCTTCTTCGACCAAAAGAATCTTCAGCCCTTCAAGCGCCCTCAATCGCTACCCCTTATTGCCCGCCGCGGGGCCAATCCAGTCTCACCAAACGGAACCGCTGTCATTTAAAAAAGACATGCGAGTTGCGAGACGGCAGTACCTGATTTCCGGGTGAGGCTGGCTCAAGGCAGGCGTGAATATTGCCGCCGCCTTTCTGCCGTCAGCGCCCATTCGAAACCCGGCAGGATGTTGCGGGCGATGGCAAAAAGGATGAGCAGCACCGGCACCGCCACGAAGCCGCCGATCGGCCCCCAGATCCATAGCCAGAACGTGATGGCAAGGAAGACAAGGAATGGATTGAGGGTCATATTCCTGCCGATAATCATCGGGGTGACGAATTGCGCCTCGATGCCATTGATCACCAGGTAGATTGCCGTCGGCATAAAGGTGCTCCAGAAGCCTTCAAAACTTGCAAGTCCCACACCCAGGAGTACGGTCGCCATGACGACCGGGCCGATGTAGACGATGAAGTTGAGGAGGCCGGCCATGGCGCCCCAAAGCGGCGCCGAAGGCACGCCGGCAAGCCACAGCGCGGTGCCGACCGCGAGGCCCAGGCCGATGTTGACGATCGTGATCGCCAGGAGATAATTCGAGACGAGTTGCTCCACGTCGCGGAAGACGTGGGCGATGCGCCAGCGCAATCTTCGCCCCGAGCAGTATCTAAGCACCGTCAGCCGCGTATTGTGCCGGGTGGCGATGAAGAAATAGAGGCTGGCGAGGAAGATGAGGATCTGAGCGAGGAGCGTGGGCGCAAGAACTGCCACGCTCTCCACCGCCGAGCCTTCCTCGACCGAAACCGTGACGTTTGATTCCCCTGTGACGCTGCGGATCTGTTCACGCACGCTGCGGATCGTCTCCAGCGGCTCGGAAAGGCTCGTGAGCTGCAACTGCAGCTTGCTCCATATCTGCGGTACACGGCCCGCCCAGGAGGTGAGGGGCGCGGCAACGGCCATTGCCACGACGCCTATGAGGAGGATGAGAACAAGCACCGACGCTACTGCCGAAAGGCTGGGCGGGAAGCCGCGCTTTTCCATTTGCAGGGCGACTGGACTCAGCATCAGACCGACGACGACGGCCAGGAAAACGGGGGCGAGGAGAAAGCGGCCTGCGTGGAGCGCGAACAGGAGCGCCATGATCCCCACGCCGATCACGGCCGCCTGCGCGCCTCGCATCAAGGCGACCTCCAGGCTTGATTTGGGCCGGAAGCTGGCTGGAGGCAGCTTTCTTTTCCTGGCAGCTTTGTTCATGTCGGTTCCGTAACAGAACTGCTTTCAACGGCAGGCTGTGAGGATGGTTCCGAAGGCCGCGCGGGAATGATCCGGGAACCTAGAACGCGGCTCGTGCGTTCCGCCGCAGGAGTGCAAAGAAGGAGAGGACTATGGCGACGACCGGCGCGAGAGGATCGAAGGACGATGCCTCGAGGGGTGTGAACGAGGGGCAGGCGGAGGCCCGGACTCGAGCGGAGACCCGGAATCTGGAAGCGGACATCCAACAACTGCGCAGCGACATTGCTCAGCTCAAGGACCATCTGATGCAACTGGGAAACCGATCCATGTCGCGGGCGCGCCGGGCGGCCTGGGAGCAGGCTGACCAGCTACGCGACAGTGCGGAGGAGTTTCAGGACGATGTGATCGAGACCGTGCGTGAAAAGCCGCTCACGGCGCTTGCGCTGGCGGCCGGCGCCGGTTTCCTCCTCGCCATGATGATGCGACGCTAGGTGCGGTGAAGGGATGTTCGCCCGCCTTATCGCGCTGCTCGCCACGGGCGAGGCGGCAGCGGTCAAGCGACGGTTGAAGACTGCCGTCATCTTTTATGCAGCCGCGGGTATCGCGGCGCTTCTGGCGCTGGTGTTCCTGGTGGTGGCGGCCTACCTCTGGGCCGCAAGTCGCTGGGATCCGACCGCGACAGCGCTCTGGTTCGGCATTGGCCTTCTGCTGCTGAGCATCGCCATCTACATCGCCTACCGGATAACGGCGCGTGCGCGCCGGCGGGCAGCGATGGGCAAGCGCGCCGAGACGATGATGGTGGGAGCTTCGGCGCTTGCCATGCTGCCCAGCCTCGTCGGTCGGCGGGGGCGCTGGACGAGCCTGCTCGTATTGCTCGCCGGATTGGCCGGTTATGCCGCTTATACGGAGTTCGAGCGACGTACAGGACGCCGAAACCGTGACGGCGATTGAATGGACGCACAGAAGAGGAAACATGATCGATGGATGAAAAGGTGCCACCCAAAAAGGCACGCCAGGGACGCCGTGGGACGCCCGTCCTTCTGGTGTTGATCGGCGGACTTCTGCTCGCGGGATTGGTGTGGGTGGTGGTCGAGGTTTACGGCGTCTTCATCGATGAACAGCAGCCGGTGGAGATGCCTCAGTCGAGCGAGGATGTTCCCCTCGATCAGGCGGAAGACTGAGATCCGATCCCCTCGGCTTCAGCTTTGGCCGGAACCAGCACTTTAAGAGATTGCGGCCAGAGCTGGATGAGGAATTCCCGTTCCAGCGGCATCAATTCGCCGTCAATGGCGCTGCGGAAATGCCGTTCGGCTGATAGGATTTTCAGCTTCACTTCATCTGCTTCGTGGATTTCCACCTGCTCGTTTCCGCGCCACCTCCCCATTGCCATGTTGAGGAAGAAGGCCAGAAGGTCGAGCCTTCGCCTGGCTCGCGTGATGTAGATTCCCAGCACTCCGCCATCAGGGCGGTCGGCGTAGGGAAGGTGACCCTCTCCGAAGAGATTGTTTGTCACGCTGATGCCCGAGGTAATGGTGATCAGTTCCGCACCTCCCATGTGGAGTGCAACCTTTAGATTGTGGGGGTTCCAAAAAGTGGAGATTCCAGCGCGGGCAGAGGCGAAGAGCTTTCCCAGCCGCCCGTGGAAGGGAATTCGCGAGCGCAGGTGGATCAACTGCGGATGCATGCCGATCGAGAACTGGTGTACGAAGAGCCGTCCGTTGACGCACGCCGTATCCACTCGCAGCACCTCGCCGCCTGCCAGCGCCGAGATGGCAGCGCCGAGATCAAGAGGGACCCCGAGGCTGCGGGCGTAGAGGTTCATGGTTCCGGCGGGCAGGATCGCAAGGGTCTTGTCCGTTCCGGCAAGCATGCCGGCTGCCAATGACACAGTACCGTCGCCGCCGGCGACGAGAAGGATCTCGGTATCGGCCATGCGGCACGCGGTCCGGATCGTTTCCACCACCTTTCGCCCATCCACCACCTGAACGTCGACGCTATGCCCCGCCTCGCATAGCGCATCGCCGAGACGCGTGGAAAGGGCGTCGATGTCCATGGTGCTGAGCGTGCCGCCACCGCGGTTCAGCACCGCACGAAAGTGCATGTGAAATCCCGATCGAGCCTTCGTTAAGCCGCGAGGAAGAATGAACGGCGCGGGCTTCCGTTCCCAGGCTCGAACGGGACGGAGAAACCTCCCTGCCCGGGAACCGTTTGAACGGCTCAACGTTTTATCCGTGTGGTGGCCGCACACCCGATCCTCACTGCCAGGTTCGGTCGGTTGCGCGGCCATGTACAGCTAACTGCACATGGAGAGCTTAACATGATCCGCACTCTTTTGGCGACCACCGCGATTGCTACACTCATCGCAACCGGAGCGGTCGCACAGACGACGACAACGCCGCCCGCCGATCCTTCGGCGACCGGCACGGCGCAGGAACCGATGACAGTCCACGCCGAGGGCCATCTCGCCTCGAACCTGATGGGCGAGGCGGTCTATAACGGCACCGGCGAAGATGCCGATAATATCGGCGACGTAACCGATCTCGTGATCAGCCAGGACGGCAATGTCGAGGCCATCATCGTTGGCGTCGGCGGTTTCCTGGGCATCGGACAGAAGGAAGTGGCGCTGGAATATAACCTCGCCCAGTGGTCCGAGCAGCCAGACGGCGAGCGCTGGCTGGTGGTCGAGACCACCGAGGATGCTCTGAGGGCGCAGGAAGATTTCGATCGTTCCGCCTATGAGCCGATGCCGGCCGATGCACAGGTATCCGAAACGCAGCCCGCCACCGAGCAGGATTTGGCTAACGCACCGACGGACCAGGAAGGTGAGGACGCCACGGGTGATGCCGGCGGCATGACCGGCGGTGCAGTCGCAACGGCGCCAACAACTGACGAGACCGGCGACACCGCTGCGGCTCCGACCGACGACACCGCCGATACTGCCGAGGCTCCCACCGGCGATCAGGCCGGCGGCGCCGTAGCCACGGCTCCTGCCGATACGGCCGCTGATGAGCCGCAGACTGCGCAGCAGGAACAGCCCGCCGACCAGCAGGCGGCCCAGACCGACCAGACCCAGGTTGGCGATGAAGCCGCGACCGACCAGATGCAGACCGGTGCGATCGACCGCAGCACGCTGCAGGATGCCACACAGGAACAGCTCAGCGCTGAAGAACTGACGGGCACCACCGTGTACGGCGCCGATGAGGAGAACATCGGCGAGATCAACGATGTTGTCCTGACGCCCGAGGGGCAGGTCGACGCGGTGGTTATCGATGTTGGCGGCTTCCTGGGCATTGGTGAGAAGCAGGTCGCTCTTGGTATGGACAACCTTGCCTTCATGACGGACGAGGACGGTGATCTCTACCTCTTCACCGAGTTCACCAAGGAGCAGCTTGAGGCCCAGCCGGCTTATGACGAGTCGACCTATGCTCAGAACCGCGACGAGATGCGCATGCAGGCGCAGTAAAGCGTACCACGCTTGCAGGTGCATGCTGGAAGGGCCCCGTCTTGGACGGGGCCTTTTCATTTACGATGCACGTGAATGGTGTCACTGTCTTCGCTGCGGAGACAGTGCATTTACTCCGGGGAGCCTTTTGCGGGAGGGCGGGTCGGTCCATCTTGAAGTGGACGAGGCGGCACTTGGCCGCAAGCGCCCGAAAAGGAGGCGAAATCATGTTCGATACCATAGAGGGCATTCACCACATCACATCCATGGCGCGCGACGCCAACGAAACGGACACATTCCACACGGCTGTGCTCGGCCTGCGGCGCGTGAAGAAAACCGTGAATTTCGACGCGCCAGACGTCTACCACCTATACTATGCCAATGGCACCGGCCAGCCCGGCACGGTGCTGACCTATTTCCCCTTCCCGAACATCGCCCGGGGCGCGCGCGGGGCCGGGGAAGTGGGGACCACCATATTCTCAGTGCCCCAGGGCAGTCTTGATTTCTGGGAGAAGCGTTTTGCCGACAAGGCGGTGACTGGAATACGCCGCGCCACGGCCTTCGGCGAGAACAGGCTTTATTTCGACGGAGCCGACGGTGACGGCCTTGCCCTGGCCGAGGTGGCCCAGGACGAGCGCGAGCCGTGGACCGGTGCGGACGTTCCCGCCGAGCGGGCCATTCGCGGCTTCCATTCCGCCACGCTGCTTCTCAATGACAGCGGTGGCGCGCGCGAGCTTCTTGAGATGATGGGCTTCAAGGAAACTGGTCGCGAGGGCGAGACGCTTCGGCTGGAGCGCAAGGGCGGCAATGGCGCTGCGATCATCGATATCGTGGCTGATCCTGCGGCGCACCCTGCCCGCCAGGGCGCCGGCTCGGTGCACCACATCGCGTTCGCGGTGCCCGATGCCGCCGCGCAACGCGCCGTGCGCGAGGCGCTGGTGAAAGAAGGGTTCCAGATCACGCCCGTGATCGATCGCGATTACTTCCTGTCGATCTATTTCCGGGCGCCGGGAGGGGTCCTGTTCGAGATAGCGACCAACGAACCCGGCTTTGCGCGCGACGAGGATCTGGAGCATCTCGGCGAAGCCCTGAAGCTGCCGCGGCAGCATGAGCATCTTCGGCCCTATCTGGAGAGCCACCTGCCTGCGATCGGAGGCTGACCATGTCGATCGATGCCTATCGGCACTACCTGGCGCCGGCCGGTCCCGGCCGGCCGCTTCTGTTCCTCTTCCACGGGACCGGCGGCGATGAGCATCAGCTTCGGTCGCTGGCCGACGCGGTGTTGCCGGGTGCCGGTATCGTCTCTCCGCGCGGCGACGTCAGCGAACAGGGTGCCGCGCGGTTTTTCCGGCGCACTGGCGAGGGAGTCTACGACATGGACGACCTCGGCCGTGCGACCGCGAAGATGGCGGGCTTTGTCCGCACCCATATGGAAACGCAGAAGCCCAGCGCCGTGCTTGGTCTCGGCTATTCAAACGGCGCCAACATCCTCGCATCCGTCATCTTCGCCGAACCGACCCTCTTCGATGCAGCGGTTCTCATGCATCCGCTCATCCCGTTCGAGCCGCGCTTTGGCGAAGGTGCGCTGAAGACCAGGCTGTTGCTCACCGCTGGCCGCCGCGATCCCATCTCGCCTGCGACCCTCACGAACCGGCTTGCGGCCTATCTTGAGGCGGCGGGCGCGGAAAGCGAGACTGTCTGGCACGAAGGCGGCCACGAACTTCGGCCAATAGAGATCGAGGCGGCGGAGAAGTTCCTTGCCCGCTACCGCAATACGAAAAAGGCTCAGGAATGACCGCACCTCAAATCGAGCTCCAGGATTTCGGCAACAAAGGCCGCTATGTCCATGTCGCCGGCAGCGACGAGGCAGAGATGACTTTCGTCAAAGTCGGCGACACTCAGATCATCATCGACCACACCGAGGTCCCACCGGTCTTTCGTGGACAGGGAATAGGCGAGGCCCTGGTCACTCGCGCCGTTGAGGATGCGCGCAAGAAGGGGCTGAAGATCAGGCCGCTATGCCCGTTCGCGGCGGCCCAGTTCCGCCGTCACCCTGAATGGAGCGATGTCCTGGCGCAGTAGACCCGCCGGCAGGGCGTCGCGCCCGATCACTCAAGAAACGCAATCGTGATGAGGCGCGTCGGCAATTCTTTCGCCGGCCCGCCTCGCCTTTGCCGTCTTTAATGCTATCTTATCCCCCTAGGTATGCCGTTCTCTGCGGCTTGCCCCGGCAAACTGGAAGGAAGATGGCCGAGCCGCGCTCAGTGGATGTCTTGAGATCCGGTCTCCTCACCCGCCTCCGGCGAACGCGGGCCGTCGTGCGCGGGGCGATGCTCATCGAGCGCCTTTGGCCGATCCTCCTGCCGCTCGTCGTGGTGATCAGCCTCTTCCTGAGCCTTGCCTGGTTCGGGGTCTTCCGCATCCTGCCCGATTGGGCCCGCCTCGGCCTGTTGGCGATCCTCGGCATCGCCGCGCTCGCCAGTCTCTGGCCGCTTCGCCATTTCCGTGCCCCCGGCACGACTGAGATCGACCGTCGCATCGAGCGGGCGAACCTTCTGGAGCATGCGCCGGTTTCGACGCAATCCGATCGCCTTGCCTCGGATGATGGCGGTCCCTTTGCGGCCGCTCTCTGGCGTGAGCATCAGAAGCGCATGGCGGAGAAGCTGTCGCGGCTTTCCGGGGATCTTCCGAAGACGTCCATTCCCGAGCGTGACCCCTTCGGTCTGCGCGCATTTGCGGCGCTTCTGTTCGTCACCGCCCTGGCCTATTCCACCGGCCCCTATGGCGGCCGCATAGCCGACGCCTTCCAGCCGCCGGCTCTCGCTCAGACCGCGCCGGCGCGTATCGACGCTTGGGTGACGCCTCCGGCCTATACCGGCCGGGCCCCCATCTTCCTCACAGCCGATGCCAATCGCCAGCAGCAGGCTTTCACCGTGCCGCAGAACAGCACGGTTGCGGTGCGGGTGAGCGGGGGGGCGGGCGAGGAATCGCTCGTCTTCACGGATGCGGCCGGTGCCGAACAAGCGATCCCGGCTGAAACGGCCGAAGGCGGTGAAGCTCCCGCCCAGACCTCCACGGCCGGTGGGGCGGTGCGTTTCTCGCATGTCCTGTCGCAGAACGGGGCGGTTAGCCTCCGCAGCGGCGGCCGCGAGATGCAGAGTTGGGGCTTCTCCGTTACGCCCGACAACCCACCGCAGATCCGTTTCACGGAAGATCCGAAGCGGGCCGTGAACGGTGCCCTCGAGCTCGCCTACGAGATCAAGGACGATTACGGTGCGACTGCCGCCGCCGCGGAATTTGCGCTTAGCGAGAGCAATCCCGACGCTCGACCGCTTTTCGAAGCGCCGGAAATGCCGCTGACGCTGCCGCGCGGCGGCGACCGCAGCACGGCGAAGGCGTCTCGTGACCTCACGGAGCATCCGTGGGCTGGCTCCGAGGTGGAACTCACCCTTTCGGCAACCGACGCGGCCGAGCAGACGGCGCGCAGCGACACGAAGGTCTTCACCCTTCCGCAGCGGCCCTTCAGCAACCCGCTCGCCAAGGCCCTCATCGAGCAGCGCCGGCTGCTGGCGCTCGATGCGAACGAGCAGCGCCGGGTTCTCGCTCTCATGGACGCGGTACTCCTGTGGCCGGAGGAGACGTTCGCGGAGACCACGCACTTCCTGCTCATTTCCGCCGTGCGCTCGCGTCTTTCCATCGCCCAAACAGATGATGCGCTTCGGGACGTGGTGAACGAGTTGTGGGAAGTGGCGCTAATCATCGAGGATGGCGACCTGACTGCGGCCGAGCGCCGCCTGCGCCAGGCGCAGGAAGCCTTGAAGCAGGCATTGCAGGACGGTGCCAGCGACGAGGAGATCGAAAGGCTGACGGACGAGCTGCGCCAGGCGATGCAGGAATTCCTGCGGGAGTTCGCCGAGCGGGCCATGCAGAACCCGCAATCCGCGGAAAACCCGAATTCCGAGACGCTGCGCCAGAGCGACCTGGAACGAATGCTCGACCAGATCGAGGATCTGGCCAAGTCCGGTGCGCGCGACCAGGCGCAGGAGTTGCTCTCGCAGCTCGAGAACATGATGAACAACCTGCAGATGGCAATGCCGCAGCAGGGCCAGAACGGCGGCCAGCAGTCGGAGATGCGCCAGCAGATGGATCGGCTGGGCGAGATCATGCGCCGTCAGCAGGAGCTGATGAATGAGACGTTCCGCCTTGATCAGCAGCAGCAAGGCCAGGGCCAGCAAGGTCAACAAGGCCAGATGGGGCAGCAGGGCCAGCAGCCTGGCCAGGGTCAAGGCCAGGGGCAGGGCCAAGGCCAAGGAATGTCTCCTGAGGAGCTGGCTGAAGCCCTGCGTAACCTGCAGGAAGGGCAGGGTTCGCTCAGGAACGACCTGCAGGGTTTGACGGAAGGATTGCGCGGTCTCGGCATCGAACCGGGCGAGGGTTTCGGCGAGGCCGGCGAGGCCATGGGCGAGGCCCAGGGCGCGCTCGGCGAAGGCCAGGGCGAGCGCGCCGTGGGCGAGCAGGGGCGTGCGCTGGAGGCGCTGCGGCGCGGGGCCCAGGACATGATGAACCAGATGCAGCAGGCCATGCGCGGCCAGCAGGGCGAAGGTCAGCAAGGCGCCCGGCAGGACAATTTCGGACGCGATCCTCTGGGCCGGCCGCGCGCCACCACGGGACCGGATTTCGGGGATTCCGTAGAGGTGCCGGACGAGATCGACACCCAGCGTGCCCGTGAAATTCTGGAGGCGATCCGCCGCCGGCTCGGCGACGCACTGAGCCCGGATCTTGAGCGCGAATATCTGGAGCGCCTTCTCGACATGCGCTGAGGCCGGCGACCTACGCGGTTGCCCTGAAAAGAGCCACAAGCGGCTTGGCACTCTTGATGGGTGAGTGCTAATTTTTCTTCCGGACCCTCTTGAACGGCGAATTTTTTTCAACCAAATTTTTCGCGCGCGGCGCCGCGACGGGCCGCGTGCCGCGCCGGGAAGCCGGCGCGGGAGGTGCTTCACAAAATTGTTTGTCCCAGGAGGAAGACATGAAGTTCCGTCCTTTGCACGACCGCCTGGTCGTCCGCCGCATCGAAGCGGATGAGAAAACGGCGGGAGGGATCATCATTCCCGATACCGCG
>Ga0164243_10013369_pt1 | contig 11556 bp, 11 predicted proteins | sample OricompcompostOP_FD_108781 | JGI IMG/M metagenome (GOLD analysis project Ga0164243, IMG submission 108781) | Organic Plus compost microbial communities from Emeryville, California, USA - Original compost - Organic plus compost (OP) | ecosystem: Engineered > Solid waste > Mixed feedstock >... | reverse complement strand
GCTAGGGCGTGTTTCGAAAGTCCCGCCTGGCCCGCGACGCCTGGCACGGCACCTCGCCGCGTTGTCGGGCTCGTCCGCGTACGCCCAGTACGCGGACGACCCTCCGCCTTGCGATGCACCGCGCCAGACGCCGCGGGCCCCGCCCTCCGGGCGGACGACGCTACTTTCGAAACACGCCCTAGCGGCACTTCTTCCCGAACGACCAGCGGACGGCCTCCGGCCGAGGGCCCGCGACCCGCATCCGGGCGTCGGCGCGGCCCGGACGCATATGAATGTTTTCATACGCCTTGCCAAGCCGGTGGCATATATAAATACTGCTCACGGACCGTGTCCCGACCCTCCGGACCCGCTCCACGGGGCGCCCGGCCGCGCATCGCCCGCGCCGGCGCCTCCGGCGGCCCCGGTCGTCCCCTGGGCCGGGGCCGCCACCCCTGGCCGGACGGCCCCCGCCAGGACGCACACCGGAAGCGATGATCATGCCTGTGACGACCCCGCGCACCAGCCCGGACTGGCCCTGCCAGGTCAAGCCGCCGGGCAGTTACGACTGGCAGCGCTCGGCGACCCGGTGGCTGCGCGACCTGGTGCCCGCGCGCTACGGCGGCTACCCCACGCTGGTGCGCCACCCCGTCCTGCTGGCCCGCCACGCGCAGATCCAGGTCCAGCACGAGATCCGCGTGGCCCGCACGGCCCTGCAGACCGCGCGCGCGGACCTGCCCGGCCTGGGCCTGCCCGAGTCGGTCATCGAGCACACGATCAAGCTGTACGCGGCGGAGCTGGCCCAGCTGCAGCACATCGCCCGCAGCGTGCGGGCGGTGACCCGGGCACTGGTGGAGCAGGGCACCCACCGCTGAGGGCACCGGCCCGCGCCCCCACCGCGAGGCCGCTCGGGCCCCGGGCCGGCCGCGGGCGGGCCGAGGTCACGGCGGATCCGGCCGTTTGCGCAGACCGTTCCCGAGATCGGATCCGCGGATCCGATACGACAACCGTGCGATCGGAGGGGGCCGTATGTGCGATGCTCGTGCCGTGACGAGCGAATCGCGCTCCCCCGCAGCGTCCGGCGGCGCGGTACCCGACCTGACGGCGCTGGCTCAGGTGGTGGCCAGGCAGCGGGCCGAGATGGACCGGCTGCAGGAGCAGGCTGCCACCTCCGCCGTGGTGGAGCGGGCCAAGGGGGCGCTGATGGCGCTGACCAGCTGCACCCCGGAGGCCGCGCACGAGGAGCTGCTCCAGCGGGCCAAGGCCGCGGGCCACACGCTGGTGGAGGAGTGCTGGATCACGCTCGGCACCCTGGTCCCGCCGCTGGGCCACGCCACCGCCCGTCCGCCCGCCGTCGCGCCGCCCGGCCCCGACGGCACCGTACCGGCCCCGCACCGGCCGGCCCCCGTCCAGGCACCGGCGGCTCCCGTCGAGGCGCCCGCACCGGCCGGGGACGACCGCGGCGACCCCGCCGCCCTGGCCCTGCTCGGCCGGGCGCTGGTGCACGTCGGCACGCCCCATGATCTCGCCCGCTGCCTGCAGGAGCACCTGGCCGGGCCGGTCGGGGCGGAGGCGGTGATGATCTACCGGCGGCTGCCCGGCGGGGGACTGGACCTGATCGGGCACGCCGGCATCGACGACACCCTGGCGCACCAGTGGCGGCACGTGCCGCCGCTCAGCGGGGTCGCCGCGCACGACGCGCTGGACGCGCGTGAGCCGCGCTGGCTGGAGGACCTCCCCCAGGACAGCGCGCGGTACCTGCTGATCGGCGACCCGGCCCGGCAGTGGCCGTCGCGCGCCTGGCTGCCCGTGGTCGGCGGTGGCGGCCGGGCCGATATGGCCATCGGGGTGCTGCGGGGCAGCGGCGGGCCGTTCAGCCGGCGCTCCCGCGCGCTGTTGCTCGGCGCCGCGCGGCTGTGCGCCGGCCGGCTGCGCGCCTTCGACGTCCGCCCCGAGCACGGCACCGACGTCCCGGAGGAGGTGCGCGCGCTGTTCGACGCGCTGCCCGGCCTCACCGTGCTGCTGACCCCGCTGCGCTCGCCGGCGGGCGAGGTGGAGGACTACCGCATCGACGCGGTCACCCGGCAGACCGTCGACGTGCTCGGGCGCGGCGGCCGCGACCTGGTCGGGCGGCGTGTCCTCGAATGCTGGCCGGCGGTGGCCGAGGAGCCGCTGTGGCGGGGCCTGCTGGACACGCTCGGCTCGGGGGAGCCGTACGAGAGCGAGCCGTACGCGCAGCAGGAGTTCGTCGCCGGCGGCCAGGAGCTGGCCCTGTACTCGGTGCGGGCCGCGCGCGTGGGCGACGGACTGCTGCTCACCTGGCTGCGCCAGGAGTCCTCCGACCGGCAGGTGCAGCGCCTGGCGGACCTGCAGCGCCTGGGCCGGCTCGGCTGGGCCACTTGGAACCTGGTCACCCATGAGGCCGCCTGGTCCTCGCAGGTGTACGAGCTGTGCGACCGCGACCCCGGGCACGGCCCGGTGCGGCTGGAGGAGCTGGCCCACCTCGCGCTGCCCGAGGACGCGCCCGCGCTCGCCCGCGCGGTGCGCGAACTCCTCGTCGCCGGAGAGCCGTTCGACGTGCTCTTCCGGAAGAAGTCCGGGGCCGCGACGCGGCACCTGCGCATCGTCGCGGAAGCCGTCCGCGACGCCGACGGCACCCCCGTGCAGGTCCACGGCTTCGTGCAGGACCTCACCGCGCAGCGCAGCGCCGAACTGGCCCTGGTGGAGAGCGAGCGCGCGATCCTGGCCCAGCAGGGGATCCTGCAGGCCGAGCGGATGCTGGCGGGACGGCTGCAGCACGCGCTGCTGCCGATGCCGCGCCGGCCGGTGCGGCTGGCCGGGCTGCGCGTGGACCTCGCCTATCTGCCGGCCGAGTCGGGGATCCATGTCGGCGGCGACTGGTTCAGCGCGATCGAACTGCCGGACGGGGACGCGTTGTTCGTGGTCGGCGACGTCGCCGGGCACGGCCTGGACGCGGTGGCCACGATGGCCCAGCTCCGCTTCACCGCCAAGGGCATGATCTTCACCGGCTCGTCGCTGACGGGGGCCCTCGCCCGCCTGAACACGCTGCTGTTGCACTCCCGCGACACCAAGGGCACCGCCACCCTCGTGCTCGCCCGCTACCAGCCCGCCGAGCGGCGGCTGCTGTGGGCGCAGGCGGGCCATCTGCCGCCGCTGCTGCTGCGCGACGGCGAGGCGCGCTATCTGGAGCGTCCGCGGGGCGTGCTGCTGGGCGCGACCGAGACGCCGGTCTTCGAGGAGGCCGAGTGCCGGCTGCGGCCCGGGGACCGGCTGCTGCTGTTCACCGACGGACTGGTCGAGCGGCCCGGCGAGGGCATAGAGCTGGGCCTGGAACGGCTGGCGAAGACGGCCGCGGCCCACCACCGCACGGACGCGCCCGGCGCCCTGGGCCCCCTGCTCGCCTCCATGCTGGAGGGCGAGCGGCGCGACGACGTCTGCGTGCTGGACATCCGGGTGCCGAGGGAACCGGCGTAGGCCACTCCCCCGGTCGTCCGCCCCCTCCCCCGGCCCTGCCCCGCTCGCCCGCACCCCGTCGCAGGCGCCCGGTCCGCCGTCCGCGTGCGCCGTCTCAGTCCGCCGGGTGCCCCGGCTCGATGTCGACCGCGTCGGCCAGCCGCAGCAGCGGCCCGTCCGCGCCACCGCGCCCGCCCGTCGCCACCGGGTCGAGCACGAAGCCCACGTGGTCGCCGCCGTCGGTGCGCGCGACGACGCGGCCGACGAACCACGCCGGGGCGTCGTCCAGGACCACGGCCGCCCCGTCCTGCACGGCCGTGCAGGCGACGTGCGCGAACTTGTCCACGCCGTCGTCCCCGGTGCGGCCACCGAACAGTTCGGCCAGGGCGTGCTGGTCCCGGTCCAGCAGGTGCACGGCGAGCCGGTCGGCGCGCTCGGCCACGTGGAACGTCCGGTTCGCCTTGGACAGCCACACCACGAAGCGCAACGGGCTGATGGAGCACTGCGAGGCGAACCCGACCAGGCAGCCCGCCCGCCGGCCGTCCGCCACGGCGGTCACCACGCACATGTCCGGGTTCAGCCGGCCCACGAACCCGTCCATGCCCCTGCGCCCCGTCATGTCCACCGCTCCTTCCGCCGCGTCCGCTCGCCGCACGCCCTGGCCACGCCGCCGTCCGCGCCCGCCGTGCGGGTGCCGACGCCGGCTCGGCACACCGTGCCGTCCCCCTGCCGGTTTCCCCGCCCGCGCGCCGACAGGCACGCCAGAGGTCACCGGTGTAGCGCTGTCGCCAGGTGTACCGAACTGAAGGACCCGGGCCGCCTCCCGCTCAGTGCGCGGCGAGGAAACCGCGCAGGGACGCCGCCAGCGCGGCGACGAACGCCTCCCGGCCCGCCGTGTCGAGGGCGTCCAGGGAGAGGTAGGGGTTGAGGTCCTCCAGCTCGACCAGCAGCAGATCACCGTCGGCGGTGCGGCAGGCGTCGACGCGCTGGATGCCGTGGGCGAGGGTGTTCCACTCGATGAAGCGCCGCGCGAACCGCAGGTCCTCGCGGCTGGGTTCGTACGGCCGCAGCTCCCAGCGCCGCTCGGGGTCCGGGGCGTACAGGGCGTACTGGAAGCCGGAGTCGACGAAGCAGAACGAGATCTCGTGGACGAAGTCGATGTGCGGCTGGGCGAGGACCGTACCGTCCAGCAGGCCGGGCAGGTCCGCGGCGGACACCACGCGCAGCCCCAGGGAGTCGGCGCCGCGCTTGGGCTTGACCACGTACCGGTCGGCGGCCGGCAGGCGGTGCAGGTCCTCGGGGCGGTCGACGGTGGGGATGACCGGATGTCCGGCGGCGGTCAGGTCCAGCAGGTACTGCTTGCCGGCCATGTCGGCCCGACCGTCGAGCGGGTTGTAGACCGGGATGCCACGGGACAGTGCCTGGGTGCGGAAGTCGTCGTAGGCCTCCTGGTAGGCCAGCACGGGGCCGCTGTTGCGGACGACGACGGCGTCGAAGGCGTCCATCAGGGCGGCCGCGTCCCGCGGGTGGCACAGGGCCAGGTCGAACTCCTCGCGCAGCCGGGCGGTCAGGTGGACGTCCTCGTCGCCGTAGCGGCGTCCGCGCGCCGGGTACGCCAGGTCGGTGACGTAGAGCAGACGGGGGCGCAAACGGGTGCGGGCGGTCGGCGGCATGCGGGGGCTCCCTGGGGATGTCGGGCGGCCGGAACGGGTGGTTCCGGCCGCGGGGCACCCCTAGAGGGTACGCAGTGCCTTTACCGACGGCACTCAGTGCCATAATCTAGGGGCGTGCACGGTGGCGCCGCGTACCGCGCACACCCGTGCGCGGGTGCCCGCGCACGCGGGATTTCCGGCTCAGCGCAGGGAGTTGACCAGCGTGTACCACCACTCAGGGAACATCGCTCATCCGGCAGCCGGCTCCGCGACCGGTCTTCTGGAGCCCGAGGCCCGCGATCCGGAGGCCCTGTACTTCCAGCGCTGCACCTGGTGCGGCACGGCCACCTACCACCGTCTGCTGTGTCCGGTGTGCCGGGGCAGCGAGCTGCGCACCGAGCGCAGTGAGGGCGTCGGCACGGTCCGGCACTCCACCGTGGTGCACCGCAACACCCCGGCCGCGCGCAACGTGTCCCTGATAGAGATGAACGAGGGCTTCGTCGTGCGCGGCCGGGTCATGGGCCCGCCCATCGGCATCCATGGCGGCGACCGGGTGCGGCTGGCCACCGCGCAGGACCCGGTGCGGGGCGAGCCGGTCTTCCAGCTCGTCGACGAGCCGTACCGGGCCTGGAGCTGACCCCGGGTCCTCCTTCCGCCCGCCCGGCCGGCGGGGCGTCAGGGCAGCAGCGACCGGTCGGAGTCGGGTCGGTCGTGCGTACGGGACGCCGCGGGGAGGGCGAGGTGCCGTGGGCCGGTTTCCGTACGGGCGAGCGCGAGGAAGGTCAGCACCGCGCAGACGGCGTAGACGCAGCCGGGCCAGGCGAGCAGCGCCGGATACGGATCGTGCCGCGCCAGGTGGTCCTCCACGCCGGTCAGCCGCGGCACCGCACGGGCCACGGTGACCAGCGCCCACACGGCGAGGGTGACGCGGCTGAGCGTCCGTGCCCGGCAGGGCCCGTGGGCCAGCCAGATCATGGCGGGCACGCACCAGATCCAGTGGTGGCTCCAGGAGATGGGGCACACCAGCAGCCCGTACAGCTCCACCGCGATCAGGGCACCGAGCAGGTCACCTCGGCGCAGGCAGGAGCGCAGCGCCCAGGCCGCCGCCAGGGTCACACCGGCGAGCGCCGCCCACCACAGCGGGGAGGCGGTCGCGTCCGGGCCGAGCAGCCGGGTGAGGGCGCCGCGCAGGGACTGGTTGCGCACCGTCCACACCGGCCCCACCCGCCGCGTGTCGGTGACCAGCCCCGACCAGTAGCGCGCCGACTGCTGCGGGGCGACGCACCAGGCCAGGACCACGGTCGCGGCACCGGTGGCCACGGCCCACGCCGCGGCCCGCCACTGCCGGGTGGCCAGCAGGTACAGCCCGGCGACCGCCGGGGTCAGTTTCACCGCGGCCGCCAGTCCCACCGCCGCGCCCCGGCCCGCCGCGGTGCGGCACAGGGCGAGGCCGCCGAGGACGAGGGCGCCCAGCAGCAGGTTGATCTGTCCTTGGTCGAGGGTGTGGCGCACCGGTTCCAGCCACAGTCCGACGGCGGCCCACAGCAGGGCCAGGTCCCTGGTGCGGCGGCCGGGGCGCGGGGTGAGCAGCCGCAGCGCGCACGCCGTGACGACGACCAGGGCGGCCACGGAGATCGCCTGCCACAGCGCGAGCAGCACCGTCCAGGGCAGCGGGGACAGCGGCAGGAACAGCAGGGCCGCGAACGGCGGGTAGGTGAAGGGCAGGACGGGGATCGGCGGGCCGGTGTGCAGGGCGTAGTCGTACAGGCCGCCGGTGAGCACGTGCGGTGCGGCCTCGCGGTAGACCCGCAGGTCCAGCGGTGCGGGCGGATGGACGGCGAGGACGAGGGCGTACAGCGCCAGGGAGAAGGCCAGGCACCGGCCGGCCCGGTCGGTGAGCCATGCGCCGATCGCCCGGCTCCGGGCCGAGACCGCCTTCACCTCACCTGATCGTCCCGCCCGCGGCACCGGTCCGCCCCTCACCTCGTCGGCCCCCGTCCGGGGCGCGCCCGCGCCCTCCACAGCGCCCGCAGCCTAGCCCGCCGCGCATGGCCCCGGGGGCCGCCACGCGGGCGAACGGGCGGGGCGGACCGTATCGTCATCCCGGCTTCACCGGCCGGACCACCCGGCGCGGCCGCCGCTCCACCTCGGGTCACCGCGGTGGCCCGCTGTTGCGGGAGGGCTCGCGCTGGAGGTGACCTCGGGCGGCAGCGGAAGACCGCACACCCGGCGCTACGACGCTCGTCCAGCCGACCGCCGGGACGCCGGACGTGCCGGACGTGCCGGAGGCGCTGGATGTGCCGGATGTGCTGGACGTGCCGGTGTGAGGCTGCTCACCTCGGCGGCGCGGCGGACGGCGGCGCGGGTGGCCGGCCCGCCCCGCAGACGCGGGACCGACCGTGGATGACCCGGAGCCGTGGAACTGACCGTGGATGACCCGGAGCCGTGGAACTGACCGTGGACGACGAGGGCGGCAGTGGCCGACCGGACGGACGAAGGAGGAGACGGAGCGGGGACCCCGGCGCCGGAGCCTAGGCGGCCCGGTCCGAGTGCGGAGCGGCCGCGGCCCACTCCATGACCAGGCGCTGGTACTCCTCGCGCTGCTCGGTGGTGAGTGTCCCGCCCGACCGGAGCCACAGGGCCCGGATCTCCTCGTTGACCTCCGCGGCCGATCGCTCGGAGGCGGGTTCAACAGTGGTGGACATGGTGTGAAGCATATGCCGATCGAAGTGAAGACGGTGTGAGTAAGTGTGAGCGATACGGACATATCGGACCGTGTTGCTCATCACGTCAATCAGCCGGTCCGAACAGGGAGTTCGTCCTCGACCGGGGCCCGGGCGGACGCCCGGGCGGGGCGGCGCTCAGGTGCCCGGCTTGCGGCCGTAGACGTACACGTCGTCGCCCTTCCTCAGCAACGACCAGTACTTCTTGGCGTCCTTCGTCGTCATGTTGACGCAGCCGTGGGAGCCCGGCGGGTTCCACATGCTCAGCCCCACCGAGTGGAAGGCCTGCCCGCCGTCGAAGAACTGGCTGTAGGGCATCGGCACGTTGTAGAGGCTGGAGACGTGGTGGAGGTCACGCCAGTAGACCTTCTTCAGGCCGGTCCGGGTCTCGTAGCCGTCCCGGCCGGTGCGCACCGGGACCGGGCCGTACACCAGCCGGCTGCCGTCCTGGATCCAGCTGAGCTGGAGCGTGAGGTCGACGCAGGCGATGCGGCCCTTGTTCGTCGGGCACTTGCCGCTCCTGTTCGGCTTCTTCCCGACGGCCTTCTGCTTGTTCATGAGGTCCATCACGCCCCAGGTGACGGGGCCGGCGTAGCCGATCGTGGGCGTGATGCCGTGTTTGCTCTGGAACGCCCGGATGGCCGAGCAGTCGGCGGCCGACTGCCGTCCGTCGACCGGGCGTCCGAGGAACTTCTCCACCTGCTTCTGGTACGGCCCCGTCCGCGTCGTGCAGCTCGCGGCCTGCGCGGGCGCCGCGCCCAGCGCGAGCGTGACCGGCGCGAGCAGCCCCGCGACACCGCACACGACGACTCCCCGTCGGGCTATGTGCCTCATCCCGGCTCTTCCCTCCCCCTGGGACCCGCCCTGCGCGGATCCACCGTCTCGTCCTGCTAGACCACTTGCGGGGCACGAGGGTTGCAAAGCCTCTCAGGGCGAGACGAAACGGTGACATACGCCACGGCGCGGGCGGAGGGCGTGCGGTGGGTGACATCGTGGTGGTGTTCCGGGAGCCGGTCAGGGGGTGCGCAGGGCCGCGTGGAAGCCCGTGTGGACCGCGGTCAGGCCGCCGTCCACGGTCAGCGCGGTGCCGGTGATCCAGGCCGCGTCCGTGGAGGCGAGGAAGGCGACGGCGGCGGCGATGTCCTCGGGCCGGCCGACCCGGCCCAGCGGATACAGACCGCGCACGCGCTCGAGGTCGGCCTCGCGCCCCTCCCACGCCGAGGTGCGGACCGTGCCCGGGACCACCAGATTGACGCGCACGCCCCGGGCGGCGGCGTGCCCCGCGAGGGTGCGGGTGAGGGAGATCAGGCCGGCCTTGGCCGCGCTGTAGGCGTGGTTGCCGAAGTCCTGCAGCCCGTTGACCGAGCCGATGCCGACGATCGCCCCGCGGCCGGACGCCGCGAGGTGGGGCAGCGCGGCCCGCCAGCAGCGCTGGGTGCCGGTCAGGGTGATGTCGAGGTCACGGGCCCACGCCTCGTCCGTGCCGTCTTCGAACAGCGGCGTGTCGGGCGTGCAGTGGGCGGCGCAGGTGACCAGGGCGTCGAGCCCGCCGAAGGTCTCCACCGCGTGCGCGACGGCCGCCTCCACCGACGCCCGGTCGGCCACGTCGCACGGGTGGGCCCACGCGGTGAGCCCGTTGTCGCGCAGCGCCGCCGCGGTCCCGGCCGCCGCGTCGCCGTCGACGTCGGTGAGCAGGACCCGCGCCCCTTCCTCGGCCAGCCGCCGGGCGCTCGCCGCGCCGATGCCCCGGGCCGCGCCGGTGACCACGACCCTGTGTCCCTCGAAACGCCTGGTGTCCGTCATACGCCGACGCTACGTGCCGCACGGGCGGCCCGAACAGACAGCGGGCACCACGAACAGACAGCGGGCACCGCCCGAACAGACAGCGGGCGCCGTCCGAACAGATAACGTGCGCTGCATGTCGGCGTTCATACAGCAACTCCCCGCACTGATCGGCGTGGTGATCGGTGCGCTCGGTTCGTATCTGGCGGTCGTGCGCAGTGACCGGGCCCGGGCCCGCACCGAATGGGCGGCAAGGTGGGAGGAGCGCCGGCTGGCCATGTACTCCGACTACGCCCGCGCGGTGAAGAAGTCGGTCACGCTGGCCTACCGGGTCGCCTCCCACCTCGGCAACGATCCGCATCCGCATCCACTGTCCCTCGCCGAGGCCGAACCGCTGCTGGCTCAGGCCGCCCTGGCCCGCGATCCCTCCGGTGAGGCGCTGTTGATGCTGGGCAGCCCGCAGGTGGTGGACAAGGCCCGGGCGTGGGTCGTGGTGGTGATGGAGATGGAACGGTTCCTGCGCGCGGGACGGCGCGAGCCCGAGGCCTGGCAGCGGCTGCTGGAGCGGCAGCGCACCGCGCGCGAGGGCTATTACGCCGCCGTGCGCGCGGACCTGGAGCTGCCCCCGGGCCATCCGGCCCGCCGGCCGCTGCCCGGTGTGCGGGAGCCGGCCGGCGGTCAGCGGTAGCCGGTCGGGTCGGCCGGCCGGCCCGCGTCCTGCACCTCGACGAGGTAGCGCCAGGCGTCGGGGCGGCTGCCGTCCAGGTCGGTGAAGCCGTACTCCCGGGCGAGCCCGCCGCTGGAGAGGGACTGCCCGTTCCAGCGGGCCACGTCCGGGTCGGCGGCGAGGGCGGCGACCGCGCGGCCCACGTAGCGGGGCGTCTCGGAGATCGCGAAGTGCGGCTCGCGGCGCAGGGCGTCGCGCCAGTTCTCCTCCCGCACGCCGAAGAGGTCGAGCATGATCTCCGAGCGCAGCCAGCCGGGGGTGAGGGCGACGGCGGTCGCCCCGCGCGGCCCGAGTTCATGGCCGAGGGCGAAGGCCATGCGCAGCACGGACGCCTTGGCGAGGTCGTAGAAGAGGTTGACCCGGTAGGTGTCCCGGTTGTACTCGGCGGTGCCGTCGGTCATCTCGACCACCAGCCCGCCCGGGTGGCGCAGCAGCAGCGGGAGGGCGTGGTGACAGGTGACGGCGTGCGTCTCGACGGCCAGGCGGAGCAGCTTCAGGCCGTTGTCGAGGTCGTGCTCCCACACCGGGGTGTCCCACTGGAAGAGTTTCTCGCCGCCCCAGATGTCGTTGACGAGGACGTCGAGGCGGCCCTGTTCGTGGGCGATGCGGTCCACCAGCGCGCGGACCTGCTCGGGGCGCAGGTGGTCGGTGGGGACGGCGATGCCCCGGCCGCCGGCCTCGGTCACCAGGTCGGCGGTGTCCTCGATGGTCTCGGGACGGTCGTACTCCGAGCGGCGGGCGCGGGTGCTGCGTCCGGTGACGTACACGGTCGCCCCGGCGGCGCCGAGTTCGACCGCGATGCCCCGGCCCGCGCCGCGGGTCGCGCCCGCCACGAGGGCGATCCTGTCCTTCAGCGGGCGTGCCATGTCCGGCCTCCTGTGCCTGCGGTACGGGGTGCACCCGGTGCGGTGGTGCACGCGGTGTCCGCGTTCCTGGGTGTCGTCCCGAGGATGGCGTGGAAGCCGGACATCTTCTGTCGTCTTTCAGGGAGCGTTCTCCCTGTCGTCGCGCTCAGTGCCCGCGGGCGATCCACTCCTCGAGGTGCGGCGCCTCGGCGCCGATGGTGGTGGAGTCGCCGTGGCCGGTGAGGACCTTCGTCCCGGGCGGCAGCGTCAGCAGGCGGTCGCGGACGGACTCGATGATCGTCGGGAAGTGGGAGTAGGAACGGCCGGTGGCGCCGGGCCCGCCCTGGAAGAGGGTGTCGCCGGTGAAGACGACGCCG
>Ga0164243_10013368_pt1 | contig 11557 bp, 11 predicted proteins | sample OricompcompostOP_FD_108781 | JGI IMG/M metagenome (GOLD analysis project Ga0164243, IMG submission 108781) | Organic Plus compost microbial communities from Emeryville, California, USA - Original compost - Organic plus compost (OP) | ecosystem: Engineered > Solid waste > Mixed feedstock >... | reverse complement strand
CCGTGAGGCCGGCCAGGGTTCGGGCGGGGCCGGGGTCATGCGGGTTCAAACAGCCTGACGCTATTGGCCAGAAGCACCGCCTGGGTGCGCCGGCGGGCATTGATCTTGGACATGATCGCGGTGATATGCGTCTTGACCGTCGCCTCGGCGATGGACAGCTCGTAGCTGATTTCCTTGTTCGCCTTGCCCTGGCAGATCAGGCGCAGGATCTTCATCTGCTGCGGCGTCAGCGTGGCAAAGCGGCGGGCCAGCTCGGCACGGGCGGCGTCCTCTTCGCCGGCATGTTCGGGCTGGTAGCTGTCGGGCGTGACCCGCTCGCCCTGCCACATGCGGCGCAGGCTGTCCACCAGCGCCTCGCGGCCCAGCGACTTGCTGATATAGCCCTGCGCCCCCGCCGCCATCGCGGCCGAGATCATGGCATTTTCCAGATCGGCCGAAATCATGGTGATCGGCACGTCCGGGATCTGGCGGCGCAGCGTCACCAGCCCCTCGGCGCCCCTGGCATCGGGCAGGTTCAGGTCCAGGATCACCGCATCGGGCGCCCCCTGGCTGCGGATCTGTTCCTGCGCGGCGGCAAGGCTGCGGGCGGTGCGGACATTGCGCAACCCGAAGCTGATCTTCAAGGTCAGCGCCAGGGCGTCGCACATCAGCGGATGGTCGTCCACGATCAGGATTTCGCGGACGCGATCGGCGGAAAGCCTTGGCGATACGGCACGGTCTTGCGACTGCAATTCGGCTGAGGCCATCGTTCTCCTCCCAAGAAACGACAGGGGGCCGAGGCTTGGCGCGCCGGCCTTTACCAGCCCATCTTAAGACCGCCGCCCGCCGGCGCAAGCCTATTGAGCCGCAAACCGGCCGTCCGGCTACGACTTCGGTTGTATTGGCCCCGGAAAGGGCGCATGTCAGTTTGCCGCCACGACCGGGGGGAAAAGCCATGAACATCACACGCAGAATCACCCTGATGGCCGGGATATTGTCCCTGGCCTCGCCCGGATGGCCGGCGCGAGCCCAGTCCCCGGCGATCCGCGTCGGCACGCTGGAAAACGGCACCGTCAACTGGGAGCTGCGCACCATCACCCAGCGCGGCCTCGATACCCGCGACGGCTTTCGGCTGGTGCCGATGGTCCTGGCCGGCAACCCCGCCACCCAGGTCGCGATGCAGGGCGGCCAGGTCGATACCATCGTTTCCGACTGGCTCTGGGTCGCCCAGCAGCGGGCAAGAGGCACGGGTTTCCGCTTTCTGCCCTATTCCACCGCGGTCGGCGGGATGATGGTCCCCGCGGCCAGCCCGGTGCGATCGCTGGCCGACCTGCGCGGCAAGAGCATCGGCATCGCCGGCGGGCCGGTCGACAAGAGCTGGCTGATCCTGCGCGCCTGGTCGCGCGAAAAGCTGGGCGAGGACCTGGCCGACATCACCCGCCAGGTCTTTGGCGCGCCGCCGATGATCCTGAACGCCGCCGAGACGGGCGAGGTCGATGCCGCGATCAATTTCTGGCATTTCCAGGCCAGGATGCAGGCCGGCGGCATGCGCGAGATCATGTCGGTCGCGACGGCGGCCCGCGACCTGGGGCTGGATCCCGCGACGCCGCTGCTGGGCTATGTGCTGCGCGACGACTGGATCGCGGCCCACCCGGCGCTGGCCGCCGGGCTGGCGCGCGCATCGCGGGCCGCCAAGGAACTGCTGGCCCGCGACGACGACGCCTGGGACCAGCTGCGCCCGATCATGGAAGCCGGCAGCGAGGCCGAGTTCCAGGCGCTGAAGGCCGGCTGGCGTGCCGGCATCCCCGCCCCCGGCCCGGTCGATGCGGCCAGCGCGCAGAAGATGTTCGCCACCATGGCCGCGCTTGGCGGCGAGGAACTGACCGGCGGCCTGGACGACTTGCCCGAGGGCCTGTTCTGGTGGCCGGAGTAAGCCCGCCTTGACGCAAGCCCCCAAGCCCCCTGCCCTGCGTCCCGGCCTTGTGCCGGGGGTGCTGTCGATCCTGGCCATGCTGCTGGTCTGGACCCTGGCTTCGCAATTGACCGACCGCCCCCAGACCCTGCCGGCGCCCTGGCATGTCGCCGCGCGCATCGCCCGGCTGGCCCAGACCGGCGAATTGTGGTTCAACGCCGGCATGACCCTGTTCCGGGTCGCCGCCAGCTTTGCGCTGGCCATGGCCGCCGGCATGGCGCTGGGGCTGTGGATGGGACGGTCCCGCGCCGCCGACCGATGGCTGAACCCCGCCACGATCATCCTGCTGAACGTGCCGGCGCTGGTGGTCGTGGTGCTGTGCTATATCTGGATCGGCCTGAACGAGACCGGCGCCATCCTGGCCGTGGCGCTGAACAAGATCCCGGTGACGACGGTGATGCTGCGCGAGGGGGCGCGGGCGCTGCGCCCCGACCTGGACGACATGGCCCGCGCCTTTCGCATGCGGCCGGCATTGCGGCTGCGCCATGTCGTGCTGCCGCAGCTGGCGCCGCATATCGCGGCAGCGGCGCGGGCCGGCATCTCGCTGATCTGGAAGATCGTGCTGGTGGTCGAATTCCTGGGCCGCTCGAACGGCGTCGGCTTCAAGATCCACCTGCTGTTTTCCAGCTTCGATGTCGAGGGCGTGCTGGCCTGGGCCCTGGCCTTCGTGGCCGTCATGCTGGCCATCGACCTGTTCCTGCTGCGCCCGTGGGAGCGGCGCGCCAATCGCTGGAGGCAGGATGCGGCTTGACCTGGAATCCCGGTCCTTCGGCCCGCGCCAGGTGCTGGGCCGGCTTGCGCTTTCGGTCGCGCGGGGCGAAAGGCTGGCGATCCTGGGTCCGTCGGGGATCGGGAAATCGACGCTGCTGCGCATCCTTTCCGGGCTCGATCGCGACTATCGGGGCCGGCGCGAAGGGCAGGAAACCCTGGCCATGGTGTTTCAAGAGCCGGTGCTGCTGCCCTGGCGCGACGCTGTGGCCAATATCGCCATCCCGGCCGGCTGCGCGGCGGCCCAGGCCCGCGACTGGCTGGCCAGGGTCGGGCTGGCCGGGCACGAGGCCAAATTCCCCCGCCAGCTTTCGCTGGGCCAGCAGCGGCGGCTGGCACTGGCCCGCGCCTTTGCCGTGGCGCCCGATATCCTGCTGATGGACGAACCCTTCACCTCGCTGGATGCGGAAACGGGCGCGCGCATGCTGGCGCTGACCGATGCGCTGCTGTCGGGCAGCGGCGCCGGGCTGGTCCTGGTCACCCATGACCCGGCCGAGGCGGCGGCCCTGGGTGCGCGGGCGCTGCACCTGGGCGGCCAGCCGGCCCGGCTTCAGAACGACTGATCCCAGACCCGCCCCTCGGTATCCTCGGCATGGACCGTCACCGGCCCCTCGCCCGGCACGTGGGCAAAGCGAAAGACCGGGTCCTCGGAAACCGAGATGCCCGCCTCCATGGTGAACAGGGCCGCTTCGCCCTGCTTCACCTCCAGGGTCTGGATGAACTCGGCGGGAATGGTCAGCAGCGTCAGCTGGTCGCGTTGCAGGCCCGAGAAATTGGGATGGCGGATCATCAGCGTGCCGATCCGGCGCCCGTCGTCCCCTTCGGCGGTGCGAAAGCGCATCTCGCCCATGGTGGCGCGCACCTCGTCCATGCTCTTGCCCGCCGGCGCCGCGCAGCCGCCCGAAGCCTTGACGAAACGCCCGGCCATGACCTTGCGCCCGTCCGCCAGCGTGGCGATGGCGCGCAGGTCGGAATAGGTATCGACCCGCACCCGCATCTCGAAATCCAGGGGCATCAGCGCCTCGCCGAATGTGAACTCGGCCGCCACCGGCGCCGGGTTGCCGTCCACCACCAGCGCCAGCGACCGGATCGCGGGCGCGCCGGGCGGCTGGGTGATGCGCACCGGCACCAGCGCCGGATTGTCGGCCCGCGGCGGCGCGTCCAGGTCGAAAACCGCCGGATCGACCGGCGGTTCCTCGTCGCTGCCGATCACGGCCAGCCGCATGTCGTCCCACAGGGGCGAAGGCTGCATCGGGTTCGCGACCTCGCCCGCCAGCGCCGCCGGGGCAAGGGCCAATGCGGCAAACAGGACGGCCAGTCTCATCCCCGTTTCTCCCTTGTCATGCGGCGATAGACCAGGACGGTCGAATCGCTGGCCGCCTCGGCCTCGGCCGCGGCGCGAAGCTGCGCGTGCAGGCCGGACCGGGAGCAGACCGGATCGGTCGCCCGCGCATCGCCCGCCATCGCCATCGCCTGGCAGCGGCAGCCGCCATAGTCGATCTCGCGCCGCTCGCAGGAGGCACAGGGCTCGGGCATCCAGGCGGTGCCGCGAAAGGCGTTGAAGGCCGCGCCGTCATGCCAGATGCGCGCCAAGGGCACCTCGCGCACATTCTCGAATTCCAGGCCCTTGATGGTCTGCGCGGCATGGCAGGGCAGCACCGTTCCGTCCGGCGCCACGTTCAGCCCGGTCGAGCCCCAGCCCCCCATGCAGCTTTTCGGGAACGCCGCCAGATGATCGGCGGGAACATAGTCGATGACCATGCGGCCCTGCAGGCGGCGGCGGGCTTCGTCCACCACCTCGCGGGCGCGGGAGGCCTGCGCCTGCGTCGGCATCAGCGGGCTGCGGTTCAGGTCGGCCCAGCCGTGGAACTGCACGGTCGCCACCTCGATGCGCCGGCAACCCAGCCGCTCGGCCAGGTCGATCATCTCGGGCAGCCGGTCCAGGTTCTGGCGATGCACCACCGCATTCAGCGTCATCGGGAAACCGATGGCACGGGTCCATTCCGCGACCTGCATCTTGCGGGCGAAACTGCCGCCATAGCCGCTGATCCAGTCGGCCATCTCGGCGTCGATGCCCTGCAGCGACAGCTGGATGTGATCGACCAGGCCGTCCAGTTCGCGCAGCCGCGCCTCGGTCAGCCCGATGCCCGAGGTGATCAGGTTGACGTAAAGCCCGGCATCGCGGGCCGCGGCGGCGATCTCGGCCAGGTCGCGGCGCGAGGCGGGCTCGCCGCCCGACAGATGCACCTGCAACACCCCCAGCGCCGCGGCCTGCCGGAACACATCGGCCCATTCCGCCGCCTTCAGCTCGGCGCTGACCCTGGTCAGCTCGACCGGGTTCGAGCAATAGGGGCAGGCCAGCGGACAGCGATGCGTCAGTTCCGCCAGCAGCGCCATGGGCAAGCCCACGCGGACCGGGTTGCCGTCGATGTCGCGGGGGGTGGGATCGTCTCTCATGCCGTCCCCCCGGATATGCCGTCCAGAAACACCATGCGCCGGTCCACCAGATCGCGCAGGAAATCCTGCACATCGCCTTCGATCTGCTCGGCCGGGGCGTCATAGCGGGCGCAAAGCGTCAGGATCACCTCGGCCAGGCTGCGCCTGCCGTCCAGCTCGGACAGGATCGCATGGCCCACCGGGTCCAGCTGGATCACCCGCTCGGGCGCCAGAAGCACCCGGATGCCGCGAACCTGGTCCTCGTGCAGCCGCACCCCGCGCGGCAGATAGGGCACCGAAGCGCCGCTGATGCGTGCCCCGCTCATGGAAGCGCGGCCGCCTCGGGGGCCGGCTCGGGGATCGACGCGTTCAGCAGCCCCTCGCCCGGGCGCCAGGCGCCGGGCGGGATCTCGCCCCGGACATAGCCATGCCACAGCGCGTCGAGCTGGGCCCATAGCACATCGGTCTTGAAGACCAGCGCCGCCGCGGCGGCATCCTGCTTTTCCAGCGTATCGGCATGGTCCAGCACATAGTTCAGGCCGAATTCGACATCCTTGGGCGCCTCGGCCAGCCGGTTGCGGAAATAGGCAAGGCTGGCATCGTCGGCGAAATCGTAATGCTTGAGCAGCCCCTCGATGCGCTCGGCATGGATTTTCGGCGCGAACATTTCGGTCAGGCTGGCGGCCACGGCGTCAAGCAGCGGCATGTCGCGCACGAAGCGGACATAGGCATCGACGGCAAAGCGGGTCGCCGGCATCACCCCCGCGCCGCTGGCGACGTAATCGGGATCGAGCCCCACGGCGCGGGCCAGCGCCAGCCAGCGCCGGATGCCGCCGCCCGCCTCGGTGCCGCCGTCGTGATCCTCGATGCGAGACCGCCAGATCCGGCGCAGCTGCGGATCCTCGACCCGCGACAGGAAGGCCGCGTCCTTCATCGGGATGCGCGACTGGTATTGCCAGCGGTTGATCACCCAGGCGCGCACCTCGTCGGGGGTGCATTGCCCGCCATGCAGGCGTTTGTGGAACGGGTGGCGGTCGTGGTAACGCTCGGCGCCGATGCGGCGCAGGCGCTCGTGGAACTCGGCGCGGGTCTGGGCGCGGTGGTCGGCAAGTTTCATGGCGCGATCTCCATGCCGTCATGGCCGATCTGCCAGCCCGCCGCCGCGGCCTGCGCACGTTCGGGGCTTGCCGGATCGACCAGCGGGTTAGAATTGTTCAGATGCACATAGATACGGGCACCCAGGGCCACGTCGCGCAATGCATCCAGGCTGCCGCCGGGGCCGGATACCGGCACATGGCCCATGCGCCGCCCGGTCTTGGCCCCAAGGCCCGCGCGCAGCATCTCGTCATCCGTCCACAGCGTGCCGTCGAACAGCAGCGCATCGGCCCCGGCGATGCGTTCGCGCAGCCAGCCGGGGACCGAGGCGCAGCCGGGAATGTAATAGACCCGCCGCCCCCCGGCAGTCAGCTCGACGCCCACGGTCTGTTCGCCCATCAGGCCGGTCTCGACCTGCCCGCCCTGTTCCTCCATGTAAAGCGGCACCTTGCCCGGAACGGCGAACAGCCGCGCCGACAGGCCGGGCACAAGCTCGAAGCCCTGTTCCAGCGCCACTTCACGCCGGGCGACCAGCGCCGGGTCCAGCGCGGCCAGCAGCGGGTTGGCCGCCAGCACGCCATGGATGGCAGCGGTCGCGAACAGGTCGAACCCCTGCCCCTCGCGCAGCGTCAGCAATCCGGCCACATGGTCGATATCGCCATTGGTGACCAGCACCGAGCGGATGGGCGAGCCACGCAGCCCGCCGGGCCGCAGCGCCGGGGTCTCGGCCAGCTGCTGGCGCAGATCGGGCGAGGCATTGACCAGCGCCCAGTCCCCGCCATCTGCAGATACGGCGATCCCGCTCTGGCTCATGGCGGGGATGCGCCCTGCACGGGCAGCCTCGCAGTTGCGGCAACCACAGTTCCACTGCGGCACGCCGCCGCCGGCGCCGCTGCCGAGAATCACGATACGCATGGGAAAAGGCTCCGGCAGGTCCGGCCCCCGTCAGCCGGGGGCCGGACAAAGGCATGCGCCGGTGATTAGAACAGGACCGGCTCGTCCTCGGCCGGGGCATACATATTGATTTCCATGCCGCAGGTGATTTCCTTCGGCGCGGGTTTGGTCCAGGCCATATGTGCTCCTCCTCAAAAGCCACCGCAGGAATGCGGTTCAGACGATGCTAAGCCCCTTTGCGCCGCAGTCAACACGCCAAAGGTCGTAGATGCCAGCACGCGCAAGCCTGTGCTAGGCTGCCGCCGCGAAAGGAAAACGGATGTTCCATCTGGTCCTTGCCGCCTGCCTGGCGGCCCAGCCTGCCACCTGCCAGCCCCGCCTGCTGCCCGCCGGCGACGCCCCCACGCGCGAGGATTGCGCGCTGCGCGCCGCGCCCATCGCCCGCGACTGGCTGGCCCGCCACCCGCAACTGACCGGGACCGAGACGCGTTGCGTCGAAACCGGCGAATTGCCGGCCCTGACCGCGCATGAGGTGGCGCCGGGCATCCATGTCCACCAAGGCGCCATGGCCCAGATCTCGGCGCAGAACCAGGGGCGGATCGCAAACCTGTCATTCGTCATCGGCGACGAGACGGTGGCGGTCATCGACGCCGGCGGCAGCCGCGCCGAGGGCGAGGCGCTATACGCCGCCATCCGCCAGGTCACAGACAAGCCGGTCAGCCATCTGATCCTGACCCATATGCATCCCGATCATATCCTGGGCGCCGAGGTGTTTTCCGAGGCCGGCGCCAGCATCGTCGCCGATGCCCGCCTGCCCGAGGCGGTGGCGCGGCGGGCGGAAAGCTGGATGATCTCGACCCCGCGCCAGATCGGCGAGGATGCCTTTGCCGGCACGCGCATCGCCGCGGTGGACCAGACCGTAGCGACGCCGCAAGTGCTGTCCCTGGGCGACCGGGAATTGCGCCTGACCCCCGTGCCCCCGGCCCATACCGGCAGCGACATGACGGTGCTGGACCAGGAAACCGGCACGCTGTTCACCGGCGATCTGGTGTTTCTGGGCCTGACGCCCTCGCTCGACGGCTCGCTGGCCGGCTGGCTCGGCTGGATCGGGCGCAAGCCCGACCCGGCGCCGACGCGGATCGTGCCCGGCCACGGCCCGGTGACGGCAAGCTGGGACGAGGCGGTGAGGCCGACGCGGCAATACCTGACCGCGCTGCGCGACGCCACGCGCCAGGCGATCGGGGCCGGCCTGCCGCTGTCGCGGGCGATCCCCGCCATCGTGGCGGCAATGATGCCGGTCTCCGAAGGCTGGGCCGATTTCCGGGCCGTCACCGCGCGCAACGCCGCCGCGGCCTATGCCGAGCTGGAATGGGAATAGATTGCCTCGCCTGCGACCGGATGCCACAACTGTTGCGCGCGCAGAAGGAGCAAGGCCATGGCACATCCCGTCCGGCACGGTTTCATCGCAGCAGCCCTGACCGGGCTTCTGATCGCGGGCGGCGCTTTGGCGCAGGACGCGCCGCTGCCGGAACGCCGGCTGTCCCTGCAAGCCGATACCGACCTGCCCGGCGGCGATCTTGGCCCGATCTTCGACACCACGCTGCAAGCCTGCGTCCAAGCCTGCCTGGGCAACCAGGATTGCCGGGCGCTGACCTATAACCAGGGCTCGCGCGCCTGCTTTCCCAAGGGCGGGGATGCGGGCGCGCCCCTGGCTTTTGCGGGGGCGGTCTCGGGCCATGTCGCGACGGTTTCGGCCGAAACGCGGCTGCACGCCGAATCGCGCGCCGCCGCCGCGCCCTTTCTAGCCGCCCAGGATCTGGAGGCGGTCCGCAGCCAGGCGCGCCTGTTCGCGGCCCTGCACCCGGCGCTGGGGGCGGGCGATACGGGCGCTGCCGCCGCGGATGCGGAACGGGCGGGCGACCTGGCCGGGGCGGCGCGGATCATAGCCTCGCTGGCGGCGCGCGACGACCGGGCCGAGGATTGGACCAACCTGGCGCGGCTGACGCTCTACACCGCCGAACCGGACGACCGCGAGGCGTCGGCCTCGATCGCAGCCATGGCGATCAACGGCTATCTGCGCGCGGACCAGGATGCGGTGGCGGCGCGCGCCCTGTCCTGGCTGGCCATGGCCTGGGAACGGCTGGACCGCGGCCGCGACGCGCTTACGGCGCTGCGGCTGGCGGCGCGGCTGGCGCCGGGCGACGGCGCCATCGCCCAGGCGCTGGAGGAATCGCAGGCCCGCAACGGGCTGCGCGTCACCGACAGCCAGACGGAATCCGAGGGCAAGCAGCCGCGCTTCTGCGCGGTGATGTCGCGCGACCTGGCCCAGGGCACCGATTACGCGCCCTTTCTGCGCCTGCCCGGCCGCGACCTGACCGTCGAGGCCGATGGCCGGCAGCTTTGCGTGGCCGGGCTGACCCATGGCCAAGAGGTGCAACTGACCCTGCGCGCCGGCCTGCCCGCCGCCGATGGCGAGGTGCTGGCCCGCGACGTGGTGCTGAAAGGCTATGTCCGCGACCGCGCGCCCTCGATCCGCTTTCCCGGCCGCGCCTATGTGCTGCCGGCCTCGGGCGACCAGCGGCTGGCGATGGTCACGGTCAATGCCGATGCAATCGACCTGCGGCTGTTGCGCATTTCCGACCGCAACCTGATCCGCGCCATGGCCGAGGACATGTTCGCCAAGCCGCTGGACGGCTGGCAGGCGGATTACTTCGACGACCGCATGGCGCGCGAGGTCTGGAAGGGCACGGCCCAGGTGGCCAGACCCATGGGGCAAGAGGTCCTGAACCGGGAACTGACCACCAGCCTTGCCATCCCTGCCGAGGCCGGGCCGCTGGAGCCCGGCATCTATATCGCCCAGGCCGGGATCCAGAACCGGAACGTCCAGGATACCGGGCTGGCGACGCAATGGTTCGTGATCTCGGATTTCGGGATATCGACCTTCTCGGGCACGGACGGGCTGACCGTCGCGGTGCGCAGCCTGGCCGATACCGCCGCCAAGCCGGGGGCCGAGGTGGCGCTGGTCAGCCGCTCGAACGAGGTGCTGGCCCGCGCCGTGACCGACGCGGACGGGCTGGCGCATTTCGCGCCGGGCCTTGCCATGGGCCGCGACGGCGCCGCCCCGGCGCTGGTTACGGTGACGGAATGGCAGGGCCAAGGGGCGGATCGCGCGCCCCGCGACATGGCCTTTCTGTCGCTGTCGGACCCCGAATTCGACCTGTCCGACCGCGGGGTCGAGGGCCGGCCCCCCGCGCCGCCCATCGACCTGTTCGTGACCACCGACCGCGGCGCCTATCGCCTGGGCGAGACGGTGAACGCCACCATTCTGGCCCGCGATGCCGATGCCCGCGCGCTGGAAAACCTGCCGCTGACCGCGGTGATCCTGCGCCCCGACGGGGTCGAGGCGGCGCGCCAGCCGGTGCAGGACGCCGGCGCCGGCGGCGGCGTGGTCGCCTGGCAGATCCCCGGCACCGCCCCGCGCGGCACCTGGCGCATGGAGCTGCGCGCCGAAGCCGACGGCCCGGCCCTGGCCACCGCGCGCCTGCTGGTCGAGGATTTCCTGCCCGAGCGCATCGACTTCACCCCGCGCCTGCCCGAGGGCCCGGCCCGTGCCGGCGCCACGCTGGATCTGTCGCTGGATGCGCATTGGCTGTTCGGCGCCCCGGCCGCCAACCTGCCGGTCGAGGGGCAATTGCGCCTGTCCCCCACCCGCAGCCTGGATGGCTTCGACGGCTATGTCTTTGGCCGCCACGACGACGACAGCGCGCCGGTGACGGACAGCCTGCCCGCCGGCATCACCGATGCGCAGGGCCATTACCAAGCCCGGATCGACCTGCCGCCCGCCGGCGAACTCGGCCCCCGCCCGGTCCAGGCCGAACTGGTGCTGGACATCCGCGAAGGCGCCGGCCGCCCGGTCGAGCGCAGCGCAGCGCGCCTGGTCATGCCCGACGCGCCCGTCGCCGGCATCCGCCCGCTGTTTGAGGGCGACACGGTTTCGGAAAACGCCGAGGCGCGTTTCGCGCTGGTCGCGGTCGGCCCGGACCTGAAGCCCGCCGCGGAACCCCTGCGCTGGGTGCTGAACCGCATCGACACCGATTACCAATGGTATTCGCTGGGCGGGCAATGGAATTGGGAGCCGATCACCACCCGGACCCGCATCTCCGAAGGCGTAGCCGAGCCGGGCGAGGCCCCGGCCGAAATCGCCGCCGCGGTCGAATGGGGCCAGTATGAGCTGGTGGCCGAGCCGGCATCGGGTCAGGGCGGGCAAAGCTCGACGCGGTTCCATGCCGGCTGGGGCGCCGCCGCCAATGCGGGAACCGAAACGCCCGACCGGCTGCAAGTGGTGCTGGACCAGCCCGCCTATCGCAGCGGCGAGACGGCGCGGGTCACGGTCAAGGCGGCCAGCGACGGGCT
>Ga0164243_10013367_pt1 | contig 11558 bp, 7 predicted proteins | sample OricompcompostOP_FD_108781 | JGI IMG/M metagenome (GOLD analysis project Ga0164243, IMG submission 108781) | Organic Plus compost microbial communities from Emeryville, California, USA - Original compost - Organic plus compost (OP) | ecosystem: Engineered > Solid waste > Mixed feedstock >... | reverse complement strand
GCGAGCGTGCCGTCGACGACGACCACGCGGCCGCCGAGCTCGCGCGCGACGACGGCGGCGAAGGCGTCGAGGTCGCCGCCGGAGGCGAGCAGCGAGGTCAGCTGCTCGTGCACCTCGGCGGCCGACTGGATCTCGCGCGTGCGCTCCTGCAGGCGCGCGTTCGCCTCGCGCTCGCGCGCCAGCGCCTCTCTCGCCTCCTGGAACAGGCGCGCGTTCTCCATCGCGGCGGAGGCGTGGGCGCCGAGCGAGTCCAGCAGCGCGATCTGGCTGGCGCTGTAGTCGCGCTGGTAGCGGTCGGCGACGAACAGCACGCCGATCACGGCGTCGTCGGCCAGCAGCGGCACGCCGAGCAGCGACTCGATCTGCTCGGCCAGCACGCCGTGGTCGATCCCGCCGCTGTGGCGGAAGCGCTCGTCGGTCGCGTAGGCGCTGGAGAAGTGCGGCACCTTCTCGGCCGCGACCAGGCCGCAGATGCCGACGTCGAGCGGCACGCGGATGCGCGCGAAGGCCGGCGAGACCGAGCCCTCGGTCGCGCGGATGTAGAAGTCGCGCCGCTCGGGGTCGTAGACCGACAGGTAGCCGACGTCGGCCGACAGCAGCTGCCGCGCGCGGCGGACGATCGCCCGCAGGACGCGGTCGACGTCGCGCAGCGCGGTCAGGTCGCGCGCCGTCTCGTGCAGCGCCAGCAGCTCGCTCTCGCGCTGCTGGTGACGCTCGAGCTGCGCCCGCAGCTCGGGCAGACTCAACGAGGAGAGATCGTCGATCATCGTCGGATGTTGGCAGAGGATTCCACACATGCAACGCCGACCAATGTGGATCGGCACATTGCGAAGGTCCGTCGCGCCGCCGTAGCGTGGAGCACGGTCCCAAGCGGTCGCGAGACCGGCGGGTGACGGAAGCCGGAGGAGAGAGATGCGAATCGAAGTTGGCGTGGACGTCGGCGGCACGTTCACCGATGCGGTCGTTGCGGCCGACGGCGAGCTGATCCGCGCGAAGGCGTACTCGACCAGAGACGTGACGGGCGGGATCCTCGACGTGCTGTCGCGGGCCCGCCAGCAGCTGGAGCTGGACGAGGCGGCCTTCTTCGGCGCGATCGACAAGTTCGTGCTCGGCAACACGATCGTCACGAACGTGATCGACGAGCTGCGCTTCCCGCGCGTCGGGCTGCTGACGACGGCCGGCTTCAAGGACACGCTGCGGATCGCCCGCTCGGCCCGCGGCCCCTCCCGCGACGCCCACGCCAACGTGCCGCCGCCCGAGATCGTCACGCGCGAGCGGATCGTCGAGATCGCCGAGCGCGTCGACGTCGACGGCAACGTGCTCGCCGCCGTCGACCGCGACGCCGCCCGCGCCGCGATCGAGCGGCTGCTCGCCGACGGCGTCGACGCGATCGCCGTCTGCTTCCTGTGGTCGTTCAAGAACGCCGCCAACGAGCAGGCGGTCGGCGAGCTGGTGCGCGAGCTGGCGCCCGAGCTGCCGCTGACGCTCTCCAGCGAGCTGGCGCCGGTCTACCGCGAGTACGAGCGGATGGTGACGACCGCGCTCGACGCCGCCTGCAAGCCGCGCGTCGCCAGCCACTTCGAGGAGCTCGACGCCGCGCTGCGCGAGCGCGGCCTCAGAAGCGGGCTGAAGCTGATGCAGGTCGACGGCGGCTTCCTGTCGGCCGCCGAGGCCGGCAAGACGCCGATCAAGATGTTCAACTCCGGCCCCGTCGGCGGCGTCGAGGGCGCGCGACGGCTCGGCGCCGCGCTCGGCCTCGACCGCATCGTCACCGGCGACATGGGCGGCACCAGCTTCGACGCGGCGATCATCGCCGACGGCGCCTACCGCGTCCTCCCGCGCGCCGAGATGGGCCAGTTCCCGACCGCGCTGACGGCCGTCGACATCAGCTCGATCGGCGCCGGCGGCGGCTCGATCGCCTGGATCGACGCGCGCGGCCTGCTGCGCGTCGGCCCCAAGTCGGCCGGCTCGGTCCCCGGGCCGGCCTGCTACGGCCGCGGCGGCGAGGAGCCGACCGTCACCGACGCGACCGTCGCGATGGGGCTGATCGACCCCGGCTACTTCCTCGGCGGCACGATCGCGCTCGACCGCGACAAGGCGCTGGCGGCGCTCGCGCGCGTCGCCGACCCGCTCGGCTTCAGCGTCGAGGAGGCGGCCGGCGGCGTCTACCGCCTGACGACCGTGCAGATGGCGAACGCGATCCGCGCGCTGACCGTCAACCGCGGCCACGACCCGCGCGAGTTCACGATGGTCTCCTTCGGCGGCGCCTGCGGCCTCTTCGCGGCCGAGATCGCGCGCGAGTGCGACGTCGCGCGCGTCGTCGTGCCGGCGGCGGCGTCGGTCTTCTCGGCCTTCGGCCTGCTGCACGCCGACTCGATCTTCACCGCCGTGCAGACGACGCCGTGGAGCTTCGCGCAGTCGGCCGACGAGCTCGAGCGCGCGTACGCCGGCCTGGAGGCGCGCGTGCAGGAGTGGTTCGCCGCCGACGCGATCGCCGCCGGCGCGCGCGAGCTGGTGCGCGAGGCCGACATGAAGTTCGCCGGCCAGGTCTTCGAGGTCACCACGACGCTGCCGCGCGACGCCTTCACCGACGCGCTCAAGGACGACGTGCGCCAGCGCTTCATCGCCGACTACGAGAGGGAGTTCGGCGCCGGCACCGCCTGGACCGAGGCCGAGATCGTCGTCACCAACACGCGCGTGAAGGGGATCGGCCGCTTCGGCTCCGACGCCGACCTGCCGCTGCGGCTGACGGTCGAGCGCGACGGCGGCCAGCGCCGCCGCGAGATCGTCGAGCCGATGACCGGCGCCCGCCGCGAGGTCGAGATCCACCGCGGCCTGGCGCCGGGCGAGACGCGCGAGGGGCCGTGCGTCGTCGAGGAGCCCGACACGAACATCTACGTCCCCGACGGGGCGACGGTGCGGCGCGACGCGCACGCCAACTACGTCATCGACCTCCCGGAGCGAGCATGAGCACCGCCGACCTGACCGCCGCCAGCGCGGCGCCCGCCTCCGCCGCCGAGCGCGCGCACGACCCCGTCACGCTCGAGGTGATCCGCATGCGCCTCGACGCGATCGTCGACGAGATGGCGATCGCGATGATGCGCTCGTCGGGCTCGCCGGTGATCACCGAGTCGGGCGACTTCAACACCGCCCTGTTCGACGCGCAGGGCCGCATCTACGCCTACTCCAACTACGTCCAGTTCCACATCGGCTCGGCGAAGGTCGCGCTGCGGGGCCTGCTCGACGCCGTCCCGGTCGAGCAGATGGCGCCCGGCGACGCCTTCATCTCCAACGACTCGCACACCGCCGGCTCGACCCATCCGCCGGACGTCTCGGTGATCACGCCGATCTTCCACGGCGAGACGGTCGTCGGCTTCGCGCAGTCGCAGGCGCACCTGCTCGACGTCGGCGGCATGAACCCGGGCGGCTTCGCGCCCAGCGCCGTCGACTGCTTCGCCGAGGCGCTGCGGATGCCGCCCGGCGTGAAGATCTACGAGCGCGGCGAGCCGGTCGAGTCGGTGCGGCGGATGATCGTCAACAACATCCGCCTCCCGATCCCCTTCTGGAACGACGTCCGCAGCCTCGTCGCCGCCAACAACACCGGCGCGCGCCGGCTGCAGGCGACGATCGACGAGTTCGGCGCCGACGCCTTCGGCCGCTACGCCGAGCTGGCGATCGAGGCCGCCCACGAGGTCGTCGCCGAGCGCGTGCGGGCGCTGCCCGACGGCGTCTACGAGGCGACCGAGTGGCAGGAGGGCGACGGCAAGAGCGACGCGCTGCGCCCGATCCGCTGCCGGCTGACGGTCGACGGCGAGCGGATGGAGCTCGACTTCTCCGCCTCCAGCGAGCAGACCGACGGCTTCGTCAACTGCTCCTACGGCGCTCTCGTCGGCTCGGTCGCGACCGCGATCAACCCGGTGCTGGCGTGGGACCTGCCGTTCAACGAGGGCGTGCTGGGGCCGATGACGGTCGTCGCCGCCGAGCGCAGCATCGTCAACCCGGCAGTGCCGGCGCCGGCCTCCAACGGCCACCTGACGGTCGGCGCGCGCGTGACGCGGCTCGTCACGCTGCTGCTCAACCGCGTCGTCGAGCGCAGCGCCGACCCGGCGCTGCGCGAGCGCGCGCAGGGCATCTGGGCCGACTCGTGGACCGGCGGCATCTCGGCCGGCACGCGCTCGGACACCGGCGAGTACTTCGTCCTCTTCAACATGGACGGCGGCCTGATGGGCGCCGGCGCGCAGCCGAACCGCGACGGGCTCGACGGCTCGGGCATGGTGACCCAGATCAGCAACATGGTCCCCGACGTCGAGATGAACGAGCTGATGTATCCGGTGCTCTACCTGTGGAAGCGGGTCGACCCGGCGACCGGCGGGCCGGGCGCGCAGCGCGGCGGCCTCGGCGTCGACTTCGCCTGGACGCTGTGGAACTGCCCGGAGGTGCTGCACACCGTCTTCCTGCCGTGCGCGCAGGTGCCGGCCGGCGGGTACGGCGGCGGCTTCCCGGGCGGCGGCGGCGAGCAGGCGATCCTGCGCGGCGTCGACGTGAGCAGCGCGATCGCGAGCGGCTCCGCCGCACACGCCGAGCGCCTGCGGCCCGACGCGGTCGAGCTGTGCGACGTCGTCGCGCAGGGGCTGACGATCCGCGCCGGCGACGTCTTCCACCAGCGGATCGCGGGCGGCGGCGGCTACGGCGACCCGCTGCTGCGCGACCCCGAGGCGGTCGCGGCCGACGTGCGCGACGGCTACGTGACGCGCGAGGCCGCCCGCGCCGCCTACGGCGTCGTGCTGAGCGACGCCGACGACGGCGCGGTCGACGCCGACGCGACGCGGGCGCTGCGGGAGGGCGCCCGCGCCGCGCGGCTCGGCAGAGCGCCGGCCGAGCTGGCCGCGCTCGTCGCCGACCGCTACGAGGCGCTCGCGCCGGTGCCCGACGCGGAGGCCGGCGGCCTCGGCGTGCGGCGCCGCGCCGGCGGCTGGGCCTGCCGCCTCTGCGAGCAGCCGCTCGGCGACGGCGAGGAGTGGCGCGACGTGACGGTGACGCGGAACGCGAGCGCGGCCGAGGCGCTCGCCGCGCTCGGCATCCGCGTGCGCCCGCGCGAGGAGGTCGAGCTGGTCGAGCATCTGTGCCCGTCGTGCGGGACGTCGCTCGACGTCACCGTCACCGTCGCCGAGGGGGTCGCGGCCGACGTCGCCCCCGTCGCGGAGGCGGCCTGATGGCGGCCGGCGCCGCGGAGTGGCGCGCGGCGCTCGACGCGATCGACGGCCCGCCGCGGCGGCAGGGGCCGCTGCGCGGCGTCGTCGTGCTCGACGTCACGCGCGTGGTCGCGGGGCCGTTCTGCGCGATGCTGCTGGGCGACATGGGGGCGACCGTGATCAAGGTCGAGAACCCCGCCGAGCCCGACTACGCGCGCGAGTTCCCGCCCTTCGTCGGCGCCGGCGAGGAGCGCTTCAGCGGCTTCTTCGCGCAGTACAACCGCAACAAGCTCGGCATCACGCTCGACCTCAAGTCGGAGGAGGGGAGAGCGCTGCTGCGCGAGCTGGTCAAGCGCAGCGACGTGCTCGTCGAGAACTTCCGCGCCGGCACGATGGAGCGGCTCGGCGTCGGCTGGAGCGCGCTGCGCGAGGTCAACCCGGCGCTCGTCTACACGGCGATCTCCGGCTTCGGCCAGTACGGGCCGTCGTCGCGCAAGCCGGCCTACGACAACAGCGGCCAGGCGACCGGCGGCCTCTGGTCGATGAACGGCTACCCGGACCGCGAGCCGGCCCGCGTCGGCACGATCATCGGCGACCTGTCGGCCTCGCTCTACGCCGCCTTCGGCACGGTCGCCGCGCTGCGCGAGGCCGAGCGGACCGGCGTCGGCCAGCAGGTCGACGTCTCCCAGCAGGACGCCGTCCTGTCGCTGACCGAGAACGCCGTCGCCAGCTACACCGTCGACGGCAGAGTGCCCGCCCCGCTCGGCAACGACCACCCCTTCGTGCGGCCGTACGGCCTCTTCCCCTGCGCCGACGGCCACGTCTTCTTCGGCGGCTACACGCAGAAGCTGTGGCGCGAGAGCTGCGAGATCTTCGGCGCGCCGGAGCTGCTCGACGACCCCGAGCTGGCGACGATGGAGCAGCGCTTCGACGAGGAGGTCTACCAGCGCCGCGTCAAGCCGATCGTCGAGGGCTGGTTCGCGAGCCGCACGAAGGCCGAGCTGGAGGCGATGGCCGGCGACCGGATCCCGCTGAGCGCCGTCAAGGACATCGGCGAGGTCGTCGCCGACCCGCAGGTCGCCGCGCGCGAGATGGTCGTCGACGTCGACTACCCGGGCGGCGCCGTCGGCATCTTCGGCCTGCCGGTCAAGCTGAGCGAGACGCCCGGCGAGCCGCGCGCCCGCGCGCCGCTGCCCGGCGAGCACAACGACGCGGTCTGGGCCGAGGCGCTCGGCCTCGGCGCCGAACGGGTCGCGCGGCTGCGCGCGAGCGGGGTGATCTGATGTCGATCGCGTACGAGCTGCGCGACGGGATCGCCGAGATCCGCTTCGACCGGCCCGAGAAGCTCAACGCGCTGACGCTCGCGATGTACGAGCAGCTCGGCGAGGCGTGGGCGCGCGCTCGCGCGGACGACGCGGTGCGGGTCGTGCTGCTGACCGGCGCCGGCGAGCGCGCCTTCTGCGTCGGCGCCGACCTGACCGAGTCGATCCCGGCGCTCGCCTCCGATCGCTTCGACATCTCCGAATGGGACCCGGCCCATCTCAAGGACGAGCCGCTGCACAAGCCGATCGTCGCCGCCGTCAACGGCCTCTGCCTTGGCGGCGGCTTCGAGATCCTGCTGGCGACCGACATCCGCTTCGCGTCGAGCAGCGCGTCGTTCGCCTTCCCGGAGCCGACGATGGGCTTCGTCCCCGCCGGCGGCACGCTGGTGCGGCTGGCGCGGCAGATCGGCTACGCGCCGGCGATGGAGCTGCTGCTGACCGGCGAGCGCTTCGACCCCGAGCAGCTGCTGCGGATCGGCGTGCTCAACCACGTCGTCGCGCCCGACGAGCTGCTGCCGCGGGCGCGCGCCTGCGCCGAGCGGATCGCCGCGCTGAGCCCGCAGGCGGTGCAGGCGATCAAGCGCAGCGTCGACGAGCTGGCCGAGCTGCCGCTGCGCGAGGCGTTCGCGCGCGAGGCCGTGCTCGGCCAGGAGACCTTCACCAGCGCCGACGCGAGAGAGGGCCTGCGCGCGTTCGCCGAGCGCCGCCCTCCGCGCTTCGAGCCCTGAACGAGAACCAGACGGGAGAGACGATGTCCGTGAACAGCCGGCTGCCCGGCTTCTACAAGCTGACCCCTGACGAGCGGCTGGAGACGGCGGCGAGAGCCGCCGGCGTCGAGCGGTCGGAGCTGGGGGCGCTGCGCGCGCCCCTGCCCGAGATCCTGCCGATCGCCGACGGGATGGTCGAGAACGCGGTCGGCGTGCTGTCGCTGCCGCTCGGGATCGGCGCCAACTTCCGCGTCAACGGGCGCGACCGGCTGGTGCCGATGGCGACCGAGGAGCCGTCGGTGATCGCCGCCGCCAGCAACCTCGCGCAGGTCGCGCGCGAGCGGGGCGGCTTCCACTGCTCGACGAGCGCGCCGCTGATGATCGCGCAGGTGCAGATGCTCGACGTCGCCGACCCGCATGGCGCCAGGCTGCGGCTGCTGGAGCACCGCGACGAGCTGCTCGCCGCCGCCAACGAGCAGGACCCGGTGCTGGTCCGCTTCGGCGGCGGGGCGCGGGAGATCGAGGTGCGCGTCGTGCGCGGGGCCGAGACGACCCACGTCGTGCTGCACCTGATCGTCGACGTCGGCGACGCGATGGGCGCCAACGCCGTCAACACGATGGCCGAGGCGCTCGCGCCGCGGATCGCCGAGATCGCGCGCGGCCGCGTGCTGCTGCGGATCCTCTCCAACAAGGCCGACCGGCGGCTGGCGCGCGCCCGCGCCGTCTTCGACGCCGGCAAGCTCGGCGGGCCGGAGGTGGTGCGCGGGATCGTCGACGCCTGCCGCCTCGCCGCCGACGACCCCTACCGCGCGGCGACGCACAACAAGGGCGTGATGAACGGCATCAGCGCGGTCGTGCTGGCGACCGGCAACGACACGCGCGCCGTCGAGGCCGGCTGCCACAGCCACGCCGTGCGCGACGGCCGCTACACGACGCTCTCGCAGATGGAGGTCGACGCCGACGGCAACCTCGTCGGGACGCTCGAGGTGCCGATGCCGGTCGGGCTGGTCGGCGGCGCGACGAAGACCCATCCGACGGCGCGCGCCGCGATCAGGCTGCTCGGCGTCGAGACGGCGGCGGAGCTGGCCGAGATCGTCGTCGCGGTCGGCCTGGCGCAGAACGTCGGCGCGCTGCGGGCGCTCGCGACCGAGGGGATCCAGCGCGGCCACATGACGCTCCACGCCCGCAACGTCGCGATCTCGGCGGGCGCCTCGCCGGACGAGGTCGACGCGGTCGTCGCGCGGCTGGTCGAGGGCGGCGCGGTGCGCCAGGACCGCGCCGAGGCGGTGCTGGCGGAGCTGCGCACGTGAGCTGGAGCCTACCGCCGGCGGTGGCGATCCGCGACGTCGGCCCGCGCGACGGGCTGCAGGTCGAGGCGCCGCTGCCGATCGCGCGGCGGGCCGAGCTGGTGCGCGCGCTGGCCGCCGCCGGCCTGCGCGAGATCGAGGTCGCCGCCTTCGTCTCGCCGCGGGCGGTGCCGGCGATGGCCGGCGCGGCCGAGCTGGTGGCGGAGCTGGGCGAGCTGCCGGGCGTCGTGCGGACGGCGCTGGTGCCGAACGAGCGCGGCGCCCGCGACGCGCTCGCCGCCGGCGTCGACGCGCTGACGGTGACCGTCTCCGCCTCGCCGGAGTACAGCCGCCGCAACACGCGCATGGAGCGGGAGCAGGCGCTCGCCGGGCTGGCGCCGATCTGCGCGCTGGCGGCGCGGGCGCCGACGCCGGTGCCGGTCGACGTCGTCGTCTCCTGCGCCTTCGGCTCGCCCTACGAGGGCGAGATCGCGCTCGCCGAGGTCGAGCGCTGCCGCGACGCGGCGCTCGCCGCCGGCGCCGCTCGCGTGACCGTCGCCGACACGACCGGGATGGCGACGCCGGTGCGCGTCGCGGCGCTGCTCGAGCGGCTCGGCGGCGAGGTCGGCGTCCACTTCCACGAGACGCGCGGCACCGGCCTGCTGAACGCCTGGGCGGCGGTCGAGTGCGGCGTGACGCGGCTCGACTGCTCGCTCGGCGGTCTCGGCGGCTCGCCGTTCGCGACCGGCGCCGCCGGCAACGTCGCGACCGAGGAGCTGGTGCTCGTGCTCGAGGACGCCGGCGTCGCGACCGGCGTCGACCTCGACGCCCTGCTGCGCGCCTCCGCGCTGCTGGCCGAGCTGGTCGGCCGCCCGCTGCCGAGCGCGGTCGCGCGCAGCGGGCCGCGGCTGGCGGGCAGCGCCGGGCCGGCGCCCGCTGCCGCGCCCGGCCCGGCCGCCTAGCCCGCGCCGGCCGTCTTCCGGGGCGCCGCCGCGAGGCGGGCGGCGATCCGCTCGATCGTCTCGACGAGGGCGCGGGCAGCGGCGCCGACGCGGCGCTCGGCCGGCGTCACGACCGCGATCTCGAAGCACGGCGCGCGGCCGCGCAGCGGCACGAAGACGACCGTGCCGGGCTCCGCGACCGAGTGCGACGGCGGCATCAGCGAGACGGCGAGGCCATGCGCGACGAAGTCGGCGACGGCGGCGGTGTCGTTGACCTCGTAGGCGATCGTGCGCTCGATCCCGGCGGCGGCGAAGGCGCGGTCGACGACCATCCGCGTCCCCCAGCCGGGCGGCAGCTCGACGAACGGCTCGTCGCGCAGCGCGGCGAGCGAGACCTGTCTTCTGCGGGCGAGCGGGTGGTCGGGCGCGACCGCGAGCGCGATCGGCTCGCGCGCCAGCGGCCGGAGGACGAGGCCGGGCGGGTCGGCCTCCGGCAGCGAGACGACGGCGAGGTCGAGGCGGCCGTCGCGGACGGCGTCGGCCATCGCCGCCGAGCCGCCGCCGTGGCCGACGCGCACCTCGACGCCGGGGTGGGAGCGGCGGAAGGCGGCCAGCACCTCCGCGATGCCGATCGCGCGCATCGCCTGGCCCTGCATCGTGCCGAGCGCGACGGTCCCGCGCAGGCCGCCGCGGTGCTGCTCGATCGCCTCGCGCGCGGAGGCGGCGGCGGCGAGCGTCGCGCGCGCCTCGGGCAGCAGCACGCGGCCGGCGTCGCTGAGCGCGACGTGGTGGGTCGAGCGGTCGAACAGCGTCACGCCGAGCTCGGCCTCGAGCTTGCGGATGCTCGCCGAGACGGCCGACTGGACGACGTGGAGGCGATCGGCCGCGCGCGTGAAGCCGCCCTCGTCGGCGACCGCGACGAACGTCTCGAGCTGGTGCAGCTCCATGCGCACGATCATCTCAGACGCAGATGACCGATAGCTCGCATATGCGTTGAACGAGATGACGCGGAGGCGCAGACTGCATGCATGTCCGCACTCGCTCCCAGCGCCCGCCCCGCCCCGATCCGGCTCGAGCGGACCCACGCCCGCGGCTTCTGGGCCGTCGCCTTCGCCTTCGCCGTCGTGATGGGCTTCACGACCGTCCCGACCTCGCTGTGGCCGATCTACCAGCAGCGCGACGGCTTCTCGTCGCTGACGGTGACGGTCGTCTTCGCCGCCTACGCGGTCGGCGTCGCCGCCAGCCTCTTCGCCGCCGGCCACCTCTCCGACTGGCACGGCCGTCGCCGCGTGCTGCTGCCGGCGCTCGCGCTCAACGCGCTCGCGGCCGGCATCTTCCTGCTGTGGCCGGCGCTGCCCGGCCTGCTGCTGGCGCGCGTGCTGAGCGGCGCCGGCGTCGGCGTCGCGACGGCGACCGCGACCGCCTGGCTGGCCGAGCTGGAGGCGCGCAGCGGCGCGGGTGCGACCGCCCGCCGCGCCCAGCTGGTCGCGACCGCCGCCAACCTCGGCGGCTTCGCGCTCGGCGCGCTGCTCGGCGGCGCGCTCGCGCAGTGGGTCGCGCAGCCGCTCGTCGTCCCCTTCGCGGTCGGCCTCGCACTGCTGCTGGCGGCGCTCGCGCTCGTCGCGCTCACGCCCGAGACGCGCCCGGCGGCGACGCCGCGCCCGCGCTACCGCCCCCAGCGGGTGGTGGTGCCGGCGGCGGCCCGCGGCCGCTACCTGGCGGCGGCCGCCGCGACGCTCGTCGCCTTCGCCGCGCTGGGGCTGTTCTCGTCGCTGACCGGCACCTTCCTCGCGCAGACGCTGCACGAGCGCTCGCACCTGCTCGCCGGCGCCGTCGCGGCGGCCGTCTTCGGCTCGGCGGTCGCGGCGCAGCTGGCGACCGCGGGCGCGCCGCCGCGCCGGCAGCTCGTCGCCGGCCTGAGCGCGCTGCCGCTCGGCCTCGCGCTCGCCGCGGCTGCCGTCTGGCTGCCGTCGCCGAGCCTGCCGCTGTTCCTCGTCGGCGGCGCGACGATCGGCGCCGGCTCCGGCCTGCTGTTCAAGGGGGCGCTGGCGACCGGCGCCGCGCTGGCGCCGGAGCAGAGCCGGGCGGAGGCGCTCGCCGGCCTCTTCCT
>Ga0164243_10013366_pt1 | contig 11558 bp, 8 predicted proteins | sample OricompcompostOP_FD_108781 | JGI IMG/M metagenome (GOLD analysis project Ga0164243, IMG submission 108781) | Organic Plus compost microbial communities from Emeryville, California, USA - Original compost - Organic plus compost (OP) | ecosystem: Engineered > Solid waste > Mixed feedstock >... | reverse complement strand
CGACAGCGAGCGGACGAAGGTCAACGGCGGGCTGAACGTGACGGACGCGGGCGTGGTGACGGGCAACCTGAACGGCACGCACCAGCTCGACAGCGGCGCGACGATCAACGGTGGGCTGACGCGCACCGCGGACGCCACGGGCCTGACGGGCGGCTACGACAGCGAGCGGACGAAGATCGACGGCGGGCTGAACGTGACGGACGCGGGCGTGGTGACGGGGAACCTGACCGGCACGCACACGCTCGACAACGGCGCGACGATCAACGGTGGGCTGACGCGCACCGCCGACGCGACGTCGCTCACCGGCGGCTTCCAGAACGACCGCACGAAGGTCAATGGCTCGCTGAACCTCCCCGACAGCGGCCGGTGGACCGGCTCGCTGACGGCGAACCACCAGCTGGATCCGCAGACCCAGCTCTACGGCACGCTCGCGCGGACCGAGGATCGCAACAGCTTCGAGCTCGGTGGCTCGCGCAAGACCGACAACTTCGACTTCTCCGGCAGCCTCAAGTACGAGGACATCGTCGGCCAGGGCTCGCAGACGTCGCTCAAGCTCAGCGAGCGTTACAACTCGACCAACCTGATCCACGGCCTCGATCTCGACGCGGGCGTCGGCGTGCGCGACTATCTGACGATGACGGGCTCCGCGGAGGCGCGGCTCGCCGAGAACCTCTACGGCAGCGCGTGGACGAGCCTCAAGCTCGAGGGCGGCCAGGAGGCGAGCGCCCAGCTCGGCGGCAGCCTCACGTTCACGCCGCACGAGCGCGCGGCGCTGACGCTGGCGGGCGTCGTCGATCAGAGCGGCACGCTCGAGACCCGGCTCCAGCTCGACGTGTTCAAGGACAAGATCAACTCGCTCGGCGCGCTGTCGAAGCACAAGAAGGACGCGCTGTTCAGCCTGTTCGTCTCGTACTCGACGAACGCGGGCCCGCGTCAGCTCGACAACCGGTTCGGCGGCCCGGACCAGTGGCAGAGCGGGCAGGGCCAGATCATGGGCGGCATCCGCATCAACTTCTGACGCTTCGCGCGGCCGGGCGTGTGCCCCGCAGGGCTCGACCGCGCGAACGCGCGACGCCTGCGCCCTGTCGCGAGAGCGCTACTCGGCGAGCGCCGCCGGGCTGCCGGGCTCGCTGACGATCACGTCCGTCGTGCCCGGCACGGCGCGCAGCGCGGCGGCCACGGTCGCGGCGTCGTCGGGCGAGGTGAGCACCTTGACGTGCGGGCCGGCGTCCATCGTCGCCCACGCGGCGGTGCCGCGCGCGCGCAGGGCGCGGATCTCGGCGAGGAGCGCGAGCGTGGTGGGCTGCCAGTACACGATCGCGGGGCGCGCCGCGAGCGCCGACGCGTGCATCGCGAGCGCGTTGGCCTCGGCGAGCGTGCCGAGCGACTCGAGATCGGCGCGCGCGAGCGCGTCCTCGGCGGCCGCGAGGTCGCGGGGCACGAGATCGATCCACGCGCGGTAGTAGGGCGAGGTCGCGGCGGTGTGATCCATCGCGTCGCGCGAGCCGTGCGTCTTGGGCGCGCCGCCGCCGACGATCGCGATCACCATGCGCACGCGGTCGACGAGCGGCGAGGCGAGCGGCTCGGCGAACGCGTCGCTGCCGTCGGCGGCGTGGCCCGCGTGCATGCGCACGAAGCCGCCGTGGATCGAGCGCGCCGCGGAGCCGGAGCCGCGGCGGGCGAGGATCGTCAGGGCGCGGGGGGACAGGTCGAGGCCGGCCGCGGCGGTGGCGGCGACCGCGAGCGCGGCGAACCCCGACGCGGAGGACGCGAGGCCCGACGCGGTGGGGAAGTCGTTCGCGGTGACGACGCGAGCGCGCGTGGCGAGCCGCGCCTCGGCGCGCACGAGATCGAGGAACGCGCTGATCTTGGCGAGGTCGGACGCGCGCGCGGGGGCGCCGTCGAGCACGAGCTCGTCGGTGGTGAGCGCCGGGTCGAACGCGACGGTGGTCCGGGTGACGAGCGCCGCGAGCGTCAGCGACAGGCTGCCGGCGGCGGGCAGGTTGAGCGCCGCGTCGCGCTTGCCCCAGTACTTGACGAGCGCGATGTTCGCGCACGCGCGCGCGGTGGCGGCGCCCGCGCTCACGGGACGCCCCCGCCGACGGTCGCGACGAACCCGGTGACGCCGGTGTGCTTCCACGCGGCGAGCACGGTCTGCTCGCGGTCGCGCGGAGCGATCGCGATCACCGCCCCGCCACCGCCGGCGCCGGTGAGCTTCGCACCGACCGCACCCGCGGCACGCGCCGCGTCGCACAAGGCGTCGAGCTGCGGGGTGGACACCCCGAGCCCGGCGAGCACCTCGTGCGCGCGGTTCATCGCCGCGCCGAGCCCGGAGAGATCGCGCGCGAGGAGCGCGGTGGTGCCGATGTCCGTGAGCGCGCCGAGCTCGCGGAGCCGCGAGTCGTCGATCACCGCGTTGGTCGCGTGGGCGACGCGCTCGACCATCGCCGACGTCGAGCGCGGAGCCCCGCTCGGCCCGACGAGCACGCGCAGCGGCGGGCTCGCGAACGAGCGCAGGCCGGTCGACTTGCGGAACACGCCGATGCCGCCTGCCTGGGCGAGCGCGACGTCGACGCCGCTCGACCGCCCGTGCATCAGCTGCTCGCTCGCGGACGCCGCGCGGGTCACGAGCTGTGGCTCCGGCGTGCGCTGCTGGTACGTGATCAGCGCGCGCGCGACCGCCACCGCGAGCGCCGCCGACGAGCCGAGGCCCGCGCCGGGCGGGATCTGGGCGTCGCCGACGAGCGTCACCGGCGGCCGCCCGAGCGCGAGCTCGTCCGCGATCGCCGCGAGCGAGCGCGCGACCGGGTGATCGTCGGTGACGGCGATCTTGAGGTCCCACGCGGCGACCTCGACCCGCAGCGTGCCGCCTTTGGGCGTCGGGACCGCCGCGATCGTGACGCCGCGATCGAGCGCCGCCGCGAGGGCAGGGTAGCCGTACACGACGGCGTGCTCGCCGAGCAGGATGATCTTGCCGAGCCCGACCGCGGTCATCGCGGCTCCGGTACGAGGTCGTCGAGGAACGCGCGGAGCGGCGCGCCGAGGTGTCGCGGCGCGCGCGCGAGGTCGCTCGCCGACGCGCAGCCCGTGAGCAGGCACACCGTGCGCACCGACGCGATCACCTGCTCGATCAGCGCACGCACCGCGGGCTCGCCCCCAGCGCGCTGGGCGCGCAGCATCGGCGCGGCCATCCCGCCGGCGCGGGCCCCGAGCGCGAGCGCGCGCGCCACGTCATAGCCGGTGCGCAGCCCGCCCGAGGCGATCACGGTCAGGCCGGCGCGCGCGCACGCCACGACGGAGACCGCCGTGGGGACGCCCCAGTCCCACAGCTCCGCCCCGAGCGACGCCGCGGCGCTGCCCTCGGGCGCGCGCACCGTCTCGACCGCGACCCAGCTCGTACCCCCGGCGCCGGCGACGTCGACGGTGTGCACGCCGGATGCGACCAGCGCGCGCGCGGCCTCGGCGGACAGGCCGCAGCCGGTCTCCTTCACGATCACCGGGATCGGCGAGGCCTCCACGAGGCGCGCGATGCCGTCGCGCACGCCGCGGAAGTCGCGATCGCCGCGCTCCTGGATCATCTCCTGGCCCGGGTTCAGGTGGATCGCGATCGCGTCGGCGCCGATCCGCTTCGCGAGCTCGACGACGCGCGCGGGACCCATCGCGAGCGCCTGCACGCCGCCGACGTTGCCGAGCAGCACCACGTCGGGAGCGACGTCGCGGACCTGGTAGCTCGCCGCGAGCTCCGGATGCTCTTCCATCGCGCGCTGCGAGCCCACGCCGAACGCCACGCCCATCGCCTGCGCCGCGCGCGCGAGGTCGCGGTTGACGGTGGCCGCCTCGGCGGTGCCTCCGGTCATGCCCGTGATCAGGAGCGGCGCGCGCAGCCGCTTGCCGACGAGCTCCGTGTCGAGCGCGATGTCGTCGAGCGAGAGCTCGGGGAGGGCCTGGTGCACGAGGTGGACGTGCTCGAGCAGCGTGCTCTTCGCGAAGTCAGCGCGCCCCGACGCTGCCACCTCGAGGTGGTCGGACTTGCGCTTGGCGATCGGCGGCTCTGCCACGGCCGATTGTTACCATGCGCGCGGCAGCGGCGGACCGGAGCGGCGCGCCGGACGCTCAGGGCGCGCCGTAGATGATGTAGAGGATCGTCCCGCACGCCCCGGCGAGCAGCAGGAGGAACCACGGATCCTTCAGCATCGCCTCGGTCGGGCTGTCGTCCTTGGGCCACCACAGCGCGAGGAACAAGAACCGCACGATCCCGAGGCAGACGAACGGCGCGCTCCAGATCAGCCGATCCGTACCGAAGAACGTGACGGTGCGATCGTCGAGCGTGTAGGCCACGTACGCGCCGGCCGTGATCGCGGCGAGCACGAGCATCCACGACCGGACGACCGGGAGTCGGTACCCGGCGAGCGCCGCGCGCGTGGCGTGCGAGCTCCCGGTGCGCTCGGCCCACGCGAGCTCGTGCGCGCGCTTGCCGAGGCCGAGGAACAGCGCGAGCAGCGCGGTGCACAGGAGCAACCACTCGGACTTGGGCACGTCGATCGCCGCCGCCCCGGCGAGCACGCGGAGGAAGAACCCGCTCGCGATCACGAGCACGTCGACGAACGCGATGTGCTTGAGCCGGAGGCTGTAGGCGACGTTCTGCACGAGGTACAGCGCCGCGTAGACGGCGAGCTCGACGGACAGCGCGACGCACGCGCCGAGCGCCACGAGGGCGAGCACGGCGGCCGAGATCAGGGCGCCGCGCTCGGACAGCTCGCCCGCGGCGATCGGGCGAAACTTCTTCCTCGGGTGCGCGCGGTCCGCGTCGACGTCGCGGACGTCGTTGTACGCATAGACCGCGCCGGAGAGCAGGCAGAACGCGAGGACGGCGATGCCGGTGCGCAGGCCGAACGCCGGATCCGTCAGGTGCCGCGAGAACACCAGCGGCGCCGCGACGAACACGTTCTTGACCCACTGCTGCGGTCGGATCGTCCGCAGCAGCGCGACGGCAGCACCCATCCCGCTACTCTAGCTTGGCTTCGTCCGGATACTCGTCGGCCCAGCTTCCGGCCGCTTCCTTGATGCACTCGGCGATCGCGTCCTTGCGACACGCCGTCGCGTGCTCGGCGACGCAGGCCGGATCCGCGGGCGTGTCCGACGAATCCGCCTCGTCGTCGGTGGCCTCGTCCGCGGCGCCACCGGCCCCATCACCGGCCGGGGCTGTCGCCGCCTCGGGAGCATCGGTGCCCTCGGCCGGCGCCGCCGCGCCGCCGCCGCCCGCGCCGCCGTGCTTCGGGCAGGCTGCGGACTTCTCGGAGACGCAGTCCTCGACGTCGTGCTCCATGATCGTGCAGCTCGAGGCGGCGATGAACAGCGATCGGCACGTGTCGCGCGTGGTGCCGGTCAGCGGGGCACACGTCTCGTACTTCTTCACGATCTGCGTGCCGCTCGCGCCGAGGATCGGGTTGCCCTCGGCGTCCACCATCGCGACCTCCTTCACCGTGATCACGGCCTTCTCGAGGTCGAGCGGGTCGCCGTTGAGGTTGCTCACGACCCAGTCCGCGATCGCCTTGGTCGCGCACGCCTGCTGCTCGGGCGTGGCGCTGGCCTGCGTTCCCTTCGGGATGCAGTCCGTGACGTCGAAGAACAGGCTCTGGCACACCGTCTTCGCCGTCTCGTCCTCGATCTTGGTGCAGTCGGCGAACTTGCGGACGATCGGCTGGCCCTTCTCGTCGAGGAGCTTCGCGCCCGTCGCGTCGACGAGCTCGAGCTGCGCGATCGAGACCTTGCTCTCCTCGATGCCCTCGACCACCATCGCCTGGAGCGTGCTGACCGGGCCGGTGCGCTCGGGCTCGGGCACGATGGTCAGCGCCGGGACGTACGTGACGATCAGGAGCGCGACCAGCGTCGTGAGCATGAACGGGATCACCGCGCGGATCACGTCGATCACCGGCTTCTGGAACTTCGCGCTCGCGATGTAGAGATTGAGCCCGACCGGCGGGGTCATGTAGCCGACCTCGAGGTTGAGCAGGAAGATCACGCCGAGGTGGTACGGGTCGATGCCGTAGTGCTTCGCGATCGGTCCGATCAGCGGCAGCACGATCACGATCGCGCTGAAGATGTCCATCACCATGCCGACGAACAGCAGGAGGACATTGAGCGCGAGCAGGAAGAGCACCTTCGACTCGACGTACTGCTGGGTCCAGTCGACGAGCTTCTTCGGGACCTCCTCGGTCACGAGGTAGTTGGTGAACGCGCTCGACGCGAGGATGATCACGAAGATCGCGCCGACCATCACCATGGCCTCGCGGCTGATCGTCCACAGCATCTTCGCTTTCACCATGCGCAGCACGCCCACCTCGAGGACGACGACGTAGACCACCGTGAGCGCCGCGATCTCGGGGAGCGCGAAGCCCAGCGCGAGACCGCCGATGACGCCGAAGGGGATGAACAGCTCGGGGGCGGCCGCGACGAAGCTCCGCCCGAGCTCGCCGAGCTCGAACTTCTGGCGCGGCAGCTTGCGGGCCGCGAACACCGCCACGATCGAGAGGCACGTGACGAGCACGATGCCGGGCACGATGCCGGCGAACAGGAAGCGCCGGGTGTCCCAGATCTCGGGGTGGAGGTTCGTCAGGCCGTAGACGGTGCCGTAGATGAACAGCGGCAGCGCGGGCGGGAACAGGAGCCCGACCGAGCCCGTGCCCGCGAGCATGCCGATCGAGAACCGCTGCGGGTAGCCGCTGCGCACGAGCGCCGGCATCAGCACGCCGCCGAGCGCGACGATCGTGACGCCGGACGCGCCGGTGAACGTCGTGAACAGCGCGCAGGTCCCGATCGTGACGATCGCGAGGCCGCCGGGCATCCAGCCCATCAGCGCGTTCGCGAACCGCACGAGGCGATCGGCGGTCTTCGCCTCGGCGAGGACGTAGCCCGCGTAGATGAACATCGGGATCGTCGACAGCACGGTCGCCTGGTCGCCGGTGCCGACGCCGAACATCGACGCGATCATGCCGTCGAACTCGATCGTGAAGCCGCGCGCCGCGGTGAGCGCGCCGAGCGCCGAGGCGCCGAGCATCACCGCGAACAGCTCCGCTCCGCTGAGGAACGCGAGGACGAGGAGGATGAGGAGGAGGGTGGTCATCGCGATGTCCTCAGTGCGCCGACGGCGCCTTCTCCGGGGGCAGCTTGCCGCGGCGCAGGTAGTCGGCGCCGATCAGCACGCGCAAGAGCGTATGGAAGATCACGAGGCCGGCGCCGGCGGGGATCATCGCCGCCACGAGGTCCATCGGGATCGTGTGTTCGCCGCCCTCGGTCGCGACCTGCGCCCGCAGGTGGAGCCCGCTCTTCAGCAGGAGGTACGCGGCGAAGATCGTGAACAGCCCGAGGAGCAGCTGCAACACGAGCCGGGCGCGCGGGTTGATCGAGCGCGACACGATGTCCATCGCGAAGTGGCTCGCGTGATGGCTCGCGTACGCGGCGCCGATCATCGCCATCGCGAACGTCGCTGCGCGGACGACGTCGAACGACCACGGGAAGATGTGGTCGAACGCCTTGCTCGCGAGCGCCTGGATCGCGCCCACGAGCACGGAGAGCACGAGCAGCCCGAACAGCACGATCTGCTCGGCGGTACCGGCGACGTGGTCGATCTTGCGCAGCGTCCCGGCGACCGGTCCGTCGTCGGGGTAGTTCTCCGCGCTCGGTGGCAGCTGCGTCGCGGACGGGCGCGCCGGCGGCTCCCCGTCGAGGTGGGACTGCGAGGGCCGCGTCGCGGGCTCCGCGGCGGCGGTGGTCACGGCGTCGTCATCCGGCTGCCGATCGACCTCGGCTCCCTTGCCGCTCGTATCGTTGCTCACCGGCGCATCGTATCCCGAAACGCACGACGCCCGCCGCGTGCCCGGGGATCAAAAACCGGGGCAGCGACGGGCGTTACGCGGTGCGGCGAGCGCTACTTCTTGTTCTTCGCGCGGAACTCGTCGCGGTACTTGATGACCATGTCGAGCTCCTGCTGGGTGTAGACCTTGCCGACGAGCTGCTTCCACACGTCCTGGGCGTGCTTGGTGAACTCGTCCACCATCGCGGGCGGCGACTGGACGACGCTCACGCCCTTGCGGCTCATCGTCTTCTTCGCGTCCTCGTTCGCCTTGCGGATGGTCTTGCGCAGCTTCTTGCTGGCGGCCCGCGAGATCTTCTTCAGCGTCTCGACCTCCTGCGCCGGGATCTTCTTGATCGCGTCGTTCGACAGCACCGTCGCCGCGATCGCGTAGCTCATCGGCATCGAGGTCATGAACTTGATCTTCGTGTACCACTGCAGCGCCACGGTCGAGAGCGGCGAGCCATAGGCGGCGTCGACGCGGCCGGCCGTCAGCGCGGAGTCGACCTCGGGCACGCCGAGCGGCACGCCACCGAGGCCGAGCTTGCGGTACATGGCGCCGACGATCTGGTCGTCACCCCACATCCAGATCTTCTGGCCCTTGAGGTCGCCGATCGACGACACCTTGCCCTTCGAGAAGAAGTAGACCCAGCCGACGTCGCCGCGATCGTTCAGCGTGAAGCCCTTCTTCTCGAACTTCTTCTGGAAGTAGGGCCACATCTTGTCGGCGACGTAGTCGAGCTCCTCGACCGACGCGAACATCATCGGCAGCTCGAGGACGCGGATCGACTCGTCGATCATCGACAGGCCGACCGCGGTCACGGCCGCGCCGTCGAGCTGGCCGAGCTTGATCTTGCGGACGAAGTCGCGCTCGTCACCCTGCTGGCCGCCCTCGAAGTACTTGAGCGTGACCTTGCCGTTGGTCTTGGCCTTGATCTCCGCGGCCGCCTTGTCGAGGACCTGCATCCACGGGCTGCCCGCCGGTGCGAGGCTCGCGATGCGCAGCTCCACGTTCTCCGCCGCCGCGGTGGACGGTGCGGCGACCGTCGCCGCTACAGCCAGTGCACACAGACCCAGAACGTTGGTCAACCTCATCATTGAAAGAGCTCCTTTTCGTGCTTGAGGTAACGGCGCGCCTTGCGATGGGCGACCTCGTTGGCGAGACGCTGCTCGGGCCACACCGAGGGTGCGGTCTCGATCACCTGCTTCATCTGCTCGTGGAAGAACGCGCGATCGTTCGTCTGCATGCCCACGCGGTAGCCCATCAGGGTGCGCGCGAGCAGCATCTTGTTGTCCGTCAGCTCGAGCGCCTTCTGGAACATCGCCTTCGCCTTCTCGGGCTCGCCACCCATCGCCGCCGGACGGCCGCTGTGCAGCATGCCGAGCGCGACGTAGGGGAGGGCGGCGTGCATGCGGTTCGCCGGCGGGCCCTTCTTCTCGTCGAGCGCGACCACGTGCTCGAGGATCGCCTGGACGTTCGGGAGATAGCCGAGCATCTCGACGTTCGACAGGTTGTGGTTGATGATCGAGCCGAGCGCGACGCCGGCGTACATCATCTCGAACCGCCGCTCGGAGCTCGTGTCCGCGAGCAGCTTCTTCACCGTGGCGACGTCGGAGAACAGCTCCTTCTGCCAGCGCGAGCCGAGCACTTTCAGCGCGTAGTTCAAGCAGCGCGTGAAGATCTTCGTCGACCGGGTGTTGTGGTAGTCGATGGCCTCAATGTCTTCCTTGAACTTCGCGGCCTCCCAGTCGTCCTCGACGAACCCGGTCCCGTAGGAGCAGTAGCCTTCGGTGAGGATCTTGACCAGCCGCGGGTTGTCGGGGTCCACCATCCAGAAGCCCTCGACGGTCTTGAGGGACCCGGGGATCGCCTGGCGCGCCAGCTCGTAGTCGGCCTCCTGCTGGAGCCCGGGCTGCGCCATGACCAGCACCTTCGAGGTGGTGTTGACGGTGAACTTCCTCGTGTCGCAGCCCGCGAGCGCGAGAATCGTGACGAGTGCGAAGGCAATGCGCATGGACGGAGGGTCCCCCCTTCAGACGGTGTCAGCGGCCCCGCATTCACCAGGACCGGCGGTGGTGGACAACGACGCTAAGTCAGCGAAAGCCGATAAGTCAATCGATGCGGCAATGGTAGAGTCGGCACCATGAGCAGCCCGGGCGGCCGAGGACGCGCCCTGTGCTGGGTCGCGTGCGTGGTCGCCTGCACCGTGGGGGCGGCGACCGGCTGCGACGCGGTGCAGGAGAGCCGGCCTCGTCGCGATCCGGGGGCGGTCGTCGTGGCACGGGCGAGCGACGCGCGCGCGCTCGACCCGGCGCGGGTCACCGACAGCGAGTCGATCGAGGTCGGGACGCTCCTCTTCGAGGGCCTCTTGCGCTGGCGTCCTGGCACCACCGAGGTCGAGCCCGGCCTCGCGACGCGGTGGTCGGTGTCGCCGGACGGCAGCCGCTGGACCTTCCACCTCCGCCCCGGCGTGCGCTTCCACGACGGCACGCCGCTCGACGCGTCCGCGGTCGCGTTCTCGTTCGAGCGCGTGCTCGTCGCGTCGCACCCGCACTACCTGCACGGGTCGGACGCGGACTATCGCCGCAACCTCCTGTCGAGCATCACGCGGATCGTCGCGATCGATCCGCTCACCGTCGAGATCCACACGGCGAGCCCGTACGCGCCGCTGCTCGGCGACCTCGCGATGTTCCCGATCGTGTCGCCCACCGCCGTGGCCCGGTGGGGCGAGCAGTTCGTCGAGCACCCCGTGGGCACCGGGCCGTACCAGCTCGAGGCGTGGAGTCGCGGCGAGCAGGTGGTCGTGCGCCGGTTCGACGGCTACTGGGGCGAGGCCCCCGCGACCGACCGCATCGTGTTCCGCGTGATCGTCGACGCGCGCCAGCGGCTCGTCGAGCTCGAGTCGGGCTCGGTCGATCTCGCGACGTCGATCCTCCCGCACGAGCAGCCGTACATCGAGCTGCACCCCGACCTGGCGCTCCACGCGACGCCGGGGAACGACGTCAGCTATCTCGCGCTCAACACGCAGCGCCCGTTCTTCCGCGATCCGCGCGTGCGCCGAGCGGTGAACCACGCGATCAACAAGGAGCCGATCGTCAAGCTCGCGTACCAGGGGCGCGCGGTCGCCGCGGATGGCCCGCTGCCCCCGACGTCGTGGGCGTACCGCGCGCCGAAGAAGCGCACCGTCTACGATCCGGACACCGCCCGGAGGCTGCTCGCCGAGGCCGCGGCGGACGGCACGTTCGATCCGTCCACCGTGCTGGAGTTCTACGCGCTGTCCACGCCGCGGCCGTACCTGTCCCAACCCGAGCGGGTCGCGCGGTTCCTCCAGGCGGCGCTCGCGCAGGTCGGGATCAAGACCCAGCTGCACCTGCTCCCGTACACCGAGCACAAGGCGATCGTCGAGGCGGGCGAGCACGACCTCGCGGTGTTCGGCTGGGTCGGCGACACCGGCGATCCCGACAACTTCCTGAACGTGCTGTTCCACTCGAGCAACGCGCGCGTCGGGGCCGCGCAGAACATCGCGTTCTTCGCGGATCCCTCGGTCGACGAGAACCTCCGGCTCGCGCAGCGGACCAGCCGCAAGTCCGAGCGCGCGGTGCTCTACGCGACGGTCCAGGAGCAGCTCGCCGAGGCCGCTCCGTGGGTCCCGCTCGCGCACTCGGAGCTCGTCGTGGCCGCGCGCGCCGAGATCGAGGGCGTGAT
>Ga0164243_10013365_pt1 | contig 11558 bp, 10 predicted proteins | sample OricompcompostOP_FD_108781 | JGI IMG/M metagenome (GOLD analysis project Ga0164243, IMG submission 108781) | Organic Plus compost microbial communities from Emeryville, California, USA - Original compost - Organic plus compost (OP) | ecosystem: Engineered > Solid waste > Mixed feedstock >... | reverse complement strand
CGGCGGCTACCCCGGGCCGCAGTCGTTCGGCAACGGCCCCGGCTATCCGGGTGGGCCGGGTCAGAGCGGGCCGGGCTATCCCGATGCGGGCTACCCGGGCGCGCCCGGTCTGCGTGGCAACCCCCAACCCTCGTCACCGGCCTCGCCGCCCGGCTACGCCGAGGCGCGACCGGCCAGCCCCGCGCCCCAGTCGTTCGGCGGACCACAGTCCTTCAACGGACCCCAGTCGTTCAGCGGCCCGCAGTCCTTCGGCACGCCCCCGCCCTTCGGCGGCCCCCAGTCCTACCCGGGTCCGCAGTCCTACCCAGGTGCCCAGTCCTCTTCGGGCCCACCGTCCTACCCGGGACCGCAGTCGTTCGCCGGCGGGCCCGGGTCCCCGGGATCACCGCAGCCGTACGGCGGTGGACCGTCTTACCCGGCCCCGAACCCGTACGGGCAGCCGCCCGCCGGTGGCGCGGCGCCGGACACGACGGGCACCCTGCCCAACGGCGGTTACCCCGCCCCGACCTCGCCCGCCGGGTACGGCTCGCCCGCGGGATACGCCATGCCCACCTCGCCCGCGGGGTACGCCTCGCCGACCTCACCGGCCGGATTCAACGGGTCGCCCGCCGCCGAGCAGGGCGCCTTCCCCGCCGACCCGGGCACGTCACCGGCACAGCCGTTGATGCGCCAGTCGTACGACACCGCCATCACCCAGGTGTTCGCCGCGCCGACCTACCCGCCTGCCGGGACGGAGGACAACGGTTACGGCGGCGGGTACCCGGATCCGGGGGCGTACCCGAACGATCTCGACGCCACGGGTGTCATCGGCGGGCTGGAACCCGGCTTCGACGACGCCTTCGCGCGGGGTGCCACGGCCCGCATCGACTTCGGACCGCACGAGGCCTTCGGACCACCGCCGGCGGACGAGCCAGAGCCGGAGGCCGATGATCCGCACGGGTTCTCCCTGCGGCGCATCCGCAGCCATGCCGAGGCCCGGCGACCGAAGACCTGGATCGCGCTCGTCGTGGTCCTGGGCCTGTTCGCCGCCGGCGCGGGACTGCGGTTCGTGCCGGGTGCGCCCTTCTATCCGAAGCCGGCCACGTCCTCGACGCCCACGGTGGCCATGCCGCTGCGGCCGGCCGAGATCACCGCGCAGAGCCTGGGCACCGACGCCTTCGTCAGTTGGGCCTACGTGGATCTGCGGGACCGGTCGGTGCAGGGCTCCACGAACATGACCGAGCCGGTCGCGGCGGGTTCGATGGTGCTGGCCTGGTTGGGCGCCGACTTCCTGCGGCGCGCGGCCGAGGAGGGCGTCGCCCCGACCGAGACGCAGCTCGCCGACGTCGACGCGATGATCCAGGACAACGACGAGGCGGCGGCGGAACGCGTCATCGCACTCCTCGGGGGAGCGCTGGCCTCCTTCGAACGGCTCGGCACGATCTGCCAGCTCAGCGACACCATCCCCGTCCAGCGATGGAACGGCCTGACGATCTCGGCCCGGGACGCGGCCCGCCTCGGCGCCTGCCTCGGGGACGGCCGCGCGGCCGGGGCCGAGTGGACGCCCCGGATTCTCGCCGCCATGCAGCAGGTGCGCGGCCAGGGCGACTTCGGCATCCGCCTGGCCTTCCCGGCCGACCAGCGCCCCACGATCGCGGTCAAGAACGGCTGGGGCGTCACCACCGCGGCCGGGGAGCAGCAGGTCGGTTGCCTGGCCGTGGGCTCGAACTGGTCGCTGGCAGTGCTGGTGCGCCTGCCGGCCGGCATCACCGACACGGGTGCCGCCCTGGCCGAAGCCGACGTCGTGTGCCAGGGCGTGGCCCGCCAGCTGGTCCGCTGAACCGAGGGGCCGTCACACTCGGCCCCGTCCCGTCGCAGTCGGCCCGGACGGCGTCGCGTTCTCGGGCGTGGCGCTAGCTCTCCAGGAAGACCATGCCGTGCTCGGCCAGCGGGGGCACGGCTCCGGCCGCCGCAGCCCGGGCGGCGAACTCCCGCACACCGGCGATCTGCCGCTGCCCGAGGGAGAAGTCGAGCACCCGGAAGTAGTCGGCCAGTTCGGCAGCCGAGAACGGTTCCCAGCGGGCGGCGGCCGTGGCGACCGTGTCGAGTTCGGCCAGGCACAGCTCCCGCGAGGTGAGGAACGCCTGGTGCACCTCCTTGACCACGCCCGGGTTGTCGCGGGCGAAGTCCCGCCGGGCCGCCCACACCGCGAAGACCATGGGCAGCCCGGTCCAGTCGCGCCACTCCTGCGCGAGGTCGGTCACGACCAGACCCCGAGCGGGCGCCTCGGTCCGGGCGCGCAGCGCGGCGTCGCCGATGAGCACGGCGGCGTCGGCCTCCAGCATCATCGAGGCCAGGTCGGGTGGGCAGCGGAAGTATTCGGGCCGCACGCCGTACCGGTTCTCCAGCAGCATCTTGGCCAGCAGCACGCCGGTGCGGGAGGTCGAGCCGAGCGCCACCCGCCGGCCGTCCAGCTCGTCCAGCGGTCCGGTCGAGACGAGGTTGACCGACAGCACCGGCCCGTCGCTGCCCACCGCGAGATCGGGCAGCAGCACCAGCTCCTCGGCGTGGCGCAGGTACTCGACCAACGAGATCGGGCCGACGTCCAGGTCGCCGGCGACGAGCGCCTCGTTGAGCCGGTCCGGCGTGTCCTTGTGCAGGTCGACGCCGAGCAGGGCACCCGAACGCATCAGGCCCCAGTAGAGCGGCAGGCAGTTGAGGAACTGGATGTGCCCGACTCGTGGCCGGTCGTGGGTCGCGTCACCGGGCGGGCGAAGCCGTGGGTGGGCTGGGTCGCTGGTCATGGCACCGACGGTAGTCGCCCGCTCGTCGGGCCCGGCGACTAACTCGCTCGCCCGTGCGCCCGGCAGGCGCGTACCGTGGTACGACTCGCGCCCTTGTCGCCCGCACCCTTGGAGCGGTTCGCGCGCGAGGACATGCTCATGGCACAGCCGGCACCCCAGGGCCCACGCGGGTCGTGGCGGAGCGCCGGGCGGCCGCTCTCCGCCGTGACACCGACCGGAGGTCGCCTCATGCCCATGTCCGCCACCGACATCACCGACAACGATCTCGATGCACAGGTCGAGGCCGAACGAGCCCATCTGGCCGCGGCGCGGGAGGCCCTGCGTCGCATGCGGGAACGGGCCCAGCACCTGCACGCCACCGGTGCCGCCGTGGCCGGGGACCGCTACGGCGCCGAATCCCTCGGCGTCGCCCTGCGCAGCCGCATCAAGGCCCTGGCCGACGACCCCACCACCCCCATCTTCTTCGGCCGACTCACCTTCGCCCCCGATGCAAGCAAGGGCACCTTGTTAACGCCGAGCGTCGAACAAGGTGCCCTTCCTAACACGGGGGCGACGGGGGAGGGGGCGGAGACGTTCCACATCGGCCGGCGGCACGTGACCGACGACGCGGGCGAGCCGATGGTGCTCGACTGGCGGGCGCCGATCTCGCGGCTGTTCTACCAGGCCAGCGCCGCCGACCCGCAGGGCGTGACCGTACGGCGGCGATTCGGCTTCGCGGCCGGCACCCTGACCGGGTTCGAGGACGAGCATCTCGACCGGGGCGAGCAGCTGGGCACCGCCTCGGCCATCCTCACCACGGAGATCGAGCGCCCCCGCGTCGGCCCGATGCGCGACATCGTCGCCACCATCCAGCCCGACCAGGATCTCCTCGTGCGCGCCGAACTGGCCGAGTCCGTCTGCGTGCAGGGAGCGCCCGGCACCGGAAAGACCGCCGTGGGCCTGCACCGGGCCGCCTACCTGCTCTACGCGCACCGGGAACGCCTGCGCCGCAACGGAGTCCTGGTGATCGGCCCGAACCGGGGCTTCCTGGCCTACATCGGCGCGGTGCTGCCGGCCCTCGGCGAGGTGGAGGTTCAGCAGTCCACAGTGGACGACCTGGTGAGCCGGGTGGCCGTCCGCGGGCAGGACACGCCCGAGGTGGCCGTGCTCAAGCACGATGCCCGGATGGCGACCGTGCTCGCCCGCGCGCTGTCGGCCACGATCCGGCGCCCAACCGAGGAACTGGTGGTGACCGACGGCTCGTGGCGCTGGCGGGTGGGTCTGGAGGTGCTCCGCCGCATCGTCGACGACGTCCGCCGCGAGGCACCCGCGCACGGCACCGGGCGGGAGCGGGTGCAGGAGCGTGTCATCGCCCTGCTCCAGCGCCAGGCGGAGGCCCGGCGCGGGGACTCGCCGCCCGAGTCCTGGTTGCGCGCGATGCGGCGCAACCCAGCCGTACGGGCTCTCCTCGACCAGGTCTGGCCGGTGGTGACGCCGGAGTCGCTGGTCTTCTCGGTGCTCGCGGAGCCAGCGGTGCTCGCCGCCGCGGCCGAGGGTGTGCTCACCGCCGAGGAGCAGGAGACGCTGCGCTGGCACCGTCCACCTCGGACAGTCAAGGCCGCCCGCTGGTCCGCCGCGGACGCGTTCCTGATCGACGAGGCCGCCGGACTGATCGAGCGGCCGCCGAGCTTCGGCCACATCGTGGTCGACGAGGCGCAGGATCTCTCCCCCATGCAGTGCCGGGCGATCGCCCGGCGGTGTGAGCATGGCTCGTTGACCGTGCTCGGTGATCTGGCGCAGGGTACGGCGCCGTGGGCGACCACCTCGTGGGAGGCGACCCTCACGCACCTCGGCAAGCCCGACGGCCGGGTGGTCCCGCTGACGACCGGCTTCCGGGTGCCGGCGCCGGTGCTGGAACTCGCCAACCGCCTGCTGCCCGCGCTCGACGTCGACGTGCCGGCGGCGGTCTCACTGCGCCACGACGGCCTGCTCGACCTGCGCCGGGTCGAGGACGTCACCGCCTCCACTGTGGACGCCGTACGGTCGGCGCTGTCGTTCGAGGGATCGATAGCCGTGATCTGTGCGGACGCGTCGGCCGCGCGCCTGCTGACCGCCCTGCGCGAGGCCGGCATCGTGGTGCACTCGCCTGTGGACGGCGACGATCCCGCCGCGGCGGACGAGTCGGCGGACAACCAGGCCGAGGCCACCGACGCGCGGGTCACGCTGATGCCGGCAAGCCTGGCCAAGGGTCTGGAGTACGACCATGTCGTGCTCACCGAGCCGGCCGAGATCGTGGCCGCCGAGCCTCGCGGACTCCACCGGCTCTACGTGGTGTTGACCCGGGCCGTCTCCCGGCTGGTCGTCGTGCACACCCAACCGCTGCCGATGGAGGCACCGCCCTGGTGATACCTGGCGCCACCGAGGAACGATGCTTGGTTTGTAGCAGCATTGGAGCTACAATCCAAGCATGAACTCGCGGGAGGCTCTACGTCGGCTCGCCGACGTCACGAGCACCCAATGGGGTCTGGTCACTTCAGCCCAAGCCGCCGCACGGGGAGTCGGACGCCTCGAATTGTCCCGGCTGACCCAATCAGGTCACTTCGTGCGGCTCGCCAAAGGCGTATACAAGGACTCCGGTGCACCCGGCGGGTCGCACCTGGAACTGCGCGCGGCGTGGCTCTCGACCGATCCGCCCCGCACCGTTGCCGAGCGTCTCGACGACGGTCCCGCCGGCGTGGTGGTCTGCGGCGAGTCGGCCACCCGCCTGCACGGCATCGGGGATCTGCGGGCCGACCGGCACGAGTTCAACGTCATCTCCCGCAGGCAGTCGCAGCGACCGGACATCAAATATCGACAACGGTCACTGGTTGCATCCGAGGTTACCATTCGCGAAGGCCTTCCGGTCACCACGGTCGAGCGGACACTGGCCGATCTGGTCGCGGATCGCCACGACCTGTCCCTCGTCGCTGACGTGCTCGCCGACGCGGTCCGGCAAGGGGTCGTGAACCTCGATCGGCTTGCCCTTCGGCTGGGACCGCTGGCCGAGCGCAATGGTCACGAACGCGACGACGGGGACGCCCTGCTCACACGGCTGCTCCGCATCCGCGGCCTCGACCGCGATGACATCGTGGCCGCACAGGCAGCACTACGAGGCGTACGGGCAGACAACCCGCGTCGAACGAGAGGCGGTGCGGCATGACCGCTCCCATTGATGGTCGAGCCGCGACCGGTTGCGAGCCGCAGCCCTACGGCAGCGCGGCTGCTGTCGACCGTGCCATCAGCGACGCGGCACGCGCGGCATTCAGAACCGACCGATCGCTGAGCGTCCAGGCCCGGGTGAAGCAGGAGTACTTCCGGCGCTTCCTGAGCCGAGTGTTCTCGGAAGGACCCCACTCCGACTGGATACTGAAGGGCGGCACCGGCATCCTGGCCCGTGCCGCATCCGCCCGCTCGACGCTGGACGTTGACCTGTTCCGAGCGAGGCAGACGCTCGACGGCGCACTGGATGATCTCAAGCGGCTCGCCGCGATCGATCTCGGTGACTTCTTTCGGTTCGCCTATCGCCGGCACGATCCGGTCGTCACCGGTGAGGAGCAGGACTACACCGATGGATACCGCGTAGTCTTCGACGTCTATGTCGGTGGCGACCAGAAGGAACCGCTGCACGTAGACCTGGTGTGGGCGTCATCGTCACCGACGAGGTCACGATCGCCGCACCGGCTAACGCGCTGAGTCTGCCAAGACTTCGCAGTCACGACTACCGCCTCTACCCGGTCGTCGACCAGATCGCCGACAAAGTGTGTGCGACGCTCGCCTCTTATCACGGCTACCCGTCGAGCCGGCAGAAGGATCTCGTCGACTTGGTCGTGCTCGCCGTGACCGAGAGCATCGACGCCGACAGGCTCCGCGTCGCGATCGAACGCGAAGCAGCAGCCCGTCGGCTCGCCGGGCCCACCGCGTTCGGTGTCCCAGACACCTGGGGCAGCGGGTACGAGAAGCTGGCCAAGGACATCTCCTACTGCGATGGCTACCGCACCGTCGCCGCCGCGGAGGCGCTCGTCAAACGCCTCATCGACCCGATCCTCGACGGCAGCGCCGCTGGCAGACGATGGTCGCACACCACGCTCCGTTTCGCGTGACCCCCGACTGACGGGACAAGCGTCCCGCCACCCGGCTTGCCCGGCTGCCACGACGACGGCTACCGTCAGAACCGACTGTTCCGCAGCGAAGCCGGTGTGATCCCGGCGCTGTCCCGCAACTGTGATGCCCCCGAAAGCGGCCGAGCCGGGTTCGGGGGACGAGCCAGGTCGACTGCGGTCCAGGTCGCGAACCAGCGCTCTCGAGGAAGAGTGCCTCGCGGACGGCGGCCCGCACCACCAGCACGACGGGCCCCCTGTCGGCGAAGCTCCCCAACCTCGACCGACAGGAGGATTCATGAGACGCGTCACATCCGCCATCGCCATCGTCGTGCTCGCCGTGGTCGCCGCCGCCTGTGGCTCCGCATCGGACACACCCGGCACCGGCGCGAGCGGGGACGGTTTCCCCGCGACCGTGGGCAGCCTCACCCTCGATCACAAGCCACAACGGATCGTCTCGCTCGGGCCGACCCTGACCGAGATGCTCTTCGCCATCGACGCGGGCGCGCAGGTCGTCGCCGTGGACGAGTACTCCACCTATCCGGAGTCCGCGCCGCGCACCACGCTGTCGGGCTACACGCCCAACGCCGAGGCGATCGCGAGCTACACCCCGGATCTGGTCGTGGTCACCGACGACAGTGAGGGCATCATCGGTCAGCTCACCGCCCTGCACATCCCGGTCTACCAGGGCAAGGCGGCGCAGGACATCGAGGACACCTACCGGCAGCTCACCGAGCTGGGCACGCTGACCGGGCACCGCACCGAGGCCACCGCCCTGGTCGAGCGGATGCGTGCCGACATGGACAAGCTGCTGAAGAGCGTTCCCCAGCGCAGCACGCCGCTGACCTACTTCTACGAACTCGACAGCACCCTCTACACCGTGACGTCGAAGAGCTTCATCGGCACGCTCTTCACCAACGCCGGTCTGGTGAACATCGCCGACGCGGGCAACGACGCCAACCCGTATCCCCAGTTGTCGGCGGAGACCATCCTGGCCGCGGATCCGGACCTGATCTTCCTCGCCGACACGGTGTGCTGTGGACAGAACGCCGGTACGGTCGCGGCCCGGCCGGGCTGGAGCACGCTCAAGGCGGTCCGCAACAACGGCATCATCGCCCTCGACGACGACATCGCCTCCCGCTGGGGTCCGCGCGTGGTCGACCTGCAGCGATCCATTGTGGACGCTGTGGCGGCGGTCCCCGCGAGCTGAACCCTCATGACGGTGGTCCCGCCCGCTACCCGGCCACGACCGGCCCGGCTCACCATGCCCGCGCTGGTGGTGGGAGCCGGTGCCGTCGTGGTCGCGGTGGTGCTCGGCGTCGCTCTCGGCCCGGTCTCGCTGAACCCGCTCGGCGTGGCGGCCGAACTGCTCAACCTCATCCCCGGCGTCCACCTCCACAGTGGACTGACGGACCAGCAGGCCGCGATCGTGACCCAGCTCCGCCTGCCCCGGGTGGTGCTGGGGTTGATCGTCGGCTCGATGCTGGCACTGGCCGGCGGTTGCTACCAGGGCGTGTTCCGCAACCCGCTGGCCGACCCGTACCTGCTCGGGGTGGCCGCCGGCGCGGGGTTGGGCGCGACGGTGGCGGTCGCCCTCGGGCTGTCGACCGGTGACCGCGTCGGCGTGCCGGCGTTCGCCTTCGCCGGTGCGCTGCTGGGGGTCTTCCTCGCCTACGGGCTGGGCGCCGCGCGCCTGGGCCGCGCCGCCGGCACGCCGGTACGCACCCCGACCACCCTGCTGCTCGCGGGCGTCGCCGTGGTCGCCTTTCTCACCGCGATCCAGACGTACGTGTTGCAGCGCAACGTGGAGACGATCCGGGAGGTCTACTCGTTCATCCTGGGCAGCCTCGCGACGAGCGGCTGGTCGGATGTCCGGTTGGCGGTGCCCTACGCGGCGGCCGCGGCGGTGGTGGTACTGGCCCACCGCCGCGAGCTGGACGTCTTTTCGCTGGGCGACGAGGAGGCGACGAGCCTGGGCCTGCACCCCCGCCGCTCGCGACTGATCCTGCTCGTCGCCGCCTCACTGGGTACGGCCGCGGCGGTCTCGGTCTCCGGCCTGATCGCCTTCGTCGGCATCATCGTGCCGCATGTGATCCGCCTGCTCGCCGGCACCAGCTATCGGGTGATCCTGCCGCTGTCGATGCTCGCGGGCGGGGCGTTCCTCGTCGTCTGCGATCTGGTGGCCCGGGTCGTCCTGGCACCGACGGAGGTGCCGATCGGCGTGGTGACGGCCTTCCTGGGCGCCCCGTTCTTCCTGTTGGTCCTGCGCACCGCGAACCGGGTCGGCCTGTGAGCGCGATCAGAGCCGAAGCCGTACGGGTGCGGATCGGCGCCGCCACGATCGTGGACGCCGTGGACCTGAACGTCGCGGCGGGTGAGTGGGTGACCGTCATCGGACCCAACGGGGCGGGCAAGTCCACGCTGCTGCGGGCGATCGGTGGCCTGATCCCCTTCACCGGCACGGTCCGCCTCGGCGGCACCGAGTTGCACCGGATGCCCCGCCGGGAGCGCGCCCGCACGCTGGCCATCGTGCCGCAGCAGCCCACCGTCCCACCGGGCATGTCGGTGCTCGACTACGTGCTGCTGGGCCGCACCCCCTACATCCGCCCGCTCGGTCGGGAGTCCACATCGGACATCACCGCGGTCGAGCGGGTGCTGGAACGGCTCGACCTGTACGGTCTGGCGGACCGTCCACTGGAGACGCTCTCCGGCGGCGAGCGGCAACGCGCGTTCCTGGCCCGGGCACTGGCCCAGGGCGCGGGCATCCTGCTGCTCGACGAGCCGACCTCGGCCCTGGACATCGGTCACCAGCAGGCGGTGCTGAACCTCGTCGACGAGCTGCGCGCCGAGGCGGGGCTCACGGTGCTGGCCACGATGCACGACCTGTCGCTGGCCGGCGAGTACGCCGACCGACTCGTGCTGCTCGCCGGTGGCCGCGTGGTGGCGTGCGGGTCACCGGCGGAGGTGCTGACCGAGACCGTCCTCGCCGAGCACTACGGCGCGAGGGTGCGGGTGATCCCCGGAGAGCACGGACCGCTCATCGTGCCGGTCCGCGGCCGCTGACGCGAACCCCCGCCGACCGGGCGCCGGCAGGTGCCGCTGCTACTGGTCGTCGTCGCCGGCCAGTGCCTTGCGCAGCTGCTCCTTCTGCGCGGCCCGGCGCTGGCTGCTGGCCTGCAGCCGCTCGGCCATCTCGTTGCTCCACCGGCGCAGCAGGAAGAACGAGGCGACCATCGAGATCACCAGCGCGAGGAGCAGCTTGAGCAGCACGTTGACGTCCTGCGGCAGCACCAGCACGACCAGCGCCAGGGCGATCACGAACAGCACCAACCGACCCAGCGTGTACTTCCACAGTGGACTCACGATCGACCCTTTCTCTCGCGGCCCCGGCCGCGTTCCTGCCGGACTTCCGCGTCCGCCGCCGGCGACGGGGCCGGGTCGCCGGTCAGCGAGCGGACGCCGACGAACCACACCAGTGCGTAGACGGCCAGCGCCACGAGCGCGGCCAGGCCGCCGGAGACCAGCGGTGCCAACGCGCGCGCCGCACCGGCGGTCAGCAGGCCCAGCGCCACCGCGGCGAGCGCGGCGACGAGCAGCGCGAAGAACCGCCGGGGGTAGGCCCGCCACGCCCGGAAGTCCTCGAAGTACAGCAACGCCGGCAGGATCAGCGTGAGCCAGCCCGATGAGTCCCCGAACGACGATCCGCCGGTGAGCGAGAGCAGTCCGTCGATGGCGACCAGCCCGACCGCGTTGACCGCCCAGTAGGCCAGCGCCACCCCGAGCAACTGCGGGAGATGGACCACCCGCCCCTGCTCGTCCTTGCGGGGAGTGGACGCGGTGACCGTACGGGCACCGGTCATGAGGCCCAGACGTCCTGCGGCGTCGCACGCTTCTCGCGCAGCGTGGGGGCCGGACCGTACTCGCGGACCACCTCGTAGCGGGTGTTGCGTTCGACCGGCTGGAACCCCGCGTCCCAGATCAGCTCCAGCAGGTCCTGCCGGTGCATGGTGCTGGGCGTGCCGTACGCGTCGGCGTCGTGCGTGATCTTGTACTCGACGACCGAGCCGTCGAGGTCGTCCGCGCCGAAGTTGAGCGACAGCTGCGCCAGTGAGACGCCGTGCATGACCCAGAAGCACTTGATGTGCGGCACGTTGTCGAACAGCAGCCGGGACACCGCGAAGGTCTTCAGCGACTCCGCCGGCGAGGCCATGGTGGTGCGGGCCTGCAGCTTGTTGCGGATGACGCCGTCGGCCGAGTCGACGAAGTCGTGCTGGTAACGCAGCGGGATGAAGACCACGAAGCCGCCGGTCTCGTCCTGCAGCTCGCGCAGCCGCAGCACGTGGTCGACCCGGTGCCGGGGCTCCTCGATGTGGCCGTCGAGCATGGTCGCCGGGGTGCGCAGGCCCTTGCTGTGCGCGAGCCGGTGGATGCGCGACCAGTCCTCCCAGTGGGTGTCGTGGCCGACGATGTGCTGACGGACCTCCCAGTCGAAGATCTCCGCCCCGCCACCAGTCAGCGACGAAAGACCAGCGTCAATGAGTTCGTCGAGGATCTCGTCGGCGGTCAACCCGGAGATCTTCTCGAACCACTGGATCTCGGTGGCCGTGAAGCACTTGAGCGACACGCCCGGCAGCGCCTCGGAGAGCGCGCGCAGCACGCG
>Ga0164243_10013364_pt1 | contig 11558 bp, 10 predicted proteins | sample OricompcompostOP_FD_108781 | JGI IMG/M metagenome (GOLD analysis project Ga0164243, IMG submission 108781) | Organic Plus compost microbial communities from Emeryville, California, USA - Original compost - Organic plus compost (OP) | ecosystem: Engineered > Solid waste > Mixed feedstock >... | reverse complement strand
TCCCTCCACTCCTGCCAGGGCTTGTTCCGGCGCGCCTTCGCGCGTAGGACCGGCCGAGACGAACGCCGCGGACTGGCCGGGCAGATGCCCGGGCCCGGTCCGCTTTTTCGTGTTTCGAGAAGTTTCTGACGAAGAGAGAAGACCGAGCGTGGCAAAGACTTCCCCCATCGAGTTCATCAACCAGGTCCAGGCCGAGGCGAAGAAGATCGTCTGGCCGACGCGCCGCGAGACGCTGATGACGGCCGTGATGGTCATCATCATGACCACGACGCTGGGCCTCTTCTTCTTCGCGATCGATTCGTTTTTCGGCTGGGTGGTGAAGATGCTGCTCGGCCTCGCGACGGGTGGCCAGGGCTGACGTCCGCCCCGCGCGGAACCCAACCAGATTTGAAGGACTGAACGACGATATGGCGCGCTGGTACATTATCCACGCTTATTCGGGCTTCGAGAACAAGGTGCGTGATTCGATCATGGCCGAAGCCGAGCGCATGGGCCTCGAGCAGCTCATCGAGCAGGTCGAGGTGCCGACCGAGACCGTGACCGAGGTGAAGCGCGGCAAGAAGGTCCAGGTCGAGCGCAAGAACATGCCCGGCTATGTCCTCGCCAAGCTCAGCATGAACGACGACATCTATCACCTCATCCGCAACACGCCGAAGGTGACGGGCTTCCTCGGCTCGATGGGCAAGCCGCAGCCGATCAGCGAGGCCGAGGCGCAGCGCTTCTTCTCCTCGCGCGAGGAAGCCGCGACCCAGCCGCGCCACAAGGTCAACGTGGATTATGAGATCGGCGACAGCGTGAAGGTGATGAGCGGCCCGTTCGCCAGCTTCATCGGCACCGTCGAGGAACTGGATTTCGAGAAGAGCCGCGTCAAGGTCTCGGTCTCGATCTTCGGCCGCGCCACCCCGGTCGAGCTGGACTTCGAGGAAGTCGAGCTTTCCAAATAGGTCTTTCGGCCAGACAGGTCTTTTCGGGACGGCGCCGGCATCCACAGTGCCGGCGCCGTTTCCCTTCGCGCATCCCGCGCCGCGACGAATCGGCCGGGCATTGCGCCTGTCATGCATCTCCGCACTCGCGCTCTCGGCCCAAGCACGCTAGGCGCCTTCCCATGCGCTATTATCTCGATACGGAATTCAACGGCTTCGGCGGTTCGCTGATCAGCCTCGCCCTGGTCCCCCATGATGGCGACCAGGAATTCTACACCTCCCTCCCCCTGCCGGACACGCTGCATCCCTGGGTGGAGCGCAACGTGGTGCCCTATCTGCGCCATGTGCCGCCGGGGCTGGATCATCAGCTCGACAGGCTGCAGGCCGCCGACCATCTGGGGACCTATTTCGCCGGCGATTCCGATCCGGTGATCGTGGCCGACTGGCCCGAGGACATCGCCCATTTCTGCGCCTTGCTGGTCACCGCGCCGGGCGAGGTCGTGCGGATCGGCGCCATGCGCTTCGAGCTGATCGACACGCCCGGATTCAGCTCGGCCGCCAACAGCCGCGTGCCGCACAATGCCCTGCACGACGCCCGGGCCCTGCGGGATTTCTGCATGGCGGACTGATGCAAGGCGAGCGGGTCGTTCCCCGGTGAATGGCCCCGCCCCCGCGATCCAATCATCTGCAAAGGCGCGGGATTTCCATTGCATCATGCTTGCGCCCACCGGCCCGCTGGCGCACAAGGCGGGCCTTGCCGGGGCGGAAGACGCCCGGCGCAGGAGAGAATGGACAATGGCGAGCGCAGCCCCCCGCACCATCGACATCGCGGCCTTCATCGACGGCCGCAAGCTGGGCGGCTTCAACTATCGGCTGATCGTCCTCTCCTGGTTCATCACCGTGTTCGACGGGTTCGACATGCAGATGATCAGCTTCACCGCGCCCTATATGCGCGATGAACTGCATCTCACGACCGCGCAGCTCGGCAATGTCTTCTCCTCGGCGCTGGTCGGCGCGATGCTCGGCGGCTTTGCCCTCTCCTATCTCGGCGATCTGGTCGGGCGGCGCCGCACCATCGTCTGGTCGGCCGTCGCCTTCGGCCTCCTGACCTGCGCCACGGCGCTCGCGCAGACTTACCACGCCCTGCTCGTCCTGCGCTTCCTCGACGGGTTCGCGATCGGCGGCATGCTGCCGCTCGCCTGGGCGCTCAATATCGAATATGTGCCCGCCCGGATGCGCGCGAGCGTCGTCACCGTCATCATGATCGGCTACAGCCTCGGCGCCGCCATCGCCGCGCCCATCACGGTCTGGCTGGCGCCCCGTCATGGCTGGGAAGGCGTGTTCCTGTTCGGTGGCGGCGGCACGCTGCTGTGCGCGGGCGCGCTCTATCTCTGGCTGCCGGAATCGGTCCGCTTCCTCGCCAGCAAGGGCCGCGAGCCCGGCACCATCGCCCGGATCCTCAACAAGGTCGATCCGGGCCTCGGGGCGAGTGCGCGGGATCGCTTCACCCTCGGCGACGAACGCGTGGACCGTGGCAACTTCACCCTGGGCAAGCTGTTCGAGGGCGATCTCAGATGGCTCACGCCGCTGCTGTGGATCGGCTATATCGCCAGCTCGCTCGCGGTCTATTTCAAGGCGAGCTGGAGCCCCATCATCTATGAGGAGCTGCATTTCGCGCGCGATACCGCGGCCTGGGTCTCGTCGCTCTCTGGCCTTGCGGGCGCGGGACTGGGCCTGCTGCTCATGCGCTTCACGGACAGGCAGGGTCCGCTGGCGGTCGCGCTCTATCCCGCGATCGCCTTCCCCATCCTCGCGATCATCGGGCTCGTGCCCATGTCGAAGGATCTGTTCCTGATCCTCTCCGTCCTCTCGACCAGCTTCGTGGGCGGCGCGCATTTCGGCATGCATTCGGTCGCCGGCATCTTCTACCCCAGCGCCTTCCGGGCGAACGGCGCCGGCTGGGCGACCTCGATCGCCAAGCTCGGCGCGATCGCCGGACCGATCATCGGCGCCATGGTGCTGGCGAGCGGCATGCCGATCGTGCGCAGCTTCGCGATCCTCGCGCTGTGCCCGGCCGTGCTCGCCGCCTGCGCCCTCGGCCTGGGCCTGATCGCCCGGCGGCGCGGCCCCGCGGCCGGTGCAACCCCGGTGCCGGCGGCGCGCGCTGCCGCCCATTGAGGACGCCATTCATGCCCCAGCAAGTCGTGCCGGCCTAGGCATGGCACAGGGAGAGGGCCAAATTGCCGAGGAATCCATGTCCGCCATCATGCGCCCGCTGATCGTCCCCCTTCTCGCCGCCACGCTCCTGGCCGGGCCTGCGCTGGCTCAGCCGGGCTGGGACCGCGCGCCCGATCGCTTGGGCTGGCGCGGCGCGCGCGATGCCGGGCCCGCCGACCAGGAAGGCCATGTCGATGCCGACAGCTTCGTCGCGCAGGACGCGCGCGCCACGCTCGGCCATGGCGCCATCGCCATCGTTCCCGCGCCGGGCAGCGACGCGGATTCGGGCGATCAGGCCGCCTATGAGGCCGCCGTCGTCGACCAGCTCGTCAAGGCTGGCTATGAGACCGCCACGCCGGACCCGCAAGGCGGGCAGGTGGCCGAGGTCCGCATCGTGCGCGATGTGCTGCTGCCCGAGGAAGCGCCGCACCGGCCGGTGAGCGGATCGGGCACGTTCGGCGTCTCGAATCGCGGCACCTTCACGGCCCTTGCCATCAATGTCGACCTGTCCAAGCCGAAGAAGGCGCTGATCTCCACGCGGCTGGAAGCCCGCGTGCGCGACCGCGCGACCGACCGGGTGCTGTGGGAAGGCCATGCCGAGATGGCGACGCGCGAAGGCAGCGATCGCTGGACCGATCAGGCCATCGCCACCAGGCTCGCGGCCGCCCTGTTCCGGGATTTCCCGAACGGCAATCCCGTCGGGCAGGACTGACGCGCGGCGCTCGCCGCCTCAGGCCTCGCGATCGGGCTTGCGCATGATCGTGATGATCATGGGCCGCGCCACCCGCATGCCGCAGCGCCGATAGGTCGCGATCGCCGCCTCATTGTCGGCATAGCTGTGCAGGAAGGGCCGCAAGCCCTGCGTCGCCAGGCTCGCCATGGCCTTGCGCACCATCAGCGTGCCCAGACCCCGTCCGCGCGCATCGGGATGGACGCAGACCGCGCTCACTTCGCCGAAACCCGGCATCCGCGTGCGTTCGCCCGCCATGGCGATCAGCCGCCCCGCCTCGCGCACGCCCCAGAAGCGGCCGAGAACATGCGTGCGCGCGGCGAAGGGCCCGGGCTCGGTCAGCGCCGCCAGCGCGCGCATGTCGGGCGCGTCCGCCTCGCCCAACGGCCTGATCGCCGGATCGTCCACCGGCGCGGGGGCCGTATCCGCGATCATCTGCACCGCCGCCGACTGCCGCTCCAGGATCATGCCCTGCGGAAAGGCGGCGATATCCTGCTCGATCATCGCCAGCATATCGCCCGGCGCGGCGAGCGCAGCCAGCGCCGAAAGGCCGGCGGCATCCGCGCCGCGCATCGCGGCGAGCGGACCGATCTCGGGCGGAAAGCGCAGCGCGTCGGCCCCGCCGCGCGCATGCCCCGCCTGCAGGGTCGAAAGCGCATGCCAGACGGGCCGGGCCAGCATCGTCTCGTCCATCATCGCCGTCCCTTCGCCTGTTCGATGCGATCCTCCAGCGGCTGGCGATCCATCTGCGCCTCGATCCGCGCGATGACCGCCAGCACGTCCGCGCCGGTCGCGTCGCAGATCGCGGCGACAGCCCCGCGCACCGCCGGGAACAGATCGGCGGAAAGGTCCGCCATCAGGGCCCTGCCCGTTTCGGTGATCGCAACGGTCCGCAGCCGGCCGTCGCGCGCCTGCCGCCCGATCGTCACCATGCCCATGGCATCCAGCCCCGCGACCGCGCGGCTGATGCCCGGCTGGCTGATGCCGAGCCGCTCGCCCAGCGCCCCGATGGTGAGCGGTCCCTCGACCCCGAGCGCCCAGAGCACCGGCAACTGCGCGGGCTGCACGGCGCACCCCCGCTCCGTCAGGTGCCGGGAAACGCCCGCCTGCATGCGCTCGCCCAGCCGCTTCAGCCGGCTGCCAAGGCAGAGATGGCCGAGATCGGCAATCAGGTCCGTGCGCGAGTCGATATCCATACCGCGCTATATATCCTGCTATTGATCTGGGGCGCGAGCCTTTTTGCGCGGGGCAAGCCAACAGCGGCGCCGCGCGATCACCCCGGTCGTGAGACCAGGCCGACGCAGGCGCCCCACCCTCTTTTTTGAGACAGAATCAACGTGGAGAGAGGTCCCGCGAGCGACCGAGTCAATTTGACACGAAATATATGACTGGGATTTCAATACGAGACCGATCTGGAACGGCCGCAAAATGCTGACAAGTTCATCGAAATTCCGCTGGACAGGTATATTCCCGCAAAATATTTAGGACATTGTCAAATCGAGTCGCGTGAAGTGACCGGATCGCATCAAGGGAGGGGACAGGACTTAACACCTGTCCGGCCGGGTTAAGTCGTCTGCATTCGCCTGAATGCGCCGTGAGGCCGTTGCACAAACCTCTCTTCATGTTGGTCCGTCCCGGCCATTAACCCGTGCCCGGCACTGCATGTCCGCCCGATCTGGCGCTGCCGCCCGGCATCGGCGGTGAACGGCCGCAGCGCACGACGGATGCGCAGGGCCACCAGGGAGAGGGAGAGAATAGCTTGACGATCGGGGATTCCAACAAGCGACGGCTCGGTCGGTCGCTGCGCTCCATCCTGCTGACGGAAGTCGGCGCGCTCATGGGCGCGCTCATCATCGCCTGCCCGGCCCATGCGCAGGACGCATCCGGCCAGGACACCGCCGGCGCGCCGCAGGATGCGGTTGCCGACGCCGGCAGCGACAGCGCGGACCAGGCCATCATCGTGACCGGCTCGCGCATCGTGCGGCGCGACTATTCCGCGAACAGCCCCATCGTCACGGCCGGGAACGAGCTGCTCAACAATTCGAGCTCGACCACGCTGGAAACCAATCTCAACAAGCTTCCCCAGTTCTCGCCGGCCCAGACACCCGCGCTCGGCGGCGACATCCAGCCCACCGCCACCAACACGCCGGGCGCCGCGACCATCGCCTTGCGCGGCATCGGCGCGAACCGCAGCCTCGTCCTGATCGACGGCCGCCGCGCGACGCCGGGCAACGCCAACATGACGGTGGACATCAACTCCATCCCGGCCGCGGCGATCGAGCGGGTCGAGATCATTTCGGGCGGCGCGTCCTCCACCTATGGCGCGGATGCCGTCGCGGGTGTCACCAACTTCATCCTCAAGCGCAATTTCCAGGGCCTCCAGCTCAACAGCCAGATCGGCATCACCCAGCGGGGCGACGGCCGCGAATACAGCATCGACGGCATCATGGGCACGGATTTCGACGATGGCCGGGGCAATGTGAGCATCGCCTTCGCGACCAATGATCGTCGCGGTTCCCGCCGGGTCGATCGCCCCTGGTTCCGCGACTATTATCGGAACCCGAACATCAACGGCACGGAATATTTCCCGTCCTTCCCCTTCTATACGGGGGGCGCGAACGGGCCGAGCCAGGCCGCGCTGAACAGCGTCTTCTCCGGCCGCGACACCAGCACCTATCCCAACTATCCGCAGGGCTACAGCGTCTTCTTCAACAACGACGGCTCGGCGTTCAGCGGCTTCACCTTCGCGAGCGGAACCGCGGCAGGCGCCTATGCCTTCAACGAGGACCTGACCGGGCTCAAATACAAGCAGCTCACCAACGGCTCGCTCTACTCGAACTTCCTCGACGACTATATCAACTTCCCGCTCAATCGCTTCAATTTCTTCGCCAATGGCCATTATGAGATCAACGACTGGGTCACGGTCTTCGCGCAGGGCTATTTCAACAAGGTCCATACCGAAGCCGTGCAGCAGCCCTCCCCGTCCGCCAATGGCTGGTCGGTGCTCGTGCCTTATGACGACCGGGCCATTCCGTCCGACCTGCGGACCCTGCTGGACAGCCGCGCGGACCCGACCGCCAGCTACCAGCTGAACACCTATCTCGATTTCATGGGCGACCGCACCAATTCGTCGGACGTGTACACCTACAGCATGATGGCCGGCCTGCAGGGCAAGGTCCCCGGAACGGACTGGACCTGGGAAATCTACGGCTCGCAGGGCGAATCCGAGACATCCGCCCTTCAGAAGGGCTTCGCATCGCTGGAACGCTATCGCACGATCCTCACCGCGCCCAACTGGGGCGCGGGCTTCAGCGCCACGGGCAATTCGGAATTCGGCGGCTTCGGCGGTTCGACCGCGACCTGCACGAGCGGCCTCAATCCGTTCGACGCCAATCTGGTCATCTCGCAGGACTGCATCGATGCGATCAGCGCGGACATCAAGACGCGCTCGGTGATGCAGCAGACCGTCTGGGAAGCGACCGCCCAGGGCAAGCTGCTCGACCTGCCGGCCGGCGACCTGCGCGCCGCCGTCGGCGCGACCTATCGCCGCAACCGCTTCACCTTCACCAACGACACGCTCACCACGCAGGGCACCTCGTTCCTGGACCAGGCCATCGGCCTCTATCCGAGCGGCAATTCGGAAGGGACGATCACCGTCAAGGAACTCTATGGCGAGCTTCTGGTGCCCCTGCTGCGCGACCTGCCGCTGGTGCATGAACTGAGCCTCGAACTCGGCATCCGTACCTCGGATTACAACACCACCGGCAACAGCGTGACCTGGAAGGCGCTGGCGGACTGGAAGGTCACGTCCTGGCTGAGGTTCCGCGGCGGCTACAACAAGGCCGAGCGCGCGCCGAACATCGCGGAGCTCTATCTGGCGCCGCAGCAGACCTTCGCCGTGGCTTATGGCGGCGATCTCTGCTCGCTCAACAATCCGCTGCCCTATTCGGCGGGCGTGGGCAACACGACCAACCGCGCGGCCGTCCAGGCCCTGTGCGAAACGATCATGAACCGCAACGACCCGACCTCGGCGAGCACCTTCTACGGCAACAGCGCCGCTCAGGGCTCGGGCGCATCCTATGTGTTCCCCACCACGCAGGGGAACCCCGATCTCAAGCCCGAAACCGCCGAGACATGGACCGCCGGCGTCGTGATCGGTTCGCCGTTCGACACGGCCATGCTGCGCCGCATGCAGCTCACCGTAGACTATTATAATATCAAGGTGACCAATGCGATCGGCGCCCAGTCCGCCGACATCATCCAGCGCCAGTGCTTCGATACCACCTTCAATCCCACGCTGGACCCCAATTCCACCTATTGCGCCGGCGTCAATCGCAATGCGGGCGTGGGCACGCTGGGCAACCTGACCGGCACCTATTTCAACAATGGCGCCTTCAAGACCTCGGGCATCGACGCGCAGTTCGACTGGGCCTTCGATCTCGGCAAGGGCCGCTTCTCCCTGAACACGGTGTTCAACTATCTCATCGAGATGAAGGCGACCGAGCTGGCCGGCGCGATTCCGATGTCGGATTATGCCGGCACGCTGGGCGGCGTGAACATCAACGGCCTCAATGGCGGTTTCTATCGCTGGAAGCTCTTCACCACCGTCAGCTATGGCATCGGGCCGGTGGACTTCTCGCTCCAGTGGCAGCATCTGCCCTCGATCCGCTCGGCCAATTCCGTCGCCAATCCGGACACCACCTATGTCGGCGCGCCCGCCTATGACGTCTTCAATCTCAGCGGCGCGTTCACGATCACCGACAACGCATCGGTGCGGTTCGGCGTCGACAACCTCTTCGACAAGGCGCCGCCCCTGATCGAGTATGACACGAATCCGCCGACCGGCACGGTGTCCGGGGGGACCATCGGCGGCACCGCGATCGGATCGCTGGGCTACGACATACTGGGCCGCCGCTTCTACATCGGCGCGACCTTCAAGTTCTGACTTCCTCCGGATCCCCTGATCCGGCCTTCCGGGGCCTTCCCTTCACGGGGAAGGCCTCCTTTTTTCGCGGGAAACGGAGCGGGAGACGGAAATGCGCCGCCCGGTCGGGAACCGCCGTGCCGGCCACCGGCCATTTCCGGCCTTTATTTTCGGCGGGACAGCCGCTATAGGGCCGCGCTTCCCGGCCTTCGAGGCGGGGAAGCATGCGGGAGGGCGCGCCCATGGGCTCGTCCGTCTGACCGCTAAGCTTGAACCGGAGGCAAGGCCCCGCGCCGCGCATCCCCTACAGAGTGAGACATATGGCAAAGAAGATCACGGGCTATATCAAGCTCCAGGTGCCCGCGGGCGCCGCCAATCCTTCGCCGCCGATCGGCCCGGCCCTGGGTCAGCGCGGCGTCAACATCATGGAATTCTGCAAGGCGTTCAACGCCGCGACCGAGAAGATGGACAAGGGCACGCCGCTGCCGACCATCATCACCGTCTATGCGGACCGCAGCTTCTCCTTCATCACCAAGCAGCCGCCGGCCACCTATCTCATCAAGAAGGCCGCGAACCTCAAGTCCGGCTCCAAGGAGCCCGGCAAGGTGAGCGCGGGCAAGATCACGCGCGCCCAGCTCGCCGAGATCGCCCAGGCCAAGATGGCCGACCTCAATGCCAACGACATCGAGGCCGCGACCAAGATCATCGAAGGCAGCGCCCGCGCGATGGGCCTCACCGTGGTGGAGGGCTAAGGACATGGCAAAGCTGACCAAGAAGGCCAAGGCTCTGGCCACCGCGATCGACAAGGACAAGCTGCACGGCGTCGACGAGGCGATCGCGCTCATCAAGAAGAACGCCACCGCCAAGTTCGACGAGACCGTCGAGGTCGCGATGAACCTGGGCGTCGATCCGCGTCATGCCGACCAGATGGTGCGCGGCGTCGTCACCCTGCCCGCCGGCACCGGCAAGGAGGTCCGCGTGGCCGTCTTCGCCCGCGCCGACAAGGCCGATGCCGCCAAGGCGGCGGGCGCCGAGATCGTGGGCGCCGAGGATCTGCTCGAGCATATCCAGGGCGGCAATTTCGATTTCGACCGCGTGATCGCGACGCCGGACATGATGGGCCTCGTCGGCCGTCTCGGCAAGGTGCTGGGCCCCAAGGGCCTGATGCCGAACCCGAAGCTCGGCACCGTGACCCCGAACGTCGCCGAAGCCGTCAAGGCGGCCAAGGGCGGCCAGATCGAGTTCCGCGTCGAGAAGGCGGGCATCATCCATGCCGGCCTCGGCAAGGCGAGCTTCTCCGAGGCGGACCTGCGCAAGAATTTCGACGCGTTCGTGGACGCGATCGTCAAGGCCAAGCCCTCGGGCTCGAAGGGCAAATATGTCCGCAAGGTCGCCCTCTCCTCCTCGATGGGCCCGGGCGTGAAGATCGACGTGGCGCAGCTCGCCACCGTCTGATCGCCATCACGGCACACAGGGACCGCGGGCCCCGGCGCACAGGTTGCGCCGGGGCCTTCTCTTTGCCGGGCCGGCGCAAACAAGGTCAATTTTACGCTAACTTAGCCTGCAAACGACATGTTCGGCCCCGCACCCTCACAAGCGGGGCATGATACGGAACGGTTTCCAGTCCTGTGGCCCCGCGATGCTGACGCTCGTCGGCATGGCCAGCCTCATCCTCGGTGCGCCCGCGGCCGGCGAGGATGTCGCCACGCCGCAGGACATCGCCGAAACGGCCGCGCCCGTGGCCCATATCGCCGTCGCGCCCGCCGATGGCGTCGAGGCGCCGGCCCCCTCGACCGACGAGAGGGTGTTCCGTCGCCAGCCGGACGGGCTCTTCTATGTCGAGGCGCTGGCCAACGGGCAGCGCATCCGCTTCGTCGTCGACACCGGCGCATCGGTCATCGTGCTCAATCGGGAGGACGCCGCGCGGCTCGGCGTGCGCTACGAGACGCTGCAGTCGAGCGCCAGCATGCGCACGGTCGGCGGCGCCTCGGCGATGCGCTGGGCCAAGATCGAGCGGCTGGAAATGGCCGGCCGGCGGATGGAGAAGCTTCATGCCGCCGTGGTGGAAGCCAACCTCCCCGTCTCGCTGATGGGCCAGAACGCGCTTGAACAGCTCGGCACGGTCACCCTGCGCGGCGACACGCTGACCATCGAATAGGGCGAATAGGGACCGGGCCCTCCGCCCCTCGCGCTGCCCGCGCGCGCGGGAATGACGAAGATCGGGAACACCGGCTGCGCCACGGCGCTCCAAGGAAAAGCTTGCTTTTCCCCGCGCCCGCATCTATCGGCCATCCGCTCGCCGGGATTCGTCCCGGCACACCGTCCGAGACAGCTGGTGATGGCATCTGGCCATCTTAATCTCCAGCCGAGACGGGGAACAGAGTTCTCGCCGGATGCCGGGCGCTTATGGCGCCGCGTCATCCGGGTCTGCCCGGCCCATCTGCGGCGCGGGTCCAGTCAACCCTTCCCCTCGGACAGACCTTGCCGCGCGCGGCCCGCCATGGGTCGCGCCTGGTGCCTTTGTACAGGCGGCCGGGCCTTCGGGCTCTGGTCGTCATGAGGAGAATGGCATGGATCGCAATGAAAAGACCGAGGTCGTTTCCGCGCTTCACGCGTCTCTGAAGGAGATGGGCGTGGTCGTCGTGACCCGCAATCTGGGCATGAGCGTCGCTCAGTCCACCCAGCTCCGCCAGAAGATGCGCGAGGCCGGCGCGACCTACAAGGTGACGAAGAACCGGCTTGCCAAGATCGCCATCGTGGACAC
>Ga0164243_10013363_pt1 | contig 11559 bp, 9 predicted proteins | sample OricompcompostOP_FD_108781 | JGI IMG/M metagenome (GOLD analysis project Ga0164243, IMG submission 108781) | Organic Plus compost microbial communities from Emeryville, California, USA - Original compost - Organic plus compost (OP) | ecosystem: Engineered > Solid waste > Mixed feedstock >... | reverse complement strand
CGGCCGGACAAGCGCGACCGCCGCCGGCTCGTGAAGCTGCAGCGAGGGGAGAAGTAGGGCGCGGGCAAGCCGCGGCCGCTCACGCGGCCGGGCTTCGTTGCATCCGCGAACGTTCGCGCCGCTCGCGCACCCATTCACCCATGCGCGAGGTCCACACGAAAAACAGCGGAATGAACAACACTGCAATGAACGTGGCGGCGAGCATGCCCCCGATGACGCCCGTTCCGATCGAATGCCGGCTGGCCGCACCGGCGCCGGTGCTCACCGCCAGTGGCACCACGCCGAGAATGAATGCCAGCGACGTCATGACGATCGGCCGGAAGCGCAACCGGGCGGCTTCCATCGCCGCTTCCGCGAGGCTCTTGCCACCGTCGCGGTGGATGTGTGACGCGAACTCCACGATCAGGATCGCGTTTTTCGCGGCGAGCCCCACGAGCGTCACGAGCCCGATCTGCAGGTAAAGGTCTGCGTAGATTCCGCGGAGCCACACCGCCACGAACGCACCGAACACCGCGAACGGCACCGCCAGGATCACGGCCAGTGGCAGCGTGAGCCGCTCGTACTGCGCGGCCAGAATGAGAAACACCATCAGCACCGCGAGCCCGAAGATGGCGAACGTGTTCTGCTGACTCGTCTTTTCCTGGAAGGACTGACCGGACCACGCCAGATCGTAGCCGTCCGGCAGGTGTTCGGCCGCGAGTTGCTCCATCGCCGCGAGCGCCTGCCCCGAGCTGTACCCCGGTGCCGGTTCGCCGAAGAGTCGGGCGGACGGGAAGAGGTTGAAGCGCTCGATCACGTCCGGCCCCGTCACCTCGCTCACGGTGGCCACCGCGGTGAGCGGAATCATGGTGCCCGACGAGGAACGCACGAAGACGTCCCGCAGGTCCTCCGGGTGTGCGCGATATTGCCCTTCGGACTGGATGTGCACGCGGTACACACGCCCGTTGCGGTTGAAGTCGTTCACGTAATAGGCGCCGAACGTGCTCTGGAGCGTGAGGTTCACGTCATCCAGGCTCACGCCGAGGAGCTTCGCCTTCTCGAGGTCCACGTTCACCTGCACACGCGGCACGCCCGCGGAGTACGACGTACCCACGCCTGTGAGCTCCGGCCGCTGCGCCGCTGCGGCGACCAGCGCCTGCGTGGCCATTTCGAGCGCGCGATAGTCGTTGCCCTGGCGCGCCTGCACGAATCCTTCGAAACCTCCGGTGTTCGACAGGCCTTCGATGGCGGGCGGCGCGAGCGAGAACACGAGCCCGTCGCGGATGCGCGAGGCCGCGCCATACAGCGCCCCCGCCACTTCCTGCGAGGACATGCCTTCGCCCGTACGCTCGGACCAGTCCTTCAGAATGATGAAGCTCACCCCGGCATTGCTGCGCTGGGCGTTGGTCAGCACGTCGAACCCGCTGACCGTGAAATTGTCGGCGTACGCCGGATGCCTGAAGACGGCCTGATCGAGCTGATCGAGCACCGCGTCCGTACGCTGCAGCGATGCGGCCGGAGGCAACGCGGCGATCGCGATCACGTAGCCCTGGTCTTCATCGGGCGCGAGAGCGGTGGGCACCGTGCGTGTCAGCATCCAGATGCCGCCGAGCATCACCACGATGAAGCCGGCCGCCACGCCCCGGTGGCGCAGCACCCAGCCCACGCCGCGGATGTAGCGGTTCGTGAAATTGCCGAACCATCTGTCGAAATGCGCGAGCAGGCCGCGCGGCTCGACCTCGCCGGTCTTCAGCAGCAGCGCGCACATGGCGGGCGTGAGTGTGAGCGCCACGAACCCGGAGATCGTGACGGACACGGCGATCGTGATGGCGAACTGCCGGTACATCTCACCGACGAGCCCGCCGAGGAACGCCACCGGCAGGAACACCGCGTTCAGCACCAGCACGATCGCGATGACAGGCCGGCTCACCTCGCTCATCGCACGGCGCGTGGCTTCCTTCGGGTCCACGTGCTCGGCGCGCATGTGTCGCTCCACGTTTTCCAGCACGACGATGGCGTCGTCCACCACGATGCCGATGGACAGCACCATGCCGAACATCGTGAGGGAGTTGATGGAAAATCCGAGCAGATGCATGCCCGCGAACGTGCCGATGAGCGACACGGGCACCGCCATGGTCGGGATCAGTGTGGCGCGCAGGTTGTACAGGAACAGCCACACGACCAGGAACACGAGCACCATCGCCTCGACCAGTGTCTTGGCGACTTCCTCCATCGACACGCGCACGTATTTGCTCGTGTCGTAGGGAATGGCCCACGTCAGCCCCGCCGGGAAGCGCGCGCCGATCTCCTCCATCTTGTCGTACACGGCCTGCGCCACTTGCAGCGCGTTCGCGCGCGGCGCGAGCACGACGGCGGCACCCACCACGTCGCGGCCGCGCCGGCTCATGCCGAAGGAATAGTCGCGCGCACCCAGCTCCACGCGGGCCACATCGCGCAGGCGCACGACTTCCCCGCCATCGCCGGTCTTGAGCACGATGCGCTCGAACTGTTCCGGGTCCGAGAGGCGGGTCTGCGACGTGACCGTGAGTGTGAGATCCACACGGCGCACCATGGGCTCATCACCGAGCCGGCCCGCCGCGGATTGCGTGTTCTGCTCGCGCACGGCGGCGGCGACGTCGCCGGGCGTGAGGCCGAGCTCCGCGAGCTTGTCGGGCTTCAGCCAGATGCGCACGGAATACTCGCGTGCCCCGAACACCTGCAGGTCGCCCACGCCCGGAATGCGCCGCAGTTCGTCGAACACGTTCACGATGGCGTAGTTCGAGATGAACAGCGAGTCGTAGCGCCCATCCGGCGCGTCGAGTGTCACCACCTGAAGAAAGCTCGGCAGACTCTTCGCGACCGTGACGCCCTGGCGGCGCACCTCTTCAGGCAGCAGGGGCAGGGCGCTCTGCACGCGGTTCTGCACGTTGATGACGGCGATGTCCGGGTCCGTGCCCACCGCGAACGTGATGGTGAGCTGCATGGCCCCGCTCGAGGAGTTGGCGGAGCGCATGTAGAGCATGCCCTCCACGCCGTTCAGCGCCTGCTCGAGCGGCGCGGCCACCGTTTCGGCGATGACGTCCGCGCTGGCGCCCGGATACGAGGTGCTGACCAGCACCGCCGGCGGAGCGATGTCCGGATACATGGAGACCGGCAGCGCGCGAAACGATGCCACACCCGCAATGACGATGAATGCCGACACGACCGCGGCAAACAGCGGCCGGTCGATGAAGAAGTTCGAGATCACGACGCCGCCGCCTTCCCGTCCTCATCGTCGGCCTGCCCGGCGTGGCTCGCAGGCTGGCCGGCCGGTGCGGACGGCTGCCCGGCCGGTGCCGGCATCGTGCCGTCCGGCTGCAGCTGCACTGCCTTCACGACCGCGCCGGGTTGCACCTTCAGAATACCTTCCACCACGACGCGATCGCCGGCGGCGAGGCCATTCACCACCGCGACGTCGTTGCCCGACGTGATGCCCAGTTGTACCGGACGTGGTGCAACTTTCTCGTCGGGACCCACCACCCAGACGATGGACCCCTGCGCGCTGTGCAGAACGGCCCGTTTCGGGATGACGAGCGATCCGGCGATGTTCACGCCTTCCACACGCGCGCGCACGACCTGGCCGGGCAGCAGGGCGTCGTTCTTGTTCGCGAAGATCGCGCGCACGGCGACCGTGCCGGTCTGATCGCCCACGGCGGGCGAGATGAATTCGATGCGTGCGCCTTCAACGAGCGTGTCGCCCTGCGTGCTCATCACGCGCACAGCGACCTTGTCGGCGCCGTCGCCCGCCATGGCGGCGCGCAGGCTTTCCGCCTCCGCCGAAGGCATCGCGAACTCCACGTACAGCTGATCGGATTGCACGATGTGCGTGAGCAGGCTGGAGTCGCTGCCCGCAGTGACGAGGCTGCCTTCCGAGCGCACCTCGCGGCTCGTGAGGCCGGCGATGGGTGCGCGCACGTCGGTATACGAGAGGTCCAGCTCGGCCGAGCGCAGCGCGGCTTGTGCCGCGGCGACGGCGGCCACGGCGCTTTCATGCGCGGCGATCGCCGCATCCCGATCGCGCAGGCTCACGAGCCCCTGCTCATAGAGCGGCACGATGCGATTGCGCTCGCGCTGCGTCTGCTGAAGGTTCGCCTGCTGCACGCCGAGCTCGGCGCGCGCGCGCTCCACCTGGGCCTGGAAGGGCGCGGGGTCGATCTTGAACAGCACCTCGTTTTCCTTCACCCGCGTGCCTTCCTTGTACAGGCGCCTGAGCAGGATGCCGGAAACGCGCGCGCGCACTTCCACCTCGCGCACGCCGCGCAGCGTTGCCGGGTGTTCCAGCGTGAGGGCGAGCGGCCGCGGGCGCACTTCAACGACGCCGACCTCAACCGGCGGCGGGGCCTGAGAGGCTTGCTGTTGTCCGCAGGCAGCAACACCCGCGAGGAGGATCAGCGCGGCCAGCGAGCGGGCCGCGCGCGTGTTCTTGAGGTTATGCATCGATCCCAGCTCCGATGGGGTCGAAGGCCGCGATCAGCGCGGCGTGCGAGCCTGCTGCAGCCGTTCGAGGAAGTCCCCTGAAAGGGGGTGCGAACTATAACCGTGCGCTATGGCGAGGCCAAGCATGTTGCACAGCTGCCGCGTTGCTCCGTGCAACGCAGGCGGCGAGCTGCAGAGGCGGATCGCGCACGTCCTCCAAAAGAGGTACGACTCAGTGCTTCCTAAGCACGATCAGCTCGATGCCAGGGGGCGGCATGGCGGCACTCAGCCGGATGCGCGGGCCGTGCTGTTCGGTGCGCTCCACGAGTGCGAGATCGCTGTCGGCGGAAATGCGATAGCGTTCGACGGTATACGGACGATCGGCGAGATGCTCGACGGTGAGGTCGTAGCCGCCATTGTTACGGTATGTGACAGACCGGCGTTCGAGCAGCTGGACGTGAAACTGCGTACCCACCTTCAGCACGTTCGGTCCGGAGCGGGGGCCGATGAACTCCGCGGGAATCTGATAGTTGCTGATCAGCACCTGCACCGTATCCCCATCGCGCGAGCGGCCGGCCTGAACCGCGAAGCCGTTGTCATCGCCGCCTGCTGAAGCGAGCCGCACCGGCGTGTCCTGCATGCGCCCGAGCGCGATGAGGGCCTGGCCGGTCTTGTCCGGCGTGGTGCCGTGTTCCCCGAAGACATTGTCGGCGCGATACAGGGCGGAGATGTCGATGGGAGCGTCCTGCATGTACACGAGCGCGGAGGCGACGAAGCCGGCGCGTTGCAGGTCCGACGGCAGCGGCTCGAGCAGGCCGTAGTTCCACTCGTTGAGCACGCTCAGGGTCTTGCGGAAGCCGTGGTGGTCGAGCCGCGCGCGCACGTCGCGCGCCACACGGATCACGTCCAGGGGATCGTTCGAGTCCGTGGCATACCAGTGCCATGAATAGAAATCGAGCGGCGCCCGGTGCTTGCGCACGTAGCGCAGGAAGTCGTCCAGATACGGATTGTCGTCGTTCGGGCGGGCGATCGCCGGCCCGCCCACGCGGGCGCGGCGGTCCGCCTGCTTCACCGCGCGCGCCACCTTGTCGTAGAGCTCGAAGTACTGCTCCGGCGTGCCGCCCCAGAACATCCTGCCGAGGTCCGGCTCGTTCCACACTTCCCAGTAGCGGATGTCGTAGCGGAAGCCGTTCGCCCAGCCCTTGTTGTAGTGAAGCACGATGTGCTTCACGACTTCGGCATAGCGGTCGAAGTCCTTCGGCGGCTCGACGTTCGCGCCTTCGCTGCGGCCGAGCCGGAACATGACTTCGGCATCCACGGCCTTGATCGAGGCGATGAGCCGATCCGTCGGGCCGAAGTTGTAGCTGTTCGGGTCCTTCGGATCGGCGTTCGGATCCGGGAAGATGCTGAGGTCGGTGCGCTCGGGCTCGATGGTCGCATTCGGTGTGTCCGGGAAACGCGCATCGATGTCACCGGCGCCGTATGAGTCATGCGTGCGCACGAGGTCGATGCGCGCCTGTCGATAACCCTGCGTCGCTTCCCAGTCACCCGGAATGTTCCAGCCGCCGAAGGTGAAGCGGATCGGTTTGTGAAAACCCTTGCCCGGCGCGCCGTTCACGCCCTGCAGGGAGCGCAGCTTGCCTGCCGTTTTCGCCGCGTCCACCTGCACAGGGCGCAGCTCAGGGGCGGCGGGCGGCGGGGGTTGGGAAGGCACATTGGCCTGCACGCCACTCGAGCCCAGGATCGGGCCTGCGAGAAGGCCCAGGATTGCGAACCGGAAAAGTCTTCTCACGCCGTCGACATTCTGTTCACGAACACAAGGCTCGTCTTCGGTGGCACGCGCACGGTGCCCGGGCGGACGAGTCACGAATCGCGAAGGCTATCAGCGCATGGCGCGGCGCTGTACTGGATATGCCCACCGTGCATGCAGTGAATGGATAAGCTGATGCTTTGGCCCACACCCGCGTGACGGCGCGCAAGGAGGGCTCGCGACGTCACGTCTTGCCGGGAAAGGTCTCCGGCACCGGCACGGCCAGCGCTACATGATCTTCCGCGCCCGCCGCGTGCGTGATGTGACCCTTGCCGCTCGTGTCTTCCAGCAGCATGAACTGGCCCGGCGTCATGCGGCGCTTTTCACCATCCGCCGCGGTGATTTCGACGATGCCACGCAGGCACACCATGAGCTGCCGGCGCGGTGCCGTATGCCAGTCTTCCGTCGTGCCCGCCTTCAGCGATGCAAACGTGGCCCCCTGCACGTCGCCGATGCGGCTGACGGCCAATGCGGCATCGAAGCCCTCGGTGCCGCGGGGCGAGAGCAGCAGCTCCTCATCGGCGAAGTGCGAAACGCCGTCTGGGCCGGTGTACAGCCGGGTGTACGTGAGCTTCATGGAATGTGTCATCGCAGTGGCTTCCGCAGCAAAGGCAGGTGTGGTGGTGAGGGCGGTCGCGGCGAACAGCATCACGCAGACGATGCGCACCGCACGTGTGATTCCGACAGCCATGTGATTGTGGACACGAGGATACAGCGTGCACGCGGAGGCCGCATGGCGCATCATCGCGCGGCATTCTCCGACCAGAACGGTGTCCGCTCATGCGAAGTGCTGTTGTTCACGTGGCCGTCGGGCTCGCCTCGCTCGGCATCGCCAGCCCCGTATTCGCCGCGGATGGCCCCAGCGAGGAGAAGAGCGGGGGCCGGCCGCGCTTCGAAGTGACACCTTTCATCGGCTATCGCCTCGGCGGCGATTTCGATGTGGAGGACTCGGAAGCGGACGCGGACCTCGACGACCACACGGCGTTCGGGCTCGCCCTCAATCTGCGACTCGATGAAGTCTCGCAGTACGAGTTGTTCTATTCGCGGCAACCGACCCGGTTCAAGGCGGACTCGCCGGTCGGCGCGCTCGATATCGACGTGGACTATCTGCACATCGGCGGCACGCTGGAATCCTCGGAGCAGCGCCGCTTCACGCCCTATCTGGCCGGCGGCCTCGGTGTCACGCGCATCTCGCCGGATGATGCCGCGGCGGACGATGAAACGCGCTTCTCCATTTCGCTGGCCGGCGGCGTGCGCGTGCCCGTCACTGCACGCTTTGGCGTGCGGCTCGAAGCGCGCGGCTATCTCACATTCATCGACACCGATTCGGCGGTGTTCTGCGCATCCGGCTCGTTCGGTGGCGTGTGCTCGATTCGTGCCAACAGCTCGGCGTTCTTCCAGTACGAGGTGCTGGCGGGGGCCGCTTTCGCCTTCTGAGCATCGGCAGGCGCTGCTGAACACACTCTCTGGCCGGCGCCGCGGTTTCGGGGCCACGTTACGCCGCTCCCGAGCCCGCATCGCGCAGCGTGGCCACGGATGATGCGCGGCGTGCCTCGAAACGCTCGCCGGGAACCCCTGCCCACTCGTGCGTTATGAATAGCATGGCGCCGCGCCTCCTCACGCCTCCCCGAACGCGCGCCGGCCGGGTGCTGCTCTGGACGGGCATCGGCATCGGCGCGTTCGTCGCGATCCTGTTCCTTGCGGCGGCTCTCATGGACTGGAACCGGTTTCGAGGGCCGGTGACGCGCATGGCGTCCGAAAAGCTTGGCCGCCCGGTGCGCATCCACGGCTCGCTGGACGTGTGGCCGCTGTCGCTTGCACCCACGATCACCGTGGAGGGCCTCGAGATCGGCAATCCGCCGTGGGCGGGCAGCACGCCCATGCTTCGTGCCGAACGCGTGACGGCGCAGATTCGCCTGCTGCCGCTGCTCCGGGGCGAAGTCGTCATGCCGCGCCTGAGCATCGAGCGCCCCGACCTGCGCCTGTGGCGCGACGACAGCGGGCGGGCGAACTGGCAGATCGCGAAGCGGAGGAAAGAGCCGGGCAAGGCTCCCGTCCTGCCGGTGATCCGCCGCTTCGAAATCGAGGCAGGCAAGGTCTCGTACATCGACGCGCTGCGCGAAGTGACACTCGAAGGGCGGCTGGCGGCGAGCGAGACGCGCACCGCCCGCGGCGACCGCCCCTTCCGGCTGGTGACTCTCGGCAAACTGAATGGCCGACCGTTTCGTCTGCTGGTGAGCGGCGCGGCGCTGGTGAACGCGCGGCCGGGCAGGCCCTACCCCTTCGAAGCCGAGCTGCACGCCGGGGATCTGAACGTCACCGTGCAGGGCGAGGTTGCGAAGGCTTTCGATCTGAACGCGATCCACGGCACGTTCGTCGTCACGGGTGATGACCTCGCGCGGCTGTACTCGGTGACGGGTCTCGCGTTCCCCAATACGCCACCCTATCGCGTGACCGGGCGCATGGTGCGGAACGGCGGGCACGTCGCGTTCGATGATCTTTCCGGCAAGGTGGGCGACAGCGACATGCGCGGCGAGGCGACGGTTGACGTGCGCGGCGAACGGCCGCGCCTCACGGCGCGCGTGGAATCGCGCTCGCTCGATCTGGATGACATTGCGACGTGGTTCGGCGCGCCACCCTCACAAAAGAAGGGCGAGGCGGTGGCACCGGAACAGTTGGAGATCGCGAAACGGATGGCCGCTCAGCGCCGGCTGTTTCCCGACGCACAGCTCAAGGTCCGGCGCGTGCGCGCGATGGACGCGCAAGTGGAATACGTGGCGCATGCCGTGAGGACCGAACGCTTCCCGCTTCGGTCGGTCGCGCTGAACGTCAATCTGCAGGCGGGCGTGCTCACCCTGAAGCCGTTCATGCTCGACATGCCTCAGGGAAAGATCGCCGGCACCTTGCGGCTTGATGCGAGCGAAAACGTGGCGCACACATCGATCGACGCGCGCGTGAGCAACGTGCAGCTCGGGCAGTTCAAGCCGAAGAAGGCCACCGAAGCGCCGGTCGATGGCGTGCTGCGCGCGCGTGTGAAGCTCGAGGGCGAAGGCAACTCTGTGCACGAGTTCGTCTCGAGCAGCAATGGGAGCATCACCGCAGTTGTTCCTCACGGGGAAGTGCGCGAGGCGTTCGCCGAGCTCACGGGCATCAACGTCGCACGCGGGCTCGGTCTGCTGCTCCAGGATGAGAACGAGAAAGTGAAGGTCCGCTGCGGAGTGGCACAACTCGAAGCGCGGAACGGGAATCTGAAGGTGAGCCATTTCGTCTTCGACACGAGCAATGTGCTCATCACCGGCGAGGGCGACGTTGCGCTCGGGAGCGAACAATTCGATCTCGAGATCAAGGGTGAGCCCAAGAAGGTACGGCTGATGCGTGTCAGGACGCCCATCGCCGTGCGCGGTCCGCTACGCAAGCCTTCCGTGGGGCTGGCTGCAGAAGGTGAGACGGCGGGGCAGGGCGTTGTGGCGGCGCTTGCGGCGCTCGTGACGCCACTCGCGGCGGTCGTGGCGTTCGTCGACCCGGGGCTCGCGGAAGATGCGGACTGTGCCTCCCTGCTTGCGGAAGCCAAGGCGAGCGGCGCGCCGGTGAAGACTGCCGAAGTGGAGCAGGCGCCGAAGAAACGGTAGACGTTACGCTTCCGGCGGCAAGCGGACGATATAGCCTCCGGACTTGCCCTCGCGCTCGAGGCTCACGAGCCGCCGGGCGGCGGCTTCCTCCAGCAAGTGGTTGAAGGACCGAAACCCGTAGTAGCTTTCGTTGAACCCGGGGCGCTGGCGCTTCAGCGTCTGCTTGATCATCGAGCTCCAGATCTTCTCCTCCTCCCCGCGTTCCGCGATGAGTGCGTTGAGCGTGGAGAGCACGAGATCGAAGGCTTCCTGCTTGAGGTCGTGATCCTTGCCGTCTGCCGCGCCGGCCTCCGCATGCCCGGCGGTGGCGCGGCTCGACGCAGCCGCCTTCTTTGCGCGGCGGCCGGGTCGGGTCTTCTGCTGCTGGCGCACGAGGTCGTCGTAATAGATGAACTCGTCGCAGCTCGAGGTGAGCAGATCGGACGTGGAGCTCTTCACACCCACACCGATGACGGACTTGTTGTTCTCCCGCAGCTTTGACACGAGCGGGGAGAAATCGGAATCACCGCTGATGATGACGAACGTATCCACGTGCGGCTTGGTGTAGCAGAGGTCCAGTGCGTCCACGACCATGCGGATATCCGCCGAGTTCTTGCCGGACTGCTTCACGTGCGGGATCTCGATGAGCTCGAACCCCGCCTGGTGCATACCGGCCTTGAATTCCTTGTACCGGTCCCAGTCGCAATAGGCCTTGCGGACCACGATGCTGCCCTTCAGCAGCAGCCGCTCGATCACGAGCTTGATGTCCAGCTGCGGAAAACGCGCATCCCGCACCCCGAGCGCGATGTTCTCGAAATCGCAGAACACGGCGAGGTTGCTGGTTTCCGACTGTGGGTTCATGCACGGGCTCCGGCTTGCGGCCCGGAAGTGTAGCACCCGGGCCGCAAGGCACCCGGCCACCCCCGGTCATTGCACGCTTTCGGGCATTTCCGCTGCGTTCGGCGCGTAGCGCGCGAAGGCCGTGTCTTCCATGTGGGCGAGGACCCGGCGGGCCTGATCCGCAGTGCAGATGCCGGCCCGCATGAAAATGCAGAGGGCGCCGCCCACATGCTCGGCGAGCGCGGCGATGATGACCAGATCGTCGTACCGGGCGGCGAGTCGCGGGAGCACCTCGTTCAGATCATCCACACAGGCCAGCACGTCTTCGGCAAACTGTTCTTCGGCGGTTGACATGGCAACTCTCCCTGGATGGCCGCCTCGTACGGGCGGCAGGGCCGCACCTTGATCCCATACGGCCGTGCGCTCCATGCGAATTCTTGCTGTGAACGTATAGAAATGAGCCGGGGCTTGTAGACTATACTCCGTGGACCTTAAGCCTCGGGGGCCAAGATGATGGCGGCACGATGCGTGCGGATCAAGTTTCGGCGGCGTTCGGGCGCGTGCTGCGCGAACAGCGCATGGCCGTGGGGGTCTCCCAGGAAGCCCTCGCCCTGAGTGCCGACGTGGATCGCACCTTCGTCAGCCAGATCGAGCGGGGTATCCGCCAGCCCACCCTCACCACCCTGTGCAAGCTCGCGCGGGCGCTGGACGTGCAGCCTTCCACCCTCGTGTCCCGAATGGAGCGGTTGCTTCGCTGATCGCGGCGGGCAGCGCCTCCAAATCGTGACGTTCATCACGCTCGTGCCCTCAACGGGCTCGCTGCGCTGCCGTAAACCTCGGTAGCGCCGCAAGTTTCACCATGGGGGG